>Ga0307505_10000177_pt1 | contig 79191 bp, 80 predicted proteins | sample 23_S_MG_FD_202183 | JGI IMG/M metagenome (GOLD analysis project Ga0307505, IMG submission 202183) | Soil microbial communities from Populus trichocarpa stands in riparian zone in the Pacific Northwest, United States - 23_S | ecosystem: Environmental > Terrestrial > Soil > Riparian zone > Trees... | reverse complement strand
AAGACGGTCATTGAGCTGATGGATGCGGTGGACAGCTACATCCCGACGCCGGAGCGCGACATTGAGAAGCCGTTCTTGATGCCGGTGGAAGACATCTTCACGATTCAGGGCCGCGGTACGGTGGCCACGGGCCGTGTGGAGCGCGGCAAGGTGAAGGTGGGCGAGACGGTAGAGATCGTCGGTATTCGCCCGACAACAAAGACAGTGGTGACGGGCGTGGAGATGTTCAAGAAGCTTTTGGACGAAGGCACGGCCGGAGACAACGTAGGTCTGTTGCTGCGCGGTCTTGAGCGCAAGGACATTGAGCGCGGGCAAGTGATTTCTAAGCCGGGCTCGATTACGCCGCACACGAAGTTCAAGGCTGAGGCCTATGTGTTGACGAAAGAAGAAGGTGGACGGCACACGCCGTTCTTCACTGGCTACCGGCCGCAGTTCTACTTCCGCACGACGGACGTGACGGGAGTGGCGCATCTGCCGGAGGGAGTGGAGATGGTGATGCCGGGCGACAACGTGGCGATGGAGATCGAGTTGATCGCGCCAATCGCCATGGAGAAGGGTTTACGCTTCGCGATTCGTGAAGGCGGCCGTACGGTCGGCGCCGGCACCGTCTCGGACATTGTTGAATAAACGAGCTTTGTGCTTTGAGCTTAGTGCTTAGTCGTTTGTTCGGCGAAGCGTTGACTTAGCGGCAAAGTACAAAGAACAAAGTACAAAGCACAGAGACTTATGAACGAAAAGATTCGTATCCGCTTAAAAGCCTACGATCACCGCGTGTTGGACCAGTCCACCACGGAGATCGTCGAAACCGCCAAGCGCACCGGCGCACGCGTCGCAGGACCAATTCCACTGCCGACCGTCAAGAACAAGTGGACCGTGCTGCGTTCACCACACGTCGACAAGAAGTCGCGCGAGCAGTTTGAAATTCGCACGCACAAGCGGCTGATGGACATTCTCGATCCGACGCCGCAGACGGTCGACGCGCTGATGAAGCTCGATCTGCCCGCGGGTGTCGATGTCGAGATCAAGGCATTCGGCAGGCAATAAGGCATTGTTGATTGTTAATTGCCGATTGCCGATTTGAAGAGGCGCGCGGCGGATGGCAAATCGGCAATCTGAAATCGGAAATCGAAAATGATAAACGGAATCATCGGAAGAAAAATCGGCATGACGCAGATCTTCGCGCCTGACGGTACGGTCACTCCCGTGACTGTGATCAAGGCCGGTCCCTGCGTCGTGGTCCAGAAGAAGTCTGCGGCAGGCCCTGACGGTTACGATGCCGTTCAACTCGGCCTGGTCGATGAGATCCCGCTGAAGCTGAAGAACGTTACCAAGCCAATGCGCGGCCACTTCGAAAAGACCGGTGGCGGCATTCCGCCGACCCGGATCTTGAAAGAGTTTCGGCTCAGCGGCGAAGGCGACGGCGCGAACGTTGGCGACAAGGTGCTGGTCGATCAGTTTGCCGACGGCGAATTGGTTGACGTCATCGGGCGTTCCAAGGGACGCGGTTTTGCGGGCACGATCAAACGCCATAACTTCAATCGCGGTCCCGAATCGCACGGTTCGATGAACGTGCGGGCGCCGGGTTCGATCGGCGCTTCGGCGTATCCGTCGCGAGTTATCAAGGGAACCCGTTCGTCGGGTCACATGGGCGACGCGCGGATCACCATTAAAGGTCTGACTGTCGCGCGCGTCGATGCGGAGAACAACTTGTTGATGATTCGTGGCGCGGTGCCCGGCGCGAATGGCACTGTCGTGATTGTGCGCAAGGCGGACAAGAAGTAAGAACTTTGCGCTTTGAACTTGGGTACTTAGTAAGTCAACCAAGACAACAATAAAGTACGAAGAACAAAGTACGAAGAACAAAGTACAAAGTACGGAGAAGGTTATGCCGACAGTTAAGGTGCGCAACATTAAGAACGAAGAGGTTGGCGAGGTCGAGCTGTCTGACGTTGTTTTTGGCGCGCCGTTCAATGAACCTTTGATCCACGCCGCGGTGCGCAACTACATGGCCAACGCGCGCCAGGGTACGTCAGCGACGAAGACTCGCGGTGACGTGTCAGGCGCGGGCCGCAAGCTTTGGAAACAGAAAGGCACGGGCCGCGCGCGTATCGCGTCGCTTCGTTCGCCACTCTGGAAAGGCGGCGGCAACGCGCATGGACCACAGCCACGCGACTGGTCTTACAACATGCCGAAAAAGATGCGGCAAGGCGCATTGCGCTCCGCTCTATCGGAGCGCGTGCGCGAGGGAAACGTTTTCGTGGTCGACGGCTGGAGCTTCGACAAACCGAAGACGAAAGAGTTTGCGCAGTCGTTGACGACGCTGGGTCTCGCGGGCAAGACGTTGATCGTCGATTCGCTCGATAACGACAACCTGCTGATGTCAGCGCGTAACCTGCACCACGCGAAAGTGGTTAACAGTTTTGGTCTGAACATCTACGACCTGCTTTATCACGATCAGTTGGTGCTATCGCGTGCGGCAGCAGCCGAGCTCGACCAATTGCTTGGCGCGCGCAACGGCGAAGAGACCGCCGCGGCCGGCAGTGATGCTGGTGAAGAAGCCGCTCCGGCGAAGTCGAAACGAACCCGTAAACCGAAAGAGGAGGCGGCCTAAAGATGAGAACTGTTTGGGACATCATCAAGTCGCCGGTGATTACTGAAAAGGCGCTGGCCGCGAAGGAAGAGACGCAGGACGCGAGACAGTTGTTGACCTTCCGCGTCGATCGCCGGGCCACGAAGCCGGAAATCAAGTCGGCGGTGGAGACGATCTTCCAGGTGAAAGTCGATCACATCCGCACGATCAATTTCATGGGCAAGATGGCACGCCGCGGCCGGTATGAAGGACGCAAGCCGTCGTGGAAGAAAGCCTACGTGACTTTGAAACAGGGCGAGAAGCCGGTTGATTACGGCGAAGCGATCTAAGCCACGGATTACACGGACTAAACCAAAATGGGCATCAAGAAACTTACACCAACATCGGCAGCGCGGCGTTACCAGACGTATCTGACGCGCGATGAGTTGACGGTGGGCGCCGTTCCCGAAAAGTCGCTGCTCGAGCCGAAGAAGCGAATCTCGGGACGCAACAACGACGGCCGGATCACGGTTCGGCGCCGTGGCGGCGGTCACAAACGTTTCTATCGCATCGTCGATTTTAAGCGCGACAAGGAAGGCGTGCCGGGCCGCGTGACGCAGATCGAATACGATCCGAATCGTTCCGCGCACATCGCTTTGATCACTTATCTCGACGGCGAGAAGCGCTACATCATCGCGCCGACGGGTTTGGAAGTCGGCAAGACGATCATGGCCGGCGCTGACGCCGACATCCTTCCCGGCAATTCGCTGCCGCTGATCAACATTCCACTCGGTACGCAGATTCACAACATCGAACTGCGTCCCGGCAAAGGCGGCCAGATGGCGCGCTCGGCGGGAACGTTTGCGCAGTTAGTGGCGAAAGAAGGCGAGTACGCGCAATTGCGCATGCCGTCCGGTGAAGTGCGGCGCGTGCCATTGGTCTGCAAAGCGACGGTGGGCCAGGTCGGCAACATCGAGCACGAAAATGTTTCGCTTGGTAAAGCCGGACGATCACGTTGGAAAGGTTTGCGGCCGAAAGTTCGCGGCGTGGCCATGAACCCGGTGGACCATCCGCACGGCGGTGGTGAGGGTAAGACTTCCGGTGGCCGTAATCCGGTGACGCCGTGGGGCCAGCCGACGCGTGGTTACAAGACGCGCAGCAACAAGCGCACACAGAAGATGATCCTGAAGGATCGGAGAACCAAGTAATTGACGATTTTTGATTGCTGATTGTCGATTTAAGGACAGTAAAGACCAAAAATCGGCAATCGAAAATCGACAATCGAAAATGGAGACTTATGGCTCGTTCAGTTAAAAAGGGACCGTTTATCGATAAGGGCATCACGAAGGCCGTGGAGAAGGCGCGCGCCGGCTCGCAGCGTCCGCCGGTGATCAAGACCTGGTCACGGCGTTCCACGATTACGCCTGACATGGTCGGGCTCACGTTCGGCGTGCACAACGGCAAACGTCACCTGCCGATCTACGTGACGGAAAACATGGTGGGCCACAAGCTCGGCGAGTTTGCGCCGACGCGGACGTTCAAAGGCCACTCGGGCACGAAGGTAGAAAAGGCGAGCAAGGTCGCAGGAGCACCGGCTAAGTAAGCCGCAGACAAACACGGATTAGAGGAACGCGATGGAAGCAACAGCGAGTGCGAAATATTTGCGGGGTTCAGCGCAGAAGGCGCGGCTCGTCGTGGATATGATTCGCGGCAAGGACGTTAACCAGGCGCTGGCGATTTTGCGATTTTCAAAGAAGCGCGCTGCCGGTCACATCGAGAAGTGCATGCGCTCGGCGATCGCGAATGCCAACGAGGCAGCCGAGAAGGCAAACATCTCGATCGATCCGGATGATTTGTGGGTGCGCACGGCGTTTGTCGATCGTGGACCAACGAAGAATCGCCGCCGCGTGCGTCCCGCGCCGCAGGGCAGGGCTTATCGCGAGCAGCGGCATTTTTGTCACGTCACGATCTCGTTGAGTAACGACGAGCGTCCGGCGCCGAAGGCTACGAAAGAAGCTAAGGCTGCGCCGGCTGAAGAGAAGGCCGCTTCGAAGAAGCCCGCGGCGAGTAAGGCACGCAAAAAAGGCGGCGCTGCTGCTGCACCGCGCGCCAAGCGTAAGAAAACAGAGGAATAGAATTAAAACCCGTTAGGGTTGGGAGATAAGCGTGGGTCAAAAAGTTCATCCATACGGTTTTCGGCTCGGATACAACAAAGACTGGCACTCGCATTGGTTTGCGAAGAAACAGTTTGGCGAGTTCCTGCTCGAAGACCTGAGATTGAAACGGGATCTGAAGCACCGCTTTGCCGGCGCCGGCGTTTCGCACGTCGACATCGAACGCGCCGCCAATCGCCTGAAGATCATCATCTACACCTCGCGACCGGGAATCATCATCGGCCGCAAGGGCGCCGAGATCGACAAGCTCAAGAGCGATCTCTCGGCGAAGACCGGACGCGAAGTGCTGGTTTCAATCCAGGAGATCCACAAGCCTGAACTGAACGCTCAACTCCAGGCCGAAAAGATCGCCGCGCAGCTCGAGAAGCGCATCGCTTTTCGCCGCGCGATGAGAAAAGCAGTTGAAGAGTCGCTGCGTTTCGGCGCCGAGGGAATCAAGGTCAAAGTCAGTGGCCGTTTGAACGGCGCGGAAATCGCCCGCAGCGAGTGGCACCTGCAGGGACGACTGCCGCTGCACACTCTGCGCGCGGACATCGATTACGGTCTCGCCGAAGCGCAGACCACATTTGGACAGATCGGCGTCAAGGTTTGGATTTACCGCGGCGAGATCCTGGACCCGAAAGCGGCGATGGCCCGCGGCACCGGTTCCGATCCGATCAACGAAACGCGCGTCGGTGAACGTGAACGCCGCCCGCGCACGCGCCGCGAGCGTGAAGAGCGGGGCGATGGAAGAAGGCCACGATCTGACAACCAGTAAAGGCCACGGACTTACACGGATAAACAGGGACAGGAAACGCATTCATCATGTTGATGCCGAAGAAAGTTAAGCACCGGAAGCAGATGCGCGGACGCATGACCGGCGTCGCGACTCGTGGCAGCGAGATCAGCTTCGGTGAGTATGGGCTCAAGTGTTTGGAGCCGGCATGGATTACCGATCGCCAGATCGAAGCAGCCCGTATCGCCATGACGCGTCACATCAAACGCGGCGGCAAGATCTGGATTCGCATGTTTCCCGATAAGCCGGTGACGAAGAAGCCGGCGGAAACTCGTATGGGCAAAGGCAAGGGCGCGCCCGAGTATTGGGTCGCAGTGGTTAAGCCCGGCCGCATCCTTTATGAGATCGAAGGTGTCGACGAGGCAACCGCACGCGACGCCATGCGTCTCGCAGCACAGAAGCTGCCGATCAAAACCAAGTTTGTGACCCGCGCCGATCAGGAAGGAGGCGCGATCTAGCAATGAAGAAGCGAGAAGAACTCGATAAGTATCGCGAGCTGGGGGAAGACGAATTGCGCGCCGAAGCAGTTCGTTTGCGTGAGTCGCTCTTTAGGCTCAACTTCAAATTGGCGTTGGGTGAAGTCGACGCCGTGAAACGAATTCGGCAGGAGAAGAAATCTTTGGCGCGCATCCAGACTCTTTCGCGTCAACGTTCCGGAGAGTAAATAGGTAAAGAGATGGCTGAGAACGAAGAAAATATTGCGTCAGAGACGAAGACCGCAGACGCGGCGCCGGCCAAGAAGCATCGCGCGCATCGTTCGCAGAAAGTCGGCACTGTAGCGTCCGACAAGATGCAGAAGACGGTGATTGTTCGCGTCGATCGTTTGGTGCGGCACACCAAGTACCGCCGTTACGTGCGTCGCACGTCGAAGTTCATGGCGCACGACGAGCTTGGCGCGACGGTCGGCGACAGAGTGCGTATCGTCGAGACGCGTCCGCTTTCAGCGCGCAAGCGTTGGCGTGTAGTTGAGATAGTGCAAAAAGCCGCGAAGTGAGGGGTTAAACAATGATTCAGATGCAGACCTCGCTGGAGGTTGCTGACAATTCGGGAGCGCGGCGCGTGGAGATGATCATGCCCATCGGCGGATCTACCGGAAAAATCGCCAGCCTCGGTGACCGGATCAAAGTGACTGTCAAAGAGGCTTCTCCCGACGGCACCATCAAGAAGGGAACGGTCCAGGATGCGGTGATCGTGCGCACGCGCAAGGAAGTGCGCCGGGCTGACGGGACTTACGTGAGATTCGATCAGAATGCCGCGGTGCTGATCAAGGAAGACGGAACGCCAATCGGCACGCGCGTGTTTGGACCAGTGGCGCGTGAGCTGCGCGATAAGAACTTCATGAAGATCGTTTCACTCGCGCCGGAGGTAATTTAAGAGATGGCAGGAATAAAGCGCGCGAAAATCAAGAAGAACGATCAGGTGGCCGTGATTGCCGGACGCGACAAGGGCCGGCGTGGCCGCGTGCTGGAAGTGAACCCGACGAAGGGCAAGATCCGGGTCGAAGGCATCGGGATGATCAAGCGGCATCAGAAGGCCAATCCGCAGGCAAACCGAGGCGGCGGCATCGTGGATAAAGAGTCGTTTATCGACATCTCCAACGTGCAACTGATCGATCCGGAATCGGGTAAACCGACGCGTACGAAGTATCAGGTCGAAAGCGATGGTTCAAAGACCAGGGTGGCAGCCTCGAGCGGTCACTCGCTGGAGAAATAAGCATGGCTGCAAGGTTAAAAGAGCGATATCAGAAAGACGTGGCCCCGCAGATTGCCAAGGAATTTGGCATCACTAATCCCATGGCCGTGCCGCGCCTCGAGAAGGTCGTCATCAACATGGGAATGGGCGAAGCGATCGCCAACAACAAGATTCTCGACACCGCGGCCGAAGAGTTGCGCTCCATCACCGGACAGAAGCCGGTGATCACGAAGGCGAAAAAGTCGATCGCGTCGTTCAAGCTGCGGCAGGGAATGCCGATCGGCGTTGTGGTTACGCTGCGTGGCGATCGGATGTATGAGTTTCTCGATCGGCTCGTTTCGGTGGCGCTGCCGCGCGTCAGAGACTTCCGTGGTGTTTCGCCAAAGGCCTTCGACGGCCGTGGCAACTACACGATCGGTATTCGCGAACAATTGATCTTCCCGGAGATCGATTTCAATAAAGTCGACAAGCTGCGCGGCATGAACATCTCGATCGTGACCACCGCACGCAACGACGAACAGGCACGAGCGCTGTTGAAGGCGTTGGGCATGCCTTTCAGGACTAACTGAACTTAGAGCTTTGTACTTTGTTACAAGTTACAAAGCGCAAAGATCAAAGTACAAAGCACAAAGATCAAATATGGCAAAGAAATCACTAATCGCGAAGGCGGCACGCAAACCGAAGTTCTCGGTGCGCGCCTACACTCGATGCAAACGTTGCGGCCGGCCGCGAGGCTACTTGCGGAAGTTCAACCTGTGTCGCATCTGTTTTCGCGAGTTGGCGCTGCAGGGGCAGATCCCTGGCGTAGTTAAGTCGAGCTGGTAGAGACATTTTCGATTTGCGATTGCTGATTGTCGATTTTCAAATCAACAATCGAAAATTGGCAATCAAAATAACTGGAGTTACTTCATGACTGATCCCATTGCCGATATGTTGACGCGAATCCGCAACGCCATTGCGGCGAAGCATTCGCGGGTTGATATTCCGGCTTCCAAGCTCAAGCTTGAGATTGCCCGCATCCTGAAGGAAGAGGGCTATATCAACAACTTCGTCATCAAGGGCGAAGGTCTCAAGCGCACGATTAGAATTTTCCTGCGCTACGACGCGCGCGGTACGTCGTCAATCACGTACCTCCAGCGCGTCTCGACTCCCGGCCGTCGCGTCTACGTCGGCTCGAGTGAGATTCCGAAAGTGCTCGGCGGTTACGGCATTAATATCGTGTCGACCTCAAAAGGGTTGATGAGCGGCAAGACCGCGCGCCGGGAAAACATCGGCGGAGAGCTGTTGGCGCAGATTTACTAGAACTGGAAATAGCTTATGTCGCGAATTGGAAAAAAGATAATCACAGTCCCGAAGGGCGTGACCATCACCGTGCACCAGCAGGAACTCGAAGTTAAGGGTCCGAAGGGTACGTTGAAGACTCCGATCCCGGCTGGGATAAGTTTCAAGCTCGAAGGCGAGGAACTTAAGGCTGAGCGTAACTCTGACGAGCAGGCGGCGCTGCACGGACTCGCGCGCGCTCTCGCAAACAATGCGATCGTCGGCGTCACCGAAGGCTTCAGCAGACAAATGGACGTCGTCGGCGTCGGTTACAAAGCCGATGTGCAGGGCAAGAAGATCGTCTTCTCGCTCGGCTACTCGCATCCGATCGAGTTTCCCTTGCCGGCGGAAGTCGACGCGAAGGCGGAACGTCTGACGACCAAGGGCAGCATTCAGCAGTATCAGACGACGTTGACGTTGACGAGTATCGACAAGCAGAAGCTGGGCCAGGTGGCGGCCGAGATGCACAAGCTGCGCAAGCCGGATGCGTACAAAGGCAAGGGCGTGCGTTACGCGGATGTGCCGATCAAGCTGAAACCTGGTAAGACAGGCAAGTAATTGTTGATTTGCGATTGTCGATTGCCGATTTGAAAACCGGCGCAATTGGCAATCGGCAATCAAAAATCGGAAATGACTAATGGCTAACACAGACAGAGCACAAATCAGAACCGCGATTCATGCGCGGATTCGACGCAAAGTTAGAGGCAGTGGCGAGAAGCCGCGGCTGGCGATTTATCGCAGCTTGAACCATATCTACGCGCAGGTGATCGACGATAAGCAGGGGCAGACAATCGTTTCGGCTTCGTCGACTGAGAAAGATCTGCGCGGCAACACCGGCGGCAATCTCGAAGCCGCGCGCCGGATCGGCCAGGCGATTGCCGAACGCGCTATCGCGAAAGGAATCGAGAACGTGGTTTTCGATCGCGGTGGTTATCTCTATCACGGCCGTATCAAGGCCCTGACGGATGCCGCGCGCGCCGCTGGATTGAACAAGCACGAGATCAAAGCGGAACCCGACGGCGGCGAGCCGGCGGAAGAAGTCGTAGCGGAACCTAAAGCAGAGAAGAAGTCACGCAAGAAGAGTAAAGAATAGAATATGAGACAACCCAAGCAACGCATTCCCGCGCAGGGGCTCGACCTGAAAGATCAGGTCATCTCCATCAATCGTGTGACCAAGGTCGTTAAGGGCGGCAAGAACCTTTCGTTCGCGGCGCTGGTCGTGGTCGGCGATGAGGGGGGCCATGTCGGTTTCGGCACGGGCAAGGCGCGAGAAGTTCCGCTCGCGATCAAGAAGGGCATCGAGTCGGCGAAGAAGAACCTGATTCGCGTGCCGTTGATCAATCACACGTTGCCGCATCAGTTGATTGGCGAGTACGGCGCGGGCCGCGTGTTAGTCAAACCGGCGTCGGAAGGAACGGGCGTGATCGCCGGCGGCGCGGTGCGCGCGGTGATGCAGGCAGTGGGTGTCAGGGACGTGCGTACGAAGGTGCTGGGTTCGACGAATCCGCACAACGTCGTGCGGGCCACGTTCGACGCGCTGCTGCGCATGAAGGATCCGATGGAATTGGCGCGCTTGCGTGGTAAACAAGTCGAGGAGATGTAAGCATGCCGCGGAGAGCACAGACGCAAACTGACAACGGAAAGATTCGTATCCAGTACTACCGGAGTTTTATCGCTGCTCCGAAAACGCATAAGACAATCGTGCGTAGCCTGGGTTTGCGGAAGTTGAACCAGATTGTTGAGCGGCCGGACACGGACGCGATGCGCGGCGCGGTGGCGAAAGTGCCGCACTTGCTGCGCATAGTGGAGTAAAAAATAATGGCCATCAGTCTTAACACGCTTAAGCCCGCCAAGGGATCGACGCACAAGAAGAAAAGAGTAGGCCGCGGGCCCGGATCGGGTTTGGGCAAGACCGCGGGGCGCGGTGAGAAGGGACAGAAGTCGCGCTCGGGTTACTCGCGCAAGATCGGATTTGAAGGCGGCCAGATGCCGTTGCATCGCCGTCTGCCGAAACGCGGCTTCACCAATATTTTCAAGAAGCGCTGGCTGGAAGTCAGTCTCGCGTCGCTCGACGAGCATTTCAATGCCGACGAAGAGATCACGCCCGAGGTTTTGCACGAGCGGGGCTTGATTAAGAAGGCGAAACATGATGTGGTAGTGCTCGGAAATGGTGAGGTTTCCAAACCGCTTCGTGTTTCAGCGCACCGGTTCACGAAGAGCGCTCGCGAAAAGATCGAGAAGGCTGGTGGAGCAGTAGTAGAGATCGGCGCATAGAAACGCCATCCACAGATTACACAGACGGTTTACCCAGCTTTTAACCGTCTGTGTAATCTGTGGATGGTTCTGGCGCACCGGGTCGAAAGGTTTTTATGGAGAAATTCTTAGCCGCCGTTCGCAATATGTTTAATGTGCCGGATTTACGCCGGCGCATTTTCTTTACGCTGGGACTGCTCGCGGTCTACCGTTTCGGCGCACACGTCGGTGCACCAGGCATCAACAAGGCGCGTCTCGACGAAGTGTGGCGCGACGTTGCGGGAACCCTGCTCGGCGTGCTCGATCTCTTTTCCGGCGGAAACTTTCGCACCATTTCGGTCTTCGCCCTCGGCGTGACGCCATACATCACGGCGTCCATCATTCTCCAGCTCATGACCGTCGTCTCGCCGCAACTCAAGAAGTTGCAGGAAGAAGGCGAGATGGGCCGGCAGAAGATCAATCAGTGGACTCGCTACCTGACCGTCGGACTCGCCTGCGTGCAGACGTGGTTTGTGGCCCACTGGCTACAGGTCAACGGCGTCGGCGCGCCCACCTGGGGGTTTCTGTTCACCACGATCCTGACGCTCACCACGGGAACGATGTTCGTGATGTGGCTGGGCGAACAGATCACCGAGCGTGGTATCGGTAACGGTATCTCGCTGCTGATCTTCGCGGGTATCGTGATCGGTCTGCCGCGTGGCGTCGAACAGGTTTGGGGCAAGGTTAAGAGCGGCGACACGATGGAAGTCCTGGGCGTTATCGCGATGGTGGTCGCGCTGATCGCAATCATCGCGTTCATCGTTTTTGTCGAGTCGGCGCGGCGCAAGATTCCCGTGAGTTATGCGAAGCGGCACGTTGGCCGGCAACTGGTTGGCGGACAGCAAACGACGATGCCGTTGAAGATCAACATGGGCGGCGTTATCCCCGTGATCTTTGCGTCGTCAGTGTTGTCGATGCCGCAGAGTTTGTTTGCCGCGTTTCCTCCCGACCCGAACAACATGCAGACGACGTGGGCCAAGATCTGGACGTTCTTCCAGACCTTCCACGCCAGCGATCCGTACTACGAGTTGATCTTTCTGTCGTTGATCATGTTCTTCACGTTCTTTTACGTGTCGATTGTTTTCAACGTCGAAGAAGTCGCCGATAACCTGCGCAAGCACGGTGGGTTCATGCCGGGCATCCGTCCGGGACGCGCGACGGCTGAGTATCTGAATACGATTCTCACCAGGCTCACGATAGTCGGTGCGATTTACCTCGCGCTGGTGGCGTTTGTGCCGCAGTTCATGTTGAGCGGATTCAAAGTGGCAAGACTGCCGTTGATTGGTACATGGCTGGATTCGTTTGTTAGTACGACGCCCGGTTTGTCGTGGATTCCGAACGGCATGGGTTATCAGTTTTACTTCGGTGGTACCTCGTTACTCATTCTCGTCGGTGTCGCAATGGACACCGTGGCCCAAATCGAGGCCCAATTGGTTATGCGTAACTATGAGGGATTTCTGGGCCCGGGTGGCGGCCGTTTGCGCGGACGGCGAGCCTGATCCTTTATGGCGAAAATCATAGTGCTGATGGGTGCGCCTGGTGCCGGAAAAGGCACGCAGGCGCGCTTGCTTCAAGAGCGTTTACATCTTCCTCAGATCTCTACGGGAGATATTTTTCGGGCGCTCAAGCATGCTGAAACTCCACTGGCGCAGGAAGTTAGAGATATCATGACGCGGGGACAACTGGTCCCTGACGAGTTGACAATTCGACTGGTTAAAGAGCGCACCGCGCAGCCCGACTGCCGGAACGGCTACATCCTCGACGGCTTTCCGCGCACGCCGGCGCAGGCGCGAAGTTTGGAACAGCTCGCCGCCGAGCAGGGCATGGACATCATTCCGGTGCTGATCGACGTGCCGTACGAGTTGCTCGAGAAGCGGATGACGGGCCGGCGGAATTGCCCGGTTTGCAACGAGATTTACAATATCTATTTCAAGCCGCCGCGCAACGACAACGTTTGCGATCTGCACACGCACGCACAGTTGGTGCAGCGCGCGGATGACAATTCGGACACAGTGCGCGCGCGGCTCGCGACTTACGACGAGCAGACGCGGCCGCTGATTGACTATTATCGTGAGGCTGGTGGGTTGAAAACGGTTGACGGCACTCGCGAGCCGGAAGAGATTTATCAGGATATAGAGCAGATCGTTAAATGATTATCGGGAAGTCAAAACGGGAACTGGAAAAGATGCGCGCCGCGGGGCAGCTCGTGGGGCAGGTTTTGTCGCACCTGCGGACGCTCGTCAAGCCGGGTGTAACCACGATGGAAGTGGACCGCGCCGCGGAGAAGATGATTCGGGATGCGGGCGCGCTGCCGACGTTCAAGGGTTACAACGGTTTCCCGTATTCGATCTGCGCCTCCGTTAACGAACAGATCGTGCACGGTTTTCCGTCGAATTACCGTTTGCAGGAAGGCGACATCTTCTCGATCGACGTCGGTGTGACGCTGGAAGGATTTGTCGGCGATACGGCGACGACGGTGCCGGTTGGGAAGGTTAGTGAAGACCGTCTGAAGTTGATCCGGGTTACCGAGGAGTGCCTGGAACGCGCGATCGAGCAGTGCCGGGCGGGTAAGCATCTCGGGGACATCGGCTGGGCGGTGCAGGAGCACGCTGAGGCGAATGGCTACACGATAGTTCGCGACTATGTGGGTCACGGCATCGGCCGCCGGATGCACGAGGATCCGCAGATCCCGAACTACGGGCGCCCCGGTTTGGGGCAGAAGATCAAGGCTGGGTACGTTTTTGCGGTTGAGCCGATGGTGAACCTGGGCTCGCACCACACGAAGGTACTGGCTGACGGCTGGACGGTCGTGACCGTTGACGGGCAGCCCAGTGCCCATGTTGAGCACACCATTGCCATCACGGAAGAAGGTCCAGAAGTGCTGACTCTAGTGCGCGAAGCCTCCGCCGTCCCGGCATAAGTTCCGGGTTTGGCAATAAAATGGCCGCGTGTTATTATTCGCAGTTTGTCGGCAGCGTCGAGACTTCAATCTGAGAGGATATGGCGAAGGAAGAGGCTATCGAAGTCATGGCTAAGGTCCTGGAGACTTTGCCTAACGCTATGTTCAGGGTTGAATTGGAAGAAAGCCAGCATCAAGTGCTCGCGCACATTTCAGGAAAAATGCGCAAGCACTTTATTCGTATTCTTCCTGGCGACAGGGTTTTGGTTGAGCTTTCGCCCTACGATCTCAATCGCGGCCGCATCACTTATAGATACAAATAGGTACGAGGTTAAGTCATGAAAGTCCGTGCGTCAGTAAAGAAGATGTGCGACAAGTGCAAAGTCATCCACCGCAAAGGCGTGGTGCGGGTGATTTGCGTCAATCCCAAGCATAAACAGAGACAAGGATAGCGAGAAATAAAAGATGGCACGTGTAGCTGGAGTAGATCTGCCACCTAACAAAAGAGCTGAGATTGGTCTCACTTACATCTATGGCATCGGCCGTTCGCGTTCGAACGCGGTGTTGAAGGAAGCGGGTATCAATCTCGATACGCGCGTCCGCGATTTGAGTGAAGACGAGCTGAGCCGCATTCGTAACATTCTGGAAGTTCAGGGTGAGATTGAAGGCGACCTGCGCAAGCGTGTGCAGATGGATATCAAGCGGCTGATGGACATCGGCTGCTATCGTGGACTGCGGCATCGCCGTGCACTGCCCGTTCGTGGACAGCGTACGCACACCAATGCCCGCACTCGTAAAGGTCCGCGCCGCGCCACAATCGCCAAGAAGAAGGCGCCAGGCAAGAAGTAGGAGTTGAGCTTAGAACTTTGCGCTTGGGGCTTTGAAAGAACAAAGTACTAAGCGCAAAGCACAAAGAACAAAGTTTATGGCAAAAGCAGGCGGAAAGAAGAAGGTCTTTCGTAAGAAAGAGAAGAAGAACGTTCCCAACGGTATCGTTCATATCGCGGCGTCGTTCAACAACACGATGATCTCGATCACGGACCTGGAAGGAAACCTGATCGCGCAATCATCGGCAGGCGCTCGCGGTTTTCGCGGTTCGCGCAAGGGCACGCCCTTCGCGGCGCAGCAAGCTGCGTTTGAAGCTGCGAAGAAGGCGCACGAAGCGGGCATGCACCAATGTGAGGTGCGTGTGAAAGGCCCGGGCGGCGGCCGTGAATCAGCGATCCGCGCAATTGCCAATGCCGGCATTCGCGTGATCACGATTCGCGATACGACGCCGATTCCGCACAACGGTTGCAGGCCGCCGAAGCGGCGTAGAGTTTAATTAATTAACCCAAAGGATGAAGGGTCCTGTGTTTGCGCAGTTTGCACAAACACGACCTGTAAACTTTTCCGTCTAACCTTAGACTGGAGGCAAAATAGTTGGCTAGGTATAGAGATGCAGTGTGCCGCCTTTGCCGTCGCGAAGGCGCTAAGCTTTTTTTGAAGGGCGATCGTTGTTACAAACCCGCTTGCCCGATTGAGAAACGCGGTACTCAACCGCCCGGGCAGCATGGCAACTCGCTGCGACGCGGCAAGGCGCTGGTCGGTTACGGCCAGCAGTTGCGCGAGAAGCAAAAGGTCAAGCGTATCTACTTCATTCTCGAAGGGCAGTTTCGCAACTACTTCGAACGCGCTGCTCGCATGAAGGGAATTACCGGCGAGAACCTCCTGTTCCTGCTGGAGCGGCGGTTGGACAATGCTGTCTATCGCGCTGGTTTCTCTACTTCCCGCCGTCAGGCCAGACAGTTGGTCAATCACGGTCACATTCTCGTCAACGATCGCAAAGTTGATATTCCCTCTTTCCAGGTGAAGCCCGGAGACGCGATCAGTGTCCGCGAGCTTAGCCGCAAGAACGTTCATATCGAGGGCGCTTGGCAAACGGCATCAGGCCGTGGCCGGCCGTCGTGGATTACCGCCGATGGCGGCGATATGAGCGCGCGTGTGGCCAGTCTGCCGGTGCGCGACGACATCGACCGCATGATCAATGAACAGTTAATCGTCGAACTTTATAGCAAGTAATATTTGGGGACTCGAACGCTTATGGCTATGGATCAAAATAATCTTTGGCAGGGATTTCAAATGCCGCGCCGGCTCGCGGCAGACGCAGAGACGCTGACGGAACGCTACGGCCGTTTTTCGGCCCAGCCTTTCGAGCGGGGCTTCGGCACCACCGTAGGGAACTCGCTTCGTCGTGCGCTCCTGTCATCAATTGAAGGAGCGGCGATTACAGCCGTCAAAATCGAAGGTGTGGAACACGAGTTCTCCTCGATCAAGGGCGTGGTGGAAGATGCCACCGACGTGATCCTGAATTTGAAGCAGGTGCCCTTCAAGCTTCACAGTGCCGAGCCGAAAACTCTTCGCATCAATAAAGAGGAAGCAGGCGAAGTCACTGCCGCGGATATCGAAGCTGACGCCGACGTCGAGATTCTCGATCCGACGGTACACATCGCGACGGTCAGTGAGAGCGGTTCGCTGCGCGTCGAGATGCGCTTGAAGCGTGGCCGTGGTTACGTCTCCGCGGATCGCAATTTCGATGAGGATCTGTCGCTCGGTTACATCCCGATCGATTCGGTCCACACGCCGGTCAAGAAGGTTAACTACAACGTCGAAGCCGCGCGTCTTGGTCAGAACACTGAATTCGACAAGCTGACGATCGAGGTTTGGACGGATGGATCGGTCAAGCCCGAGGATTCGATTGGCTTGGCGGCGAAGTTGATCAAGGACCACATGTCGATCTTCATCAACTTCGAAGAAGACACCGACGACTACGCTTACGCCAAGATGGAGCGTCCGCCGCTTCCGCGCAACGATCAGTTGGATCGCTCGGTCGACGAGTTGGAGCTTTCGGTTCGTTCTTACAACTGCTTGAAGAACGCCGACATTCGCACCATCCGCGACCTGGTCCAACGCACCGAGCGCGAGATGCTGGCGACGAAGAACTTCGGCAAGAAGTCGCTCAACGAGATCAAGGAGATCCTCAACGGTATGGGTCTCGACTTCGGTATGGAATTCGACGAACAAGGTAATCCGATTCCGGGCACCGGCGGTCGCGACGGCGCAGACCTTTCGGATTTCGAAGGTGATGAGGAACAGTAGGTAACAGTCATGCGACACTTAAAGGCACATCGCAAACTGGGCCGGACCAGCGAACATCGCACGTCGATGTTGCGCAATCTGGCGACGTCGTTGATCAACTCTCGTGAAGAGCGCATCGTTACCACTTTGCCGAAGGCAAAGGAGCTGCGGCCTTTCGTCGAGAAGGCCATCACTTTGTCGCGGCGCGCGCACAACTTGACTGACGATAATGCTCAGGCGTTGCACTTGCGGCGTCAGGCAGCGGGTTTTTTCCACGCTGGCAACACTACCGTTTCGTCGCTTACGGGTAAGCGCGGACAACTTCGTCCGCAGCGCACTGCGGGTGTCGCGGCGTTGCGCCGTCTTTTCGGCGAACTCGGCGAGCGCTACAAGGATCGTCCCGGCGGTTATACGCGCATTTTGAAGCTCGGCCATCGCGCTGGCGACGCGGCGGAGTTGGCGATCATCGAGCTCGTCGATAACCGGCGCGAAATTGAGGCTGTTGAAGCTGAAAAGAAACGCAAAGCGGCTAGCTCCAAGAAGAAGGCTTCCAAAAAGGCAGCCAAAACCGAGCCCACGGATGACACAGCTAGCACAGATTAATCTGTGTAATCTGTGGCCGGGTTAAAACGCATGGCTGCACGCAAAGAACAGAGCGACAACGCCGCAAAAGCTTCCGTCAACATGGAAGAGCTGCGCGAGCTGATCGCGTTGCTGCGCGACAACGGGCTGGCGGAACTGGAACTCGAACGCTCGGATTTTCGCGTGCGTTTGCGCCGCGAAGGACTTTCGTTTGGCGGCGACAGCGGTGCGGGGGACCACTTCACGATCACGGAGATGGTGAAGAATGCGTTGACCGCTAATCCGGGTCCGTATCCGCCCAGTGTTGCAACCCCAGCGCCCGCGCATCCCGGCGCTGAGGCGTCAACGGCGGCATCTGCGGACCAGGATCTGCACATTATTCCTTCTCCGATTGTCGGCACCTTCTATCGCTCGCCGTCACCGACCGCTGAGCCTTTTGTAAAGATCGGCAGCAACGTCGAACCGGCGTCGGTCGTGTGCATCATCGAAGCGATGAAGCTCATGAATGAGATTCAGGCGGAGGCGAGTGGAGAAGTCGTCAAGATTTATGTTGAAAACGGCCAGCCGGTGGAGTACGGCCAGCCGTTGTTCGGCATAAGAAGTTAACAACCGTTTTTCGTTTTCCTGGAGTGCGGTGACCTGTTCACCGCATTACTGTTTAATGGCCTTCGAACCGCGCAAGTTCAAAAAGATTCTGATCGCCAACCGCGGCGAGATCGCCTGCCGCATCATCTGGACGTGCAAGGAGATGGGCATCAAGACGGTCGCGGTCCACAGCGACGTCGATCGCGATTCGCTGCACGTGCGCTTCGCGGATGAAGCCGCGTGTATTGGGCCGGCGCCCTCCGCGCAGAGTTATTTGAACATTCCTGCGATCATCAGCACGGCCGAGATTTTCAACGTCGACGCGATTCATCCGGGTTACGGTTTTCTCGCCGAGTCGCCTTACTTCGCTGAAATTTGCGACGCGTGCAACATCAAGTTCATCGGACCATCGGCGAATGTCATTCGCATGATGGGCGACAAGATCGAAGCGCGGCGTGTAATGCATGAAGCGGGTTTGCCGGTTGTGCCGGGAAGTCCTAATGCGGTCACTTCCGAAGAAGAGGGCCTGAAGCTCGCGCGCGAGATCGGTTTTCCGTTGATCGTAAAAGCGTCCGCGGGCGGCGGCGGACGCGGCATGCGCATCGTGCGTTCCGAACAGGAACTCGGCAAAGCGCTCGAGACGGCGTCAACCGAAGCGGCGGCGGCGTTCAACGACGGCAGTGTTTACATCGAACGCTACATCGAGCAACCGCGGCACATCGAGATTCAGGTGCTGGCGGACGAGTACGGCAACTGTATTCACCTCGGCGAACGCGAGTGTTCGATTCAACGGCGCCATCAGAAGTTGATGGAAGAAGCGCCTTCGACGGTATTGACGCCGGAGTTGCGCAAGACGATGGGCGAGGCGGCGGTTGACGCCTGCAAGAAGCTCGGTTATGCGAGCGCCGGCACGGTCGAGTTTCTGCTGGACGCGCAAGGCAAGTTCTATTTCATGGAAATGAACACGCGCATTCAGGTCGAGCACCCGGTCACGGAAATGGTGACGCTTGCGGACATCGTGCGTAACCAGATTCGCATTGCGGAAGGCGAGCCGCTCGGCTACACGCAGGACGATCTGCTGATCGTCGGCCACGCGATCGAGTGCCGCATCAACGCTGAGGATCCCGAGAAGTTTTCGCCCTCGCCGGGCACGATCACGGCGTTCAACCTGCCCGGAGGGCCGGGCGTGCGCGTCGATACGTTTGTTTATTCCGGTTACCGGGTTTCGCCGTTCTACGACTCGCTGATCGCGAAGCTCATCGTTCATGCGCGGACGCGCGAACTCGCGATCGCGCGGATGAAGCGGGCGCTGGACGTGATGGTCGTCGAGGGGATCAAGACGACTATCCCGTTGCACCAAAAGATCATGGACGACCCGAAGTTCCGGAGGGGCGAGATCGACACGAATTTTATGGAGTATTTCCTCACAAAAAACGGCCGGAAGGTCGAAACCGCGGCAGGCAAGCCCTAAGGGCGCTGGCCGGGTTGCCGTTTACATTTGGGTTCCCTTATAATGTCCGACTTTTCTATGGCGATTTGAGTCGTCTGAGAGGGTAAATAGAAGATGTCACACGCAGTTATCAGAGCCGGCGGCAAACAGTTTGTGGTCAAAGAGGGACAGACGGTTCGCGTCCCCTCACTCGAGGCGGAAGCCGGCAGCTCGATTGAGCTCGAAACGTTGTTAACTTCTGGCGAGAGCGCGGCGAAGGCCACGGTCGTTTCGCACGGCAAGGATCAGAAGATCGTTGTTTTCAAGAAGAAGCGGCGCAAACAGTACAAGCGCACGCGCGGGCATCGCCAGGGTTACACAGAGCTGAAGATTGATTCGATTGGTTAAGAGGTCGGTTTTATGGCACACAAAAAAGGTGTTGGTTCATCTCGCAACGGACGCGACTCGCAGTCGCAGCGCCTCGGTCTGAAGAAGTTTGGCGGCGAACACGTGCTCGGCGGAAACATCATCGCCCGGCAGCGTGGCACGAGGTGGAAACCCGGCAACAACGTTGGCCGTGGTAAAGACGATACGCTCTTCGCGTTGATTGAAGGCGTGGTGAAGTTTGAGGACAAAGGCCGCGCCGGTAAGTTCGTCAGCGTTTATCCCCTGGAGCAAACTGCTGCTGCATAGACAAGTTACTTTATAAGTTCGCGACGCCTGAGCAGCACCTCAACTGCACGCCGGGCGTCGTTTTGATTTAGATGTTCATCGATCGGGCCAAGATTCACGTGCAGGGGGGTGACGGAGGTAACGGAGTTACCGCTTTCCGGCGTGAGAAGTTTGTCCCGCGTGGTGGTCCATCAGGTGGTGACGGCGGTCGTGGTGGCGATGTGATCCTCGTCGCGGATTCTTCGCTGAACACGCTGCTGCATTTGCGCTATAACCCGCGTCACGTTGCCGATCGTGGTTTGCATGGCGAGGGTTCGAATCGATCGGGGCGCGAAGGCGCTGATTCGATGGTTCGGGTTCCGGTAGGAACGCAGATCTTTGATGCCGAAACCGGCGACCTGTTACATGACCTCAATCACGACGGCGATCGTTGGATGGCCGCGCGCGGCGGCCGTGGTGGTTTTGGCAACGCGCATTTCGCGACGTCGACCAATCGCGCGCCGCGTTATCACCAGAGTGGCAGCAAAGGTGAAGAGCGCGAGTTGCAGCTCGAGTTGAAGCTGCTGGCGGATGTTGGTCTCGTGGGTTTTCCGAACGCTGGTAAGTCGACGTTTATATCGACTGTGTCCGCGGCAAAGCCGAAGATTGCTGATTATCCGTTCACGACTTTGGAACCGCACCTCGGCGTAGTTGATCTGGGAGACTTTAGGACGTTTGTCATCGCCGACATTCCCGGTTTGATTGAAGGCGCGCACGCAGGCGCGGGTTTGGGCGATCGCTTTTTGCGGCACATCGAACGGACGAAGCTGTTGTTGCATTTGGTTGATGTTTCATCGGTGTCAGGCCGCGAATCGGTAGCTGATTACCTGACGGTCAATCGGGAGCTTGAGTCTTACAACGCGGACCTCGCTAAGCGTCCGCAGTTCGTCGTGGCGACGAAGATCGATGCGCTCGATGAACCTGAGCGACTCGAGTCGTTGAAAGCGCAAGCCGAGGCGGACAACAAACCGTTCTTTTCGATCTCGTCCGCGACTGGTGAAGGCGTTCGCGATCTCGTGAACGCAATTTCAGCCAAGCTCGACGAGATTGCGGCGGCGAATAAGCAACCGGATACGGTTGAACTGGCTTTGTAAAGATGCCCGGGCGCACACGCATAGCCTTGTATGGCGGAACATTCGATCCGGTTCATTTAGGACATTTGGAAGTTGCTCGCAGGGTTTCTGAGTTATTTGAGATTGAGAAAGTCCTCTTTGTTCCGGCTCAGATCGCGCCGCACAAAGTCGGGCGGTCTGTAACGGAGCCGATACATCGCTATGCGATGCTCGCGTTGGCGACGCAGGAAGATCCGGAGTTGCTGATCTCGACATTTGAGCTCGACGCACCGGATCGGCGTTACACGGTCGACACGGTGGCAGAGTTTCAGCGCCGGCTTGGGGAAGACACGGAGTTGTTTTTCATCATGGGCGCTGACTCCTGGTCGGAGATCACGACGTGGCGCGAATGGGAACGGCTCCTGACGATGACGAATCATATCGTCGTCACTCGGCCGGGTTACGAAGTTGCGCCGGCGCCCGAGGGCCTCGGCGATCGAATCCTTTTCACTGACGCGGTGATGAAGGACATCTCGGCGACGAACATTCGCCGTCTTGCAAGCGAAGGACGCTACGGCGAGTTGGACCAGTTGGTCCCACAGTCCGTGGCTGGTTACATAAAGAAGTACGGGATTTATCGAAATACGAATGAAGCAAAACTCAACAGTTAAAGAACAGTCTCTGCATCCTCAACCGGCTGCTCGCACGCAGGCGCAACCTCAAACCGAGCTAATCGCTTCGGACACAGAGGGCGCGGAACAACTGGAAGAGCGCGTTCTAACCGCACTTCATGCCGGCAGCGAGAAGAAAGCAATCGAACCGGTCGTGCTGGATCTGCGCGACATCGCGAGCTTCACCGATTACTTCGTGATCTTTAGTGGCGCGAACGAACGGCAGGTGCAGGCGATCTCCGATGAGGTTTACGAAACCCTGAAGAAGGCTGGCGAGCCGGCTGCGCGAGTTGAAGGTTACAAAACCGCCGAATGGATTCTGTTGGACTACGGCGATTTCGTGGTCCATGTGTTCGAGCAGAAGGCGCGCAAGTTCTACGACCTGGAACGTTTGTGGCGCGAATCGAAACGAGTTGAGTTGCCGGCTGAGTTTACCGGCGAAGGTTCGAGTTCTTTGAGAAAAGAATCGTGATCGAACTGTTTGCGCGCTCTCCCGGCATGCGCGAGGCAGCACGTCTCGCGGAGCGCGTCAGTTCAACCGACACGAACGTACTGATCACCGGTGAGTCCGGCGCCGGCAAGGATCTGCTGGCCGCTTACATTCACTGGAAGTCGCCGCGCACGGCGCAACCGCTTGTGAAGATCGATTGCGCGACCTTGCCTGGCGAACTGCTCGAAGCCGAGCTCTTTGGCTACGAGCGTGGCGCGTTCACCGGAGCAACTGATGCGAAACCCGGACGGCTTGAAGCCGCGCATAAGGGAACCGTGGCACTCGACGAGATCGCGCACCTTTCGACCGACGCGCAGGCGAAGCTGCTGCGCGTGATCGAGGCGCGTGAGTTCGAACGACTGGGTGGCCGCAAGACGATCAAGCTCGACGCGCGTCTGATTGCGTTGACCAACGTCGATCTTGCCGCGGCAGTTAAGACGGGACGGTTTCGCGAGGATCTGTTTTACCGGCTGGACGTGATTCATATTCGCGTGCCGCCGTTGCGCGAACGGAAAGACGATCTTTCAAAACTGATTCAGCACTTTCTGAAGCACTACGCGGCGAAGCACGGCCGCAACGTGGAACGCGTTTCCGCGCCTGCGCTGGCAATACTTCAGTCGTATGACTATCCGGGCAACGCGCGTGAGCTTGCGAACATTATCGAGCGCGCGGTGATCGTGGCGAACGGAAAACGGCTCGAAGAACACGACCTGCCGCCGGGGCTGAACGCCGCAGTCAGTGCACGCCGGCAAAAAGAGAAGCCGCCGAGTCTGGCCGAACTCGAAGCGTCGTACATTGCCGAAGTGCTCGCCCGGACGAACGGAAACAAGACCGAGTGTGCGCGCGTCCTCGGCATCAGCCGTAAGAACCTTTACGAAAAGATCGCGCGCTACAGACTTTAAAGCCATCCACAGATTACGCAGATGGCCAAAGCAGCAAAGAAATCTGCGTAATCTGTGGACGGCTTGTTGAAAAATGCGGTTTCGGATCATTTGGACTGGCAAGACGCGCGACGCCAGGCTGCGCGCGCTGATTGAAGATTACGCCGAACGTCTTTCGCACTTTGTTCGTTGTGAAGTCACGGAAATTAAGGAACAAGGGCGTACAGATCAAACGGGCATCGATAAGGAGACCAGGCGCATCTCAGACGCGCTTCGTCCCGGGTCGCTGACAGTTCTGCTGGATCCGGAAGGTGCGGAGTGGACTTCGCACGAGCTGGCGGCACAGGTCAGGGGTTGGGAAAACAGTGGCGTCAAGGAGGTAGCGTTCGTCATTGGCGGACCAAACGGCCTCGCGCCGGAGTTGGTGACCCGGGCAGACAAGCGGTGGTCGCTTTCGCGGTTGACTTTGACGCACGAGATGGCGCGCGTGCTCCTGTTAGAGCAGTTGTATCGAGCGTTCACGATTGTTCATGGTTTGCCGTACCAGAAATGAATAGCGGCAACCCCGGCATTATCAAGTAGGGTGGAGGACTAATACTTAATGGATAAGAGACGCACTAAAATATTCCGCGACAAGTTGTTGGACCGTCGCGAAGGTCTCGTCGGCCAGGTTCAGGCCGCCGAGCTTTATAGCCGCGAACGCGATGCTGAGGCCACGCAGGATCCGGCCGACATGGCCGCGAATGCCTACACCAAAGAATTGTTGGTGTCGATGTCTGACAACGATCGCCAGTTGCTGAATCTGATCGACGAAGCGCTCGAACGGATCGAGGCCTCTGGTTACGGAAAGTGCATTCACTGCGGCGAAGCGCTTCCGGAGAAACGTTTGGAGGCAGTGCCGTGGGCGCGACACTGTGTTCGCTGCCAGGATCTGCAGGAGCGCGGGCTCCTCGGCGAAGACGAAGATTAGACGAGTCATAACGTTATGAGATAATCGCGGCCTCCTCGAAACGGGGAGGCCGCTTTTGTTTTCTTTATGCTCCTCACGCGTGTCTATGATGCTCTGCTCACAGTCGCTTATCCGCAGGCGTGTCGTGTGTGTGGCGGGAGTGTGGAGGAACGGAGGTTGGGTGTTGCGTGCCGGGCGTGTTGGGAGAAGACGCGAGTCTTTACCGGTGCTGAGACGATCTGCTGGAAGTGCGGTGCGCCGTCGCCGGGTATCGACCTTCCGGCCGAGCTGAAGGAAGAGATCCGCTGCCGCCGCTGCGACTCGCTATCGTTTTCCGCCGCCCGCGCTGTGGGCTTGTACGAGCACGGTTTGCGCGAATCCGTGCTTTCATTGAAGCGCCGTCCCCACCTCGCCCCCTTTTTGATTGACCTGCTGCTGAGCGTCGCTCAACGCGAACCGTTGAACAAATCGACTCGAATCATCCCGGTGCCGTTACACGAGAACCGGCGGCGCGAGCGCGGGTTCAACCAGGCCTCCGTAATTGCGGAGGCCTTAAGCAAACAACTGCAACTGCCGCTTGACCAAGCAACTTTATGGCGGCCGCGTGCTTCGGAAAAGTACCGCGCCGGCCTCGACCCGAAAGGCCGCCGCGACACTGTGGCGGGTGTTTTCGAGGTTCGTTACCCGAAATTGGTCGAAGGCGAGAGCGTCCTTCTGGTGGACGACGTTTTTACCACCGGCGCCACCGTAAACTCCTGCGCCGAAGCGCTTTTGGCGTCAGGCGCTTGTAATGTCGTTGTGTTAACCATTGCGCGAGGGAAGAGTTAACGCGTAATATCACGCCGTTATGAATGGCCGGGTTTTAGTCCTGAATACGTCCTTTGAGCCCATCAACGTGTGCACGGAAAGGCGTGCCGTCGTGATGATCTTCAAGGGCGTAGCACGGGTCGAAGAACACAACGGCCACATGCTTCATTCGCAGAAACTCGCAATCCATGCGCCCTCGGTGATCCGGCTAACCGAGTACATTCATATTCCTTTCGAACGGCGCTCGCTCTCGCGAAAAAACATCCTGCTGCGTGACCACTCGACCTGCCAGTATTGCGGCAGGCAGTACCCGCCTTCGGAGCTCACGCTCGATCATGTCCAGCCGCGCTCGCGTGGAGGGGAGTCGGCGTGGGATAATCTGGTGGCCTGCTGCAAGCGATGTAACCACAAGAAGGGGAACCGCACTCCGGAAGAATCCGGGATGCACCTGCTCCGCAGACCCCGTGGTTTCTCGCTACACGTGAACCGCCAGATCATGCGGTATCTCGGGCGAGCAGACGAGACTTGGAGAAAGTACCTGTTTTACGAATCGGACAATCGGGATTAACTAGCTCTGTGGCCGCCCCTGCGGTCATCGAGAAAAGAGGAAACTATGAGTCAGAACATGCTGGCGATCTTTAACCTCGGACCAACAGAGATGGTCCTAATCGTGCTGGTGATCTTCCTGCTCTTCGGCGCGACCCGCCTGCCCCAACTTGCCAAAGCTTTGGGTCAGAGCAAAAAAGCATTCAGAGAAGGCATTGAAGAGGGCGAAAGAGAAGGCGCGAAAGAGTCCGAGAAATCGGCGTAGCGGCTGTTGGCAGACGGCTTAGCTACTAACCCCAGCTCAGTGACTGTGTTCCTTCTGCCCTACAACTAAAGTCGCTTTCACCGAAAGCGCGAATTCAGCCTCATGCCGTTCTTCATTGATCAATCGGGTGATTTCACGGAATAGATCTGCCCGGTCGTTCTCGGGGACAAGCGCCAACCATTGCTGCATCAGAAACTCCGCTACGAGCGGCGAAGTGAGAAACTGTTCGCCTGTGTCGTAGTCAAACTCCTCGATCCGCGTCCACGACGCGATGTCTTTCAGTCCCTCTTCGTCGGCCATCCGCTCGACGTCGGAAACTGTCGGCAATTCCGTGATCAACTGTTCGACGTCTAGTTCGTGGTCCAACAGTCCAAGGTTGTGCAGCGCTTCCCAGTAGATCGAGAAAAACTCACCGAAGCTCGAAGAGGTCGGCAGTGCGAGCGCGATCGTTGCGCCGGGCGCTGCCACGCGCACCATCTCGGAAAACATCTTGCGAATTTTCGGACGCGAGACTAAGGAAGCATTGCCGACGACGAGATCGAAATGATTGTCAGGCAGGCCGAGGTTGTCGAGCTTGGCAATACGGAACTCGACTTGTTCGTTTGTCGCCGCGGCTTTGGCCTGGGCTAGTTCGATGCACTCGGAGTTTTCGTCCACGCAGAGCAGCGAAAGTTTGCTGCCGCCGCGTTCCTGAAGCGACATCGCATGGCTGCCGGTGCCGGCTGCGGCGTACAGCCCGCGGCCTTCCGCTGGGAGCTTCACGTGCTCGTCGATCAGTTCGGCAAATCGCTCGCCCCAGTCGGGCGCGATAAAGAGGTCTTGAAGAAAAGCCAGTTCCTTGTCGGTTTTTCCGCTACTCACTATTCGGTCCCTTGGTCGGTTTTTGATTCCACTTCATCCGGATTGAAATACTTTCTGCCGCGCAGTTGTTCCGGCAAACATTCCATCTCTTCTTTGGCGTGCGCGTCGTTGTGTACGTAACGATAGTCTTTGCCGTAGCCGACCTGTTTCATCAATGGCGTGACTGCGTTGCGCAAGTGTAAAGGCACGGGCACGCGCGCGGTTTCGGCGGCGTCTGTTACGGCCGCGTGATAAGCATTCTTCACGGCGTTGGACTTCGGTGCCTGCGCGAGATAGATCGCTGCCTGCGAGAGTGGAAACAAGGCTTCCGGCAGGCCGATCAGTTGCACGATGTCGGCGGCGGCTGCCGCCTGGACCATCGCCTGCGGATCGGCGAGACCGATGTCTTCGGAAGCGAGGATGCAGAGACGGCGGGCGATGAAGACCGGATCGGCGCCGCCTTCGATCATTCGCGCGAGCCAATAGAGCGAGGCGTCGACGTCGGAATTGCGCAACGATTTAATCAGCGCTGAAGCGAGGTTGTAGTGTTCTTCGCCACCTTTGTCGTAGGCGTAATGTGCGCGGCCGAGTGCTTCGATGATGGTTTCTTCGGTGACAACGCGGACGCCGTTTTCGTCGGGTGCGGTTGATTCGACGGCGGCATCGAGAGCTGTTAATGCGACGCGTGCGTCACCCCCAGCGGCGTGCGCGATTCGCTGTAGCAATGTGTCGGAGATCGAGGGGTGGTACGCTGCGAGACCACGTTTCTGGTCGTTCAGCGCGCGTTCCAGAACGGTTTGGATTTCGTCTTCTGACAGTTGATTCAGAACGAGGACGCGGCAACGCGACAATAGTGCGCCCGTGACTTCAAACGACGGGTTTTCTGTCGTCGCGCCGATCAGCGTGACGGTGCCGTTTTCGACAGCGTGTAACAGTGCATCCTGTTGCCCTTTGTTGAAGCGATGAATCTCGTCGATGAAGAGGACGGTGCGTTTGCCGTAGCGTTGTTCAGTCTTTGCTTCCTGGATCGCTTCACGCAAATCCTTTACGCCCGAGAAGACGGCGGACAAGGCGATGAAGCGCATGCCGCTCTTTTCGGCGAGCAGTCGGGCGAGTGTCGTCTTGCCGGTGCCTGGCGCGCCCCAAAGCACCAGCGATGGGAGGGTGCCGCCGCCCGCAAGCAAACGGCGCAGAATGCGTCCTTCGCCGACCAGATGATTTTGCCCGACAAAGTCCGTGAGCGAGCGCGGGCGCATGCGTTCCGCCAGCGGCGCGCCGTCAGCAGGTACGGCTCCGGGCGAGGTAGTGCTCTCAGGGCTAAAATCGTCGCCCGTATCACCAAACAGACTTCTTGAATTCCAGCGGTCCATGGCTGCAAAAAGAGGTATAATTATCGCCGAAAAGAATTAAACAAGCGACTGCCGGATCACCGGGAAGCCACTTTTACCCGGCTGCAGATCGCAGCTTGAGCCCCATTTTTACGGGCAAAAGCTGCGAAATCTTTCATGGGAACGCCACCGGCGGAATCTGCGTATACTTGGCGGCGGCGGGAAGCCGTCGATTAAAGGCGGGAGTGATTGGAGAGTAGACGATGAAAGACGCTAAGAACGCATTGAGAGTAGTGGGCATGATCCTGCTCGGCCTGTTTGTCTTCATGGTTGCAGCGCCATTTGCGCTCAAGGTTATTTTCGGAGTACTGGGAGCAACATTCAGTCTTATTACCTTCCTGGTTGGACTGGCCGTACTGTTGATTAAAGTGGCGGTTGTACTCGCGATTGGTTATCTAATCCTCGTTGGTATTCGTGCCCTGCTGCGTTAGCTCCTGCGTTAGCTAGTTGTGGGCAAGCGAGAGTTCTTATGCTTTCTCTCTCGCTTGCCCACTTCGCTTTTCGGGTCTCAGGTTAGCGCCTCTGGATTGACCGCCCCTCTCTCTTGTGAGATTATGTCGGGCCCCTTCACAGGTGAGTTTGGCCCCCTTCATACATTAAAGCGAAAGTGGACTACATCGCCCTCCTGCATGATGTAGTCTTTGCCTTCCAGACGAAGTAGACCTTTCTCTCTCGCAACGGCATACGAACCGGCGGACATTAGGTCGTCGTAGGTGATCACTTCTGCGCGGATGAAGCCGCGTTCGATGTCCGAGTGGATGGTGCCGGCTGCGGTCTGGGCACGGGTGCCCTGGGGGATGGTCCAGGCTCGAACTTCTTTCTCGCCGGCAGTTAGAAATGACATCAGACCGAGCAGGTGGTAAGCGCTCTTTATTAGTTGATCGACACCGCTGGTGGAGACGCCGAGGCTATTTAGATAATCGAGTCGTTCTGCGGGAGGTAACGCAACCAGTTCCGACTCGAGTTGCGCGCAGATCACTACACACTCCGCTGTCTCTTGCGCCGCGATCTCACGCACCGACTGAACCATCTTGTTTTCATCCGCAGCGGCCAGCGTGTTTTCGTCGACGTTGGCGGCGTAAATCGTCGGCTTAGTGGTTAACAAAAAGAAGTTACGCCCAACGGCTCGTTCGTCAGCAGTTAACTCAACAGTACGCGCGGATCTTCCCGCCTCGAGCGCGGGTTGAATTTTATCGAGCACGTCGAGCTCGGCGCGCGCGGTTTTGTCGCCACTCTTCACGCTCTTCTGCGCTTTCTCACGCCGCCGTTCGACGGTCGCGAGGTCCGCCAGAGCCAGTTCGATCTGAATCGTTTCAATATCCCGAACCGGGTCGACCGCGCCTTCGACGTGAATCACGCCTTCATCCTCAAAACAACGAACGACTTGTACGACGGTGTCCGTCTCGCGAATATTGGCGAGGAACTGGTTCCCCAAACCCTCGCCCTTCGACGCGCCGCGAACCAGTCCTGCAATATCCAGAAACTCAACCGTCGCCGGTACGATCACCTCAGTCTTAACCAGCCGCGCCAGCGGTTCCAGACGTTCGTCGGGCACGGAAACCACGCCCACGTTCGGCTCGATCGTCGCGAACGGATAGTTCGCTGCCAGCGCTGACTGTTGCGCGGTCAGCGCGTTGAATAACGTTGACTTGCCCACGTTGGGTAACCCAACGATTCCTGCTCTTAACATCTATATGCTCTCTGATTTATGTCGTGCGAGAAAACTAACCGATTACGCCCGGTGATGCAAAGCAGGTCGATCTCGGTATAATCCCAAATATACTTGCGACCGCAAGCGGCTTCCGACTAATGACTGCTTCTCTACTACTGGCGTTACTCGTCACTCTTAGCGGCACAATCGCCACGTACCTTTACGACGACAACGCGACGCTGGGGGCGCGACTGTGTTCCGGCGCGTGTCTCGGATTGGCGGCACTCGGTTTGGCCGGCTTCGTGGTTGCTTCGATTATCGGTTTGAGCGGCGTCGCCGTTTTGCTCAGCGCCGCCATCTGTTGCAGCCCGCTCGCGCTCTTTAGCGATGCCGCGATTAGCCAACGCTTCAAACATGATCTTCAGAACGCGTTGCAATCGACCGGCAATCCTGATGCAAAATCGGTTGGTTACTTTCTTTTTTATCTCATGATCGCGGTGGTCTTTTGGCAAGTGTTCGACCGCGCGGTTATCGAGGACTACACCGGTCTCAGCACGGGACTGCTCAACAACTACGGCGACCTACCGTTTCACATCAGTGTGATCACGAGTTTTGCATACGGCAACAACTTCCCACCGGAAGATCCGACTTACGCCGGCGTCAGGTTTACGTATCCGTTCATCTCGGACTTCGTTTCGGCAATGTTCCTGCGCTGCGGCGCCGATCTGCGGCAGTCGATGTTTGTCGAAAACTATATGCTGGCGATCGCGTTCGTCGGACTGGTTCATCGCTGGGCGCTCGAGATGTTGCGCGACAAACTCGCGGCGGTCATCACACCGCTGATAGTTATTCTCAGCGGCGGACTCGGCTGGGTGCTCCTGTTCGATCAGGCAGGTGCGAACGAAGGTGGACTCTGGGGCGCGCTGATGAATCTCTCGCCGTCGTTCACCGTCATTCCGGAAACCACTTGGCGTTGGGGTAATGCAGTCTCGGCGTTACTCGTCCCGCAGCGCGGCTTTCTGATGGGTCTTCCGCTGGCAGTCGTCGCGTTTACGCAATGGTGGCTGGCAACTGAAAAGGAGACTCCGAAGCCCGAGCGCACCAAGAAGAAAGGTCAGGTGTGGAAAGAACCGGAACCCACGCGGTTTCCGATCAGTCAACGCCGCATGATCGCTGCCGGCGTTGCCGCCGGACTATTACCGTTGGTCCATGCACATAGTTTTATTGTGGTGATGGGTATGGGCGCGTGCCTGGCGCTACTCTTCATCAACTGGCGCGATTGGATCACGTTCTTCGTCGTGGCCTCGGCGATCGCGGTGCCGCAGTTGGCATGGTCCACCTGGCACAGCGCGGTTAACGCGGGCACCTTCTTCGCGTTCGAGTTGGGTTGGGATCGCGGCCAGGACAACCCGATCTGGTTTTGGTTCAAAAACACCGGCTTCTTTATTCCGTTGATTCTCGCAGCCGTGCTCTTTAAGAGTAACGGCTTTCTGGTACGGCGCCGGCTGCTCTTGTTTTACCTGCCATTCACGCTTTGCTTCATTATTCCTAACTTTGTGAAAATGGCGCCGTGGATCTGGGACAATATCAAGGTTCTTTATTACTGGTGGCTTGCTTCGGCGCCGTTAGTCGCTTTGCTGCTGGCGAAGCTTTGGCAACAAGGTCCGATTCGCAAAGCGGTGGCACTAATTCTGTTCGTCGTCATCACGCTTGCCGGCGCGCTAGACGTTGCGAGTATCACGTTGCGCTCGGCGAAGTATGAAATCTTCAGCGCGGACGGGCTTGCGTTTGCGAAGTTTGTGATGGAGAAGACTCCGCCGCGGGCGCTCGTGATTCATGCTCCGGTGCACAACACGCCGGTGTTTCTCACGGGGCGCCGCTCGCTGATGGGTTATCCGGGGCACATCTGGACTCACGGTCTTCAGTTTGTGCAGCGCGAAGGTCAGATCAAACGCATATATTTTGGTTCGCCGGACGCGGCGCAATTATTGAAATTTTATAACGTTGACTATGCTGTCGTTGGACCACAGGAACGCCTCGTGATGCAGGCTGTCAACGACGGGTTCTTTAGTCAGTTCGAAAAGGTTGGACAAGTTGGCGAATACAGCCTCTACAAAATCAACCGGTAAGAAGGCGCAAGCCCGTCACGCGGCCGGGACGAAGAATGCGCCACACATGGAAACGCCGGCGGCTCCGGCCGATGTGTCGGAACGCGTGTGGTGGATCGGCGTGCTGGTGATCTTTCTGATCGCCGCCGTGCTGCGCATGTACGATCTGAATCTCGTTCCGCTGCATCACGACGAAGGCGTCAACGGCAACTTTCTCATGCGGCTCGTGCGCGAAGGCGTCTATACATACGATCCGGAGAACTATCACGGTCCAACTCTCTATTACTTCGCGGCGTTCTGGCCGTGGCTCGTGCGAGTGCTATTTGGTAAGGCGGCGATGGATAATTACGGACTTACCACAGTTGCCATCCGCTTGGTGCCTGCTCTCTTTGGCCTGGGAACGATCGGGTTGATCTTCTTGTTGCGTCGTTGGCTCGGGACGATTGCCACGTTAAGCGCGGCTTTACTGCTGGCCCTCTCGCCGGGCGCAGTCTATCTATCCCGCTATTTCATTCACGAGACGCATTTTGTTTTCTTTACGTTCGCAATCGTTGTGTCGTGTCTTTATTTATATGAAGGCCGAAACCCGTTCTACTTGATATCCGCGGCTGCTTCCGCGGCGCTGCTCTTCGCGACGAAGGAGACCGCGTTCATCTCGGTCGGTGTCCTAATCATTGCCTTAGGAGTGACGTTTGGGTATTTGCGCCTCGTACGCGGAAAAGTGAGACCACCAAAATTCAAAGGCAGACCGCAGCCGGAGGTGTGGTCGGTGAGTGAGGTTGTCGACGAGTTTGGCGGAGCGCTGATACTTGGCTTGTGCGTCCTGCTGGCCGCGGTCACTTTTGCCGCTTTGTACTATCTTTTCTATTCGTCGTTTACGACCAACCCGAAAGGTCTTTCAGCTTCTTTCGAGACGTTTGCTGTTTGGAAGAAGACCTCGAACGTTGCGCACGTCCATCCGATTTACACTTACATTCGCTGGTTGTTGCAACGAGAAGCAGCGCTACTGTTTTTGGGCGCCCTCGGCGCGCTTTTTATCGTGCTGAAACCGAAAAACCCGTTCGCGCTTTTTGCTGCGCTCTGGGCGTTTGGATTGACCGCTGCTTACTCGCTCATCGGCTACAAAACACCGTGGCTGATGCTGAACTTTGTCGTACCCCTCGCGCTCATCGCCGGCTATGCAGTGCAGGCAATCTTTGAGTTAGAGGGACGTCAATGGCGAGTGACAGGAGTCGTTCTGATTATCGCGCTGTCGTTCACGGCCTATCAGAGCATCGACCTCAACTTCAAGAACTACGATAACGACGACACTAAGTACGTCTACGTTTATGCTCATACGACCCGAGGACTGCTCGGCCTTGTTAAGGAAATCGACCGGATCGGAAACGAACGAAACGGCGGTCAAACCGGCATCACTATAGTCAGTCCTGATTACTGGCCTTTGCCTTGGTACCTGCGCAACTTCAGCCGTGTGGGTTACTACGGCCGTCTCGCGCCCTCAACCGAGCCGATGATCATCGCCAACGTCACCCAGCAACCCGAGATCGAGGCAAACTTCCGCGACATGTATCAGCAGGTGCGGTCCAAGGATGGAGACGGCGCTTTTGACTTGCGGCCGGGGGTCAGACTGCTGTTGTACGAACGGCGAAAAGACCTCGCACCGAACGAGCCGCCGTCGATCACGAGGCCTTAAAAACTCAAGAGACTCAGTTAACTTTTCCCTGGCTTCACTAACACGGCGATCACTTCACGTTGTGGTTGACATTCCCAGCGTGTGCAACTTATAGTGGCTCACCCGTGAGAAATACCTCTCGCCGCCCGACCATCAGGCGCAGAGGGTGGCCCAAAACAAGAGCCGTGTACCAGTAAATGTTCAAACTCCAACGTCTGGAAATCACTGGGTTTAAATCCTTCGCCGACTACACCGAAATAATCTTCACAGGAGATGGAATCACCGCTATCGTTGGCCCAAATGGCTGCGGTAAGAGCAACGTAGCCGACGCGATCGCCTGGGTGTTGGGAGAGCAACGCGTTAAGCATCTGCGCGGCGGTGAAATGAAGGACGTCATCTTTCAGGGCGCGCGCAATCGTCCGCCGAGCGGTATGGCCGAAGTGGTGATGCATCTCGTGCGCGATGAAGTCGACGAAGTCGAGCCGGACATTGAAGACATCGATTCAACGTTGGAGAAGATCGACGATCGGCTCGTCACTATTCAGATCGAAGCCACGGAGAACACGGACAACACGGAAACTGCAGAAGCGGCAGTGACTGAAGCAGTAGAGGCAGTAGTCGCGGAGACCCCGTCAGCGCCTGTTCAAAAAACTCCGCAGAAGCGTCATTGGCGACGGCGGAATCTCGCGCTCGAGTTCGCTCCGGGCGAAGCTGTTTCAGTAACGCGCCGGCTCTATCGTTCGGGCGAAAGCGAATACCTGCTCAACGACAAGATCTGCCGCCTGCGTGACATTCAGGATCTATTCTCCGGCACCGGTCTCGCCGGTGGACACTACGCCATCATCGAACAGGGCCGTATCGGTCAGATTCTTTCAGCCAAACCGATGGACCGCCGCACGATCATCGAAGAAGCGGCGGGCATCACGAAGTTTCGCGTGCGCCAACGCGCCACCGAAGCGCGGCTCGAAAACGCGCGTTCGAATCTCTCGCGTATATCCGACATCGTCTCGGAGATCGATCGCCAGGTAAACAGCTTGCGCCGGCAGGCAGGGAAAGCGCGTCGTTACGGCGTGTTGCGTGAGGAACTGCGCGAACTGCTGCGTCATGTTTACGTTGCCGAAGATCGCAGACTCGCCACCACTCTCGATGAAACACACACGAAGCTTAGCGAAGTAACCGAGCTCGAGCTTCGAATCAGCGAGGATCTGAGCCAGCGCGAAGAAGCCGCACGCACTGCAACACAGCAGGCACGCGCGTTTGAAGATGAATTGTCGTCCGTCAGAGCCGCGGCTGCTGAAGCCGTGCTGCAACGCGATCGACAGGCACGCGAATGTGTTTACCAGCAGGAGCAGTTCGCGGAGATTGAAAAACGCAAAGGCGAGGTCACTGCGGAGATTGAAGCGCTCACGGCGCGTCTCGTATTGATCGAAGCCGAATGTCATCGCCTGCAACATGAAGATGCGCGTCTGCGTGAAGAGTCAGATCGGAGCGCCTTGCAGTTGCGGACCGTGGAAGAGACTTACGCCGAAAGACTCGCGGCCGCCACCGCAGCCGAAGCCGAGATCGAGAACGCACGCGGCGAACTGCTTTCGCAAACCGCGATTGCCGAACGGTTGCATGAGATCGCGCGGCAGCTCGAAACCACGCTCCAGCGGCTTTCGCAGCAGGCTGAAGGTTTGGCGCGCGAAGGCGATCGCGCGGCAAGCCAGCACGCGGAAAGAAAGATCGAAGCCGAGCGGTTTGCTCACGAACTGGCCGATGCGCGATCACGCGTCGTGCGTTTGCAGTCCGAACGCGAATTTGCGGTCGATGCTGTTGTTCGTGGTCATGAAGCCGTCAGCGATACTGAAGCCGAACTGACGCGCGTGCGCGACGAGTTTTCTCGCGCGAGTCATCGCTTGGAAAGTTTGAAAGAGCTCGATCAACGCCGTGCCTACTATTCGCCGGCGGTTCAGCTCGTCTTCGCACCAAGCGAAACTCCGCGCGGCTTTCATTTTATCGGCACACTCGCCGATGCTTTGAACGTCGACGCCAAGTGGGAACGAGCCGTTGAAGGCGTGCTCGGTTCGTCGTTGCAGTCGATCGTTGTGCCGACTCCGGACGACGCGGTTCGCGGCGCTCAATGGCTGCGCGAAAACAACGGTGGACGCGCGAGTTTTCTCGTCGCCGGTTTGCACGGCGGCAGTGACGAAGCCGACACGGACACGATCACGACGCTTGCGTGCCGGCTCGAAGAACGGCCGGCGTTGTCGCCCGGACAGGTCGATAGCATTCGCGACGATCTGCGCATCTCGGATCTGTTAGGTGCGCCGCAGCAACTCGTCACTGTGCTACAGCGCACGCTGCCGCAGAAGATGAACGCGCGTCTCGCCGCGAATCTCGAAGACGCGATGGTCAAGTCGATCGCCACTGGCGAGATGTACGTCACGCTCAACGGCGATTGGATCGCGAGCGGACAGTTCGTCAATGCCGGCGACGCACGCGCGGTCGAAGAAGGCGCCGGACTGTTGGCTTTCAAACGCGAACTGCGTGAACTGGAAACACGCGCCGAGACGCTCGCGAGGGAAGTCGAGAACGCCAGTCAACTGGCGAAAGACGCCCGCGCACGTTTGGTCGAACTCGAAGACGCCGTTGTTCTCTTGAACGAAGCTATCGGACGCGAAGAGCGCGACGCGATGCAGCGTGAGTTGACCGTCAGCGGATTAGACCAGGAGATCGAACGCGCCGAACGTCACATGCGCGTTGTCGGTCAGGACTCCGCGCGTGTCGATGCCGAACGGATCGAAGTTGAACAACGCCGCGCGCAGGCTTTGTCGGATGCTCAAGCTGCCGAGGCGGCAAGGGAAGCAGCCGCCGACCAGGTGATCAAAGCATCGGCGTCATTGACTGATTTGAGAAAAGCTGCCGAGATCGAGAGTGAATCCCTCGCCGAACAACGTGCGGCCGCGGCAGCCGCTGCCGAGCGGCGGCGAGCGACCACCTCGGAACTGCGCCGTATTGAAGGCGAGTTGGCTGACTTCGCCGCCCGGGTCGATCGTTATCGCATGGACCTCGCCGAGATGGACGGCCGTAGCGCCGAGTTGAAACTCTCGATTGCGGATCTCGAATTCAAAGCGAGTACGGTTGAAAGCGATCGCGCTCGTGAAGAAGAACAGATTGCCACGCTCTCGCAGCAGTTGCAGGAGGCCCGCCGGCAAGCGGACGAGTTCTCGGCTGAACTGTCAGATCTCAATCGGCGTGCGGCTGAAGTGCGCGACGCTCGTGCCGGTTTGGAAGTGCAACGTGCTGAAGCGCAAGCCCGCCAGACGTTCGTTCACGAAAACTGCCACTCGGAGTTGGGCCAGTCGCTTGAAGATCTCGCAGGCGAGATCACGCTGCCCGAAGATTTTGATTTCGACACGAGCCATGCGCGTGTCGAAGAGTTGCGTACGCGTCTCGACGGTTTTGGCGCCGTGAACATGATGGCGCTCGAAGAACTGGCGGAAGCCGAACAGCGTCTGTTGTTCCTGACGGTGCAGCGTCAGGACATCGTCGAAGGCATTGCGGCGACCGAAGAAGCGTTGCGCGAAATCAAGCGCCGCTCGCGCGACCGTTTCCGTCACGCGTTCGAGGAGATCAATAAGAACTTCAGTGTGTTGTTCCAGGAATTGTTTGGTGGCGGCCGCGGCGAAATGAGTCTAATCGACGCTGACGACGTGCTCGAATCGGGTATCGACGTCGTGGCGCAACCGCCCGGAAAGCGTTTGCAGAACGTGCTGTTGCTGTCTGGCGGTGAGAAGGCGATGGCTGCGCTGGCGCTTGTTTTGGGCATCTTCCATTACCGTCCGGCGCCGTTCTGTCTGCTGGACGAAGTCGACGCGCCGCTTGACGAAGCGAACGTGGGACGCTTTACTGATAAGGTCGTCCAACTGTCCGCCAATACGCAGTTCATTGTGATCACGCATAACAAGCGGACCATGGAGATGGCACGTGCGCTCTATGGTGTGACCATGGAGGAAGCAGGTGTCTCGAAATTGGTGTCCGTTAAGTTTGAGTGAGTATTAAAAAATCATGAGGCAAGTGCTCCCCGCCGCGCTGATTGTTTTGAGCGCGGCGATTTCCATTTGCGGCCAGGAACAACCGCAGACTAAACACAACACGCGCCCGAACCAGGCGACAGCTTCCGCTACTCCCGTCGCCAGCAACAACAATACCGATCCGGTTAAATACACCTACGAGTTCACCCAACCGAAGTTTTACGTCAAACACATCACGCTCGAACATGATGTGAACGGGCGTGGCACGGTTACTTTCGAACGTCTGAATGAAGACGCGTCTGTGTCCGAACCGATCGAACTCTCGTCTGCTGCTCTGGCGCGCATCAACGCCGCGTGGCAGGCATTGCAATTTCTCGATTCGATTGCGGATTACCAGGCAGACAAACAGTTTCCGCATCTCGGCACCATGCGCATCGGCATGGAGCGCGGCGATCGAAAGCGAGTGGCCGAGTTTAATTGGACCAACAACAACAATGCCGAGACGCTCGTGAACGAGTATCGCAAAGTCGCGGACCAGGCCATTCTCATTTTCGACATCTCGATCGCTCGCCAGAACCAGCCGCTGAATGCGCCAAAACTGATGGAAGCGATGGAGTCGCTCATCAACCGCAATGCGCTCTCCGATCCCCAGCAACTGCTTCCGCTTCTCAAAGAACTCAGCACGGATGAGCGTGTTCCGTTGATCGCCCGCAACCACGCGCTCCGGCTCATCAAAAAGATCCAGAAGTGACCGGTAGAGACCAATTCATCCTCGATTGGTGGGCCGAAAACGGTAACGAGTCGGCGGGGGCCGCGGAACTCGATCAGATTCAACGGGCTCTCGTTGAACGTTTCGGCGCTCAAGCCCGGGAAAGTCCGGCCGCCATTGCGCGAACGCTCGCGGATGACGGCGTGCGCCTGAAGCACCCTGAAATCCTCGAAGCTGACGTCGCTTGGCGTGAGCGGGAACAGGTTTCGCTATTCACCGCTGAAGACCTGAACTTCACCAGCATTGACGCGGCCATCGCCTTTGTCGAGAAGCTCGCCGGTTTACCTCAAGGGCCTGAATTACGCAGCTTCGTCATGCAACTCAAGGTCGAACTCGAAGCGGCGGCGAAGAGCATGCGCCTCCCGCTGCCCGACCGCCTCGTTGCGGTCGAAGTCGCTCACTGGCTTGCCGTCTGGCTGCAAAATCCCGCGATTTTCCCTGACTGGCTGGCGTTGCGCCGTGAATCCGCGGAGTTTCGGGAACGTTTTCATCGGTAGCCACAAAAAGGCACAAGAATTTGTGCCTCTTTGTGGCTTAAGATTCTGGAACTTTACCGGGCTTGGCCACGAATACCCAATGACCACCGGGCCAAATTAACGCCGGCGTTAGCGAATGACCCACAGAAACGAGCTCAGCGACAACGACTTACTCCGCCAGATGCTGGCTGGAGACGAAGATGCGCTCGCCCAGCTTTACCGGCGCCGCCAAGCCTCGATCTACCGGTTTGCGTTGCAAATGAGCGGGTCGAAATCGATAGCCGAGGACGTGACGCAGGAAGTGTTTCTATTCCTGATGCGTCAGGGGCACGTGTTTGACGCGGCGCGCGGTGCGCTCAGTTCGTTCCTGCTCGGGGTCGCCAGAAATCACGTGTTGCGGCGGTTGCGGGTCGAGCATTTGCTTTCGCCGTTGGCGGATGACAACGAAGACGAGGGCATTGGGTTTCAGGTCAGTTCGGAGTTGTGCCCGCTTGAAGATTTAACGCGCGCTGAGACGATTGAAAATGTGCGCAAAGCGTTGTTGAGTTTGCCGCCGAAGTATCGGGAAGTGGTGGTTCTCTGTGAGTTGCAGGACGTGAGTTACGTTGAGACGGCCGAGATTCTTGGTTGCGCGATTGGGACGGTGCGCTCGCGTTTGCACCGGGCGCGCGCGTTGTTGTTGATAAAGCTGCGCCCGGCTGAAAGCGTCGAAGACGCGAATTCGGCGAGTGTGAAGTCAGCGAGGTGTTTCGCATGAACTGTCAAAGATTTGAACAGGTAGTTAGTGAGCTGGCTCGCGGTCAGATGATGGAAGCCGAAGCGCGGACGGAAGCGTTGGCGCACAGTGAAGAGTGCGAGCGCTGTTCGGCGCGTTTGCGCGACGAGGAGACGCTCACTCGCGGGTTACAGTTGTTGGCTGCGGACATGGAGCCGCTGGCAGCGCCGGCTGAGATGGAGTTGAAGTTGCGCGAGGCGTTTCGCGAACGGCGCGTGGTTGCTCCGGTTGCCGTTGGATCGTCGAGGTCGCGTTACTGGTTAGTTGCGGTAGCAGCAGTGTTGTTATTGGCGATCAGTGTAGGGGCTTTCTGGTTGGGTTCAGAGGCGCCGCAGGAACGTGTTGTTGAAAAGACTGCGCCGAAGCCGGCTGAGGTGGTCAATGGTCCAAGTGAGCCGGCGCCGAAACCCGAGCCGAAAGAGGTGGAGTATCAAGCGCAGGACCAGACGCCGAAGCGACAACTTCCGAAACCCATCCGGCGCAACACTGGCAATCGCCGCGCTCCGGAAACTCCGGTCGCGCATCACCCGACGAACGAGGTCGCGACTGATTTCGTGCCGCTTGGCGACATGAATGCGATGAGTCTTCAAGACGGCGGACAGATCGTCCGCGTGAAGTTGCGGCGCTCGGCGCTCGTGAAGTTCGGTATTCCAGTGAACATGGAACGTTACAACGAGAACGTTAACGCAGATGTTTTGATTGGGGTCGACGGTTTGGCCCGTGCCATACGTTTTGTCCAATGAAAGGCCCTGAAAAGGCCAAGTGAAAGGAAAGCAGAGATGAAAAGAGTACTTGGAATTCTTATTGCGGTGAGCTTATACGCATCAGCCGTCGCCTCAGTTGCCCTGGCACAACAGCCGCAGGCTGCGCACCAAAGGGCCATCGAGATCGTGCAACAGCGTATCTTCCAGGGACCGGAAGGCGCACCGATGCCTCCGCCTCCACCGGGAGCTGACTTTGTATGGATTGCCACCGAGAACATTAGCGGCAAAACTGTCAAAGGCGCGCCTTATTCGGCGGAAGCTGTGACTGAGAGCGTGCAGACACTCGCCGACGGCAATCGCATCGTCAACAAGTTCACCAGTCAGGTTTATCGCGACAGTGAAGGCCGCACGCGGCGCGAACAAACGTTGAAAGGCCTCGGCGTTGTGGGAACAAGTGAAGAGCCGTTTCAGACGATCTTCCTCAACGATCCGGTCGCCGGTGTGACTTACTCGTTGGACTCGCGCTCGCACATTGCGCACAAGAGCATGCCGTTCAAGTTTCAGATCATGTCGAAGTCGGGTGCGCCTGGAGAAGCACAGCAGTTTGAATTCAAAACTCGTTCAGGCGTGGGCGCTTCGACTAACGTGATCGTTACCGCGCAAGCCGGACCGGGTCAGCCGGCAACGCGAGTTCCGCCGCCGCCGGGCGTCGTCGAACAGTTCGAAGTGCGGACGGAAGGTACGGCGGGCTTTGCCATCAAGACCAGACCCGCGCCGGGCAATGAAGTAAAAGAACAGCTTGGGAAGCAAATGATCGAAGGCGTGGAAGCGGAAGGCACGCGCACGACCGTGACGATTCCGGCAGGCGAGATTGGTAACGAACGTGCGATTGAGATCGTGAGCGAGCGCTGGTACTCACCTGAATTGCAGCTCGTGGTAATGACGCGTCACAGCGATCCACGTTCGGGCGAGACCACTTACAAGCTCACCAACATCAACCGCGCGGAACCGGCCAAGTCGTTGTTCGAAGTGCCTCCTGGTTTTACGGTGAAGGAGATGCAATTCAACCAGCCGAACATCGCTCCCCTGCCGCGCAAGAAACTCGCGAATCCGGAGTAAAGGCAATCCACAGATTACGCAGATGGTTTTGAAGAAATCTGCGTAATCTGTGGACGGTATTAGTCTTCCTCTTCGCCTCCACGAATCCGACCTTCAGCTCGCGATTGCTCCACGATCTTTGTGGCCAACTGGCCGGGGACTGGATCGTAGTGCGAGAACTGCATGTGAAAGACGCCGCGTGCGGCGGTGATTGAGTTGAGAGTCGATTGGTAGTTCAGCATCTCGGCGAGAGGCACTTGCGCTTTGATCACCTGCTGTTTGCCACTCGTTTCCATTCCCTGAACACGTCCGCGCCGCGAATTGAGATCGCCCATGAGATCACCCGCATACTCCTGCGGCGCCGAGATCTCGACATCCATAACAGGCTCGAGCAGCGACGGCTTGACCTTCTCCATCGCCGCGCGAAACGCCTTGCGCCCCGCTGCGCGGAATGAATGCTCGTCCGAGTCAACCGGATGGAACGAACCGTCGACCAACTGCACCTTGAAATCTACGAGCGGATAACCAGCGATGGCGCCTGATTGCGCTGCTTCGACAATTCCTTTTTCAATCGCCGGCCGGAACTGTTGCGGCACCGAGCCGCCGAAGATCTTGTCTTCAAAAACAAAACCACCACCACGCGGCAACGGCTCAAACACGCACTTGCAGTCGCCAAACTGTCCGCGTCCGCCGGTCTGTTTCTTGTGGCGTCCCTGGACTTCGGCGCGTTGAGTAATCGTTTCCTTGTAAGGAACCTTCGGCGGATGCAGCGTCACTTCCACGCCGTAACGTTTCTTCAGTTTTTCGACCACGGTTTCGACGTGCAACTGTCCGGAACCGGAAAGAAGAAACTCTTTCGTCTGCGGGTCGCGAGTGAAGTGCAGCGCCTGATCTTCTTCCAGGATCTTGTGCAGCGCCGTGCTGATCTTCTCTTCGTCCTGACGTGACTTCGGTTCGATCGCAAACGCAATCGCCGCTTCCGGATACTCAACCGGGTCATAAACAATTTGCGACTGCTTATCGGAGAGCGAATCGCCTGTTTGTGTTTCCTTGAGTTTCACGCAGGCAAAGATGTCGCCCGCATGCGCCTCGCCAACTTTGTCGAGTTGTTTGCCTTGCACGACGTGCAGAGCGCCGAGCCGCTCGGAAACTCCACGCGAGGAATTCAAAGCGTTGGCATCGGTCCCCAAGTGACCGCTGATGAGCTTGAACACGTTGATGCGGCCGGCGAACGGGTCCGCGATGGTACGGAAACAGTAGGCCGAGAGCGGTTCACCGTCGCTGTACTTGCGCGGAATTCGTTCCGCATCCGGACCACTATCAACGGGCCGGCCCCACTCCACTTCGTGATGCGCCGGATCGGGAGCGTAGTCGACGAGTGCGTTCAGCAATGCACGCAAACCAACCTGCGTCATGCTCGAAACGGCAAACACCGGGCAGAGTTTGCTCTGCGCGATCGCGTTGTTGATGTTCGGCAGAATGTCTTCTTCGTCGAGCGTGCCGTTTTCGAAGTATTTCTCCATCAACTGATCGTTTGACTCAGCAACGAGTTCGACCAAACGTTCGCGCGTCTTATCGACGATGTCACGGCCGTCGCTCGGAATGTCGATCTCTTTAGCCTGGCCGTCTGGTCCAAGCTCGTAAGCTTTCATGTGGACCACGTCAACTACGCCGCGGAAGTCTTTCTCTTTTCCGATCGGCAAAGTGAAAGGAATGATTGCTCTACTGAAAGTTGCCTGCGCGCTCTGCAAAGCCATGCCGAAGTCGGCATGTTCCTTATCGAGCTTATTGATCACCATGATCCGCGGGACCATGAACTCGTTGGCGTAGGCCCAGGTCTTTTCCGTTTGGACTTCAACACCTTTGACGCCGTCGACAACCACAATGGCGCAATCCGCGACGCGCAGCGCCGGCCGCGCGTGGGCTATAAATGCCGCATAACCGGGCGTGTCTATAAAATTTAATTTCGTATCGCGATGATCGAGATGTGCTAGTGCGGTATTAAGAGTGATTTTACGAGCGATGGAATCTTCTTCGTAATCCGTGACTGTGGTGCCTTCATCTACCTTTCCCCAGCGCGGTGTGGCTCCGGCGACGTAGAGAAGAGAGCTGATTAGCTGCGTCTTCCCTGCGTCGCCATGTCCAATGACAGCAAGGTTTCTGATGGCCTCAGTCGCATAGACTTTCATAAATGTGATTCCTTTCGGGCGTGGAGATTTTTTCGAAGGATACCTATCCGCACAGGTTAAAGGCAAGTTAACACCGGCCATCCAAAACAGGCTTTAAGGCATCTCAGCACCCGGAAATGGAGATGTTGAAAGTCATGTATTATCGCAAGTTAGTGTCGTTAGCGGTGGCCCTCGTGATGGCGCTTTCCGCGGTTTGGGTTGCCTCTGCGACACCGAAAGTTAACAAAGAAGACAACGAACAGCGCAGGCTCCAAACAATCGAGCCTTTGAACATAGCGATTCTGATTCAAGACGATCTCGTACCGCAGGTTAGTAACGAGATTGGCGTTACGCGTGATTTCATTCGCTCCTTGCCACAGGGCTCACAGGTGATGGTTGGTTACATCACTACGGGTACTCTGCAAGTACGGCAACCGTTTACGACTGACCTCGAAAAGGCAGCGCGATCATTACGCATTCCGACCGCGAGTACAGCGAGTTCGCCGTTTAATCCGTACGTCGAAGTAGTGGAAGCACTACGCAAGTTCGACGGCAACGGCACGAATGCAAACGCGATTCTTTTGATTTCCGACGGACTCGACACGTCGCGTGGTTTTGATTCAACTGCGGCGGGTCACACGGTCGACATCGATCGGGCGATTAAGGAAGCGAACAAGCGGCGTGTGTCGGTGTTCAGTTTCTACGCTCCGTCGGTTGGGTTGACGAGCCGCAGCCGCATAGCCGCAAGCTACGGACAGAGCTCGTTGAACCGTATTTCGAATGAAACCGGTGGACGAGCGTTCTTCCAGGGAAGTACTGGGTTCGTCACGTTCAATTCTTACTTCAACCGTTTGCGTGAGACGCTGAACCGGCAGTATGCCAAGTTGCGGTAATCGTCTCGTTTGTACGCACTCGGGGTTGATCGTAAGAGGGTGGCACTCGGTTGCCGCCCTTTTTCTTTGCCTGCGAGGATGGTAAATTAACCCTGTCCGGATAACCCGCCGGCGGCGCTTTTGGTCCACAAAACTCAACCCTAAATGGTCCAGAGAAGTGCGCGAATATTGTCTCATTGTCGAAGGCGCATACCTTTCCGAATCCGAGGCTGAGCACGCGTTGCGCGACCCCTTCCTTGAAGATTGGGTCGAGCAAACCGGCCGCTTCCGCATTCACAACATGGATGAGATTCTCGTCACGCCGGGCGTCAAGCTCGGTTCGCTCGGCATCGTGATGTTGGACGAGCGCGTGTTTGAGATTGCGAGCACCGACGCCGAACATCCTCTAAACGAACATACCGCCAAGGGCGTAGCCGAAGCATTGCGCCGGCAGGACATGTTTGACGAAATCAGAACCGAACCGCGCGAGGAAGAGTAACGATCCGATGCGCGGGTGTTTCTTAAGCACCGCGAATTCGAGTAGACTCTTCGCTTTTGTGACTACGTCTTAATTTGGGGCGATAACGTACACGGATGATTGAAACCACTGAAATCGAAAAGCGCGTGGCGCAGCAGAACAAACTGCCTGCGCCGCTCGCGCCACTGGAGCGGCTGGCCTGGAACTATTGGTGGAGTTGGGCCGCGGACGGCGCCGGGCTTTTTCGCGACCTCGACCCGGAGATCTGGGAAGAGTGTGAGCAGAACCCGCGGCAACTGCTGGCGAAGACGTCAGCGTATCGCCTGGCGGAAGCGGCCACGGATCCGGTGTATCTCGATCGCGTACGCAGTCTGGATCAGAGGTTTCAATCGTACATGGCTTCCGGGACTGGTTGGTCCACCGACGACCTGAAGATCACAAAGGAACGTCCGGTTGCTTACTTCTGTGCCGAGTTTGGCGTACACAACTCATTGCCGCTTTACTCCGGCGGCTTGGGCATACTCGCCGGAGATCATCTCAAGTCAGCCAGCGATCTGGGTTTGCCGCTCGTCGCGGTTGGTCTGCTTTACCGTTATGGATACTTTCGCCAGCGCTTGCGCAATGACGGCTGGCAGGAAGAGCACTACGGCGAAACATTTCCTAACGAGCTACCAATTACTCTGATAAAGAACGTCGATGGGACGCCGATGCGGATCGAAGTCTCGATTCGCGCGCGCAACGTGTTGGCCCAGGTGTGGCGTGCTGATGTCGGAACAGTTCAGCTTTACCTGCTCGACACGAATATTCCCGAGAACGTGGAGACGGATCGTTGGGTCACCGGACATCTCTACGGCGGCGATCGCGAGACACGGATCGTGCAGGAGATGTTACTCGGGATCGGCGGCGTGCGTTTGCTGCGCAAGCTTGGAGTGACGCCGTACGTCTATCACTTGAACGAAGGTCATTCTGCTTTTCTCACGCTCGAGCTTGCGCGCGAGGTTATTCAGCAACAACAAGTAAAGATGGCCGGCGCAATCCCGATCGTGAGGCAGCAGTGCGTGTTCACCACGCACACGCCGGTGGCCGCGGGAAATGATGAGTTTGATGCGTCGCTGGTGATGCGTGCGTTCGGCGGTGAATACGCGAAAGAGCTTGGTTTGAGTGAGGAAGAGTTTCTCGCTCTCGGCCGCGTTGATGCGGCGAATAAAACAGAGCGTTATGGGCTAACGCCGCTCGCGATTCGCATGTGCCGCTCGACGAACGGCGTGAGTCTGAAACACGGCGAGGTGTCGCGCGCGCTTTGGCAGAAGCTTTGGCCCGAGAAGAAGGTCGAAGAGGTGCCGATCAGTTACGTCACGAATGGCGTACACGCGCCGACTTGGGTTTCGCCATTGTTGCGATATCTGTTTGACAAGTACATCGGACAGGATTGGGAAAAGACACTGCGCGATTCGGACGCGTGGGTTGACGCGGTGACGCGCATTTCGGATGAGGAACTGTGGATCGCGCATTCGCTGTTGAAGGAACGGCTGATCGCTTTTGTTCGTCATCGCACTACTCAGTCGCGGCTCGCGGCGGGTGAAAAGGCTGACTACATCGAAGCCGCGAAGACGATGTTTGATTCAGACGCGCTGACGATTGGTTTCGCGCGGCGCGTGGCAGGTTACAAGCGTTGGAACCTGTTGCTGTCGGACCAGCAGCGTCTGTTACGTTTGATTAATAACGAAGAGCGTCCGGTGCAGTTTGTGTTTGCGGGCAAGGCGCATCCGCAGGACGAGGGATCGAAGCTCGTGCTACAGCAGTTGGCCCTGTGGAAGTACGACAAAGCCGTCAGGCATCGCGCCGTTTTTCTCGAAGACTACGATCAGGAGATCGCACGACAGTTGGTGCAGTCCGTTGACGTGTGGCTTAACGTGCCGCGCCGGCCGCAGGAGGCGTCGGGAACGAGCGGTGAAAAGGTGGCGATGAACGGCGGGCTCAATCTGTCGATACTCGACGGGTGGTGGCTCGAGGGTTACGACGGTACGAATGGTTTTGCGATCGGAAGTGGTTTTGCGCCTGCGAGTGGAACCGAATCGCCTGAAGTCGCGGCTGTTGATGCCGCCGACGCGGAGTCGCTCTATAGAACACTGGAACAGGAGGTAGTCCCGCTCTTTTACACGCGCGACAAGAGCGGCCTTCCACGGCAATGGATCGCAATGATGAAGCGCGCGATCCAGACCCTTGCCCCGAAATACAACAGCAACCGGATGGTTGAAGACTATATTCACCGCATTTACGAGTAACTTAGCCACAGTTGACACGAATTCTTTGAAATCTGTGTGATCTGTGGATTAGACTACTCCCCCCGAAATGAAATACTGCACTTCCTGCAAAGCAAAATATGACGACAGCGTGAGCTTTTGTTCGATCGACGGGGAAGTACTCGAAGCTGATCCCGCGTCGATTGTCGACACTGTGCTCGACGGTCAGTATCAGATGGAGGCGCTGCTCGGAAAGGGCGGCATGGGAGCCGTCTATCGCGCGCGCCACATTCTGCTCGGCGATCGCGTGGCCATCAAGGTGTTGCCGCCGGAAGTCAGGACAAACGCGGAATGGCTGCGCCGGTTCAGGCGGGAAGGGCAGGCGGCGCGCCGCTTTCGTCATCCCAATGCTGTCACGGTTTACGATCTGCGTACCGCTGCTGACGGCACGATCTACATGGTGATGGAGTATGTGGAAGGTCATACTGTCGATCTCGCCATCAAGACGCGTGGCCGGTTCAGCGCCGCGGAAGCGCTTGAGGTTCTCACGCCGATCATGAGTGTGCTCGACACCGCGCATTCAATGGGCGTCGTGCACCGCGACCTGAAACCGGAAAACATCATGATCGGCAATGCGACGGAAAACAGTCCGCCGATCGTGAAACTGCTCGACCTGGGCATCGCGAAGATGCGCGAAATCGCCGGTGACAATGGCGGCAACACCGCGCTTACGATGGCGGGGCAAGTGCTCGGCACTCCTTATTACATGTCGCCGGAGCAATGGGGCGAGATCCCGCGCGATGAGAATCCGGAAATCGACGGCCGCGCGGATATCTACAGTCTTGGTCTAGTGTTCTACGAAATGATCTCCGGCCGGCGTGCATTTGCGGGTAACACGCTGCACGAGTTGCGGCGCGAACACGTGCAGACCGCGCCCAAGCCGCTGTATCAGGTGGCGCCCGATGTACCGCTTGGTTTTAGCGGCGCGATCGAACGCGCGACGGCAAAGGATCGTGGCGATCGTCAATCGACGGCGAGCGAGTTGGCGAGTGAGTTACGAGCGGGACTGACAACTGCGGTTCAGCCGCAGAGTGGTCCGGCTGGTTTTGCTGAAACGGTCACGATCAAAAAGGACCTCGACACCAAGTCCGACGTTAACGCGCCGACGGTGCTGACGATCGACAGTGCGCCAACGTCGCCGCCATTTCCGCCCGCCGCGTCAACAGCGGCGCCGACCGTGGTGGAGCGAGCCAAGCCGGATCCGTCGAAACCGATCGATGCAAGCATGACCGTGGCTGAATCGGCCGCGATGGCAGAGAGTGTTACGGCAGTTCCATCTGTTCAGCCACCGGTTCAACCGCCGGTGCAGCCAACGCGGGTGGCCCCGGTTGTCGTCGAAAAGAAGAAGAGTAGCGCCGGACTGATCATCGGAGCAGTAGTGCTGTTATTGATCGTCGCGGTTGCCGGCGTTGCAAGTTTCTGGCTCTGGAACCGTTCAAGAACGACTACAACCGTGACTACGCCTGCCTCATCGACCGTAACTGTTGCCCCGCCGCGGGAAATTACCCGTTATTGGCTCGAATTGGGACCGGCAAGTGCGGCTGAGACGACGCGAGTTGCGGGACTGGTGCCGATAGCTTCCGGCCAGGAGTTTAAGTTTCACTTCACTTTTAGTGAATCCGGTTACGTTTACATCATTGGTTCCGGGAAAAATAATCAGTCGACGGCATTCTTGACGACTAAGCCGCATCCCGAATCCGGAGTCACGAGCAATCAAGTGTCAGGTGGCAGTGATTTCGGCTTTCCAAAAGGCAACACGCTGACGCTGGACAAGAACCCGGGCACCGATGTTTTCACGGTCATCTTTGCGAAGACGGCGCTGCCGTCTCCCGCGTTTCTGAACGAAGCAGTGACTGGCGAACCATTGTCGGCTGCGCAACAGGCGGAGCTGAAGTCGTTTGTTGCGAAGTACGCACAGAAACCGCCGGTCACGGAGCTTGACGATTCGAATCCTCGCGAACCGCTGGTACGAGTCAAAGTACCGGCCGAACAAACGAGTAATCCAATAATCTTCGACATCCGTATTCAGCACAATTAGGAGATACCTATGCGATTGAAAGTTCTTCTTTTGGCGATGGTTTGTGCGTGTGCCGTGGCGATCGGAACCGCTGCGCCGGCGCCGCAGGATCAGGATGAAGATGTGCGCGGCGCATTTTTGACGTCGCGGCCGAAGGAAAAAACAGCGAGTAGTGGAACGGCTACTAAGCCGAGCAGAAAGCGACCGAAAACCACCGTCACAAACGATCCCGGAAAGGCGCCCGAGAAGAAACCGAGTAATCCCACCGGGCCGTCGAAGCCATCCGAACCGGTTAGGCCGGTCAACGCCGCGCGCATCGGCTTGGGTATGACCTTGTTCACGCGCGACTCCAACGGACTGGCCGTTCGCATCGATCCCGAGCACGTCTTCCGTAAAGGCGATCGCGTGCGCGTATTGCTGGAGACGAACACTGACGGCTATCTCTACATTTTCAATCAAACGAACGATGGTCCAGTGATCATGATCTATCCCGACAAGGACCTGGACGAAGCAGGCAACTACATCAAGGCTCACATACCGTGGGAAATCCCGTCGGGCGCGTCCGATGAAGAACGGCTTCGCTGGCTGGTGTTCGACGAGTATCCCGGCAACGAGCGGCTGTTTTTTGTAATGACGCGCGAGCCGTTGAAGAACGTGCCCATCGAAGATGAGTTGATCACGTTCTGTCACACTGCGAGTGGGAACTGTCCGTGGCGTCCGAGCACTGAAATTTGGGAGTTGATTTCGAAAGAGATGCAGCAGCCGCTCACCAAGGACACGAACGGAAAATACGGCAGGGCGCAAACAGCGCCGGAACAGCAGGCTGCGACGCGTGGGCTCGGCCTCGTGAAGGACGATCCGGAACCGTCGCTGATCATGATGGCTTCGTCGAAGAGTCCGATGCTGATAGCCACGCTCGACCTGGTTCATAAATAGGTTGCGGATTTTTGAAAGGAATGAAGATGAGTTGTAGACGTGTGAAATCGATTAGCGTTCTGTTGTCGACTGCGTTGTTGCTTGCGCCGCTTACCTCCCCGGTGAGCGCGAGCACCGCGGCGGCTTCCGTGCAGCAAACGGACGGAGCGGGTGCTGCTTTACGCGAGGGTCGAAGACTTTTGAAGCGCGGCCGCGCGGATCAGGCGTTGATTCAACTGCGCAACGCGCTCAATCTCTACACCGCCGCGAAGAACAGTAGCGGCCTGGCCGCAACACACAACGAGCTCGGCGACTTGTACCTGCGCCAGGGACAATATCCGGTCGCGCTCGATAATTATCAAAAGGCCCTCGACGGGTTTCTGAATTTCGAGAAGAAAGACGTCGTTGGCGCGGCTGTTGGTTTGGGAGACGACAAATTCAACGCCAACCTGATGCTGGCGAAGATCGGCGATGTGAATTTCCGCCTCGGCAAGGACGCAGAAGCGCGCGCGGCTTACGGCCGGATGGTCGTACAGAAGCCGGAAGGCGCGGCTGCGAAAGTCGGACGAAGATTCGGCGGTTTGAGTGCGATCACGGGTGGAATTGCAACGGGCCGCGTGAGTGTCGCCGCGCCGACCGGAGGTGTGACGACTTTATTGGAGGCAAAAAAGGAGCTCGATCAGTATCGCGTTTCGATTGTCTATTCCAGTTATGAGCTGGGCATGGGCCGTCTCGATTATGCGAACGGCGATTTCGAGTCCGCGCGCAAGCATTTTGAGAATGCGTTGGAAGCTGCGGGCAGCAGTTTGGCGGCGATCGCGAGTCTCGGACAAGTTCGCCGTTTTCGCGCTGCGTCACGCACCAGTCTCGGCGACGTAGCGTTGCGAACCGGCAAGTTCAAAGATGCGACGAAGTTTTACAACGACGCGAAGAAGGGCGCGCAGGACGACAAGCGGCTCGATCTCATGTGGCCGGCGCAACGCGGTTTGGGCCGCAGTTTGTGGTTGCAGGCGATGCAGGAGAAGGATGCGAAGAAGTCGCTTACGTTGCGCGAACAGGCAATCGCGAATTATCGCGAGTCGCTCGGCACGATCGAAACCCTGCGCCAGGGAAGTCTTCGCGCTGATGAATCTCGCACCACGTTTCTTGCTACGACCAAGGACGTTTTCGATGAAGCCGCCAGCGCCAACGCTGCGATGGCTTTGTTGACTGCCGGTTCGACCGGTACGCCGTTGAGTGGAAAGGCATTGGAGTATGCGAGCGAGGCCTTTCGCATCAACGAACAATCGCGCGCGCGTTCGTTGCTCGATCTTTTGAGCGAAACGAACGCGGCCATCACCGAGGGTGTTCCCGCCGAGTTGTTGAAACGCAAGCAGGACAACCTCGATCGGCAGCAGGACATTGCTGACGTTCTGACCGGGATCAACGTTTCCACGGAAGAGTTGAAGAGTAAGCCGGCAGAGCTCGACGCGGAGCTCGAAAAACTGCAAACCGAATACGAGGAGATTGAGAATCAGATTCGCACGGCGAGCCCGCGTTATGCATCGCTCACTAGCAACAAGCCGATGACGCTCGCCGAGGTACAGCAGAACGTGCTCGACGATCAGACGGTGCTGGTTGAATACGCACTGCAAGCGGACGATTCGTATTTGTTCGCGGTCAGCAAGAGCGCCGTGAGTTTGTACAAACTGCCCAGCCGCGGCACAGTCGACAAGCTGGCCACGGATCTTCGTGCGCAACTCATTCCTTCGAAATTGCAGCGGCGCATCGTTGGTATTGACGTTGCCGAAGCTAATCGCGGTTTGGGCATCGCGTCGACGGTGCCGGCGGAAACGGCAGCTTTCGTTGCGGCCTCGAACGCGCTTTACAAAGTCGTGATCGAGCCGGCCGCCGCAATGATCGGCGAGAAGCGATTGCTGGTCGTCGCTGACGGCGCGCTCAATTACGTTCCGTTTGAAGTGCTACTAAAGACCGCAGACGCGGGCGATTTCGCATCACTCGGTTATCTCGTGAAGTCGAACGAGATCGTTTATGCGCCGTCGGCTTCGGTCGTCGGTGCGATCAAGCAGCAGCGCGCCAAAACGACCAGCCGCGCTCTCCTGGTGATTGCCGATCCAGTCTTCAATTCAAACGACGCCCGCGCGAAGAAGGGAACTGCTGCCCCTGCGAGTGCTGACGCAGATGTGCGTGGCCTCGGCATCCAGAGCGCGCTGGCGGACGTGGACGGAAACACACCCGCGGCGAACGCCACAATGGAAGGACTTCCGCTGGCCCGTCTCAACGGCACGCGCATCGAAGCTGAACAGATCTCGAAGCTAGCCAAAACGTCAGGCGGACAAGCCGACGTTTGGCTGGATCTCGACGCAAGCGAAGAGAATCTCGGAACGCGCGACATCAGCAAGTACCGGATTATTCACGTTGCTACACACGGCTTGCTGAACGCCGAGCGTCCGCAGTTCACCGGCGTGGTCCTGTCACTCGTAGGCAACAAGACCCGCGACGGTTTTGTTCGCACAGACGAAGTTTTTAATCTGCACCTGGGTTCTCCTCTCGTGATGCTTTCAGCCTGCGAGACCGGACTCGGCAAAGAGAAGCGCGGCGAAGGCGTCATGGGTCTGACACGCGCGTTCATGTACGCCGGTGCGCCGACCGTCGGCGTAAGTCTCTGGTCAGTGGCCGACAAATCGACCGCCGACTTGATGACAGACTTCTACCAGCGGCTGCTGAGCGCCTCCGCAACCACCACTACTTCAGGCGCGTTGCGTGGCGCACAGCTAGCCATGATCTCCGGCAAGAAATACAGCGCGCCGTTTTACTGGGCGCCGTTTGTGCTTGTCGGCGATTGGAATTAAATCGGTTTTCTTATCCTCAAGATCAGGGCTGCGTTATTTCGCAGCCCTTTTCCTTTTTCTCACGGCATACAACCCGCTCAACCCACTTAGCAACAGAATCGCGCTGATGGGTTCAGGAACGTTCGTTATCTTCGTTCCTTCAACCACAAAATTGTCGATCCGGTTCGTGCCCGTCGCAGAACTTCCGCCGTTGAAGACGATACGGAACGCAGCGTTCGGGTTATTGTTCAACGCCGCGATACTCACCAGCGAGAACACCAACGGCACCGCGCCGAACGCGGTCGCGGGTGTGTAAGGCAGACCAAAGTCGACGAAATTGATTCCGTCGAGACTGTATTGAAACTGGTTACTGTTGAAGCCGGTGCTGGTTCCCTGCGTCGCAAAACTCACGACGATGTTCGAGAAACCAAGCGTGCTGACATTGAAAGTGAGATGCCGGCCATTGTTCGCCGTTCCGGTGCCGGCCTGTAGCGAAAGCGCTTGTCCGGCAGGGTGGCCCAAGCGGGCGTTATTTGTTGTTCCGGCCGCAAACAGCATATTGGCCGGGTTGAAGTTGCTGGACAGCGCGCCGCTGCCATGATCAACGGTCAGGTTCGAGTCGTTGAAATTCCAAACAGCTAATTCATCAGCGAATGCCGCCGGCGCTGCTGCTGTCAAAAGCAGCAAGAAGAAGATAAGAGTTAAAGGCGCGCGTCGAGTGAGACGACGCTTTGACCAAATGAACATACACGTTCTCCTTTGATGAGGTTTAGACATAGATTGACCTACATAGAGAAAGCGGAGAATCTTGTAAGAGACTCGTGAGGCTCGTCAGTAGTCGCCCGGCTCTGAGGTCAGCCAAGCTTTCTCGGTAGCTCAGGCACAATAAAATGAAAGATTTCGATCGTCAATAGAAAAGTGATTTGTGTTTGACAGGATTGCTATTCCTGTGAGGTTATTTTCATGTTGGAGGGAATGGATATGGGAAAGAGCTTCTTAAAAATCGACAATCGGGAAACGCTTGATAAACTGATTACGGATTCTAAAAACAAGCCGATCGTTATTTTCAAACACAGCAACTCATGCGGCATCAGTTCCAGGGCCTATCGCGAAATGGAGAAACTCGAGAACCAGGTAAACCTGCTCGAGGTGCAAAGCGCCAGAGAAGTTTCTCGCGACCTCGCCGATTTGACGGGCATTCGTCACGAAACGCCACAGGTGATTGTCCTCAAAGACGGCAAGGCGGTTTGGAACGCCTCACATTTCGATGTGAAAGCGGGCGCGGTGATCGAGGCGTTGGAGTCTCATACTTAACGACCCAACTCCGCTGCGAACAATAGAATTGACTTCCACTCAATAACTGCTATAAAAGCTTTTAGCTTCATCGTGCCTTTCTGGCACTAATCCCGGGCCTCGCATTTTAGTAGTTCAATCGTTACATAAGCGCCTGTTTGCCCCATTTCAGGGAGCAGTTCGTGAGCGCAAGGACGCCTCAATGCATATATTGAAAGAATTCCCCCGCTTCGTTCTTTTTCTTGTGTTGACTGCCACACTCGTCTGTGCACAGGACGATCCGGCTGCGACACCCACACCGACGCCGCAAGACGACACGGTTCAATCGCCGCAGCCACAGCCGGATGCCACACCAGCGCCCGCAGCGTCGCCGGGAGCATCGCCAACAGCATCGCCCGTGGTGACCAAGATAATTCCGAGAGTTACTCAGATGTTAGGTCATCTGGAACTCGACGACATTCTCGAAGTCCGCATCCAGAACCTGGAGCAATGGGCTGCGGCTAGTGAAAACAACGATCCCACGAAGCTTGTGCCCTACATCAATGGCCGGGCCATAAGAGGCAACTACCCTGACGAGCTCCACGTAGACCGAGGCCGGTTAATTTTCCACCTCCAGATCACCCCCGAGAACAAAGAGACCTGGATCGATCTGCTTGGCGCACCGAGTGGAGTAAAACGTCCGGTCACGTTAAGCGTCGGATTAGAGAATGGGTCAGCGTTCGACAGCGTGCACGAAAGGGAGAATCCACTTCCGCTTACAGTGATCTCTCCTGTCTATGGAATTGTGGCGGCTCTCATAATTCTGGCCACAGGGAGTCTGTTGTTGTGGTTGGTACGCAAGACCAACATCATTCGCGACCCCGGTCCCCCTCCGATCAGTGGGAAGAAGCGCCCGTACAATTTGGGCCGTGCGCAAATGGCGTTCTGGTTTTTTCTGATCTATGCCTCGTACACGACGATCTGGCTAATCACAGGCGCGCTGGACACTATTACGTCCTCCTTGTTGGCACTGTTGGGTATCAGCGCCGGCACTGCACTGGGCGAAGCCTTGATCGACAACGGGAAGGACGAGGCTAAGACTAATCAGGCGCAGGATCTCACAGCGCAAAAAGCAGCGGTGGAACAGGCTGTCACCGACGTTCAGGCGCAACTCGATTCACTCAACGCCTCCGGCGCGGCAACAGTTACGGACCAGGCCAACCGCGACGCTATGACTCGCCAGTTGGTTCAGGGCCGCACACGTCTGAGCCAGATCGATCAACAGATAATGACCATGCAGGCGGACGCGCCGTCAACCGTCTCGCAGGGATTTCTGCGCGATATTCTCTCGGACGGCAGCGGCTACAGTTTCCATCGCTTCCAGATTTTTGCGTGGACGATAATACTTGGGATTATTTTCGTCTCCTCGGTTTACAATAGTCTGGCCATGCCGGAGTTCAGTGCGACGCTGTTGGGTCTGATGGGGCTGAGCGCCGGCACGTACATCGGCTTCAAGTTTCCGGAGAATAAGTAACGTCGAACATGGAAGTTAGTGGAGCGCAGATCGAGCCGCGCGAGATCAAGCAGGAAGACGATTTCACAGTGAGTATTCTGTGGGGCGACGACCGGCGTTGTCGTTATCGCGCGGCTGAGCTTCGGCGTTTGTGTCCCTGTGCGCAGTGTGTGAACGAGTGGACGGGAGAACGCGTGTTGAAGGCTGAGAGCATTTCTGAGAATATGGAAATCCGCGATCTCAGTGTGGTTGGGCGTTATGCACTGAATTTTCGCTGGAGTGATGGACACGAGACGGGAATTTATAGTTTTCGATACCTGCGCGAGCTTTGCGAAGCTCAAGCCGCGAGACCTGAGTAAAGTTTTATGAACGAACGCGATTTTTTCAACGAGAAGGAAGAAGTAAAGAAGGCGACTTATAGTTGTCCCCACTGCCGCGAGCGGGCCGAATATGATGTCCGTTGGTTGAAGCGAACCAAGAAGGCTCAATTGCCACGCGGGGCTAACGAAATGGACCGGGCGCGGTTTCAGAAGTCGCGGGACTATTTGGTCAGGATTGACGATATGTTGGCGTGCCGGAACGTTCGTTGCCGCCGCCGGTTTGAAATTCCGAGTTCGCAGTCGGTCGTCTTCATCTGAAGAAAATCCCGACACTCGTCGGATGGATCTCTCGATTGTTCTCCGCTGATCGCGGAAAAACCCAGAAAAACGCTGGCGTTGTTTTTGCACTGGGGGCCTTGCACTGATTTTTCAATGCAGGTCTAGCCCCACTTATGATTGAAACTCAACAATTCGCCGGCGCAAGTAAGTCAAACAACTCCTTCCTGACCCCGTTTGAGCGACGGCTCGCTCCGGTGGTGTTGCCACGAATTCCGGTGTGGCTGGAGACATATCACCTGACGATGCTGACGCTCGTCTGGTCGAGTTTGATTCTGCTGTTCTCGTATTGGGCGGCTAAAGACTTACGTTGGTTGTGGGGCGTGTCGGTCATGGTTTTTATGCAATACGTGACCGACCATTACGACGGGAAGATTGGGAAGTATCGGGGAACAGGTCTCGTACGATGGGGCTATTACATGGATCACTTCCTCGACTACATCTTCCTGTGCTCGATAATTGTCGGTTATTCGTTTATCCTTCCTGACCGGTCGCGCTATCAGATTCTGATCATGCTGGCGATTTTTGCCGGTTATGAAGTGAGTACGTTTCTGGCGTTTGCCGCGACGGATCGGCTGAAGATCAGCTACCTGAAGTTTGGGCCAACCGAATTCCGGCTTGCGGTCATCATAATCAACGCCCTCCTGATTCAGTACGGCACACGGCAGATGGTCAACGGACTGAAGTATGTGAACATCGGCGCCGCCATTGGTCTCGCGCTGATGATTTACAAAACTCACAAGACCCTCTGGGCAATGGACATGAAACAAAAGCGCGCTTTGAACGGAGAAGACTCCGCTTTCCTGTCTCGGTAAATGCCAGCGTGTCTTTGTTGAGTGTACGGTTTACGACCGGAATTTCTGCAGGGCCAGCCTCTCTCGTTTAAGAAATCGACCGGCAAGTGACCCTTTTTGCTTTGCGCTTGCGCGTTAGCGGATGTGGCCTCTTCTTTGCAAGCGTGAAGACAGTCAATCGTTCTTGGTTTAGAAATTCGGGAACTGTAAGACGAGAAATTCGTTGGATACGAGTAGATTCAACGTTAACTCGATAAATAAAGCAATGTCAGAGAAGAAACAAATTCGAATAGTCAAGAAGGGCGAAAAGATCCGCCCGATCGTCAAGGTAAAAACAAACACCGCCCGCGAAACGGCACGCGATATGGTTGGGACTGTGACCAATTGGGTTACCGAATTCCAGAAGCGCCGCCGCGAAGAAACCACAAACGCGTTAAGAATTCTCTCCAAAACGCCGAGTGGTAGCGAAGCCTAATCCCGCGTTCCGGCAAACTTTTTAGTCTTTTGAACCCGGCAGATCCTCTCAGCAGCTACCGGTGTGTTTATTGACACCGGTTCGTGGCGGCGCTAGCATCGCGCCAGTTCCGCGAAAATCTGAGTGGAGGCGAATTATGGCGAGACGAAGTTCTCCACCGAAGACGAAGAGTGTGCAGGGACGGCCTGTGTTTGACAGCATCCGCAAGCCTGTTGCGCCTCCGGGGCATCCTCTGTCGCGAGCGAAACCGGACGACGTCGCCCGGCCTGCGCAGCGCAAAGCAAAACATAAGCGGCGACCGGAAGTGCCCGAAGACGGGGAATCCTGAGCGGATCATTTTGGGGTCAAGGTGTTGCCTTTTGGGAACAGTAGGTGTCCACTCCAATCACCACTACACCAGACAGATTCATCTCCTGCGCGCGCGAGTTTCTCGTTGAGGAGTACCTGCCGAAGATTGAGCGCTGCCTCGAAAGATTAAGTGACGAGCAGATCTGGTGGCGTCCCAACGAGGAGTCGAACAGTATTGGAAACCTTGTGTTGCACCTGTGTGGAAACGCGCGGCAGTGGATTGTCTCGGGTGTTGGCGGCGCGGAGGATGCGCGTGTGCGGGACGCGGAGTTTGCTCAACGCGAGTCTATTCCCCGTAACGAATTAATCTCGCTCCTCCGAACAACTCTCTCCGACATCGAATCGGTTCTAAAAAATCTCTCTCCCGAAACGCTGCTTGAGAAGCGCTCGATTCAAGGTTCGGACGTCGATATCCTCGAAGCAATCTTTCACGTAACCGAACACTTCTCGATGCACACCGGTCAGATCATCATGATGACCAAGATGCTGACGTCCGCCGACCTGCGCTTCTACGGTTTTGAAGACGATGGACCAGTTCATCGTTGGCATTCTGACGCCACAGGTTCCTCTTAAGTGTACCGCCTGATTTCGGAGCGCGGGCGGCTCGCCCGCTGTTCGGGGTCGCGCTACGCATGGCTCTTACTGCGGGCGAGCCGCCCGCGCTCCGATTAGAGCACTACCTCGTAGCCCAGCTTTCTTGACAGCACCTGAAATCACGAGTAGGATTCGCCGCGCTTTTGTGCCTCATTTTATCGAAGCAATTGGTTAGTTGAGTGTTCGAGGTGAAATGAGCGGCGAGTTTACCGTGTGTGATCTCTCCACTCAGTTCCGCGTGTAAGCGGCTGCCCAGGCCCTTCCAACCACTAACTGCAACTTGATTACTTCCACGGTCTTACTCTGCCACGGAAGAGCTTCAAACTCCGCCGGATAGAAGTGCGCCCCGGCTTTGCACGTCGAACTGTGTCCGACGTCGAAGAGGAATCCATGAGAATTCAGAAATCGATGCTCGCCATTTTTGCCCCAAACTCCTTCGCTACGCGCCAAATCATTGCCAGCCTGTTAGCTCTCCTAATACTCCTGCAGCCATTAACAGCGCCCGCTTTTGCCGCTAAGGGCCTCGGCCGTGCTGTTCGTTCGTTGAAGAACACGACTTACACGAACGACGCCCCACTCGCCAAAGCAGACGCCGCAGTTCCTAATTCAAAGACTCCCGAAACGGCAGTCGCGGTTCAAAGCAACAGCTTCGGCGTCGAGCTCACAGCGCTCAACACCGGCTTCAACAACCACGCCGGCATCGATTATCACCAGCGGACCAGAAGAGTAGTGGTCTCGGCAAATTCAACTCTGGGTCAGCCCAATAACTTCGAGCTCATTCAAGCTGACGGCACTCATGGAAATTTTTCGAACCTTAGCGGAGTGGGCGGCAACCTGAAGATTGCTACCGCACGTGATGATGGTTTCGGTGTCAGCCTGGCAGGCTTCAAACCCGGTGACCTCTTCACAAGCACGGACGTGCCCGGCGTAGTGGCGCGAATCGCGAGTGATGGCGGGAGTGTGCAGAACCCCTGGGCCACGTTGATCGGCGAGACGAGTTTAGTGACCGGTCTCTATGTCGATCGAACCGGAATCTACGGCGGCGACGTGATAGCCGTCACCACGAGCGGCGGCATCTGGAGGATTAACGCTACCGGTCTCGCCACACAGGTCGCACTACTTGGCACAGCCTTAAGCGGAGTCACGACGGTCCCTGAAGCGCCCGAAAAATATGGCCCGTGGTCGGGAAAGATTCTGGCTGGCGCAAAGGACCAGGGCCTCATCTACGCGGTTGATACCAACGGAAGTGTCACTACCTACACGCTTGGTGTGAATCCCGCGGACCTTCGTCTAATCCCAGCGCACGAAAACTTCTTTGGTGTCGATCCAGTGAGTAGAAAGATCTGGGGCGCGCCGTCGGGCGCGTTTGCAGACATGATCGGTGACCTCCTCGTCGCTGAATCATCCGGCATGCTGACGCACGTTCGTTGGTCGGGAACAGAATTCGAGACAAGGCACATCGCACAGGTTCCTCAGTGGGCGCAGATCACGTTCGCGCCCGCAGGCATCGCTGAAATTCAAGCGGTCAAACAGGTCTTCGATAACCTCGGCGTCGTTCGACACGCTCCCGAGTTGAGCAGTGGCCGCGTCGAGGGCGCGCTCTGGCAGCTACTCGGCGAGAACATCTTCATGAGTGGTAACTCCGTCATCACTTCAGATCTTCTCGTCCCCGGTACGCCAACAGTCTCAAGCAGCGGCAATCCAACCTTCGGCGGTGTCATCGAGGGAAGTGAAAACACGCAGCCTTCAAATTATCAATTGAACTTAAGCGGCAACGCTTCACTCCGCTTCCTGATCACGCGCACCGATCCGATGACGTTGACTGCGGTCCCGTTACCGCCGCAACCAGCCGGAACACGCGTCGTCTCCCTAACCCAAGCGAGTCAAAGCGCCGGCGACTTCTCGACCTTGCGCGACCTTTCGCTTTCCGGAAAAGCAGGTTCGGTTATCGTCCCGCCTGGCACTTACGGAAAGTTCGCAGCGTCGAGCAACACGGCTTTTGTGTTCGGTATCGCCAATGCTACGGAGCCGTCAATTTACAACCTGGAAGAATTGAATCTCTCGGGCAGCAGCCAACTGCGACTTGCTGGTCCAGTTGTTCTGAACGTGAAGAACAAAGTGTCTATGTCGGGTACGACTTTAGGCGCGGCAGAAGATCCGAAACGCATGTCGCTGCGAATCGCCGGCGAGGGATTGAGCATGAGCGGCGGAGCTGTGCTTTACGGCATCGTTCGGGCTCCACAAGGTTTGGTCTCGATTACGGGTAGGTCGCGTGTCCGCGGCACGGTCAGTTGCGATCGACTTCAGATCAACGGCAACGGCGTGCTGCAAATCACCGAGAACGATGTTCCTTTACCACCCGTGAATCGCCCGCCGTTGGTCGATGCGGGACCAGATCAGACCATAACACTCCCAACTGACACAGCCAGTTTGAGCGCCACTGCAACTGACGATGGCCTGCCTGCGAATAACAGTCTCACTGCGTCATGGCGGAAGGTGAGCGGACCCGGATCCGTCACGTTTGCTGATCCGAGTAGGTTGACGACGAGCGCGACGTTCGTCGAACCGGGCGATTACGTTCTCGAGTTAAAAGTTTCTGATGGCCAGCTCTTTAACACTGACACAATCGCAATCACCGTTGTTCCGCGTAACCAGGCGCCAACAGTCGAGGCCGGACCGGATCAGGAAATCGAATTACCAAACTCCGCAACTCTAAACGGTTCTGTTAGTGACGATGCGCTTCCGAGAGGCGCAACTGTGACCGTGAACTGGAGCGCCGCAAGCGGACCCGGCAACGTCACGTTCGCCGACGCAAACGCTGCGACTACGACAGCCACATTCAGCGCGCCCGGTTCTTACATCCTCAAGCTCACAGCCAACGACACGGAATTTACCGTCGAAGATCAGCTCACGATCACGGTCTATCCGGAGAACCAGCCGCCTACGGCCAACGCCGGAGAAGACCAGACCATTCGTCTTCCCAACACTGCGCATCTGCAAGGCACCGTGAACGACGACGGCTTTCCGCACGGCAGCACACTCACTTCAACGTGGACTCAAGTGAGTGGACCAGCCGCGGTGGCTTTCGCCGATTCGTCGGCCGCCAATACAACTGCGACCTTCACAACAGACGGCACGTACGTACTGAGACTCACCGCGAACGATTCACGCTTCACTGCAACTGACGACGTCACGATAACCGTCCTGCCCGCGAACGAAGCGCCAATAGTCAACGCAGGCGCCGATCGCACATCAGCGTGGCCAGGCGGCGGTCTCGAATTGCAGGGCACTGTCACCGACGACGGCTTGCCATTCGGCAGCACTGTCGCAAGCACGTGGTCCAAAGTGGGTGGTCCAGGCAACGTCACGTTCTCTGATCCACACTCACCCAACACTTCCGTCACTTTCAGCGCGCCCGGTGTTTATACCCTGCAACTGTCAGCGACTGATTCAGAGTTTTCGGCCAGCGATGTTCTGACCGTGACTTTGAGCGAGTTCAATCAGGCTCCGGTCGTCAACGCGGGACCGGACCAGCTAATCACGCTCCCTGTTTGCGCGGCACTTTCCGGTTCAGCGACGGACGACGGCTTGCCGTCGGGCAGCACACTCTCATACCGCTGGGTCAAAGTTAGTGGACCAGGTACCGTCACGTTTGCCGATGCGTCAGCCCCAGTGACCGGCGCGTGCTTCAGTGGCAGTGGCGTTTATGTACTCAGGCTCACTGCCAGCGACTCGGGTCTTGCCGGAAATGACAACGTCACGATCACCGTCAACACCGCGCCGCACATTACGTCGCAGCCTGTCCTGACTTATCAACCACCCACGACGACGGGTTCAGCCATCGTTCTGAACGCGACAGTACGAGACTTCAGAGACACGCATCCTGATTTTGAGAAGGGAATTTCAGGTTTAGTCACCGGCCTGGTCCAAACCCAGCTTGGACCAAACAGCAAGCCGATCTTCGTTGGACCAAATGGCCGCGGCGCGATCTCGAGTACCGCGAGCTTTAACCAGTGGTACAACGATGATGCGACGGTGAATACGAAAACGATTGTTCCGCTCATCCTGAGCGAAACCGCGCCTAACTCGGGTGTCTACTCATTCCAGTCAAATGCGTTCTTCCCGATCGACGGGCAGTTATTCGGGAATCAGAATCGCACTCACAACTATCACTTCACGCTCGAACTGCACTCGAACTTTGTATATCGCGGCGGCGAAGTCTTCCAGTTTACGGGTGACGACGATATCTGGGTCTTCATCAACAACCGCCTCGTAGTCGACCTCGGCGGTGTACATGGCGCCGCATCCGGAGCGGTCAATCTCGACAGTCTTGGGCTGACGCCCGGCAGTACGTACGCGTTCGATTTCTTCTTCGCCGAAAGGCACACGACCGACTCGAACTTCCGGCTTCAGACGAGCATCGGCCTCGCACCGGATCAGCAGTACAAGTACCAGGTAGTGGCTGTTGACACTGACAACGAGCAGCTTGTCTACAGTCTCCTGACAGCGCCGCCGGGAATGCAGATCAATTCGGCCACGGGACTAATCACGTGGAATCCGAGCGTTAGTCAGGTCGGCGTGCACAACGTCGTCGTCAAAGTCACAGACCCGCGCGGTGGATTCGACACGCAGAGTTTTACCGTGACCGTCGTCGATCCACGCAATAAAGCGCCACTCGTGAGCGCCGGGCCGGATCAGACGATTACGTTGCCTGCAACTGCAAACCTCGCCGGAACAGTCAGCGACGATGGTCTGCCGGCAGGATCGACTCCGGTTGTTTCGTGGAGCGTTGTGAGTGGGCCTGGAACAGTCGTCTTTGCTGATCCTAATTCTCCGGTAACGACAGCATCATTCAGCAAAGGTGGAACGTACGTCTTACGACTGACAGCGAACGATTCTGCGCTACTCAGCTCGGATGATGTCACAGTCACCGTCATTCAACTTAATGCGGCTCCCATCGTGAGTGCCGGCGACGATCAAACAGTCACGCTGCCGGACGCGGCGACTCTCAACGGCTCTGTTACTGACGATGGTCTGCCAACGAGCGTCGTCAATAGCACGTGGAGTCTGGTGAGTGGACCTGCCGCAGTCACGTTTGGCAATGCGAACTCGCCCGTAACAACAGCAACATTCACCGCACCGGGAACTTATGTGCTTCGCCTCACCGCGAGCGATTCACAGTTGAGCGCGAGCGACACCGTCACGGTCACAGTCAATCCATATCCGTGCATCACGCCACCTCATGGTCTTGTCAGTTGGTGGCCGGGTGACGGCAACTACGAAGAACTCGTTAGCGCAAATAACGGCAATCCACCTACCGGGGCGACATTTGTACCGGGCATGGTTGCTCAGTCGTTCAGCTTCAGCGGCGCTTCCAATAGCGGGTTCTCTGTTCCGGATTCCAAAACGCTCAAATTCACTGGCGCGATCAGCATCGCAGCGTGGGTCAATCCATCGAATCTGTCGTGCACCAACGTCGACAATAGTGGCTACTGCGCCATCGTCGCCAAAGAAAATCGCATTCAGCGGAACTGGGGCTTATGGATGAAGCCCGACGGCGGACTGCACCTCAGTTACGTAAACGGCACAAACATCTTCCTCGAATCGCCCGCTTCGCTTGTTGTGGGCCAGTACAGCTTCGTCACCGGCGTCATAGATCCCGCGCAGGGCGTAATGCAGATCTACGTCAACGGCGTGCTCAAAGCATCGCGCCAAACAACTGCGCCGCTGCTTGCGAACACCGTGCCGTTGACGGTCGGCACGTCAACCGGAGGTTTCAACTTCCGGGGACAGATCGACGAGGTCAATCTCTTCAATCGTGCGCTCGCACCGGTAGAGATGCTCGCGATCTTCAACGCGAATGCTGGTGGCATGTGTAAGGACCAGGTCAGCCATCCGCCGGTGGTGAACGCCGGACCCGACCAGACAATCACCGTCCGCGACACTGCAACGCTACAGGGAACAGCCACAGACGACGGCAGTCCGGCAGGCAACACGCTCGCGATCTCGTGGAGTGTTGTGTCTGGTCCAGGTACGGTTACGTTTGAAGATCCGCAGCAGGCCAGCACTACAGCCACTTTCACGCTGCCCGGAACTTACGTCCTGCGGCTCACTGCGAACGACTCAGATCTGACAGGTGACGATGATGTTGTAATCACCGTGAATCCGAGTGCTGGCAATCAACCGCCGATAGTCAGCGCGGGTGCGAACCAGACAATCCAGATCGAAAACACAGCGACACTCAATGGCACGGCCACAGACGATGGTTCACCTGCCGGCAGCACGCTCGCTATCACGTGGTCGGTCGTGAATGGCCCGGGCCAGGTTATCTTCGGTAACGCACATCAGGCTCAAACAACAGCCACGTTCAGTGCGCCCGGTACGTATCTGCTCCGTCTCACTGCGTTTGATACTGAGTTGACGCGCTTTGCCGACGTCACGATTACAGTCAAACCAACAAATCGCGCGCCGGTCGTAAATGCCGGACCAGACCTCGTAATCACATTGCCGGCAAACGCAATACTCAACGGCACCGCTACCGATGATGGACTGCCAACGGGCGGAACGTTCTCGGTGTTGTGGAGTGTGGTGAGTGGACCGGCCCAAGCCGGTTTCAACCCGGTAAATCGCGCGGCGTCGATTGCGTCTTTCAACACGCCCGGCACGTATGTTTTACGACTGACGGCGAACGACTCGGAGTTAACAGCCAGCGACGACGTCACGGTTGTAGTCAACGCGCCGGCGCCGCCTGCAGTGGTGAGCATCAACTCACCCGTTGACGGCTCGACCATCACGAACCGCACCAGCTTTATCGGAACCGTTAGCGCGGGCTCGGTATGGAAACTTGAATACAGTCTCAACACAGACGACGGTTCGGCAGCACAAACATGGACCACGATCAATTCGGGCAACACGCCTGTGACCAACGGCCTGCTCGGAACCTTCGATCCGACTGTGCTCCTCAACGGTATCTACACCGTCCGTCTGAGCGCCACGAATGCCGGCGGACAGACCTCGGTAAGTACTGTCAGCGCAGTCGTCACTGGTGAATTGAAGGTTGGAAACTTCACGCTCTCATTTACAGATCTGAACGTGCCTGTTGCGGGACTGCCTATTGAAGTAATCCGCACCTACGACAGCCGTGAAAAACGCACGGGAGATTTTGGGGTGGGTTGGACACTCGGCATGAAGAATGTCCGCGTCGAGAAGTCGGGTGTGCTCGGCCTCAATTGGGAGCAGACAGTCACGCAGGGCTTTCTACCTACGTTCTGCCTGCAAGCGACAAAAGTGCCGCTGGTGACAGTCACATTCCCGGACGGCAGGCTTTACAAATTCCAAACTGCGCTCAACTCGCAGTGCCAGTTGATCGCGCCGTACGAATTTGCCACCGTCGGTTTCACGCAGTTGACGGGAAGCCCCGGCACCCAAGGCGCTAAGCTCGTCGCGCTCGACGGCACCGATGTTTTCGTCGCGGGCGCGGCTCCGGGCGACGTGGAACTGCTTGATGCCGATACAGTTGACGTCTATAACCCAACGCGCTTCCAACTCACTACCGCTGAAGGCTACGTCTACGTCATCGATCAGAAGACCGGTCTCCAGCGCATGGTGGATCCGAACGGCAATACCGTTACCGTCACTGCAAACGGCCTCCTCCACTCGAGCGGCAAGAGCATTGCTTTCATGCGCGACGCGCAGGGACGCATCACCCGGATCACAGATCCGCTCGGCGCTTCGATGACCTACACGTATGACGCAAACGGCGACCTCGTGAGTTTCAGGGATCGGGAGAACGCAGAGACAACATTTACTTACAACTCCAGTCACGGTCTTTTGGCATTCAAAGACCCGCGTGGAATCCAGCCCGCGCGCAACGAGTACGACGAGTCAGGCCGTCTGGTGCGCCAGATTGATGCGTCAGGCAAGATTGTGATCTACTCTCACGACCTCGACGGGCGGCGCGAGGTCATCACCGACCGCCTGGGCGCAACAACCGTCCTCGAGTATGACGGGCACGGTAACGTGGTCCGCACTACTGACGCGCAGGGCGGAATCACGGCCCGCACTTACGACCCGAATGACAACCTTCTGAGTGAGACCAGTGCGCGCGGCGACACCGTGACTTACACCTATGACGCGCAGGGTAACCGCTTGAGCGTCAAGGATCCGCTCGGCAGAATCATGCGTTATACCTATAACGGCCGCAGGCAGTTGTTAACTGTCACCGATCCGCTGGGCCACGTAACGACCAATACCTACGATGCGAAAGGTAACCTCACTACAACGAAGGATGCGCTCGGCAATACGACGACCACGGTCTACAACGCATTGGGCCAGCCGGTCTCATTAACGAACGCCCTCAATCAGACTACCTCGTACGATTATGACGGAGCAGGAAATCTTGTTCGCCATAATGACCAACTCGGCAACATAACCTCGTTCACCTATGACGCAGCAGGCAACCGCCTCACTCAATCACTCACACGCACGTTCCGCGGAGCCGCTGAGACACTTACTACGACCTTCGAGTACGACCGCCTCAACCGTGTTGTCAAAGTCACGAACTCTGACGGCTCTACGGCGGAGAATGTCTACGACAGCATCGGGAAGCGCACCGCGACGTTGGATGGTTTAGGCCGTCGCACGACCTACGAATACAACGACGCGGGTCAACTCATCCGCACAACTTTCCCAGACGGAACGAAAGAAGAGAATTCTTACGATGCCGAGGGCAGGCGAACGCGTTCGGTCGACCGCGCCGTCCGCGCGATTACCTACACTTACGACGCGCTCGGCCGGTTGGAGAAGACTACCAACGCGGACGGCACCAGCGTGACCAGCGCCTACGACGCGCTCGGCCGCGTTGTCGCAACCACCGACGAGCGCGCGAAGGTGACGCGTTACGAGTACGATGCCGCCGGGCGGAAGACAAAAGTCACTGACCCCCTGGGCCAGGTCACGCTGATGGCCTACGACGCGGCCGGAAATCAAGTCTCGGTAACCGACGCCAGGGGCCAGACCACACGCTTCGAGTACGATATAACCAACCACCGCAACCGGACGGTCTACCACGACGGAACCACGCAGATCATCACATACGACGCTCTCGGACAAGCCATCACGAAGACCGATCAGGCAGGCAAATCCACACAGTTCGCCTATGACCAGCGTGGCAAGCTCGCGCAGGTTACGGACGCGCTGGGCGGCGTCACGCGTTACGCCTACGACGAAGCAGGCAACTGCATATCGCAGACTGATGCCAACGGCCACATCACCACCTTCGAATACGACCGGTTGGGCCGGCGTCTCAAGCGCACATTGCCGGCAGGCATGTCAGAGACGTACAGCTACGACGCGGCAGGAAATCTGACGGCGCGGGTCGACTTCCGCGGTAAACGGACGACGTATGCCTACGATGTGATGAACCGGCTGTCGAGCAAGACGCCGGACGCTTCTCTCGGTGAGCCCGGAGTGACATTCACCTACACGGTGACTGGACGACGCGCCTCGATGACTGACGCCTCCGGAACCACCACCTATGATTACGACGCGCGCGAGCGCCTCAAGACCAAAACGACGCCGCACGGTGTGCTCACCTACACCTACGACGAGGTCGGAAACCAACTCACGCTTCGTTCTTCGAATGCTGAGGGTGTGAACGTCGATTACACCTACGATGTCTTGGGCCGTCTCGCAACCGTGAAAGACAACCGCCTCGCGTCGGGCACGACCACCTACGATTACGACGCCAACGGTAACCTTTCGAGCACGCTTTATCCGAACGCGGTGAGGACGGCTTACACCTATGACAATCTCAATCGCCTAACGCAGTTGAGGGCAACGAAGGGTGTGACGCTGGCGAGCTATACCTACACGCTTGGAGCGGCCGGCGAGCGCCGCTCAATCGCTGAAACAGGCGGCCGCGTCGTCAGTTACACCTACGACGCCCTCTACCGCCTGACTGAAGAAACGATCGACGATGGCGCATCCGGCGGGACAATCAGCTACACGTACGATGCCGTCGGTAACCGCCTGAGACGGGATTCGACGGTGGCGGTCGTTGCCTCGTCAACTTCGACCTACGACGCAAACGATCGTCTAACCGCTGACGTCTCCGACCTGAACGGCAACACAGTCTCGTCGAACGGTGTCACCTATTCCTTTGACTTCGAGGATCGCCTGTCGAGTGCCGGCGCGGCGAACTACGTTTACGATGGAGACGGCAATCGCGTAACCAGCACGGCCGGCGGCGGAACCACCGTTTACCTCGTCGACACGAACAATCCTACGGGCCACCCGCAAGTAGTCGAAGAACTACAAAGCGGTAGTGTTGTCCGGCAGTACACGTACGGGCACGACCTCATTAGCCAGCGTCAACTGTCTTCCGGGCAGCGGGTCGTTAGTTTCTACGGCTATGACGGAAGCGGCTCGGTTCGCTACCTGACAGACGCCGTTGGAGCTGTCACTGACACCTACACCTACGACGCGTTTGGCAACCTAATCGCGGCCACCGGCACGACGGCTAACGCCTATCTATTTGCCGGTGAACAATTCGACCAGAACCTCGGGTTTTACTACCTGCGAGCCAGGTACATGAACCCCAACTCAGGACGCTTCCAGACGATGGATACGTTCGAGGGGACTTTGCGCGACCCGCTGTCGCTGCACAAGTACCTTTATGCCAACGCCAGTCCACCCAACGTGGCGGATCCCACCGGCCACATGGGCGATTACAGCATCGGCAGTCTGATGGTTGGGATGCAGGTCCGGGTCACGATGTTCGCGATTCAATTCCCGCGACTCGTGCAGACGGTCCAATTCATCGGTGCGGTGGTCAACTTTGCAATGTTCGTTGGGGATGCTGATTACCGCAACGCGTTCATCGCTTCGACCGGTGGTCCAGCCGATGCCGCCAAAATCCTTGCTCAGGACGCTGCGATCATCGCCGGTGTCGCTCGCAGCCTTTACAACATTGCCGCCGCAACGAGAGCGAGCACGCTCACCGCTGCGGAAATTGCTCGGTCTATGCAAGGGAGTGGGAACTATCCGGGCTCTGATAACTTTATTAACATCACACTGAGAAAGGGGACTGTTATTTATGCAGGCAGTCCGGGTCCGACAGGGTTCTTTACTTCTGAACGAACTATCCTGCAGGCCGGCGGTGATGCTACTGTGCTGTTCGAAGGACTACAGGTCGCCCCTCGCGCTGGGTTGTACCGGCCCGGCGTAACAGCGTACGAAGTAACTCAGGATGTTGAAGCTGCGTTCGGCCTCGTCGGTGCCAATCCGCAATGGGGCCGTGGAGGCTATCCGCAAATTTACCTGCCGGGATTTGAGCAGAAGACGCGACCCATCGTCACTCACTTACTCGATAACCGGGTGGCGCGGATCCCGAGTCCCGAGTAGTGATCAGGCGTGAAATGGAAGCGGACGAACAGAAATTAGCAGAGCATGTTGCGGCATCGCTCGTCGCGGGAGAAGTGCCCTTCGGCTGGCAGGGTATCTCCATCGACGAGAACAAGGATCGCTGGCTTCAATTACTCGCCCGGAGAATCACTGGCAGCCCGAGGGAATGGCAGGCCGCTGATGGAAACTGGTCGCGGTACACCATCAACTCCGAGGTACTTTGGTTCCCCGCTCATTTGGCAGCGGTAATCTTCCACGGCTCACAACTAGCGTGGGTGAGTTTTCATGACCCGACGCAGAAAGATTCAAACTGGGACTATCAGATCGAAGTCGACAACTACGGCCGAACGAAGCAATCGCTCGTTCAATACCTCGGCAATGAGAGCGAGCGCAATGAAAGCAACCCACAGAACTTGTCGGCAACGTGGAATTACGATGGGCTTAGTCTGTCGCTTTCATGTGACGGTAAGACCGGAGGATGTGCGCTAAGTATCCGGCGACGCTGACCAGCCATTCTGTCCCGTAGAAGTGGCGCGAAGCTGGTGCGCCGAATGTGTGGCTGTGTTTGAGTGAAACTTTCCATTCGCGGTTCTTCCAAAACACGGCGCTTCTTGTTTAATATAGCCGCGATCCGTGGTCAGCAATCCGGAGCTTTCATCATCTTTTCCAGGAGCCGATTCTTAAATGACCTACATCGTTGCCGAGCCCTGTGTTAACTGTCGCTATACTGACTGCGCCTTGGTTTGCCCCGTCGAAGCGTTTCACCTTGACGACGACATGCTCGTGATCCATCCGGAAACGTGCATCGACTGCGATGCGTGCGTGCCGGAGTGCCCCGTTGAAGCGGTATTCTCGGAAAGCGCGCTGCCCGCCGAGTGGTCTAGCTACACGGCAATAAATGCCGATCGCGCGCTCAGCGGGTTGCCGACTATCACGGCCCGACTCGATCCGCTTTGTGAATAGCTGAATGAAAAAGCGTACTGGTTGGATGCTCGGCGCCCTCGCCCTGTCAGCAGGTGCGATAGGCGCCGCCAGCGCTTACTGGAAACGAAAGAACATGCACGCGGAAAGAAAAATTGGTGACGTTTGGGCCAGACCAGGAATGATGGTTACGTTTCGGGCCGAACTCATGCCCGGACGTGAGCGGCACGAACGTACGTTTCGGGTGAAGGAATTACTTTCGAGTGGCCGTGTTTTACTGCACGGCGTTGACGGTGAGCACGCTGAGAAGGAATTTGAACCGATTCACTTCGATCGGCCGATCGAATAGACCGCCCTACCAACTGTAAACCCTGCCCGGCTCCATCGCTTGTAGATTAGGAATCCCCAGTTCGTTGAGTTGCTGGATGATCTCTGTGCGATAGCTCGGTTTCAAATGCACGGCCATGATGTCCATGCCGTTGTGCGTCAGTTTCTTGAGCTCTTCGTTCAGCGACGCAGGGGTGAAGTGACGCGAGACTTCCGCCAGCTTCGCCATCCGATTCGGAAACGACGTTTCGATCAACAAGGCATCCAGATGCTTCACTTCATTAACCAGCTTCCAGAACTCTTCCGTTTCCGCCGTGTCAGAACTGAACGCCACGCTCGTCTTTCCGTCTGAAACGATCAACCCGACTGTCGGCACGATGTGATTTACCGGCACCGCCTTCACAGTCAGATGGGCCACTGGAAACGATTTTCCGATCGGTATCGGCACGTATTCCATCACTGGTCCATAATCGTTCTTCAGGTCGGAAAAACGTGGATACACATTCCAGTTGAACACGTCGCGTTCCAGCAGGTCGATCACTTCCGGGGTCGCGTGAACGCGCATCGGTTGTTTCAACGTCGGATAAAGATCGTCGATGAAGATCGGCAAACTGGCGATGTGGTCCATGTGAGGGTGAGTGACGATGATGTCTCTGACGTTGTTGCGCTGTTCGTTGTCGAGCGCAATCGCGATGCTGCCGGCGTCGACCGCCACGCAATCGTCGATCAGAAAACAAGTCAGGCGTTGTTCCAGGGTGGCAACGCCCTGGGCATCAAACGTACTCGGTAAAAGTTCGATTCTCACGAGCTTTAGCTCTGGTGGAGTGTCTTCCCAAGACCGCGCCAGTATAAGTCAGAAACAGACGGGCAGCGAGCGTTAATGCATCGTTTGTGGTGTCCTAATATCGGAGCGCGGGCGGCTCGCCCGCAGCTTGAGGGCCGCGCACCGTATGGCTCCTACTGCGGGCGATCCGCCCGCGCTCCGTAATTACTCGCATCGTTTGTGTGAAAACTAACGGCTTCGGAGCTCGTTTATCAGAGCCTGGAGTGCCTGTAGATACGCAGCTTCCTGCGCGAGTACGTCCTGGCTCGTGGAATGAACGCCGCGTGAAACTCGACTGCGATGAAACGCCAGTTCACTCGCGAGTTGATTGAAACGCCGGCGTGCTCGCCAACCACTCATGCCCGATTTTGAAAGCGCATTGAACGACGCTCCCATGCGCCCGACGATCGATCCCAGTTGATCATACTCTTCGCGCGTAAAGACACCGCGTTCGAGGTCTATTACCAAAAACTCTCTCACCACGTGGCCCTCGCGGCGCAAAGCGAGAGAGATAACCACGATCAGGATCAAAAACGCCGGCACCATCACCAGAATGTAAGTGAGTACAAAAACTCCGCCGCCGCCAAACACTGCCGAGCCGTTCCAAATGCTGTGCATGAAGATGGCCATCAACAACCCGATCAACGGCGTAAGCACCTTCACCGCGATGTTTGTTGACTGTCTCGCGAGTCCCAGGCCGATTCCCGTCAAACTCGTAAACAACGGATGCGAGAACGGCGCAAAGAATCCACGAATGATCACGATCAACGTCAGCGCCCCACCGCCGCCTTCGGCTACTGCTTTACCGTAGTAAAGAATGTTTTCAGTCATCGCGAAACCAAGCGCCGTCATCGAGGCGTAAATGATGCCGTCGACGACGCCGTCAAACTCGTCTTTCTTCCAGAAAAAGAAGATGAACAGTATGAAGGCCTTGCCGATCTCTTCCACGATGGGCGCGGAAATAACAGCGGCGAAAGCCTGACCGGCGTTCGCGTTGGTGAGCGCGCCGACAACACCCTGGCTCGTCGTGTTCAGCAGAAACGCGAAGAACGTAGCGATGAGCGCGCCCCAGAAGAACGCCGTCGCGAGCATCCAGAGTGGCTCCGCTTCGTAACGATCGATCCACAGGACGAGAATGATGTAGAGCGGCACCGGGATCGTGGCGGTGATCAGACCGAGCATCAGCGCCACTGGACCAGTCTCGATTCCGATGACAATCAAAACCAGCAGGCCGAGAAACAGCGCGATGAGTGCAGCGAGGATGCTCAGTGCAACTTTGATCCCGCTCACTTGCGGTGAACGCGTGATGATGATCGTAGGGGCTTCATTCATGGGCGCTCAGTATAAGCTACAAAAAGATACAAAAGGCACAGGAAAAGCGCTCAGCGGGCGCACGTTTGCGCGCGGCCGCCGTCGATTGAATAGGTGGCGCCTGTGATCCACGACGCTTCTTCAGACGCGAGGAACAGGACTAGCGCGGCGATCTCCTCCGGACGTCCGGTGCGGCCGAGTGGGTGAGTTGTTTTTGAGTGTTCCAGAAACGCGGCGTACGCTTCGTCGCTCATGCCGCCGCGTTTGTGAATCTCCGTGACTACCACGCCCGGATTCACCGCGTTCACGCGCACGCCTTTCGCCGCCAGTTCGAGCGCGGCGCAGCGAGTCAACTGGTCCAACGCGGCTTTCGAAACACAGTAGGCGAGCACTCCCGGAAACGCGCGCAATCCGGTGACACTGGAAACGTTGACGATGTTGCCGCGCCGTTCGATCAAACTGGGCAACGCCTTTTGCATTAGTTGAAACGCGGCGCGCACGTTGACGTTCATCATCTCGTCCCACGCTTCGAGCGACGTGTTCTCGATCGTGCCGCTAGTGATGTGTCCGGCTGCGTTAACGAGCACATCGAGACCGCCGAACGTCTTCTCCGTTTCGTTAACGGCTCGCTCCGCTTCTGCGGAAGACGAAAGATCCGCCTGAATTACCAGGGCCTCACTATCGAGTGCACGAATGCGTTCGGCCACTTCCGCCAGTGCCTTTTCCTTTCGCCCTATACACGCCACTTTTGCTCCCGCCGTTGCAAAAGCAATGGCGCAAGCCTGTCCGATTCCGGAAGTCGCGCCAGTCACCAGCGCGACCTTGCCTGCAAATCTCTTATCGCTCATGTTCCCGAGTCCTCGTCTATGTTTTGAATGGAAGAGATCGTATGTTGACAGCACAATCCCAAAAAGCCGACTATTATCACCCTGAGAGCCTCGTGAGGCCATCCCCCCGGATACAGTGCGCAAAAAGTTAAGGGTGAGTTTTGGGAAACAACTCAGCAGATCAGTTTTTCCCGCGCAACCCGCGAACGCATTCGCGAGGACCCGATGATCTGCGCCATCGTCCGGCGCGCGGCCGAATGCCTTCGAGCACCGGTTACCTGACGATCGCTATTGTCGCGTCCGCAGGGTTGTTCTTTTTACTTTGGTGGATGCTCGTGCGTGGGGGCGACGAGGCGCCGTGGTTGCCGGCAGGGTTGGCTGCGAGCGTGGTGCTGCTGGTTGCACTATCAGCGCGAGAAGTGGTGATGCGCCGCGCGTGGACTCGTTATCTGCTCGAAAACGGCATCCAGGATCCGCGGCCGAAAACAAAGAGCCGGTCTTCACATAGCAGCCGCAGTCATAAAAAAGGTTTTTCGTCTTCCGTTCATTCCGCCGCTTTGCGGACTATCCAAAAGCACGCGGCCGCCGCGGACGCTCCTAACTCCCCGCCTGAAGCGCATCTCGACGTAGCGCACCTTTGCCAGGAGTATCTCACGAGCACTGACGAAACAATTCGCTCGGGAAGCTACGGCAGCGAGCAGGGAATCGCGATTCCCGCGGGACAGGAACGGGTGCGTTCCCTGCATAAACATCACTTGTTGACCTGGGCCAGGGGACAGTCGCGGCTGTTACTTTACGAAGCGCAGCAACGCGCGCGTACTTTCGACAAGATCGAAACGGCGAATCGCGCGTTGGAATGTATCGATTCAGCGCTACGAATCTATCCTGAAGAGCCTGAGCTGCATGAGTCGAAAGTCGCAATCAGCGAGTTTATTGCTTCGGTCAAGGTTGCTCACTGGGTGGAACTGGCCGAACGTTCGGCTTTCAAGGGTCACTATCGCCGGGCAATCGATCGCTATCGCGATGCACTCTTTTATTTGAATCAGGACGTGGTGAAGCCGGAAGTCCGTGCTGCCGGAACGGAGAAAATCGAACGCGAAATTGCCAAACTTCAGGCAAAATTGCCGCCGCGCAACACTCCAAACCCATGACGTTTCAGAAGTGTCCCAAATGTGGAAGCTCAAGGATTCGAAGGGGATACAAGCGCACTCCGCTGCCGTTGCGTCTGGTTGGCATCTACCACCTTTTGTGCGATCATTGCAACTTGCTTTTTACCGGTTTTGTATTGCCTGGGACCTTCAGACGAAGAAAACACCGACGGCATAAGAAAACTTCTTCAGTGAGGTAATGTGATGAAATTTAAGCAGTGTTTGATTGTTGCCATTGCGTGTGCCTGCATGCTCGCGGGTTTTAGCCACGCGCAGGAACCTCAACAACAACAACAACCTTCCACTTCAAGCGCTCAATCGGCCGCCATGGACATCCAGGGAAGCAAGGCTTACCTGCTTGGACCAGGAGACGTTCTCGACATTCGCGTGTTTGGCCAGCCGGAGTTGTCTACCTCCATGGCCCAGATCGACAGCGACGGGAACCTGAGCTCGTTGCCGTTTTTGGAACAGCCGATTCCGGCGAAGTGCCGCTCGGACAAGCAAGTGCAAAAAGACATCGCCATTGCCTACGCGAAGTTCATTAACAACCCGCAAGTCAGCGTCCGGATCGCCGAGCGCAACAGCCGTCAACCCGCGACGGTCTTCGGCGCTGTTCGCCAGTCGGCGCGTGTCGAGATGAAACGAAGAGTGCGTTTGAACGAATTGATCGCTGTTTCGGGAGGGTTTACAGAACGCGCCTCCGGCACGATCCAGATCCTGCACACGGAACCGTTGATGTGTCCCGCGGCCGGTGAAGAGGAAGAAGCAAAGCCGATCGATGGAACGAAGATTCCGCTCCAGATCGTGAAAATCTCCGAACTGCGCGCCGGAAGAGTGGAAGCGAACCCGATCATCCGCCCCGGCGACTACGTGTTGGTAACGGAAGCCGAGCCGGTTTACATCTATGGCGCAGTCGTATCGCCAAACGGAGTTTACTTGCGCGAACAGATGACGCTCACACGAGCACTGGCAATGGTGGGTGGAACCAGAAGCGAAGCGAAGCTGAGCGAGGTAGCTATTTATCGTCAGGTTCCCGGTAGCACGCAGCAGGATAAAAAGTTATACGACGTTTCCGCGATCAGGAAAAACAAGGCTGAAGATCCGCTGTTACAGGCTTACGACATCGTCGAAGTACCAGAAGCCGGGATTTTTTCCAAGCAGCGCATTGCCCCGACACTACTAGGCGCAATCACCGGAGGCTTCTCAAGCGCGGTCTCTTCGACCGGCATGTATCTGCCAAATAAAATTATCTACTAAACTTTGTAGACGACGAACGAAATAACTGAAAGTTGAACTAGCGAATGAACCGAAAAACACTTGCCGACGATCGCCGTCGTAGAAAATTGATGACACTCGCGTGGTCACTTGGCCTCGGAGTAGTGGTGATCGCGCTGATCTATCTCGAGAAGACAGCGATCCTTTATATCCTTTGCACTCTTGGCGTGACAGCGTTGCTGCTCATCGTCGCGATGTCCGATTTAGCGCATGCAGACGAACGCCAGGGACAAATGGACCAGACAAAAGATGCAGCAGGTGTTGCAAACCGTTGAGGTTGAACGCAAAAAGTGCAAGTCTTTTGTGCGATTGATCGCTGATTGCGCGGTTGAATTGAAGTTGCTTATGTGGTCTATAAATTTTGTCGCGTCATACGTTCTGTGACATGACGTTTAGTGTGCCGGACAAAATCAATAAGCAGGTTGAAAGTTTAAGCGGACTATTGCATAATCCCGATGCGTTCACCTCCCCGGTGGACGAAGTGGTCGCGTGGGGTGAGGACACGTGGCCTTAGGGTGGGGGCTGTGGGAGGCCCCCGCCCGCTTTTTTTGTGCGCCCCTAAAATTCATCGCGGCGCTTGCTGAATGAATGAACGTCGACGTTGACTGACAACAAGATGGGGCTGCTCCAGAGATCGCGGCGCAAGTTTAAGCTCTGGCTTTTAGAGGGCAGACGACCAAGCGGTTCCGCGCACGAATCAACTACTCCACATAAACAACACCCCTGGTGGCAGGTGATGTGTCTCACCGGTGTCGATTATTTTTCGACACTCGGTTATCAACCAGGCATCGCGTTTCTTGCTGCGGGTGCGATCTCACCGCTAGCAACATTAGTCCTGATCTTTTTGACGTTATTCGGCGCGCTGCCAATGTACCGCCGCGTGGCTGCAGAGAGTCCTCACGGCGACGGATCGATCTCGATGCTCGAGAATCTTCTGTCTCGCTGGAAGGGAAAACTCTTTGTTCTTGCTTTGCTCGGCTTTGCCACTACCAGTTTCATCATCACCATCACGCTGTCCGCCGCGGACGCTACAGCTCATATCGTCGAAAACCCGTTTGTTATAGACCACACGAACTTCATGCACCATCGCATCATCGTTACGTTGGTGCTGATCGCTGCGTTAGGAGCGGTTTTTTTACGCGGGTTCAAGGAAGCGATCGGGATCGCGGTGGTTTTGGTGGCGATCTATCTGGTGCTCAATCTCGCGATTATCGCGGTCGGGTTTTACGAAATCGCCACGCATCCCTCCGTCTTTTCGAATTGGCGCACCGCGCTGTTTCAAACGTATCGCAGTCCGTTCCTGATGATCGGAATGGCGCTGGTGGTATTTCCGAAACTGGCTCTTGGTCTATCTGGTTTTGAGACGGGCGTTGTAGTGGTGCCGCTCGTTCGAGGCGTAGGGATCGAAGGCCGTATTCATAACGCGCGCAAGTTGCTCACCTCGGCTGCTTTGATCATGAGTTTCCTGTTGTTCGCGAGCAGCATCGTGACGACGTTGCTCATTCCGGCCGAAGAGTTTCGTCCGGAAACCGCTTTGCAGGAAGCGGGCAGCGCGAATGGGCGTGCGCTCGCCTTTCTGGCCCATGAGTACCTAGGCCATTATTTCGGCACCGCGTACGACATAAGCACGATTTCGATTCTGTGGTTTGCGGGTTCGTCAGCGCTCGCGGGCCTGCTCAATATAGTCCCGCGTTATTTGCCGCGTTACGGAATGGCGCCGGAGTGGGCGCGCGCCACGCGTCCGCTCGTCGTGGTGTTGATAGGAATCTGTTTTGTGGTGACGATACTCTTCCGAGCCGACGTAGATGCGCAGGGCGGCGCTTACGCGACCGGCGTGCTCGCGTTGATGACTTCCGCGGCGATTGCCGTGACGCTTTCCGCACGACGCCATAATGAACGGGTGCAATGGCTGTTCATGTTGATCTCGCTTGTGTTCATTTACACCACGATCGTGAACATCATTGAGCAACCTGAAGGAATCAAGATCGCTTCATTCTTCATCGTTGCGATTGTCGTGAGCTCGCTTTTCTCGCGCGTGTGGCGATCGACGGAGTTGAGAGTTGAACGTGTTGAGCTTGATGACAAAGCCCGGGAGTTTATCCGCAAGGCAGCCAAGGGAACGGTCAGAATAATTACCAACCGCATCGATCGCGGAGACGTGCAGGAATACGAAGCTAAAGAGAAAGAGAAACGGCTCGACAATCACATTCCTGGGGGCGAGCCGATCCTGTTTTTCGAAGTGACGCCGGGAGATGCGTCGGAGTTTTCCGGAGTGCTGAAAATTCGCGGTGAGCAGGTAGACAGGTTTCAGATTCTGCGTACGGAGTCGCCGGCGGTGCCTAACGCGATTGCGGCGTTTCTGTTGTTCATTCGTAATGAGACCGGGAAATTGCCACACGTTTACTTTGGTTGGAGTGAAGGAAATCCGGTTTCGTACCTTTTGAAGTACATCGCCTTTGGTGAAGGCGATACTGCGCCGGTGACACACGAAGTGTTGCGCCAGGCGGAAAAGGATCCGGACCAACGCCCGATCGTGCACGTCGGTGGATAGCGCAAAGAACGAAGTACCTGCTCCTACGGGCGACTTTGCACGATCGGAGCGCGGGCGGCTCGCCCG
>Ga0307505_10000176_pt1 | contig 79525 bp, 68 predicted proteins | sample 23_S_MG_FD_202183 | JGI IMG/M metagenome (GOLD analysis project Ga0307505, IMG submission 202183) | Soil microbial communities from Populus trichocarpa stands in riparian zone in the Pacific Northwest, United States - 23_S | ecosystem: Environmental > Terrestrial > Soil > Riparian zone > Trees... | reverse complement strand
CTGCGTGCCGCAATGCAGGGTGGTACCTTTGATTTCCTGAAGGCTTCGGAAGAGGACCTGTACACGCTGCTCGACGGCAAGCCGTTCGATGACGCGCGGTAAGGTCGTCCTGGTTCCCTTTCCCTTTGATGAGCTCGAAACTCAGAAGGCGCGTCCCGCGGTCTGTCTCACAGAGCCGCTAACTCCCCACCGTCACATCGTCTTGGCGTTCGTCACGAGCAAGCAACCCGACGAGCCGCTGGACACGGACGTCGTGCTCGATCCACAAGACCCTGATTTCGCGCAGACTGGCCTGCAGGTTCGCTCGATGATTCGGACGCACCGGCTGCTGACCGTAGCGTCCAACGTGATCAAGCGCGATCTTGGCGTTCTTTCACCGAACCAGCAGTCGCGTGTCACGGATGCGGTCGTGCGATTGTTCCAGGACCGTAAGGCGAAAGCGTAAATCCGGTTCGTACGCGCTCTGCACCCGGATTCTATGGGAGCGTCGGCGCGTCTCAAGGCTGCCGTCCTTTCGTCGGAATCCCTCGCCCTTCGCACGACTGTTTCAGGCACGCGGCCGGTTGCTTGACCACCAGGCGGCACGCTCGCGATGGACGTCACCAACTTCTCGCCGAAGTCGGACCACCGCGGCGCCGTCTCACCTGTCCTAATCCTCTGTCGGCTTCTCGACGCTGTCGATGACGACTACGTCCACCGGTCCTTTCGTGGGTTCGAGCTTGAGCCCGAGCTGCTCCTGAATGGCCGTGAAGATTGACGGCGCGTCGGTGGGCGCCGCGTCGGGCTCCCCGGGGCCGCCCAGGCCCTCGATGGCATAGACCAGCTCGAAGTCCCAGCTGCCGGTGAGGCCGGTGCGATCGACCACCAGACGCCCGGCGGGACCCGAGAACGCTTGCGCGAACGAAGCAGCAGGCAGCCCTCCGAATTTCAACCGGCCCGGTCCGCCCTGAATGCCGCAGAAAGGCTCGCCTGGCGTGCCGGTCGGCGGCGGCCCGCCTCGACGCGCCGCGGCGGCCGCGGCCGCGCAGTCCTGCGTCGTCGGTTTGAGACCAGCACCAGGTGCGCCGCCAGGCCTGGCCATCACGAGCGAGTAGATGTCCATCTCGCGCGTCTCGCGATGGATCTTCAGCTTGAAGCGCTCCTCGAGCAGATTGCGCAGCGCGAGCTGCGTCGGATTCGGCGTGTTCGCGCCGGGAACGAACGCTGGATCCACGTTCCCTTCCATCCTGGCGACGAGGTCGTAGCGATCGGTCGTGAGCCAGCCAGGTCCACCGATCAGCTGATACTGAGCGAGCTGAAACGCGAACGTGATGATCGGCCGCACCGGCATGTTCACGGCGTTGACACGTCCGCCTGGCAGCATTCGCAGGTTGCCGTTGCCGTCGCCGGACGTGTTCGCCTTGACACTGGCGACCTCGAACGCCGCGTCCCTTTGCTGCGCCGGCACGACGATCGCGATGGCTCCCGCAACCAGCAGCGTCGATAGCAACGTTCGCATGGGCGGCTCCTTCGGAAGGAATTACTTTACCGCGTCTCCTCGACGCCGAAGGCCAGCAGAACATTACCCGGCCGGCCCTGGAACGCGCGGTCGCCGGAGTTCACGAACACCATGCCGCCGGCCAGCGGATAGAAGCGTTAGAGGGGCGGTGGTCGACGGAAAGGCGTTGTGCGACGTCGATCCCGCCCTCCCGCGGCCCTTCTCTCCCCCTGGGACAGAGCACGTCGTCTGAGGGGCTGATGAATTGTGGCAAGAATGCCAGATAGAACAGCACCGTCTGGGGATTGAGCAGATTCGAGAGCAGGCCTCCGCGAAGGAGCGCTCCAGGCGTCTTCTGCGAGTATGGTCGACCATGTCCGGACGAACGGGAACGTGCGGCCCGCGCGTCGCCTTCAACACGGACGGGCGTCTACTGGAAGCCGGTCTGGCACATCCTCGAGGGCCATGTCGCCCTGATTCTGGCCAATGCGATGCAGATTCGCAACGTACCTGGCCGCAAGAGCGATACGAACGATGCGGTCTGGATCGCCGACCTGCTGGCGCACGGCCTGATTCGGAGCAGCTTCGTGCCGCCCCCGTCGATTCAAGCACTCCGCGACCTGACCCGCACCCGCAAACAGCTCGTGCGCGAAGTCAGTCAGCATACGTTGCGCCTGCAGAAGGTGCTCGAGGACGCGAACCTGAAGCTCACGAGCGTCTTGAGCGATGTCCTGGGCCTGAGCGGCCGCGCGATGCTCACGGCGATCATCGAGGGCGAAACCAACCCTGAACGCCTGGCCGACCTGAGCCAGGGGCGGCTGAAAGCCTCGCGGGCCGCCGTCGTCGAAGCCCTCCGCGGGACCGTGACGCCGCACCACCGGTTTCTCCTGCGGCTGCACCTGTCGCACATCCGGACACTGGAAGCCGTCATCCGCGAGGTGGAGAGCCATCTGGGAGACGCGCTGGCGCCCTTTCGAGCGGCCGTCGACCGACTCCTGACCATCCCCGCTGTCGGCGAAACCGTCGCGCGGGTCATCGTGGCCGAGATCGGCGTCGATATGACGCGCTTTCCGACCGTTGGGCACCTGATCTCGTGGGCCGGGCTGTGTCCCCGGCTGCATGAGAGCGCGGGGAAGCGCCTCTCCACGCGGACCCGCCCGGGCAATCCCTGGCTCAAGACCACGCTCGTCCAGGTCGCCTGGGTCGCCGCCCGCACACGCAACACGTACCTGCGGGCGCAGTTTCTTCGCCTCAAGAGTCGCCGAGGACCCAAGAAAGCGATCCTCGCCGTCGCCGCCTCGATCTTGACGGCGGCGTACTACATCCTGAAGAACGAGGTCACCTACCACGACCTCGGCGCTGATCACTTCGAGCGGCGAGACAAGACGCAGCTCGCAAAGCGGCTCGTGCGGCGACTCGAAGACCTAGGGCTGGCGGTCGAAATCAGACCGGCGGCATGAACCGTTTCTTTCTAGATTAGCCAGGCGGCCGCGGCGCTTCTCGACCACCTGACGTGGTGGGGGAGGGCGCTCAAGAGCGCTCGCGGGTAGTCGAAATCAAGGCCCAAGGCTCAAGGCCCAACGGGGAGTCGGGTCGGTCAGCGCTTCTTTCGTCGGGCCGATAGCGACATCACATCCAGCCCTCGCACACGGGTGAACTCAGCAACGTTTCCCGTGACCAGCACCGCGTCCAGACTTCTGGCGTGGGCAGCGATGAGCAAGTCCAGCGGCCCGATCGGGATTCCGCGTCCCTCGAGATCCGTGCGGATGTCGGCGTAGTGCCGCGCCGCGAGGTCATCGAAATCGCGCACCGGAAAAAGGGCAACAAAGGCATCCAGCTTGCGTTCGCGCGGGATGTCCCCTGCGCGCTTCGCCAGGCCGGTTCTGAGTTCGGCCGTCACGATTGCCGAAAGACAACAATCGCCCGGCGCAGGCAACTCCGCCGTGGGCAGCGTGTCGCGAAGGATGTCCACGCACACGCTGGTGTCGAGCAGGAAGAGCGCCATGCCCACCTACCAGTCGAGATCGCGTCGCTGTTGGGCTCGGGGCCGTTTGACGGCGGGAAGATCCGAGGTGTCAGGATATCTGTCTGCGAGGTGACGCGCGACATCCGCCAAAGTCCCGAACAAGGGCGCCGGCACGGGCTTCAGCAGTACCCCACTGCCACGCTTCTCGATTGCCACTTCCTCGCCCTCGAACCGGAACTCCTTTGGCAAGCGAACCGCCTGGCTCCCGCCGTGCTGAAAGAGCTTGGCTGTCTTCATAGCTACATTGTGTAGCTACATATTCTGCCGGTCAAGCTAGTGCTTCTGGAACTTCTCGTTCTCCAGGCACACGAACTCCAGGAGCTCGGTGTCCGGCAGCAGACGGGCACGATGCGTGGCCGTCCACGGCCTGGTATACGCCTTCGGATCGTCGATCGTGATCTCGATTTCCATCTCCCCGAACATGGGTCGCCGGAAGCGTTCGGTCACCGTGAGGGCCTCGGTGGTGGGATGGCCGCTAGTGTCGAGCCATGTCTTCCCGTTCAAGCCGACGGTGGTCACCACCAGCGCGTCGCCGTCCCACCGGCCCGTGGAGTAGCCCAGCCAGCTCGGATTCGGATCCTTCGCTACCGTGCGCCCGTCCATCTGGATCTGCCGCCACTGGCCGAAGGCCTCATACAGGATCACCACCGCGCCCGGCACGGGGATCACCTTCCACGGCGCCGGCGCGCCGTTGATCTTGGGCACGCCCTGCGGCAAGCAGTTGGCGTCGGGTTCGTCCTTCGCGTGCAGGTCCGCCGACCGTTCTTTGTACACGGCCGCGGCCCACGGTTGCATGGGCGCGCCACCTGGGATGTCGCGGGCCAAGTCCCTGAAGTACGGCAAGCTGGCGGGCTGCCAGATGCCGGAGAGGTCGGGCCTGCCGTCAGCGGTCCGAGGAGCCGGCGCGGACAGGTCGGGCCTCCCGTCGGCCGTGCGCGGCACGTTCGGGGGCATGCGCGGCACCCACTGCGCCTCGACGACCGACAGGCCACAGCCGAGAACGATCAAGACGGCGAGCGCGGCACTGAACTTCTGCATCGCGAACTCCTTGAGCATTGTTCCGATTCCCGTTGGGCCTTCTGCCTTGAGCCTTGGGCCTTGGGCCTTCCGCCCCCTACCCGTTCTTCCGCTCGAACTCTCGCATGAACTGCACCAGGGCGTGAACGCCGTCTTCAGGGAACGCGTTGTAGATGGAGGCGCGCATGCCGCCCACCAATCGGTGACCCTTCAACCCGTCCAAGCCGGCCACGGTCGCTTCCTTCTCGAAGCGCTTCTCCAGATCCTCGGAGGGCAGGCGGAACGTGACGTTCATCCGCGACCGGCTGTCCTTCTGCGCCGTGCCGCGGTAGAAGCCTGTGCGATCGATCTCGGCGTAAAGCGTCGTCGCCTTGCGCTCGTTCATCTGGCCCACGGCGGCCAGGCCGCCCAGCCCCTTCAGCCACTGCATCGTGAGGCCCAGGATGTAGACGCCGAACGTGTTGGGGGTGTTGTACAGCGAGTTGTTCTCGGTCATCACAGCGTAGTTCAGCATGGTCGGCAGGCTCTTGGCCGAACGGGCCAGCAGGTCCTGGCGGATGATGACCAGCGTGACGCCCGACGGGCCCAGGTTCTTCTGGGCGCCCGCGTAGATCACGCCGAACCGGTTCACATCGATCGGTCCGCTGAAGATGTCGGACGACGCGTCCGCCACCAGCGGCGACCTGCCCACATCCGGCAGGGCGCGCCATTCGGTGCCCTCGATGGTGTTGTTCGTCGTGATGTGCGCGTACGCCGCGCCCGGGGTCAGCGCGATCTCGGCCGCCGTGGGGATGCGGTTGTAGTTGTCGGCCTTGGTGGAGCCCGTGACGTTGACGGTGCCAACCCGAGCGGCCTCCTTGGCGGCTTTCTCGGCCCACGACCCGGTGTCGATGTAGTCGGCGGTCGTGCCCGGCGTCAGCAGGTTCATCGGCACCATCGAGAACTGCAGGCTGGCGCCGCCCTGCAACATCAGGACGCTGTAGTCGGCGGACACGCCCGCCAGGGCGCGAATGTCGGCGATTGCGCCACCCAACAGGTCTTCGAAGGCCTTGGAGCGGTGGCTGATCTCCATGATCGACATGCCGACGCCCGGCAACGAAATCAGATCACGCTGCGCCTGCTCGAGCACCGGCAGCGGCAACACGGCGGGGCCCGCGGAGAAGTTGAAGAGACGTGACGTAGAGGTGGACATCCGGAACTCCTTGAAGGACTAGAGAGGGGCGCGTGCCGCCCCGTCAGATCATGTGCGACAGCAAACCGTCGCGAAGCTTGGGTTCGAACCAGGTGGACTTGGGAGGCATGATGTCGCCCGCGTCGGACACTGCCATCAAGTCTGCCACGCTCACGGGGAACATCGAGAAGGCGACGGCCGCCGCGCCGGACCGGACGCGGTCCTCCAGCGCCTTGGTCCCGCGCGCGCCGCCCAGGAACTGGATGCGCGCGTTCGTTCGTGGGTCGTCGATGCCGAGAAGCGGCGCCAGGACCACACGCTGCAGTTGGCTGACGTCCAGCGACTCGGCGGCGGTTGCTCCCGGGACGGGTGTCGGCAAGGCGACGTCGTACCACTCCTGCCCCAGGAACATCGACACGTGACCGGCCCGCGGCGGCGTGGGCCCACCGGGCCGCACAGCACACAAGTGCATTAACCGGTACAAGAGGGCGCCGGCGTTCTGGCCCCTCAGGTCCTGCACGAGGCGGTTGTAGGGCAGGACGTTCATCTCCCGATCCGGGAACGCCACGGCCAGAAACCCGTCCCAGTCACCCGGCGACGCCGCAGGGCCGCCGAAGTGGCGACGTGCCCGCGCCGCGCTGGCCGCGCGGTGGTGACCGTCGGCGATGTACAAGGTGGGCACGGCCCCAAAGGCAGACACGAGCGCACTCGAAGACGGCGCATCGGCCCGCCACACGATGTGGCGCACACCATCGGCCGCCGCGAACTCGAAGAGCGGACTCGTCCGGGTGACACGCCCCACCGTTTCGTTGACGGCCGCGGAGACTCGATACGTCAGGAACACCGGGCCCGTCTGCGCGCGCAGCTCGACGATGTGCCGCGTCCGATCGTCTTCCTTGTCCACCCGCGTGTGCTCGTGCTTCTTGATGACACCCGTGTCGTAGTCGTCCACGGAAAAGCACCCGGCCACGCCCGTTTGCGTGTGCGCACCGAGGACTATCCGGTAGACGTAGATGCTGGCCGCGTCCTCGCGCACCAGGGGCGCGGCCGCTGTCAGCGTTGCGAAGTTCTGGCGGGCGCGGCTGTAGACGTCGTCCGAGTACGGCGACACCTCGGGGCCGAGGTCGATCTCGGCGCGCGACACGTGCAAGAAGCTGAGCGGGTCGGCCGCGAGCGCCCGCGCCTCGTCGGTGGACACTACGTCGTAGGGCACGGCCGCAACCCGCGCGGCCACCTCTGGCACCGGACGAAGAGCGCGGAACGGAGCCAAGGTCGCCATGTCGATACTGAAATTATAGTGGGGCGTCTTCGCCCTTCGCCCCGATCCGACTCCTGATTGGGCATTGAGCATTGGGCCTTGGGCATTGACTCCTAGGGCGCTGCGCCGGCGCCAGACGAGGGCGCCGCACCTTGCTCCGTGGCGCGCGCCAACTGCACCAACGCCTCTCCGAGGGCGCCCTGGAAGAGTGCGAGCGCTACGGGGGGCAACGGCTCGGCGGGTGGCATGTTGCGCTGCTCGACGAGAGGGTTCACGAACACGCCGTTCTTGGTGAGCCCATAGTGCAGGTGGGGGCCCGTGGCGAGGCCCGACGACCCCACGAACCCCAGCGTGTCGCCCTGGTCGACGCGCTGGCCCGTGCGAAGCCCGGAAGCGAAGGCGGAAAGGTGCAAGTACCGCGATTCGTACCCGGACGCGTGGCGTAGCCGCACCATGCGGCCGTTAGTCCCGTCGGTCGAGATGGACGCCACAATGCCTCCACTGGCGGCCACCACGGGCGCGCCGACGGGCGCAGCGTAGTCCACGCCGCGATGCGCACGCGAGGTGTGCAGCACCGGGTGCCGGCGGCTCATCGAGAACCGCGACGTGACGCGCGGCTCGAACTTGAGCGGCGAGCGCAGGAAGAATCGGCGCAGCGACTGGCCCTGCTCGTCGTAGTAACCCGGCTTCCCCCCTGGCGGCGTGAAGCGGATCGCGCGCAGCACCCGGCCCTCGTTGCGAAACTCCGCGGCGCTGATCGCCCCGTACGTGGTCGGGCCGTCCTGCCGCCTGTGGCGTTCGAACGCCAGCGCGAAGCCATCGCCGGGCTGCAGGTCGCTGTTGAAGTCCACTTCGCCGGAGAAGATGCCGGCCAGATCGACGGCGAGTTGGTCGCCCTCCCCGGCGGCATCCATCGCCTGAAAGAGCGAGGGGGCGGCCCGGTCGATGCGCCCAGCCGCCAGCGCCTGCTCCACCACCTTCGGCACCGGCACAATCTCGGCCGTCCAGGCATCATCGGCCGTCAGCTTGCGCGTCACGCGAAGAAACGTGTCCGCGTCGATTCGGTACTCGAAGAGGCGCAGCGCGCCTTCGAGGGTGCGCTCCAGGGAGAACGGCTGGAGCGACCGCAGGCGGCGCGGGTCGAACACTCGGCCCGCGGCCTGCACAACGGCCACGGCGGCATCGTCGGCCACCCCATGTCCGCGCAGCAGGGTGTCGAGCGTGGAGCGCTGGGGAATGAGTCCCTTCACGAGCGTCGTGTCCGGGACGAGCGTGATGTCCCGGGCCGCCTTGCCAACGGCGGTCACCATATCCGGCAGGATCGACCCCGGCCCGGAAGACGGCGCCGCAACCCACTGGGCAGTTAGGACCACGAGGGCCAACGCGAGCCCAACGGCCAGGAGGGACAGGGAGCGGTTGCGTGCCGACATTCCAGCCAAAGGCCCGGATTCTATCAATGCCCAATGCTCAATGCCCAATGCTCAAGACGCACAAGCCCAACCGTGCGAATGGCGGAGTAGACTCTCGCATGGAGGTACCTGTGAAGAGACTCGCGCCGACTTTGGCAGTCGCGATCCTCGTGTTCTCGGCGATGGTGACATCGGTCGCGCAGGCGCCGGCCACTGCTCGGCAGCGCGCATCGCAACCCGTCGTCGCTGCGCCCTCCTCCGCCCCCGTGGTCGCTCGGCCGGACGTGGCCGACCTCGAGGCCGTTCAGCGCATCAAGGACGAAGGCCTGCAGCGGTCCCAGGTGATGACCATCGTGTGGAACCTCACCGAGGTGCACGGCCCGCGGCTCACCAACTCCCCCGCCATCCGCGCGGCGTCCGCCTGGGCACGAGGCCAGCTCACGGGGTGGGGCGTGGCCAACGTCAAGGAAGAGGTGTGGGGTCCGTTCGGCCGCGGATGGACCAACGAGAAGTTCACGGCCAACGTCGTGGCGCCCCAGCCCTTCCCCTTGATTGCGTTCCCGCGCGCGTGGACCCCTGGCACCGAAGGCGCCGTGACTGCCGAAGTTGTCGACGCACCGTTGCGCACCGACCAGGACATGACGACATGGAGCGGCAAGCTCAAGGGGAAGGTCGTGATGGTGGGCGCCATGCCGGAGGTCCGGACGCTCTTCACGCCACTGGGGCGGCGGTACACAGAGCAGGAGTTGGTGGACCTGCAAAGTCAGCCGGTGACGGCCCCGCGTGGCCGCGGCGGCCGGGCGGGTGGCGCACCACCGGCTCCGGGCTTCGGTCAGCGCGTCATGCAGTTCCTCGCGAAGGAAGGCGTGGTGGCGTCGATCGAGCCGGCCTCGGGCCGTAACGACCACGGGGCCATTCTGGTGACCAACGCGCCGGCTCCCTATCGCGACCCGACACCGCCGATCGTGGTGCCGCAAGTCATGGTGGCGTCCGAGCACTACAACCGCATCGCGCGTCTCGTCGCCCAGAAGATTCCGGTGCAGCTGGAGCTGAACGTCCAGAATCGCTTCCACGGCGAGACGCTGAACTCGTTCAACATCGTCGGCGAGATCCCCGGCACCGACCGCGCCGACGAACTGGTGATGCTGGGCGCGCACTTCGATTCGTGGCACGCGGGCACGGGTGCCACCGACAACGCCGCCGGCTCGGCAGTGATGATGGAGGCCATGCGCATCCTCAAGGCTACCGGGCTCCGCATGCGTCGCACGGTGCGGGTGGCATTGTGGACCGGCGAAGAGCAGGGCCTGCTGGGGTCGCGCGCGTATGTGAGGCAGCAGTTCGGGGACGCCGCCACCATGTCGCTCCTGCCGGGCCACGCGAAGCTGTCGGCCTACTTCAACATGGACAACGGCACGGGCGCGATGCGGGGGCTGTTCCTCCAAGGCAACGAGGCCGCGCGGCCCATGTTCGCGGCGTGGATGGAGCCGTTCCGCAACATGGGCATGACCACGCTGTCGATCCGGAACACCCCGTCCACCGACCACATCCCGTTCGACGAGGTGGGCCTGCCGGGCTTCCAGTTCATCCAGGACCCGCTGGAGTACGGCACGCATTCGCACCACACCAACATGGACGTGTACGACCGCCTGCAGGCCGAAGACCTGATGAAGAACGCGGTGATCGTGGCGTCGCTCGTCTACCACGCGGCCAACCGCGACGAGCTGGTGCCTCGCAAGGCCCCGCCCCGCCCGCGCGCGCCCGCCGGCGCCGCGGCGTCCTCTCAGTAGCGCATGGAGATCGTCCTCGCGGCGGCGGCCGTGCTGGTGGCAGCGGCCGCCACCTACGCCATCACGCGCAGTCACGCCGCACGCGAACTGGCCCGCGCCAACACCGCGTGGGCCGCCGAGCTCGCCGCCACCAAGCAGGACAACAAGTGGCTGCAGCACGAGCTGGATCGCGAGCGGGAATCGAGCGGCGCCACCAAGGAGGTGCTCGAGAAGGCCGAGCGCCAACTGCGCGACTCGTTCCAGGCGCTGGCGGCCGAAGCGCTCAACGCCAATCGCGGCGCGTTCCTGGACCTGGCCAGGTCCACGTTCGACGGTTTCAAGGCCGAGACCACCGCGCACATGGAGGCGCGGCACCAGGCCATCGACACGCTGGTCAAGCCGATCGCGGACACGCTGAGGACGGTCGAGACAAAGCTTGGTGAAGCGGAACGGATGCGCGTGGACTCGCACGCGCGGCTGACCGAACACCTGACCGCGCTTGGCGCGACCACGCAGACGCTGTCGCGCGCGCTAAGAACGCCGTCGGTCCGCGGCCGCTGGGGCGAGATGCAGCTGCGGCGCGTCGTCGAGCTGGCGGGCATGCTGCACCACTGCGACTTCGAAGAGCAACCGAGCCTCTTCACCGACACGGGCCGGCTGCGGCCGGACCTCATTGTGCACCTGCCCGGCGGCAAGCGCCTGGTCGTGGATTCCAAGGTGCCGCTCGAAGCCTTCCTCGACGCGCAAGAGACCGACGACGATCAGGCGCGGGCGCGCTTCCTCCAGCTCCACTCCCGCCACGTCCGCGAGCACATGGACAAGCTGGGCGGCAAGGGCTACTGGGAGCAGTTGGCGGGATCGCCCGAGATGGTCGTGATGTTCCTGCCGGGCGAAACGCTCTTCAGCGCGGCGCTGCAGCACGACCTGTCCCTCATCGAGCACGGGCTGGAGAATCGCGTCCTGCTGGCGAGCCCCATCACGCTCATCGCGCTCCTGACGACGGCAGCCCACGGCTGGCGGCAGGACGCGCTGGCCGACAACTACCGCGAGGTGGCCCGGCTGGGACGCGAGTTCTACGATCGCCTGGGCACCTTCACGGACTACTTCGACGACGTCCGGCGGAAGCTCGACGGCGCCGTCCAGGCCTACAACAAGGCCGCCGGCTCGTTGGAGAGCCGGGTGCTCGTGAGTGCCCGGCGGCTCCGCGAGCTGGATGTGACCACCAGCCCCGAGCTGCCCACCGCCGAGCCCGTGGACACCGTGCCCCGTGTGCTGACGTCGGCGGGACTGATGGGCATTCCCGAAGAGGCCGTGACCCAGCCCGACCTCGGCGAGTAAGATCGAAGATTCCATGTCCGACAGCGCCCCGCCGGTCGAATCGACGCGGCAACTCGACTTCGTCCGCGAGATCGTCTCCGAGGACCAACGCACCGGCCGGCACGAAGGCCGGGTCCACACCCGGTTTCCGCCCGAGCCCAACGGCTACCTGCACATCGGTCACGCCAAGTCGATCTGCCTGAACTTCGGCGTCGCCGAGGAGTTCCGTGGGCTGTGCAACCTCAGGTTCGACGACACGAACCCCGCGAAGGAAGACGTCGAGTACGTGGACGCCATCCAGGAGGACGTCCGCTGGTTGGGCTTCGACTGGGGCCAGCGGTTGTACTACGCGTCGGACTACTTCGACCGGATGTACGCGCTGGCCGAGCGGCTCATCGAGGACGGCCACGCGTACGTGGACAGCCTCAGCGCCGACGAGATTCGGATGTACCGCGGCACGCTGACCGAGCCGGGGCGCAACAGCCCGCACCGGTCGCGTCCCGCCGCCGAAAGCCTGCGCCTGTTTCGCGGGATGCGCGCCGGCGAGTTCCCCGAGGGCGCACACGTGCTGCGGGCCGCCATCGACATGGCGTCGCCGAACATCAACATGCGCGACCCGACGTTGTATCGGATCCGGCGCGCGACCCATCACCGCACGGGCGATGCCTGGTGCATCTACCCCACCTACGACTTCGCGCACCCGATCTCGGATGCCGTCGAGGGCATCACGCACTCGATCTGCACACTCGAATTCGAGGCGCATCGGCCGCTGTACGACTGGGTGGTGGACCACTTCCGCGCCGCCGGGTTCACCACGGCCCGGCCCCAGCAGATCGAGTTCGCGCGCCTGAACCTGAACTACACGGTGATGAGCAAGCGGCGGCTGTTGGCGCTGGTCGAAAAGGGGTTCGTCGCCGGGTGGGACGATCCGCGGATGCCGACGATCGCCGGCATCAGGCGGCGGGGATACACGCCCGAGGCGGTGCGGGACTTCTGCTCCAGAATCGGCGTCGCCAAGAAGGAGAACGTCATCGACGTCGCCCTTCTGGAACACACCGTGCGCGAGGATCTGAACCGCCGCGCGGCCCGTGCGCTGGCGGTGTTGAGGCCGCTCAAGGTGGTGATCGAGAACCTGCCGGAGGGTTTTTCGAGGTCGGTGTCAGCCGTCAACAACCCCGAGGATCCGTCGGCGGGGGCGCGGCCCGTGATCTTCGGGCGCGAGTTGTACATCGAACACGACGACTTCATGGAAGACCCGCCCAAGAAGTTCTTCAGGCTGGCGCCGGGGCAGGAGGTCCGTCTGCGCTACGCCTTCATCGTGAAGTGCCAGACGGTCGTCAAGGATGCCGCGGGACAGGTCGTCGAGCTGCGGTGCACCGCCGACCTGGACTCGCTGGACGGCGACACCGCCAGCCGGCGCGTGAAGGGCACGATTCATTGGGTGTCGGCGAGCCATGCCGTGGACGCGGAAGTGCGGCTCTACGATCGGCTGTTCTCGCTCGAAGACCCTGGCGAGGGGGACGGCGACCCGCTGGACAACCTGAGCCCGACGTCGCTGGAGCGCCTGACGGACTGCAAAGTGGAGCCGTCGCTGGCGGTGGTGGCGCCGGGGTCGCGGTTCCAGTTCGAGCGGCTGGGCTACTTCTGCGTGGACCCGGACTCCCGCACGGGCGCCCCGGTGTTCAACCGGACCGTCACGCTGAAGGATCCGTGGGCCAAGGCCAAGGCTCAAGGGTAGTCAAGGCCCAAGGCAGAAGGCAGAAGGCAGAAGGCCCAAACAGAGAGTTGAATCAGGTCAGGGTCATGTCACAGCTACGGCGTCGAGGCGGCGGCCCGCAGCTGACGGCGGTCCCGCGGCGAGAACACCCAGTCCTCGCGTCGATTCTCCATCAACTCCGCGTCGGCCCACACGGCGCGCATGAGGCCCGTGCGGCTGTGCCCGGCGGCGCGAAGCAGGAGGTGCCCCACTTCGTGCGCCATGGCGCGTCCAAGCAGCTCACCGGACTCGAGCCCGCCGCGGCCGGCCACGATCTGCACACGGTCGTAGAAAATCGTGGCCAGGACGCCCGCATGGATGCCTGCGTCCACGGCCGCGAAACCCAGCTGCAAGTCCCGGTCGCCAACGGTGCCGCGAATCGAGAGCGAGTCACGAGACCGCGTCGCCTCGGGCGCCGTGGGCATGATGCGGACGACCAGGTCGCGTGCGCCACGTACCGTCTGGCACGGGTGATCGGCTCCACCACGACTGCAGTCCATCCACTGCACCGTGATGCCGGCGTCGCGCAGGATGGCGGCCGTAATGCGCATGGCGGACTCGCGCACCGGCGCGCCGGTCGAGGCGACGTCGTACATGCGGATGACGATGCGTGGCTGGGGCTCCTCCGCGCGCAGATCGGCGCCGGAGATCAGCGCGCCGAGCGCGGACAGTGCGACGAGGGTACGAACGGCGATGTTCGACATGGCGGCGCGCGACAGGGAACGCCGAAAGCCAGCGAGGGTGGACGACACGGCCACCCCCGGTAAACGGGCCTAACCTAGCACATCGCGGGCGCCCCGCGGCCCTGCCGGCCGAACTTGTCGGATCGGGTCCGGCCATGTCCACTTTCGTACACACGAAATCGCCCCTGGCCTGGGCGGCCGAGGGAACCGTCAAGGCAGAAGGCAGAAGGCAGAAGGCTCAAGGCCCAAGTCAGAGCGGGATGCTCCTAATCGAGGAACCGCCTCCAGTCGATCCCGTAGTTCTTCAGCTTGTAGTTGAAGATTCGACGCGTCGTCCGCAACAAGCGCGCCGCCGTCGCGCGGTTGCCTCTGGCGCTCTTCAGGGCGTCCTGCAACGCGTCCTTCTCGACGGCCTCCACCATCTCTTGGAGGGACAAGTTCGACGCCGTGCCCGTCGACTCGGCCGTCTGCAACGTGGGCGGCAGGTGGTGCGAGTGCACCACGCCGCCATCGCAGATCACGACGGCTCGCTCGATCGCGTTGCCCAGCTCGCGCACGTTGCCGGGCCAGTGGTAGCTCATCATCATGTCGATGGCGGGCGTCGAGATGCGGGCGATGTTCTTCCCGTGCTCCCTGGCGAACTTCTCCAGGAAGTGATCGGCCAGCAGCAGCACGTCGGCCTTGCGCTCGCGCAACGGTGGTATGAAGATCGGAAACACGCTGAGCCGGTAGTAGAGATCCTCCCGGAAGTCTCCGGCGGCAATCGCCTTGTCGAGGTTCCGGTTCGTGGCGGCCAGCAGGCGGACGTCGAGAGGGATCGTCTGGGTGCCACCGAGGCGATCGAACTCGCGCTCCTGCAGTACGCGCAGCAGCTTCACCTGCACCTCAGGCGTCAGCTCGCCGACTTCGTCCAGGAACAACGTGCCGCCGTTGGCCAGCTCGAGTCGCCCCTTCTTCAAGGCGTCGGCCCCGGTGAAGGCGCCCTTCTCGTAGCCGAACAGCTCCGACTCGATCAGCTCGCGCGGAAGCGCCGCGCAGCTCACCGTCACGAACGGCTTCTTCGCCCGCGGCGAGTTCAGGTGAATGGCGTGGGCGATAAGGCCCTTGCCCGTGCCGGACTCCCCGCGGAGAAGCACCGTGGTGTTCGACGGGGCGACCTGCGCCACGAGCGTGCGAACCTGGCCGAGGGGTCCGCTCGTGCCCACCAGCCTCGACAGGGACGGCCCCTGCGCCTGGACGTCGTCGCTCTCGTCAAGCAGCCGTTGACGCTCCTGCTCCACTCGTCTGTGGGCCGCTACGGCATGCGCGACGATCGCGGCCAGGAGGGTGGCGCACGCCAGGGCGCGGTCGAGGTCCCGGTCGGGGCTGAAGAGATAATCCAGGCCGCACGCCCCGATCGTGGCGCCTTCGAGAACGACCGGCGCGGAAACGGAGGTGATGTCGGGACGGGACCTCGGACCGGGCGCGCCGGCGACACCGTCCGGGGGCACGCGCGGGAGGACGACCGCACGGCCGCTCTCGAGAACGCTCCGTGTGGCCTTGTCGGGCCTGGCCCCGCGCCGCCACGAAGCAGACAGTCCTTCGGCGATGCGGATCTCTCCGTCGCGACGCCCGTCGCCGACGACCACGACCGAGCCACCCACGATGCCCGAGTGGGTCGGTTTGGTCAGGCGCTTCAGCGCGTCGACGAGGGCCAGCCGCAGGTCTCCCTGTTCGGCGAGCGCCTGCGCAACTTGACCGAGCGAAGCGAACTCCTCGATCTCCACTGCGCCGGGAACACGCGCGGTGGGCTCGCTCCGCTGCGCGACCTGCGACGGAAGGGAAGACATCTGGGACCCCGCCTATCGAGGTAGCAAGCGCCGTTCCGTGCGACGAAATTCCAACGTGACGCCGGGAACACAGGGGAAAAACGCGGGTCGCGGAGTACCGCTACCTCATCCGCCCGAATCGGTCGGCCCAGAACCATACAAGCGCGTGCCCGTGGATAGGCGATTGGGACTCTTTTGTCTCACAAGGGCCGCCTGGTCACGGCAACCACGCCGGCGACCCGTAGAACGAGTCAGGAGTCAGAAGCCGGAAGGCACGAGACCCCTAATCCGAACCCGGGCAAGCGGGCTGGGAACCCAGCGGTCGACGAATGTGTCTCCACACGCAGAGTCGATGGACAAACTTGTTCTAGCGGTTGATAGCCCTTGGTACGACTTGATCCGACTCCTGGTTGAGCATTGAGCATTGGGCATTGCCTAGGCGCGGCGATGGCGGCGGGCCAGGGCCTGCAGCCGTTGCGCCGCGCGCACGGCTTCGGGCTGGGCCTCGACGTCCTCGAGTCGCCAGGGCAGCCGCCAGGTCCAGTTCACGTCGTCCACGACCGCGGGGGTGTTGATCCTGTCCGTCCACCCGAACGCGTCTTGTAACGGAACGATGACGAGGTCCGACGCGGCCGCGTACACGGCCTCCAGGAGCGCGTCCCGCACAGCCGGCGACATCCCGGAGCCAGGCGCCTCTGGCGCGCCCACGCACAGCTCGTCGCGCGCGATCGCGTTCACGAGCGGCACCGCCGCCACGGCCGCGCGCTCGGCCGGGGAGGCTTCCGTCCACCAGGTCGCCATTGGCTCGGTGTCGTGGGTGCCGGTCACCGCGACCGACGACACCGGATAGTCGGCCGGGTCCACGAAGGGATGGCCCACGGTGTTCCAGTGGCGCTCCCAGCGGAATACCTTGCAGCCGGGCACGTCGAGCCGTGCCATCGAGGCGCGAACGAAATCCGGAACCACGCCCAGGTCCTCGGCCACGATGGTGGCGCCCGACGCCAGAAAGATGCCCAGGATGCGTTCGCCCAGCGTCCGTTGCGCGGCTTCGTCTGCGGGCGTGAAACCCGACACGCCGTTCGGCTCGCGAAAGTAGGTGCGGAAGAAACCAACCAGGTGGTCCACGCGATACCCATCGAAGAGGCTCGCGTAGCGGCGGGCGCGCGCGGTCAGCCATTCGAAGCCGCCCTCCTCGATGACGTCCCACCGGTAGACAGGCAGGTTCCAGTCCTGCCCCGTCTCGCTGAACGCGTCGGGTGGCACGCCGAGCGACGCATCGAGCCGAAATTCGCCCTGCCGCTCCCACACGTCGGCGCTATCGAGGGCGACCATGAACGGCAGGTCGCCGAAGATGGACACGTCGTTGGCCTCACGGCGCGCCGCGCGCCACTGATCGTCGGCCAGCCACTGCAGGTATTGCCGGTACTGAACGGCATCGCGCAACCGGATGCGCGCGGCCGCCAAGGCCTCGGCGTCCCTGTCGCGTAGCGGCGCGGGCCACGCCGTCCAGGGCCTGGCGCCCTGCTCGTGATGCAGGGCGCGAAAGAGGGCGTAGGCGTCGAGCCACCAAGCCTGCTCGAGAAGAAACTCGCGAAACGCACGGGCCCGCGGGGAGTCCGCCGACAGTTCGGCGTCGACGAAACGACGATAGGCCTTCGTGAGTGCTTCTGCCTTGAGGCTGCGCACCGCGGGGTAGCGAACGCGGGACAACGCGCGCAGCTCGGCGAGCCGCGCGCGCGAGGCGGCATCCAGCGACGCTTCCCCGCCGATAGCGTGGAAATCGGGCACCAGCCCGAGCGAGATGAACCGCGGATCGATCGCCATGCCGCTGAGCGCCGAGTAAGGCGACGTCTCGTGATCGGGCAACTCGTTGAGGGGCAGGAGCTGGAGGACGCGCTGACCGGCGCGCCGGAACCATGCGGCCAAGCTGCCCAGGTCCCCAATCTCGCCGATGCCCCAGTCCCGCCCCGTGCGCAACGAGAAGAGCGGCAGAAGCAGCCCCGCGCGACGGCCGGGGGGCGTCACGACACTCGACACGCGAATCTCAGCGTGCGTTCGAACGCATCCTGGAAGACCATCGGTGGCGGCAGAAGACTGACGATGAGATAGGCCTCGTGGTCGAAGTCGAAGAAGTAGCCGGGGTGCACCAGCACGCGCTCATCTTCTAGGAGCTTCAACACCAGGGATTCCTCTGAGCGGACGGCGGGCACGCGCACCACGCCGGTCCACCCCCCTTCAGCGGGAAGCAAAGTGCACGCCGGGTAGGCTGCAGCCAGACGCCTGGCATGCGAGAGATTCTCGCGGACGCGGTCGTGAATCGCCCGACGAACCTGCGCGCCACGCGAAAGGAGCGCCGGCGCCGCCACCTGTACTGGAGTGCTGACGGAAAGATACGTGTCGGCCAGATACTCGAGGCCTCCGAGCGCTTCGCGGCAGGCCTGTTCGGGCCCGCCAACGACGGTCCACCCCAGCTTCACCTGGGGCAGGCCGAGGGACTTCGACGCCCCGCCCAGCGAGAACGTCAGCACGGGAGCCCGGCTGGCCCAATCCGTCACGGGCGACTCGGCCTCCAGGGGGAAGTCCGCGAACACCTCGTCGACGACCAGCGCCCAGCCACGACGCTCGCACACGGCAAAGAGCGTGTCGGCCTCGACGGCGCTCAGGTACGAGCCCGTGGGGTTGTTGGGTGACACCACGACGAGCGCCTTCGTGCCGGGCGGCGCCGCGTCCACGCTGGCCAGGTCGATGTCCCAGCGGCCATGGAAGCGCAAGTCGTAGGACTGCGCTCGGACCCCTTCCGCCCTGGCCAGGTGCTCGAAGAGGGGGTAGCTGGGGCGTGGCACCAACACCGTATCGCCCGGATCGCACAGCAGCTTGAACAGCCAGCCGTAGGTTTCGCTGGTGCTGGCCGCGAGCACCACGCGATCGGGAGCCACGTGCGCGCCGCGGCGCGCCATATCCGAGGCGATGGCCTCCCTCGCGCTCGACAGGCCGAGGGGATCCGGGTCGTACCGAAGCCCGGCCGGCTCGGCCAGCGGACCCAGCAGATCGTCGGGATACGGCAGCTCGGCGCGGGTCGGGTTCGAGGTGGTGAGGTCCGCGATCGCGACGCCTCGGTCCCGCAGCGCCGCAAGCGCCTGCGTCAGCGCGTTCACGGCGATGCCGCGCGGCACCCGGTTGGAGAACGTCATGTCCGGCGGCTCATCACGCGCGCTACGCGCGCGCCATGGCTGCGTACTCCAGCATCTGAGACTCGAGATCGCACGGGTACGACACCTCGACGTCGACGATCGCTCCGTCCGCGCCAGTCACGGGCGCCAACCTGGGCATGACGAACGCGGAGTAGGACGGCAGCCTCAACGCGTCGACTCGTGCCACGACCTCGTCGCGGAGCGCGGGGTCGAAGCTCACGCCGTACCCCTCGATCAGGTCGCGGGCCGCGGCGTGATCGCCCTCGCTCTTGATGCGCTGTACCTCCGCGAGCAGCCGCCCGACTCCGGCCCGGAACGCCACCGTGTCCACCATCGTGTAGTAGGTCTTGTCATCGCGTCGCCGTATCTCGATGGCGGCCGTGTGACGGAGCAGCCAGTTCACGATCAGCTGTCGGTTGCGCATGTGGTCTTCTTCGAGCTGCTCCCCTTCGCGCACCCGCCGCAACTGCACCAAGGCAGCGCGCGTGTACTGCTCGTACTCCGTACGCACGACGGAGGGCTGCGCATCCGCCGGCACCACGCCCATCTCCACCAGCACCGGATCGGGCAAGAAGTACAGCGCCACCAGATCCGAGCGCGTCTCCTCGAGCGCCGAGTAGTGCTCGCGCAGTAGCTCCGACGGCGAGGCGGTCACCCCCTCGGCCATGCGACCCGACCCGTGGCCGATCACCTCGTGCAGCTCGGTCGACAGGTCGCGTGCCAGCACGCCCCATTTCCGGGTGCGGTCGGCCTCGGCTTCCTCCCACGAGAATTCGGTACGCAGGCCTTCGTGCGTCGAGCGCTCGTAGGCCTCGTTGACGTTGGCGAGGAGCACGGACTTGCTGCCGTAGCGCTCACGCACCGCCTGATCGTTGGGAAGGTTGATGCCGACCGGCGTGAGAGGACCCGAATCCCCCGTCTCGATCACCACGTCGATGGCACGGGCCGACACCCCCGTCACGCTCGGCTTTCGAAACCGTGCGTCCCACGGCGTGTGATCCTCGAACCACTGCGCGTTGGCCGCGATGATGTCGATGCGCCGCGTCTTCTGGTGGTTCACATAGGACACCAGGCCCTCCCACGCGCCTTTCGCACCGCGCGGGTCCAGGTACACCTCGACGAAGCCGTTCACCGTGTCCACCGTGCTGGCGTCGTCCTTCACCCACGCGATGTCGTAGGCCAGGCGGTCCGCCTCCTCGCCGGTCGTGTAGAAACGAATCAGCGCCCCCAGGGCCTCGGCGGTCGGCGCCGGCGCGTAGGGCAAGGCGTCCTCCAGGTGGCGCACGATGCGGCGAATCTCGTGGTCGTAGCGGCCTCCGATGCGCCACACCTCTTCGACGAGCCCGCCGGCGGACTTCACCAGGCGCGAGTTCAGCGCGTGGCGCTCCACGAAGCCCTGCAGGTCGCGCATGGAGACGTCCACGTACAGGTTGTTCGCGCTGGCTTCGAGAATGTCGCGCCCGCCGCCGGGCGTCTTCTGGGTCAGGACCGGGTCCACATCGGGATCGAACAGCACGGGCGCCAGGCGCGCCGCAAAGGCAGCCGCCGATTCGCCGGCGCGAAGCCGCAACGGCGCGCCTCCGGCGGCAGCGGCCAGGACGGCCGCGGTCCACTGCTCGACCGTCAAGCGCAGCAACTGCTTTCGCGCCGTGATGCCGTTGTGCGGCCCGCTGTTGATCCAGAAGAGCTTCGTGTAGCGCCGTACTTCGTCCACGACAGGCGCAGGCACGCCCGCCGCGTGGGTCAGGATGCCTTCGAGCGCACTGCGTAGCTCCAGGTTGTACGCATAGCGCTGGTCGTAGTAGATGTCGCGGCCGGCGATCGCGGCCAGATAGAGGTGCCAGGCCAGCAGCTTCTCGCGGAGCGACAGAGCGCCAAACCCATCGGCATAGACCTGGACGACGGCCACGTCGTCCACCTGCTCCAGGAGGAACCGCCGGCTCACACCGAAACCGTCTCGCCGTGGCCGGGGGTGAGGGCCTCCCACCCAAGCTTGTCGTGCACAAGTGCCTTGAGGGCATCCATCGGGCGCGGCTCCCCGTGTACCAGATACAGCCGTCCCGGCGGCGCGGGCAGCTTGCCCAGCCACCGCAGGATCTCGCCGCGATCCGCGTGCGCCGACATCGAGTTGATTTTCTCGACGCGGGCCAGCACCGGCACGGACCGACCGTGGATCCTCACCTCGGTGGCCCCCTCGATGAGCGCGCGGCCCCGCGTACCCTCGGCTTGATAGCCCGCGAAGAGCACGGTGTTGCGAGGATCGGGCAAGGCGGCCACCAGGTGGTGCAGAACGCGGCCGCCAGTGGCCATCCCGCTCGCCGAGATCACGATGCTGCTGCGCTTGTTCGCCGTCAGCGCCTTCGACTGCTGCGGCGAGACGATCGTCTGGAAGCGGGCGGTGGCAAACGCCGAAACGTCCTTGCCCGACGGCCGCGAGTCGGGGTCCAGCTCCGCGGAGCGCGACTGATAGAACCTGAGCGCCTCGGCGGCCATGGGGCTGTCCACGTAGACCGGCAGCACCGGGATCCGCCGCTGGCGCTCGAGTTGGCGAATCCAGTACAGCACCTCCTCCACGCGTCCGATGGCGAATGCCGGCACGATCACCTTGCCGCGGCGGGCGACTGTTTCCCTGATCACCGCGGCCAGCACCTCGCCGTCGTCCTCCACGCCGTGGTCGCGATCACCATACGTGGACTCCACCAGGACGACATCGGCGGCCACCGGGTCGCTCGGATCCTGCAGCACCGGGCGGGCGTAGCGGCCCAGGTCTCCGCCGAAGAGCACGGTCTTGCCCCCGTGCAGTCGCGCCACCACGTACGCCGACCCCAGGAGGTGCCCAGCCGGCGAGAACTCCACCGTGAACCCGTTCGCGATCTCGATCGGACGGTGGTACGACACGCGATACAGGTGCGTCAGGGCTCTGTTGGCCATTGCCTCGTCGTAGAGCGGCTGCGCGGGCTGATGCCTGGTATAGCCGTGGCGATTGGCTTGTCGCGCGTCCTCCTCCTGGATGCGCCCCGAATCGGGCAGCACCAGTTGGCACAGATCGGCGGTGCCCGCCGTACAGAAGACCCGACCGGCAAAGCCTTGTGCGACCAGACGCGGCAGGTAGCCCACGTGGTCCAGGTGCGCGTGCGTCAGGACCACGGCGTCAATCGACGCGGGCGGAACCGGGAACTCGTCCCAGTTTCGCAGCCGCAGCTCCTTGGGTCCCTGGAAGATGCCGCAGTCGAAGAGCACTCTGGCGCCCTCGTGCGACAAGAGGTATTTCGACCCGGTCACCGTACGAGCGGCGCCCAGGAATGTCAGTTCGGCCACCGAGGCAAGATATCAGTTTTGCAGGGTCATCGCCTGGCGACGGCCTCGCAGTCGACCGGACCGTGATCCGGCAGACGGGCCGTGATCAGCGTGATCAGATCGTCGATCCGGCTGCGGGTCGCCAGGCAGAACAGCCGCTCGAAGTTGTCGTCCCGAACCGAGGCGCCCAGGTCCATGAGGAGGCCTGCGGTCTCGATGTGGCGGGCGGTAACCGCCGCTTCGAGCGGAGTCATCACGCCGGTGCGGCTGCGAAGGACCGCCGGCCGCACCGCGGCCGGCGCGTTGGGATCCGCGCCTTCTCGGATCAACAGGACCACGTCGGCGTTGTCCCGCAAGGCGGCGGCCTCCGACAGCGTCAACGCAGGCTCCGGTTCGAACGCTCGGAATCCCGCTGCCACGACGATGACGGCGACGGCCGCCAAGAGGAGGCCCGGCAAGGCCACCAGCGTGCCCAACAGGGTCTCCCGGTTCATTGGAGCAGCCACCGCTCGGCCCAGCGCGGGAAGAGGAAGCTGCGGGAGCCGTGCGTGGCGATGGCGTCGTCCCGAAGCACCTGCACGATGCGTCGTTGGGCGTCATTGGTGGGCGTGGCCTGCTCGTTCCGGAGCCACGTGTCCACCACCACCCATTCGTTGCGAACCAACGAGACCATCCGGTGCATGTTGTAGTGCGTCCCGACATCTCGCACCACCCATCCGACGGCGACGACGAAGAGGGCCACCGCCAGCAGACCCTGACGCCAGGACGCCGTGGTTCGGCTTCCCGCGGAGTGAACGGCCTGCCGGACGGCGGCAAACGCACCGAGGGCATAGAACAGGCCCCCTGGGCTCATGATCTCGTCCTTGGTGTAGCCGTAGCTGATGGCGGCATTGGCGCCGATGACGGCCAGCGCAACGAACAGGAACCGCCCGGTGTCGTCGAATCGCGCGCGACACCATCCGGGCACGCGGGACGCGGCGGCCCAGAGCATCAGCGCCGTTGTGGCCACCGATGTGACCACCGTCACGAGCGTCCCGGGGGAGAAAGTCCCGTCGCGCTGCAATTGCAAGGGAATGCCGTAGACGCCGGCGCGCGGCTCGGCGAACAGCACACCGATGAACGACGCCACGACGTTGTAAGCGTAGAAAAACCAAGGGTTCGCGCCAAAGCGCACCACCAACTCCTCGGTCGACAGCCGCGCGTTCCAGAACCCGCTCTCACGCTCGACGAGCGTCGGCATGCCCGTTGGGAAGTACACGAACCTCACGTACCCATACGCGCACAGCGCCGCGCTCACGACCCAGATGGCGCGCCCCGACACCCCGCGCCAGCCAGCCAGCCACGCGGCCACCAGCACCACCCAGACGAGCAGCCCCGACTCGAGCGTCAGCGCCGCGGCCGCAAAAATCAGCACCGCCAGCGTATCCACCCACCAGCCGCCGCTCGACCGGGCCAAGACCAACGCAAGCACGCAGAACACGCTGATCTCGAGGAAGTGGTTGATCGGATACGCCTCCCAGACGGTGCCGAGGAACGCGTGGTGCCCGGTCAGCACGGTCATCGCGAACACAGCCACAAGGAAGTCCGTCGCCGAGTGGACGCGGAGAACCGAAACGAAGCCAGCGACGAGCGCCACGACGAGCAGGACGTGGAATCCCTTGAACACGACGGTGTAGTGCGTATCGCCGGCCAGGATGTACAGCGCCTGGATCTGGCCGATACGAAGCGGCCGGAAGTAGCCTTGGTTCCCGACGCTGCCGCGCATCGCCTCCATCACCGACGGCAACCGCTCGGCCTGGAGCAGTGGCACGATGCTGTCGGTCACCTGTACGGGGATGGCGAGGACGCTCGCCGAGAGGGCCGCGGCCATTACCGCGCCGAAGAGCCACGTCGAGACTTGCCATCGTCTCGCCGCCTTCACGCCCGCATCCTGAATCGCGTGTGGCGCTGGCGCCTCGTGCTGTGCGGCCACCGTGGGCAAGTATAGCTGGCGCCCGGCTTGAGGCCCGATCCGGCGGTTTCGACCTTTGCGCCCGCTTACGCTGCCTGAGGTGCCTATAGAATGGAGGGCTTGAAGTCGACGCTGCCGACGAAGGTTCGCCCCTCGTTCTTGCCGTACCATCAGCCCCTCATCGAGTCGGATGACGAACGGGCCGTGCTCGATGTGCTGCGGTCGGGTTGGTTGACCACCGGGCCCCAGACCAAGACGTTCGAACGGACGCTGGCGGAGTACGTCGGCGCCACGCGTGCCGTGGCCGTCAACTCCTGCACGGCGGCGCTACACCTGGCGCTGCAGGTGGCCGGCGTGGGGCCGGGCGACGAAGTAATCACGAGCCCGATCACCTTCGCGTCGACGGCCAACGTCATCGTCCACTGCGGGGCGACGCCCGTTTTCGCCGACGTGGACCCAGTGACGCTGAACATCGACCCCACGAAGGTCGAGGCGGCGCTGACGCCTCGCACCAAGGCGGTCATCCCCGTGGACTTCGCGGGCCATCCAGCCGACCTGGACGCGATCGCGGCCGTGGTCAAGGGCCGCCGGATCACGATCATCGAGGACGCCGCGCATTCCATTGGCGCCGAGTACGGCGGCCGCCGGGTCGGCGGCATCGCCGACATGACGGCGTTCTCGTTCTACGCCACCAAGAACATCACGAGCGGTGAGGGCGGGGCGCTGACCACGAACAACGAGGAGTGGGCCGAACGGGCCTCGATCATGGCGCTCCATGGGATCAGCCGCGACGCCTGGAAGCGCTACGGCAACGAAGGATACAAGCACTGGGACATCGTCTACCCCGGCTACAAATACAACATGTTCGACATCCAGGGCGCCCTGGTGCTGTCGCAACTGTCGAAGCTGGAGCGCTTCCACCAGCGCCGCGTGGCGTTGAAGGCCCGCCTCGACGCAGGCCTCCGCGACGTGCCGGAGATCGTGCTGCCCCAGGAGCGGTCCGGCATCCGGCACGCCTACCACCTCTATCCCATCGTCGTCCGGACGGAAGAGTTGACGGCCGACCGGGATACGATCATGAATGCCATTCAAGCCGAGAACATCGGCGTGGGCGTTCATTTCCGCGCCGTCCACTTGCACCCGTACTACATGGACACGTTCGGATTCCAGCGTGGCGACTTCCCGAACGCGGAGTACTATTCGGATCGAACGATTTCCTTGCCCCTGTACCCTCGAATGAACGACGCGGATGCGGACGACGTCGTCGAGGCCGTCCACCGTGTCGTCGGCCGATACCGCCGGTAAGGGCTCAGGAGCGTATGAGCACAGCCCAGGAAACACAGCCACAGTTCGGCCTTCGGCGCGGCGCGGAAGAGTTTCCGCTGATGCTCGTGCTGTCCATCATCTACCCGTGCAACTTCGGGTGTCCCAACTGCCCGTACACGGACGCGAACTCGGAGATACGGCAGTTCTACCACCAGCGGAACGGGGACCTGTTTCCAGTGCCGCTGTGGGAGAAGCTGGCCGTCGAGGCCGGCCCGTACGGCGCGTGGATGCGGTGCACGGGGGGCGGCGAGCCCATGCTGCACCCGAAGATGGTGGACATGATCGAGTTCGCCAAGCGCCATGGCGCGCGGGTGTGGATGAACACCAACGGGAGCATGTTCGGGCCGACGCCGGCGCTGCGCAACAAGCTCGAACGCCTGCTGGCCGCCAACATCGACCTCATCGAGTTCTCGATGGACGCGGGCGACGCCGACACCTACGCGATCGTCCGTCCGCCGCACCGGGGCGGGCCGCCGCGTGATCCGCAGAAGTGGTGGAAGAACTCCGTGGACAACGTGCGCGCCGCGCTGGAGTTGCGCAAGTCCATGCGCGCGCCCACGCGTGTCGTGGTCTCGATCATCCGGCAGGAACAGATCGAGGGAAAGCTGGATCAGGCCATCGACTTCTGGATCAAGGAGATCGGCGTCGACGAGGTGATCACGCGGAAGTTTCTCTCGTGGGACGACAACACCCACATCCAGCTCGGCAAGTCCCTGGACCCCCATCTGTACAAGACGCTGCCCACCGCCAAGGCCGAGCCGTGCGTGTGGCCGTTCGAACGGCTGAACATCGATACGCTGGGGCGCATCGCGCTGTGCGGCCAGGACATCTCCTTCCGAACGGCGGACCTCTTCCCGAACGCCAACGACGTATCGGTGAAGGAGATCTGGCAGGGCGAGCGGTTCGACTGGTACCGCCGCCTGCACCTGGAAGGCCGCGGGGCCGAGGCGTTTCCGTGCCGCGGCTGTTCGGCGTGGCTGGCCGGCATCCGCGACTGGGACCATGGGTGGCTGAAGGTGCTCAAGACGTCGGGCGATCACCTGCGTGAGGTGATGAAGAAGGACGTCGGCGTGGACGTAGAAATCTACCAGCCAGGGGGCTCCGCTCCGGGCGCATGACCGGCGGCGCCAGCGTGTCGCTTGTCCCTTTGGATCGCCGACACTTGGCGCGAACGCGCGAGTGGGCGAACGACCCCACCATCTCCCGGCTGATGAACCGGGCCAACCCCGTCACCGAAACCGAACACGAGGCCTGGTTCGAGGCCATCCGCGGCCGCGACGACTGCGCGTACTTCGCCGTGGAGCGCCACGCCGAACCGCCGCACGTGGGCAACGTGTGGCTGTGGGACATCGACCCGCGCCACCGCAAGGCGGAGTTACGAGTGGTCATCGGCGAACCGTCGGCTCGCGGCCTCGGGTTGGGCACCGAGGCCATCGACCAGTTGTGCCGCCACGGCTTCGAGCGCCTCCACCTGCACCGCGTCTACGCGTACGTCCTGTCCTTCAATCCAGGCGGCCGCCGCGCGTTCGAGAAGGCGGGGTTCGTACTGGAGGGCACGCTGCAGGCCGACCGGTGGACCGGCAACCAGTTCGTGGACACCTGGCTCCTGGCTAGACTTGGGCCTTGAGCGATGGGGCCGACGCCTTCAGCTGTGATCCTCTTGGGCCTTGGGCCTTCGGCCTTGGGCCTTGACCTCTCCCTCCCCTCACTAAGCCTCTCGACGCAGGCAGTCGTCCGGATCGGCTACGGCCTTCTACTCCTGCTGACGCTCGTCCAGGCTCTGCCGGAGGCGCGGCGTTTCTTCCTGAGCGAACGGTGGGGCGGCTACGCGGCGTCGAGCCCGGACGTCGATGCGTTCCAGAACCCCGTCGTCCTCCCGGCGCTGCTGGCCATCTGGTTCGCGGCGGCCGCGTGCCTGACGTTCGGCTGGTGGACGGTGGGGGCGGCAGCGGTCAACGTGGTGCTCTGCCGCTACTTCTTCGTCCACATGCGGTGGAAGGGCGTGCTCCGCGGCATGGGGGCGCCGGGCTTCTATACGTACTGGCTGGGCCTGGCGGTGTGCCTCCTGGAGTACACGAGCCACTACGCCGTCGCGCTGCGGCCGTTCGCGCTGCTCGTCGTGCAAGCCGACGTGGCGTTCATCATGCTGTCGGCGGGCGTCTACAAGTTCACGGCCGGCTACCCTCGGAACGAGGGGATGGAGCTGGGAATGGCCAACCCCATGTGGGGCTACTGGTGGCGCTTCTACGTCGGCAGGCCACCGCGCCATCCGTGGTTCTGGTTCCTGAACCAGATGGCGTGGGGCACGGAAGTGGTCGCGGCTCTCATGATGCTCTGGCCGCCCACGCGAGAGCTGGGAGGCCTCCTGCTCGCCGCCAGCTTCCTCTTCATCCTGACCCACATCCGCCTCGGATTCCTCTGCGAGATGGTGGCACTGTCGGGCCTCTACTTCGTGAACGACGGCGGTTGGGTGGACGGCTGGCTGAGCGGGCTCGTCGGGCCGCAGCCGCCGGTCGCCGCGGCAACGGCACCACTCGGCGCGGTGGGCACGATTGTCGGCCTGGCCCTCCTGGCCTATCTCCTGCTCCTGCCGCTTGCCCACGCCGGACTGGCCTATAACTTTTACGGCCGCCGCCGGCTGCCGGGGGCGCTCCAATCCGCGCTCGACCGCTACACGAACGTCTTCGGCATCATCATCTGGCGGGTGTTCTCGGTGGACCTCATCAACTTCTTCGTCCGCGTGAGCACCGAGCCGACGGCTGGAGGCGCCCGCACCGTCGTCGCGCCGCTCGGACGCTGGCCCAGGTTCAACCACGTGGGGGAGATGATCTGTCTCGCGTCGCTCTTCACCACGCTGAAGTACTACCCGAGCCAGGACGCCCGGTTTCGCGACCGGGTTCTCCGGTACGCGCGCACCGTCCCCCATGAAGCAGGTGACCTGGTGGTCTTCGAGTACCACAGCGTGTCCAAGCAAGTAGACCGGTTCGAGTGGCGGCACGTGGCGGACTACCGCGTCGATCCGGTGGCGGGCACGGTTGAGGAGCGCATCCTGGAACGCGGCTTCTCTCCACACGCCGCGCATGCGGTGTCCCCGGTGCACGAGGGCGTGACGCCCGGCAGCTACGCCCCGCTGGGCCACAAGTGACTCGCGAGGCTGCGTTGAGCCTTGGGCCTTGGGCCTTGACCAACCCCTCTTCTTGGTTGGACGGGGTCGTCTGACATGTGCGGCATCGCAGGTGTGTTCGGGGCGTCCGCTCCCGAGGTGGTCCGCCACATGCTCCGAGAGCTACGGCACAGGGGGCCCGACGACGAACACGTGGTCGGCGGGCCGCGGTTCACGCTGGGCGCCCGCCGCCTCAGCATCCTGGACGTGGCCGGTGGACGCCAGCCTCTGAGCAACGAGGACGGCACGGTGACAGCCGCGCAAAACGGGGAGATCTACAACTTTCCCGAGCTGCGACCGCTGCTCGTTCGCGCGGGCCACCGCCTGGACACGCAGACCGACACCGAAGTACTGCCCCACCTCTGGGAAGAACACGGGGAGGGTCTGCCCGAGCACATCCAGGGCATGTTCGCGGTGGCCGTCTGGGACGACCGGCAGCGCGTGGGTCTCCTGGCGCGCGACCGCATGGGCAAGAAGCCGGTGTATTACTGGCAGCAGGGGGACGCGCTGTACTTCGCGTCCGAACTCAAGGCCCTACTGGTCATCCCCGGCTTCGAGCGGCGACTCGACCACGAGGCGCTGCACCACTACCTCGGCTACAAACACGTTCCCCATCCGCGCACGATCTTCCAAGGCGTCCGCATGCTGCCGCCGGGGCACCGGTTGGTGTTCCGGCCCGGTGCGCAGCCGGTGGTCTCGCGGTACTGGACGCTGTCGTTCAAACCAGGTGCGGGTGCGGCCCTGGACGAGCAGGAGGCGTCCGAGGAGCTGCTGGCCCGGCTGAAGACGGCCGTGCGGCGACGGCTGATGTCGGACGTGCCGATCGGCTTCTTCCTGAGCGGCGGTATCGATTCGTCTTTGACCGTGGCCCTGGCCGCCGAAGTGGCGCCGTCTCAGGTGAAGACGTTCACGCTGACCTACGCGCAGGACGCGACCACCGCGGGCAAGGACACGGACCGGAAGTGGGCCCGGTGGGTGGCGGACCGATACGCGACCGACCACCACGAGGAGACGATCGCGGTCGGCCACTATCCCGACAGCGTGCGGGCCATCCTGCGGGCGTTCGACGAACCTTTCGCAGGCGTCGCGTCCACCTACTTCCTGTCCCAGCGGATGGCGCGGCACGTGAAGGTGGCCGTGGCCGGCGACGGCGCCGACGAACTGTTCGGCAGCTACCTCTCGCACCGCATCGCCGCGGGCATCGAACCCGGCTGGGACGTGTCGGCCACACCCGATTGGGAGTGGCGAAGCCGTCTGCTGGTGCTGAGCGACGAGGAGAAGCTCTCGCTGTACTCGCCCGATGCGCGGGCGGCGATCGGTAGGGCCTCGACGGTTGACCACGTGCGGCACGCGTTCTCGGATCTGTCGGCAGTGGACCCGCTGAACCGGGTCCTCGAGGCCGAGTGGCGGGGCATCCTCCCCGACCAGGTGTTGACGTTCGTGGACCGGCTGTCGATGGCCCACTCGCTGGAGGTCCGAAGCGCGTTCCTGGACACCGACGTGGTGGAGTTCGTCGCGGGCCTGCCGGGGCACATGAAGATCCGGCCTGGCGCTACGAAGTACCTGCTGAAGCGCGCGGCCGCCCCCTACTTTCCGCCCGAGATGATCTCCCGGCCGAAGGAGGGGTTCCTGATGCCGATCACGCAGTGGATGCTGGGGGACCTGAAGGGCTGGGTGCGCGACACGCTGCATCCGACACGACTGGCCCGCCACGGTATCTTCTCCCCGGCTCGCGTGACGGCGCTGGTCGATGCGCTCTCGGGTCCCGGCGCAGACTACCGCGCTGTCAACAGAGTGCTGGTCCTGGTAATGTTTCAGGAGTGGTACGACCAGTATTTGAGCTAGTCGTGGCACCACAAGAAACACGGCGAGGCACGCCGTCGCGCCTCCTGGTCCTGACCCTTTTCGCCCTCGGGGCGCTCGGTGTGTCCAGCCGTTACTGGCCGGCCGAGTCGGGTGCCGCCGTCGCGGTCGCAATCCTGACCGCGAGCCTCGCGGTGGCGGTGGTGCCGGGCACGCTCATGGTACTGGCGTGGCGCCCTGAACCCGAGCCCGCCTTGTTCGACGTCCTTGGGGCTGGTCTTGTCGTAAGCCTCGTCCTGGTTCAGCTTGGCGTCGTCGCGGCCATCGTGCTCCATCTTCCCATCGGCGCCGTGGCGATGGCCCTCGGTGTTGTGGCCTCGGCACATGGGATGGTCGCCGTGAGAGCCCGGTCCGTCGTCGTCCAGGTGTCCCGCGCCGAGGGGCTGTTCGGTTTGGGCGTCGTCGTGCTCGGCGCGTTCCTGTACATGGTGGGATCGCCGCTCGAGTCCACCGAGGACCTGATCCACATCGGGATCGTGCGCCGCCTGACGCACTTGGCGGCTCCCTCGGTGGAGAACATGTACGTCGTGGCCGGCGTGCCGTACACCTATCCATTCCCAGGCACCCACTACTTGATGGCGCTCGTCAGCCACATCAGCGGGCTGGACCCGTTGTTCGTCTACCACAAGCTGCGCGTCGTCTGGGGTCCAGCCGCGCTGGTCCTGCTGTATGCCTGTGCCCGGCGTGTGTTCGAGAACAGAGCGCAGGCATTGGCGTCTGGAGCCGTCGCGACGATGCTGGCGCTGAACGGGAGCTTCGCCGGCGTGCCCGGGTTCTACTGGGGTCAGCTGGTCCCTTTCAGCCACGCCTCCGACGTAGCGATGGGTGTGCTGCTGCCGGCGCTGCTGCTCTCGGCGTTGCAGGCCCAGCAGGCGCCTTCACGTCGTGCGCTTATCTGGTTCATGACCACATCGGCGGGCCTCATCGTCGCGCTCACGATGACGCACATCCGGGAGGTCGTGCAGTTCGTCGCGTACGTGGGCGCGTTCACGCTGGCCCTCCTGGTGACGAAGGCGCCGCGACGCGACGTCGCACGAGCAGGGATGCTCCTGCTGCTGGGCATGATCGCGCCCCTGGTCTACAACGCGTGGCACGCAGGCTCTGTTCCAGACATCAATGCGACGGTCGTCAGCCAACGCCAGGAGCTTGTCACAATCGCGGAACAGCTTTCACCTGGGGACTGGTTCCTGCCGACCAACGAGATCATCTCCGGGTATACGCCGGCATTCGACGCGCTCTTCTACGGCTGGAACCCCGTCGTACTCCTGGGAGGCGCGACACTCGTGCTGACCACGAGAACCCCAGGCATGTTGCTCATCGGCAGCAGCGTGCTGGCCTTCGCGCTGGTGCTTCGAGTGGGCGCCCTGGGCTGGGCCTATGTCTATTCGACGTATTTCGAGATTCTGTACACCCCGGCGCGCAACACCATCTTCTTCGTTCACTTGATGGCTGGTGCCCTGGTGTACGCCTTGTACGCCGCGCTGGTACGGCGTAGCCCCATGATCGCGGCATCCGCCACGGCGGTTGTCGCCGCCGGATTGGTCTTGGCCTACACGGCCCTGCCGAAGGCCTTGATGTCGCAGACCGACCTGCTTTGGGTGCCCCTGCTCCTCGGCTACCTGGCTGCCATTGCCTTCGGTCGGCTGGGCCGCCATCCCGTGGTCGTTGGACCGCCGAGCCTCCCGCCTGCCGCAAGGGCCGCCATCGCCACGATCCTCGCGGGAACAGTGTTCCTCGTCTCCTGGAACACGACCGCCTCGCCGCTCGTCTGGGAATGGTTTGGCGTGTTTCACACCCCGGCCGGCCTGTTCGCGGGCCTCGAGTGTCGCCGATCGGATGACCACGAGGTGCTCTACGTTCCACCCGACCAGCCGTCCCTGCTGGTGCCGAGGCTCATCTCGTGCCCTCCCCCGCTCGACCTGATACGATTTGCCGCGACGGAGTTGCCGGTTGAGGCCATCGTGGCCGCGGACAAGTTCGACGACTATCCGCCGCCGATGTTCATGCCCCAACAGGTGATCTCGTGGCCCGGAAGGGGCGACGGGTTCCTGGACCAGCGCGCGCTCTTTCAGCCATACTTTCGCTTCTTCGATGCCAGCGTCCGCACGCACCGGGACCAGCCGTTCTTCAACGGCAGCGATACGGAAGCGGAGCGACGGGCGTTCCTCGATGGCCTGGGCGTGACACACGTACTGGTGAACCCCCGTGTACGCCAGGCCGTGATCGAGACGCTGACTTCCCGGCCCGAGCGGTACCGCCGGCGATTCGACGACGAACAGTGGGCTGTGTTCGAGGTCGTCCGTTGACCTCGGTCGACGGCCAGCCCGGCACGGCGAAAGTGCGGTTCTCGTTGTCGATGCTGGGGTGGGCGCTCAACGAGGAAGAGAGCATCGCCGACTACATCGATCGGGCAGGGGCACTGCTGGCGACCCTGACCAACGACTACGAGCTGGTGCTCGTCGACGACGGGAGCACCGACCGCACCTGGGCCATCGCCACCGAGTGTCAGCGCACCCGGCCGTGGCTCAAGCCGTTCAAGAACGACCGCAACAGGGGTTCGGGCTACAACACCAAGCGCGCGATCTCGCTGGCCACCAAGGATTATCTGTTCTGGCAGACCGTGGACTGGGCCTACGACATCAGCCACCTGGTGCGCGCCTTGCCGGCGCTGGACCGCGTCGACGTCCTCCAGGGCATCCGGAGCAACGCCTTGACGGCCGGCGGTATGGCCGCCCGGCGTTCCGACAACGCCTACAAAGGCCTGGTGTCGCTGGTCAACTACAAACTGATTCGAACGTTGTTCCGGCTGCCGTTGCAGGACTATCAGAACGTGACCGTCTATCCGCGCGCGCTCATCCAGAGCGTCACGCTCGAAAGCGAGAGCTCCTTTACCAACGCCGAGTGCCTGCTGAAGACGTGGTGGCGTGGCGCCTCGTTCGCCGAAGTGCACGTGCCCTTCGTCAAACGCGACCGCGGCACGGGAACGGGCACGCGCCCGCGCGCCATCATCGCCGCCATCGGAGACATCCTGCACTGGTGGGGCCAGTGGATCGTGTTGAGCCGCCGCGCGGACCGGGGACGCGGCCGTGTGGTGCCCTTGCCGTGACCGAGCCGGCCGGCTCCTCGCCCACGGTGGTCATCCTGCAGCCGGGTTACCTGCCGTGGCTCGGATTCTTCGACCAACTCCGCCGCGCGGATGTGTTCGTCTACTACGACGACGTCCAGTTCGACACGCATGGGTGGCGCAACCGCAACCGCATCAAGACCCAGACCGGCGCCCAGTGGCTCACCGTTCCGGTCCGCCACGGCGGGCTGGGCCTGCCACGCGTGATGGACGTGGAGATCGACGCGCGGGCGCCATGGGCGCGCAAGCATGTGGCCACGCTCAAGCAGGCCTATGCCCGGGCGCCGCACGTCGCGCGGTATCTCCCGGAACTGGAGGAGGTCCTGGAGCGACCGTGGACACGTCTCGTGGACCTGGACCTCGCGGTCGTGGACGTCGTCCGTGGCTGGTTGGGGCTGGAGCGGCGCATCGAGCTGGCGTCGCGCCTGGGCATCGAGGGCCAGCAAAGCGAGCGCCTGCTCAGAATCTGCAGGCATTTCGACGCGCGCACCTACTATAGTGGGGCGGCCGCGCGGTCGTATCTGGATGTCGACCTCTTCGAACGCCACGGCGTTCGGGTGGCGTGGCAGGACTTCGCGCACCCCGTGTACGCCCAGCTCCACGGGGCGTTCGTGCCGTACCTGTCGATTGTCGATCTCGTGTTCAACTGCGGAGCGGAATCGATGGCCGTGCTCGAGGGACGGCCCGCCGATTCAGCTCCGGTCTCAAACCAGAAAACTTGATCGCTTAGAATGTCCCCGCAATGAGTCAAGTTTTCCCACCCCGCGACAGCGGGGCAAAGAGACACTGCCCTAGCGAGGCGGAGCCTCGACGTTCTGGGGCGGAGCCTCGCTAGGATTCGCGTGAAAACGATTCTCGTGACGGGCGGAGCGGGGTTCATCGGCAGCAACTTCGTTCACTATCTGTACGACAAGTACCCGGACTACCGGATCCTGGTGCTGGACATCCTCACATACGCCGGCAGCGTGGAGAACCTCCCGGGCGGCGTGAACGAGGCCGCGGGACGCCTGCAGTTCTGGTACGGAGACGTGAAGAACGCGTCGCTCGTGGACACGCTGGTGGCCGAATGCGACGTCGTGGTGCACTTCGCGGCCGAAACCCACGTCACGCGGTCGATCTACGACAACTACCACTTCTTCGAAACCGACGTGCTGGGCACACAGGTCGTGGCAAACGCGGTGCTCAAGCACATGAAGCACATCGATCGCTTCATCCACATCTCGACGTCCGAGGTGTACGGCACGGCTGCCTCCGCCAAGATGGACGAGGAGCATCCGCTGCTTCCGATGAGCCCGTACGCGAGCGCCAAGGCCGGAGCCGACCGGCTGGTCTACTCCTACTGGGCCACGTATCAGCTGCCGGCGGTAATCGTTCGACCGTTCAACCAGTTTGGTCCACGCCAGCACCTGGAAAAGGTGATCCCGCGGTTCATCACGAGCTGCCTGCTGGGCGAGCCTCTGAGAGTGCACGGGGACGGATCCGCGGCCCGCGACTTCACACACGTGGACGACACCTGCCGCGCCCTGGACCTGCTGGTGCACTGCGACATCAAGACCGTGGCTGGCGAGGTGGTCAACCTCGGCACGGGGGAAAGTTGGGCGCTATCGCAGATCGCTCCGCTGGTCGTGGGCAAGATGCAGAAGCCCGAGACGCCGATCACGTATGTGGGCGACCGTCCCGGTCAGGTGTTTCGTCACACGGCCGACGCGACAAAGGCCCAGCGGCTCCTGGGATGGAAGCCCCTCATCGGCTTCGAGGAAGGCCTGGACAGCACCATCTCGTGGTACGTGGCGAACCGGCCGTGGTGGCAGAAGCAGCTCTGGATGCGGGAGATTCCGATTATTACGAAAGCGGGGAAGAGAGAGCTGCACTAGAAGGCATCAATGCCCAATGCTCAATGCCCAATGCCCAACGTCAGGGCTTGGGCGGAGGCTGGCCCGGCATCGGGACCACGTAGCCTTCCCAACGGCCCCGCACGGGATCGCCGTTCTTGCGACCGACCTCGGTGAAGGTGACGGTCCCGCCACCGATCAGGGCGAGGGGCCTGGGTCCGCCGGCGCCGGCGGTCTGGACGACGACGCCGAAGGTCTCGATGCCGTGGAACGACACGGTGCCCACCTTGTAGTTGTCCACGGGCATCATGATCCCGACGAAGACGGGCGCCTTGCGAGTGGCGTCCTGGCCCACGAGGCCGAACTGCGCCTGGCCCTGCTCGTTGATCGTGGCCAGTTGTGCCGCCTGGCCGGGCGCGAACTGGATGGTGCCTCCGGGCAGCGGAATCTGAACCTGCAGCGCCGCGACATCCTGGACGGGTCGAAAGGCCGTAGTCGCGTCGTTCCAGGTGAAGTCGATGATGCCGCTGGCGCGCTCGGTCTCGTGACACGCAGCGTCGAGCGGCCTGTCGCCCGTCACCTCCGGCCCTCGACCATCCTGACTCGCCAGCTCGGCTTCAATCGCCGCGCGACGGCCACGGACGTACGTCTCCGTCACGGCGAGCACGGCGGCGTTTCCGCCGGTCTGCGCGGTGATCGCACGGAGGCGGGCGATGATGCGGTCTTCGTTCCAGACCTTGTCGAGGAGCATTCGCAGCCGTTGCTGGTACAGGCGCCGCGTTGCCGGCATGCCGTAGAGGCGTGCGCTGAGCGTGTTGTACGCCAGCACCGAGGCGGGCACATTCGGGAGCAGCGGATGCGGCTGGAAGGTGCCGTCGGTGCCCCAGGGGATGGGGTGAAACTTGTCGTCGGCCGGGTTGTGGTAGAGAAACGTGTTGTTCCGGTTGCCGGTCATCCCGTCCCAGTGGCCGGCTAGTACCTCCATTGCCCAGAACGTGAAGAACTTGTCGACGTCGAGGACCGTGCCGAGCGCCTCCACGAACTTGTCGTCGGGCGCGGCCAGCGCGCGCTCCACTCTGTCGAGATCGCTCCGGTCGTTCCGGGTCTCGTTGGTCTTCAGCTCGAAGGCGCCCTTCAACGCCGGCGTGAAATCGGCGACGGTCAGCTCGTACAGGTTGCCCTGGTCGTTGCCGAACGCGCGACGGAGGAACGGCCTGCCGATCGGCTCCACGTTGGTGAAGAAGCCCTTGTCCACGCCGTTCACCGTCAGGTGCGCCGTGCCGCAGCGCGGCGCCGGCAAGCCCGCCTGCGCGAACAGCTCGTAGGCGACGCACTGCTTGGCGTTGCTCGGATCCTGATGGTTGTTGTTGAGCGTGAGGCGCCGCGTGCCGTGAAACGTGCGCCCGTCGTGCGCGTCGTCGCCGAAGTCCACCCGCAGCGAGGGCCGGACCGTCGACAGCGAGCCCAGAAACCCTTTCTTGACCACGGTCACGTCGGCCACGGTCTCTCCGTCGATCGAGATTTGCGCGGACGCTGGCGGATACGCGAAGTCCGGCTCGAAGCAGCCGGCGAAGACCCGCGGCAAGCTTCGTCCTGCCGCACGGAGCCGATCCCAGCTGGCCTCGGGCATGTCCAGCTTCACCTCGAGCGCTCGGGCAGGGGCGAAGAGGTCGCGGTCGTCTGCGCTACGGGGGGCGACAGGCGACTGTCCATATGCCGCGCTAATTCCGCCGCAGAGGGCCACGAGCGCAACGGCTTGGGCAACGAGGCCGGCGGGGCGGCGCAGGAGGGTCGATCTCGTCATGGTGTCAAAGACGACAGGTATTGTATGGATGTTCGGGGCGGCGCGGGTGGCCGGAGGAAAGTCCGCGTGCGCCGCGGCGGGGACGCGGCGCACACGGTCCGGGGACGTTACTCGACGTACCGACCCTCGGCTCTCGAGGAACTCCCCACCTTCCCTCAGAGCAGGATCCGGGCCAAGGTTCGGCAGGCAGAAACCCCATGTTTCCAGGGAGATGTCCGCTGACGAGGTTACGGCACGTGAAAGCCCTTTCGCGTGTGGTCAAATGGGCCGATGGAACTGGCCAACCGCGTCGCGCTGATCACGGGCGGCAAGCGCATCGGAGCCGTGGTGGCGGAACAACTGGCTCGCGGAGGCGCCGACGTTGCCCTGGTCTACCGAAGCTCGAAGGCCGACGCGGAGGAAACCGCCGACGTGGTGCGCAATCAGGGCCGCCGGGCGCACACGATCCAGGCCGACCTCGCCCAGGAGGACGACTGCGCCCGCGTGGTCGAGGACGTGGTCGACACGCTTGGCCGCATCGACGTGCTGGTGAACATGGCGTCGATCTACCAGTCGGTGAACCTCGACGACATCACGGTGGCGGACTGGACGATGCAGCTGAACGTGGACCTGCGCGCGTCGTGGCTGTGCGCGCAGGCGGCCGTGCCGCACATGCGGCGTCTGCGCGGTGGACGCATCATCAACTTCTCGGACTGGGTGGCCGCCAGCGGACGGCCCCGCTACACGGGGTACCTGACGTACTACGTGGCCAAGGCCGGCGTGATCGCCCTCACCGAAGCGCTGGCGCTCGAGCTGGCACCCGATCAGATTCTGGTGAACGCCGTGGCGCCAGGGCCAATCGTCGCCCCCGAGGGCACCTCGGACAGCCAGTTTCGCGCCGTCGAGCGCGCCACGCCGCTGGGCCGGTGGGGCGGCGAGGCCGAGATCGGCAAGGCGGTGCTATCGCTGGTCGAGAGTGACTTCGTCACGGGAGAGACCATTCGCGTCGACGGCGGTCGACACCTCCGTTGAGCATTGGGCATTGGGCATTGGGCATTGGGCATTGAGCATTGGGCACTGACCGTCCCCGGCGTTTCTTGAGCCTTGGGCCTTGGGCCTTGGGCCTTGTCGTCGGGACAGCCTTCACCAGTCTCCAAGCTGTCCAACTCGATCTGGACCCACGAACCGTCGTGGAAGCCGTCGCACTCGGTCAGTCGGCCTTCGACGCGGACAAGGTCCTCTTTCATCGCCCGTACCACTTCGACGTCGCGCGGGCACCACTCGACATGGTGGACGTCGTCACGCCCTTTCGACGCGTGGTCATCGCGGCCGAGCTACGGGCGCGCGCCGGCGATCGCCGCTTCGGCCAGCGCGAGGGGCTGGCGCTCCTGGAGACGTTTCCCGGCCAGGTCAGCGTGCACGCGGAGTTCACTTTTCACCCGTTGAACACCTTCGTGCTGGTGCCCGCGTATCGCGTGGCGTGGGTGACCGAGCGCGGCGTGCGCATCGAGCCGGCACACCTCGATGCTGCCCCACGATTCTTCGCGCGCCGGGGCACCGACTCGCTGCCGGTGCCTCCCGACTCCGCGGGGCGAGGGACGCCACCGGGGCCACCCGGACGCAGTCAAACGATGATTGGCGCCACGGTTGTGGCCTTTTTCAGTGGAGCGTCGTTGGAGCGGAAGGACGACCCGGTGAGGGCCGTCGTGATCGAGGAAGCGGGCCAGGGTGAGCTGGCCCGCCTCCCGATCGACTTGGCGCGACTGCGCTGAGGTCTACGAGAGAACCTTCACGACCACGCGGCGGTTCTGCGAACGGCCGTCGCGGTTGTTGTTCGGCGCCACCGGCTTCTCTTCGCCGTAGCTGATGACGTTCATCTTGTGGAGCGGCACCTGGTGCTGCTCGTAGAGATACCGCTTCACCTGCTCGGCACGCTCGAGACCCAGGCGCTGATTCACCTCTTCGGGACCGACGTTGTCGGTGTGGCCTTCGATCTCGATGAACACGTTGCGCGGGTCGGCCTTGAGCTGGCCCACCACCTGGTCCAGACGAGACTTGGCGGTATCCGGCAACACGGCCTGCCCCGACGTGAAGTTGCCCTGCTGTTCGTTCAGCGTGACCTCGAAGAGGAGCTTCCGCACCGACGCCACGGCGGCGTTGGTCGCGGCGATCTCGGACGTGACCTGCGTCACGACCGTATCCACGCGCCCATTCACCGTGCGTGCCGACGCGGCCGCGGCGTCGGCCGCACCACGCGCGTCCTGGGCCGAGCGGCCCGCGGCCTCGGCCTTCTGGTCCACGGCACCAATGCGCTCTTCGTTGCGCCGCGTGCGCTCCTGGGTTTCCTCGAGCGAGCTGTTGAGCGTGTCGACCTTCGCGTTGACATTGCCAACCTCGCCGCGCACGAACTTCTTGGTCGCGCACGCCGGGGCAACCGCCACAGCCACGACCAGCACCGACATCGCCAACATTCTCTTCCGCATGTTGTTTCTCTCCTCTAGTTGAATCAAACGAATCCGTCCGAATATCGATCCCGGCCTTCCGACTTGGGCCTTCTGCCTTGGGCCTTGGGCCTTGACTAACTCCCCGTCCGCGGGGCCGCCATGTAGCCCCCGCGCGCATGAACAACCAAGTTCTTCTTTCGCGTCCGCACCTCGAGGGGATGCCATCCCGCACGCTCCCCCGGCTCGAAGGTGATCAAGTACTGGTGCCGCAGCTCGGCCATCAGGCTCTGCACCGCAATCGACGTGTGGCTCGGCACGCTGGCAAACATGGTGTCGCCGCCAGTCCAGCGAGCCAGGTCCACGAGGGTGGCCTGCTCCGTTTTCCTGGCGTCGTTCGCCAGGGCCTCGAACTCGCCGCCCGGGTGGTCGGCCGGATTCACCACCACCAGCAGATACACGGGCACGTCGATGGAACTGGCGATGCCGGACACTTGCGCCGCGGTCATGCGGCTGCCCGTGTCGACGCCATCGGTGATCACCAGCAACGCCCGGTGACGGTTCGACCGCTTGGCCACGCTCCTCGCGCTCTCGCCGATCGCGTCGAAGAGCGACGTGATCCCCCAGGGCTTCCCGGTCAGGTTCAGGCGATGGATGGTGGACAGGTCGCTTGTGTAGTCGAACACCTGTTGCAGCGTCGAATCGAAGGTGAGAAGGGTCGCCTCGTCCTGGCCGTCGCGGAGGCTCATCGTGACCATGCCGATGGCCTCGCGCGCCCGATCCATGTTTCCGCCCACGGCCATGCTGCCGCTGATGTCGAGGAGGATGCCCAGGCTGATGGCGGACTCGCCGGCGTGAAAGTCGCGGATCGTGACGGGCTTGCCGGAATCCAGCACCTCGAAGTCGGCGCGGACCAGGTCCTTCACCACCTTGCCGCTCTGGGTCCGAACGGAGGCGCTGACGGAAACCGCCTCGACCCCGGCCCGAAAAATGACCTGGGGCTGCTCAGCCGGGCCTGCGCTTGGCTGGGCTCCCACTGGGGCGCTCGCCAGGAGCAGCGCCGTCAGGATTCCGAGGGTCGCAGGTCGAGTTGCCACGTCACTGGAGTAGAGATCCAATGGCTTTGCCATGAATTGGTGTCCTTTAGAATCAAATAGTTACGGATGACGTGGCTGCTGGAAGAGCTTGCGGACTACGCGAACAGCGTAGTTCTTACACTTCCCGTCCCAAGGAGGTGTAACAAGTTCGATCCAGGGGGAGGCAATGCTCAATGCCCAATGCTCAATGCCCAAAGAACCAGCCAAGGTTCTGGGAACGCATGAGCTGCCATGTGTAAAAGCGGGAAGGGCAGGAGAAGGGCGCGTGGCCGAGGGCAGGCCGTAAAATAGTGCGATGTCGACGAAGGCCTCGCGCGCCGTGCCGGTTGCTTCGCGCGTCAACCGGTTCTCATACGCGATCCGCAACATCGTAGCGGAGGCGAAAGCCGTCGAGGCCAAGGGGACGCGCGTCCGCTATCTGAACATCGGGGACCCGGTGGCCTTCGGCTTCTCGACGCCCCCGCACCTGGTGGAAACCGTGGCGCGCGCGATGCGCGACGGCCACAACGGCTATCTGGCGTCCGCGGGCATCCCCGAGGCACGCGAGGCCGTGGCCGACGAGTATCGGGCCCACGGCGTCAAAGTGCCCTCGGACCGGGTGGTGATCACCGCCGGAACCTCTGAAGGAATCGAGCTGGCCCTGAGCGCGCTGGTCAACGACGGGGAGGAGGTGCTGGTGCCGTCGCCCACCTACCCCTTGTATACGGCCGTCCTGGCAAAGATCGGGGCGATACCCCGCTACTACCGGACCGATCCCGGGAACGATTGGCTGCCCGACCTGGACCACGTGCGGACCCAGATATCCGCCCGTACGCGCGCGCTGGTGGTCATCGACCCGAACAACCCGACCGGCGCCGTCTATCCACCAACCATCCGCCGGGCGCTCATCGACATCGCCGAGCGCCACGAGCTGACGATTCTGGCCGACGAGGTCTACGGCGAGCTTGGATTCGACGGGCCAGTCCCGCTCCTGGGCTCGCTGGATCCAGACGCGCCCATCATCTCGTTTTCCAGCCTGTCCAAGGCCTATCTGGCGCCCGGGTGGCGGACGGGGTGGCTGGTCGTGGGGGCCACACCGCGTCTGGATGATGCGCTGGCGGCCATTCGCAAGATGGCCGACGGCCGGCTCTGCAGCCCCGGACCGATGCAGCATGCGGTGGCCGCGGCGCTACGGGGAGACCGGTCGCACCAGCCGGCGTTTCGCGCCGCGCTGGCCGAGCGGGCCGCGCTGACGACGGCCGCCCTGAACGCCATTCCCGGCATGCGCTGCGTGGCCCCGCGGGCCGCTTTCTACGCCATGCCCTCGGTGGCGCTACCCCCAGGGAAGACCGACGAGGATTTCGTGCTGGCGCTCCTGCGCGAAACGGGCATTCTGTGCGTGTACGGGTCGGGCTTCGGCGTCCCCGCCGACCAGGGATACTTCCGGATCGTGTTCCTCGCCAGTCCGGATGAGCTGAAGGGCATCTATGCGGATATCGCCCGCTTCACTGGGCGATATCTGGCCCAAGGCTAGTCAAGGCCCAAGGCACAAGGCCTAAGGCCGAACGGGGAAGGATCAGGCCTAGGGCGCACTCGGTATACTGCTTCCGCGATGCCGCCAGACCCCCTTGGCTACCTCGACGCCGAGCTTCAGGGGCTTCGCGACCAGGGCCTGTTTCGCCCGTTACGCGTGCTCGACGGGGAACAGACCGCCCGGGCCACCGTTGACCACCGTTCGGTCGTGAACCTGTCGTCGAACAACTACCTGGGCTTCACGACGCACCCACTGCTGCGGCAACGCGCGCGCGAGGCCATCAACACCTTCGGCGTCGGATCCGGATCGGTGCGCACCATCGCGGGCACGATGGCGCTGCACGTGGAGCTGGAAGAGCGTCTCGCCCGGTTCAAGCGAACCGAGGCGGCAATCGTGTTCCAAAGCGGGTTCGCCGCCAACGCCGGCACGGTGGCATCGCTCCTCGGCCGCGAGGACGTCATCGTGTCCGACGAGTTGAACCACGCCAGCATCATCGACGGCGCCCGCTTGAGCCGCGCCACCATCAAGGTGTTTCCGCACAAGGACGCGGCCGGCGCCGAAGCGATCATGCACGCGCTCCCGCGCTCGCAGCGCGCACTCCTCATCTCCGACGGTGTGTTCAGCATGGACGGCGATCTTGGCGCGCTGCCGGCACTGGCCGACGTGGCCGAGTCGCACGGGGCCATCATGATGGTGGACGACGCGCACGCCAGCGGGGTCTTCGGCGAGTCCGGCCGCGGCACGGTGGACCACTTCCAGCTGCACGGGCGCGTGCACGTCCAGGTGGGGACCTTGTCGAAGGCGCTGGGTGCGCTCGGCGGATACGTCGCGGGCTCGCGGTCCCTCATCGATTTCCTGCGACATCGAGCGCGGCCGTTCCTGTTCTCGACATCCCACCCTCCCTCGGTGACCGCCACCTGCATCGCCGCCCTCGACGTGCTGGAGCAGGAGCCCCGGTGGCAGAACCAGCTCTGGGCCAACACGCGCCTGCTCAAGAAGGGGCTCGCCGCGCTGGGGTTCGACACCGGGGCCAGCGAAAGCCCCATCACACCGGTCATCGTGGGAGACGACGCCAAGGCGATGCGGTTTTCCGATCGCCTGTTCGAGCTGGGCACCTTCGCGCAAGGCATTGCGTTCCCGACGGTGCCTCGGGGCAAGGCGCGCGTGCGCACCATCGTCACGGCGACCCACACCCAGGACGAGCTCGTGTTCGCGCTCGACTGCTTCAGGCGCGCCGGCGCCGAGCTGGGCGTCATCTAGTGACCTGGCGCAACTGAGATCACGCGCGTGAAAGTACCGCCGCTTCCGCGGACTCCTTCCGGCCTCTTCAGCGCCTACACGCAAGGGCTCAGCTCGACGGAGCTGGAGCGGATCTTCACGCGCGATACGGCGGACGCGTACAGGTTCTTCTCGCGCCACCTGGACTTCGACGCGCTGAAGAAGCTGCCGTGGCACCGCCGCACCTTCACGCAGGCCCGGCTGGTGTTCCTGGCGTTCACCATGAAGCTGAGCCCCGGTCGCCGGGCGCTCTACGGCCTGTCGCTGCTGGCCACGGCCATCGGCCTCGTGGAGCTCTTTCAGGGACTGCACCTGCTGCTCCTCCCGCACCCGGCCTTCGCGCCCGGAACGCTGTGGCTGCTGACGGGCTTCCTGCTGCTGAACCTGCTCGTGCTGATCGAGGTGGCGGACCGGATGTCGCTCAAGAACGACCTGGAGGTGGCCCGCCAGATCCAACTGGCGATGCTGCCCACCGGGTCCTTCCACGCGTCGGGCCTCGAAGCCTGCGGCATCACCCGACCGGCCAACACCGTCGGCGGCGACTTCTACGACATCCTCTCGCTGCCCGACGGGCGCGTGCTGTTGGCGCTCGGCGACGTGGCCGGCAAGGGCAGCCCGGCAGCGCTGCTGATGGCGCTGCTCCTGGCGATAATGCGCACGCTCGTGGACGAAGGCCTCGAAGGTCCGGCCCTGGTGCAGCGACTCAACCACCAGGTCATGCGGCATGCGCCGCGCTCCCGGTTCGTGACGCTCTTTGTCGGCATGCTCGACCCGCGAACCGGCGAGTTGAGCTACGTCAACGCGGGCCAGAACCCACCTCTCCTTCGGCGCGCCGCCGGCAGCTACGAGTCCTTGAGGGAAGGCGGCATGGCGGTGGGGATGTTCGAGCACGCCACATACACGGTGGGCACCGCGCAGATGGACGTCGGCGACGTGCTGGTGATGTTCAGCGATGGGGTGGTCGAAGCCGAAAACGCGGAGGGCGTGCCCTTCGACGAAAGCGGTGTGCGATCGACGATCGATGGGCAGGGGTGGGCCTCCGCCAGGGAACTGGGGTGGGCGCTCTTCGCGTCGGTGCAACGCTACACCGACGACCGGCGCCTGCTGGACGACCTGACGACTCTTGTCGCACGCCGGCTGCCAAAGTTGCCAGAGACGGGGGGCTGAGAGATCAATGCTCAATGCCCAATGCTCAATGCCCAATGCGCAAAGGGGACCCGTGTGCCGCGCGACCGTCGTCATCCTTGTCGTGCTGGCCGCCGCGGCTTCGCCCGCGGGGGCGCAGCCGGCCCCGACGGACCCGGTGAGCGGTGTGCTCACGGGGCTCGAGCGCGCGCTGGCCACCGCCAACGGCCAGGAGTTCGCCGCGCTCTTCGGCGATCAGATGGCCGAGGCCGGCATCCGCATCTACGCCAACGACCTGGTGCGACCGGGCGTGACGTCCGCCGTCGTCAAGGAACGCGAGCGCGCTCCGCTTGAAGGTGTACCCGCGGGAGACGGCTTCAGGTCCGTGGTGGACTTGTTCATCGCGACGCCGGGTCGGGGGCGTGTGCTCACGGCCGGCATCGACACGCGCCGCCCTCCCGGAGGCGACGCCACGTCGTGGCGCATCGTGGGCCTCGAGAGCCTGAGCTCGGTGGACGGTTTGTACAAACTGCGCCTGAACGTCAACCGGCAGTTCGGCGCACGGAACCTGACCGTCGTGTCCGAGGATCTGCAGATCGGGCTCGAAGAGGGCACGGTGTTCCTGGTGGACAGCGACGACGGCGTCACCGGGATGGTCCTGCTGGGCCGCGGCGTCATGCGATTCTCTCCGGGGCCGGCCGCCGAGCGTGGCCAGCTGAAGATCTTCTCGGGCACCGAGTCCCTCAACGCCGCCTTCGATTCGGCCTTCCTCCGGTTGAGCCCGGCGGAGTACGCGCGACGGGTCACCACCGATCGCCTGACCGAGCAGCCGGTGGACGCCCGACTGGTACGACGTGCGCGGAGCGTCTTCGAGCGCGAGTCGTCCAAGTCGTTCAACGTGGACCTGCAGGACCTCAGCCGCGAGACGTGGCATCTGCTGCCGCCGGCCGACGATTTCGTGGCCGAGGTGAACACCCAGCGGTTCAACACGCTGACGTTTTCGCGGTCGTCGGCGCAGGCCGAGGACGTCAGCCTGTTCCAGCGGCAAGACCGCCGCACCATCGCGCTGTATCCCTCGGTCGCGAAGCTCGCGGCACGCGGCCGCTTCTACAGCGACGACGCGACGCGCGAGTACGACGTGCTGGACTACAACGTCGACGTGTCGGTGGTGCCGGACCGCATGCACATCGAAGGTCGGGCGCGGCTCCAGATCCGCGTGCGCTCGACGTCGTTGGCCAACGTGATGCTGCGGCTCGATGACAGCCTGACCGTCCGCAACGTGACGAGCGTGGAGTACGGCCCCCTGCTCCATCTGCGCGTTCGCAGCCAGAACGTCGTGCTGGTCAGCCTGCCGGGCGTCGTGCCCCAGGATTCGGACCTCACGCTCATCGTCACGTACGGCGGACCGATCGAATCTCAGGCTCTCGACGTCGACACCATCGAGGTCGAAGCCGATTTCCAGGATCAACCGCCTCCGGTCATCCCCATCGAGCCGCACATCCTGCTGAGCAACCGGATCGTCTGGTACCCCCAGAATCCGGTCAGCGACTACGCCACCGGGACGCTGCGCGTGACCGTGCCACCGGGGTATCGGGTCATTGCCACCGGCGCCCTGCTCCCCGCGTCAACCGTGGTGAACCTGCGAGACCTGCTGACCCTGCCGGGTGGTTCGTCCTTCGTCTTCCGCGCCGATCAGCCGCTGCGGTACCTGGGGTTCGTCGTGGCGCGTTTCGTCCGCGTTGACGAGCGGACGGTGAAGGTGGACACGGCGCGCGCGGGCACCGACATCGAGTCGGTGGCCGTGGCCGTGGAAACGCACCCGCGCCTTCAAAGCCGGGGCCGCCAGGTGGGCGCGCAGGTGCAGAACATCATGGCCTTCTTCTCCTCCATCGTTGGCGAGGCGCCGTTCACCGCGATGACGATCGGCCTGGTGGAAAGCGAGACGCCGGGCGGACACAGCCCCGGGTACTTCGCGCTGCTCAACGATCCCCTGCCCAACCCAAACGTCACGTGGCGCGCCGACCCGGCGGCCTTCGACAACTTCCCGGAGTTCTTTCTGGCGCACGAGCTGGCCCACCAGTGGTGGGGGCAGGCCGTCGGGTGGAAGAACTACCACGAGCAATGGCTGAGCGAGGGCTTCGCCCAGTACTTCGCGGCCATGTGGGCCCAGCGCTCTCGAGGCGATCGCGTGTTCGTGGACATGCTGCGGCAGTTCAGACGGTGGTCGTTAACCCAGTCGGACCAGGGCCCCGTGCACCTCGGCTACCGTCTGGGTCACGTCAAGCGCGACCTGCGCGTGTACCGGGCGCTGGTCTACAACAAGGGCGCGGCCGTGCTGCATATGCTGCGCCGGCTGCTGGGCGACGAGACGTTCTTCCGCGGCCTCCGCGCGTTCTACGAGGACCGGCGTTTTCAGAAGGCGGGCACCGACGACCTCGAACGGGTGATGGAGGCCGAGTCGGGCCGCAACCTCGACCGCTTCTTCGAGCGGTGGATCCACGGCACCGAGATGCCGCGGGTAACCTACCGCACGACGACGACCCCCACCGAGGTGCGGGTGCGCTTCGAGCAGCGGGCCGACCTGGTGTTCGACTTGCCGGTGACGGTCACCATCACGGGAACCGACGGCCGAACCCGTGAGGTGGTGGTGGAGCTGTCGGAGGCCGTCGTGGAACAGTCCATTCCCGTGGACGGGCCCGTCCGCCAGGTCCAGGTGAACCGCGACGGCGCCGCCCTGGCCCAATTCAACCAGCGTTAGTGCACTTTCGTTGGGCCTTGGGCCTTGGGCCTTGAGCCTTGATATGATCGCACTCTTATGGACACCGTCACACTGACCATCGACGGGCAGGCCGTCACGGTCGCCAAGGGCACACCCGTCCTGCGGGCGGCCATCGAGGCCGGCATCTCGGTCCCCTACTACTGTTACCACCCGGGCCTCGGCGTCGACGGCTCCTGCCGGGTGTGCGTGGTCAAGATCGAGAAGATGGGCAAGCTCCAGACGTCCTGTTCGACGGCGTGCACCGACGGCATGGTGGTGCACACCCGCGACAAGGACGTGGTGGACGCCCGCGCGGGTGTCCTCGAGTTCCTGCTGGTCAACCACCCGCTCGACTGCCCGGTGTGCGACAAGGGCGGAGAGTGCCCGCTCCAAGACTTCTCCTTCAACTTCGGCCCCGCCGAGAGCCGGATGGACTTCCCCCGGCGCGTGTTCGACGGCGAGGGCGCGAGGGCCGACGTGGACTTCGGGCCCACGCTGATGCTGAACCGCAACCGCTGCATCCTGTGCACACGTTGCGTGCGCTTCATGCGGGAGGTGGACGGGGACGCGCAGATAGGCATCGTGGACCGCGGCGTGGGCAGCGAGATCGCCACGTTCCGCGAAGAAGGCGTGCACTCCCTGCTGTCGGGCAACTTGATGGACGTGTGCCCGGTCGGCGCCATCACCACCAGGGACTACCGTTTCAAGAGCCGGCCCTGGGACAACCCCACCGTGTCGGACACCATCTGCACGCTGTGCTCCAAGGGTTGCAGCACGAGCGCCTGGATCAAGGCGAAGCCCGAATGGGCCAAGGGCACACAGCTCGTGCGCATGACGCCTCGGCTGAACCCCGCGATCAACAGCTACTGGATGTGCGACATCGGCCGCTTCGACTTCCGGTGGGTGGAAGGCGACACGCGCCTGCGGAAGCCCCTGGTCCGGCAGGGCGCTGCGCTTGCGACGGTGGGGTGGCACGATGCGCAGCCACGGGTGCGCGAGGCGCTGCAGGCGGCTGGGGCTGCCGATCCGATGTCGGTGCGGTTCCTCGTGTCGGCGCACGCAGCTACCGAAGAACTGTTTGTTCTGAAGGATCTCGTCGAAGGCCTCCAGGGCCCCGAAGGCGTGCGGGCCGTCGGCGTCAGCTGGAAGCACAACCCCAAGACGCAGCCAGCAGGAACCCAGTTCGTCGTGCCCCCGACCGACGCGCCCAATGTGAACGGCGCCCGCGACCTCGGATTCTCCACGGGAGCCGGCAACGGGAGCGCCGCCGACGTCTCGGCCCTTCGCCAGGCCGTGGAGGCTGGCCAGGTACGCGTCCTCTACGTGCTCGACCCGGGCCCCGATTCGCTCGGCGACACCGGCTGGATCGTGAACGCCCGGCAGCAGGGCACGCTGGCCACGCTGATCGTGCAGGGCGTGGTGTCCACGGCCCTGACCGCGGCCGCGGACATCGTGCTGCCCGGGGCCGCCTGGGTGGAAAAGGACGCGCTCTTCACCAACGATGGCGGCATGGTGCAGGGCGCCTCCCGCACGATTTCGCCCCCCGGCGAGGCGAAAGAGGACTGGCAGATCCTGGCCGACGTCGGCCGGGCGCTCGGCCTGTCATTGGGGTACCAGACGTCCGGCGACGTGCGGAAAGCCATCGCGGCCGCGCTGCCCTCCGGCCCCTACGCGGGCGCCGAGCGGATCGCCTTCGTGCGTCCGATCCCGGCACAGACGTGGATGCAGACATCCAACCCGTCCGAGCGCTGGAAGTGGGACTTCATGTACCAGGACCTGCCGCCCGTGAAGGGCCACTCGGTGCAGACAGAGGGCATGGCGGCCGACGGACGCCGCGCGATCCAACTCACGCCAGTGAAGTAGGGCTGAGGGGACGTCAAGGCTCAAGGCCCAAGGCAGAAGGCCCAAGGCCAAAGGAAGATTCGGACCCCACGATGGAAGAGAACGTCACGCTGTTGGCTGCGTTTGGCGCGGGCCTGCTCTCTTTCATCTCCCCGTGCGTGCTGCCCCTGATCCCGGGCTATCTCTCGTACGTCTCCGGCCTGTCCCTCGACGAGCTGCGCGGGACGACCACCAGCCGCGCAGCCGAGCTGTCGGGCAACGCGCGCACCCGGGTGATCGTGGCGTCCCTGTCCTTCATCCTGGGCTTCTCGCTGGTCTTCATCGCGCTCGGCGCCACCGCCAGCGCGGCCGGACAGTTCCTGTTGGAGCGCCTGCCGGTGCTGAGCCGCGTGGCCGGCGCCGTGATCATCCTGTTCGGCCTGCACACCATGGGCGTCCTGCGGATCGAATGGCTGTACCAGACCAAGCAGGTACAGACCAGCCGGAAGCCGGCGGGGCCCTTCGGCGCGATGCTGGTGGGGGCGGCCTTCGCCTTCGGGTGGACGCCGTGCCTGGGGCCGATTCTGGCTGGCATTCTGGCCGTGGGCGCATCGCGCGACACGGTTGGCGACGCCGTGCAGCTGCTGGCCATTTACTCCCTTGGCCTGGGGGTGCCGTTCCTGCTGACGGGCCTCGCCATCAACCGGTTCTTCGGCGCGATGGCCAGGATTCGGCGGCACTACCACGCCATCGAGTTGGTATCGGGCGCCCTGCTGGTGGTGATTGGCCTCCTGATCTTCACGAACCGGTTCACGGTGATCGCCCAGTGGCTCTCGCCGTACCTGCCGGTGTACTGAAGAGGTAAATGCCCAATGCTCAATGCTCAATGCCCAGGTCCTAAAAAGATTTGACGACCGGATCAGGCCGAGTATCCTGACGACATGAATGGTCCGCACCCTCGCCATGTAGTCAGCGGCCTGGTTGCTGTGGCGGTCGTTGCTGCCGGTGCGGCGTGGTACTGCGTGTCGCGCGAGGCGGCCACGATGCGTGCCGAAACCGCGGCGGCCACGCAACTCGACACGTTGGTGGAACGAGCCGCCCGCTTCGACGGCGCGCTCCGCGCCTACGGTGCGCTTCGCATGGCCGACGCGCAGTGGTACACCCAGGCCGCGGGGCTCCTCGAGGAACTGCAGGCGCAAGCGGACGTCCTCGACTCGACGTTGACGGGCGTCGCGATGATGCCGCGCGCGCGGTTGGCCGAAGCGCTGCAGAGCGCGGCCGAAGCCGTGGACCGCTCCCGCGCGAACTTCGATTCCGACCGCGCGCTGATGGCGCTGGACGTGCTCGAGAGCGCTGGAAGGCCGGCCGCCGACGCGGTGTCGGCGGCTCTCGGCACAATCCGAAAGGCCACACGCGACGAGTTGACGGCCACGCGAGACACCTGGCGCCTTCGCGCCGGGGGCGCGCTGGCCTTGTGGTTCGTCACCTGGTCCTTCGGCCTCGTGTGGCTGGTGCGCCGAAACGCCCAGCTGGCTGATGCCGCATCGGTCGAGCCGGCAGCTGGAGTCGAGAGAGCGATGCCCGTGGTGGCGCCGCTGGCGCTCCCATCCCCAGTCGCAGGCGGGCGCGACTTGAGCGTGGTGGCGGATGTGTGCGAGGCGATCGCCCACGTGGAGAGCGCCGAGGAACTGCCGCGGGCATTGGCGCGCGCCACCCACGCCATTGGCGCGACCGGGGTGGCCCTCTGGGCGCGCGACGGCGACGCGCTTGTGGTCTCGGCCTCTTACGGCTACCCCGAGGGCCTGGCTCAGCGGCTGGGCCGTGTGGCCCTACAAGACGAGAACCTCCTGACCGGTGCGTGGCATGGCCGCCAACCGCTGACGGCGAGCGCACCCGCGGGTCAGAAGGCTGCGTTGGTCTCGCCGATCCTCGGGGTGACGGGAACGATCGGGGTGCTCGCGGCCGAGGTCCCGTCAGGGATGGAGTTGGATCCGCAGGTGGTGGCATCGGCGCGGCTCATAGCCGCGCAGTTGTCGACAGTGCTGACATCCGAGGAAAGGCCCAAGGCTGAAGCAATGCCCAAGGCCCAAGGCGCAATGCCCAATGATGCGCCTGCGGCCTCTGCGGCGTTGCCGCTCGAAGCCGCAGGATAGAGGAAAGGCCCAAGGCTCAAGGCAGAAGGCCCAAAAAAGGAAGAGTTGCGCTAAACCGAGCGGCCGCGAGTTCTCGCTCGGTTGACGCGTTCGGGGAGCGTCGCCTTCAGCGTGAGCTCCTTCTTGTCGCGCATCACGGTCAACGTCAGCGCGGATTCGGTTCGCGCGATTTCGTTCACGAAGTCGTCGATCTCGCGCATCGAGGTGCCGTTGACGGTCAACACCACGTCGCCGGCCCGGACGCCGGCCCGGGACGCCGGCGAATCGTCCTGTACGCCGGCAACCAACAACCCCTCCTTGACGCCGAAGTAGGCCGCCAACTGGGTGGAGAGCGGCATCAGCTCGGCGCCGAACCGCCGGCGGTCCGGCAGCTGGATGCTGCGGCGCAGGCCCTCCGCGTCGATATCGACCCTGAGCCGCGACAGATCGCGCGAGAGATCACGCGTCGCCCGTTCGACCTGCCGGCCGATCTCGGGAAAGTCGACAACCGCCGACGCGCCGTCGGCCGGCGTCACGTCCACGGTGCGGCGCGCCTTCTCGCGAACGACCGTCACACGAACGGCTCGGCCCGCGGCGGATTCCCGCACCAGGCGCACCAGGTGTTGGGCGCTGCGCACCCGTTCGCCGTCGAACTCGGCCACAACGTCTCCAGCCGCCAACCCTGCCTGGGCGGCCGGCTGGCCTGCCGTCACTTGGATGACAAATGCGCCACCGGGCTGGGACAAGCCTGCCGCCGCGATCTCCGCCGCAGAAGCGTCCCGCACGTTGGCACCGATTGAGGTCCCGAATCCGGAAAACCAGGCACCGGCCTCACGATTCGCCCCACCGGCCTGGGGTCGCGGCCGCTCCTGCGCTCCCACGCCAGACGCCAGCACCAGTCCGGCCACCAGAACCGACGCCACCGCCTGGGTGAAGACCTTCTTCTCCATCGCTGCATCCCTCCAGGTTCTATCAATGCCCAAGGCCCAATGCTCAATGCTCGACTGAAGGCTCAGACGCGGGCCGGCCGGGAAAAGTTGGCATAATTCGGCCATGGCGAAGGAAGACCCGACAGCCCGCGTTCTTGAACGCGCGGAGCGGGAGAAGGTGAAGTTCCTGCGGCTGCAGTTCACCGACATCCTGGGGATCACGAAGAACGTGGAGGTGCCGGATCGGCAGTTCCAGGAAGCCCTGGATGGCCGGATCATGTTCGACGGGTCGTCCATCGAGGGGTTCGTGCGGATCGAGGAATCGGACATGTTCCTGCGTCCCGATCCGACCACGTTCCAGGTGTTGCCGTGGACCTACGAGGGGGCCGAGCGCGTCGGGCGGGTGATCTGCGACATCGTGAACCCCGACGGCACGCCGTTTGTCGGGTGCCCGCGATCCACGCTGAAGCGCGCCCTCGCGTTTGCCGCCGAGCGCGGGTTTGCGATGCGTGCCGGGCCCGAGGCAGAGTTCTTCCTGTTTCAACGCGGTCCCAACGGCGAGCCCACGCGCGAAACCCACGACTCCGGCGGGTACTTCGACCTGACACCGGTGGATCTGGGGGAAGACGTGCGGCGCGAGATCGTGCTGGCGCTCGAGCAGATGGGCTTTCACGTGGAGGCCGCGCACCACGAGGTTGCGCCCGGCCAGCACGAGATCGACTTCCGTCACGACGACGCACTCGTCACCGCCGACAACGTGAGCACGTTCCGTTTCATCGTGAAGAACGTCGCCAGCCGCAACGGCCTGCACGCCACGTTCATGCCCAAGCCGATCTTCGGCATCAACGGCAGCGGCATGCACACCCACCAGTCTCTCTATGGGCGCGGGCGCAACCTGTTCCACGACAAGACCAAGCAGTCGCAACTGAGCGCGACGTGCCTGCACTACATCGCGGGACTGTTGCGACACGCGAAGAGCTTTTGCGCGATCACCAACCCGCTCGTGAATTCCTACAAGCGGCTGGTGCCGGGCTACGAAGCGCCCACGGCAATCGCCTGGTCCGAGCGCAACCGCAGCCCGCTCGTTCGTGTGCCGGCCGAGCGCGGCGAGAACACCCGCATCGAGCTGCGCATGCCGGATCCCTCGTGCAACCCTTACCTGGCGCTGGCCGTGATGCTGCGAGCGGGCCTGGACGGGATGGAGCGCGAGCTGGACCCTGGACCACCCGTGAACAAGAACATCTACACGATGAGCCACCGCGAGCGGCGGCACCTTCGCATCGACGAGCTACCCGCGACGCTCAGCGAGGCCTTGGACGAACTGGAGAAGAGCGCGCTGATGCGCGAGACACTCGGCGATCACCTGTTCGAGCACTTCATCACGGCCAAGCGCACCGAGTGGGACAGCTACATGCGCCAGGTCTCGGAGTGGGAGGTGAAGAGGTACCTAAATACGTACTAAGGCCCAAGGCCCAAGGCAGAAGGCTCAAGGGGATCAGAACAAGGCCCAAGGCTCAAGGCAGAAGGCCCAAGAGGACGGAACAAGGCCCAACAGGGGAAGCGATTGGTCCGCAGGTTGCTTCTGCATGGAGCCACCTCCGACCTCGGCCGCCCACAAACCCTTCGATATTCGTGAACGATTGCTTTTCTTCGCCTGCGACGTCGTGAAGGCCGCGCAGTTTCTCCACACACGCGATCCGATAGGGCGCGCACTCTCTTATCAGATCCTTGCGGCTGGGACCTCGGTCGGCGCCAACGCCGAGGAGGCCGATGGCGCGTCAAGCCATGACGACTTCATCGCCAAGAACCGGATCGCTTTCAAGGAAGCGAAAGAAGTGCGCTTCCGCCTCCGCGTCTGTCGTCAATGCGAGTTGCTGGATGCGAGGTTCGATCCGCTCATCGACGAGTCGGACCAGATCGTCCGCATCATCGGCACCATCGTCCACAACGCAATCAAACGACGTGAACACGGAAGGATCACTCCTGGCTCGTAGCCGGAGCCTGGAGCCTGTAGCCCTGTTGGGCCTTCTGCCTTGGGCCTTGGGCCTTGACACCTCTTCGGCACTGCCTTGAGCCTTGAGCCCTGATGATCTGTCCTCCAAACCGGACGGCGTGGCTAGCCCGACCACAAAACAGGCAGAATTCGTGAACTCGGACCGGGCACACTCTTTGAAGATGTGTCTGGCGGTCGCGCCGGGCCACCGGGATGCGTTACTTTTAGGCAGGCGCTGGCATCGCCGCATTCCGGCTGTTTTACTGGCGGCTCGTGCGCGACCACCCGATAGGTCTAGAGAGGCTGCGCCTCGTACCGACGAGCATGAAGGCTCCGCCTCGCTAGAGCAGTGTCTTTTGCCCCGCCTGTGGCGGGGGAGAAAACTTGGCTCAACTGGCCAAGATCTCGGCGGTCAAGTTTTCTGGAGGAGGGCACGATGGTTCGAACTCTGCGACTCGGTGTAGTCCTTCTCGCGAGTGGGTTGCTGGTCAGCTGCGCGGCGCGCAGCGTGACCATCAACGAGCTCAAGGCCGACCCCGGCCGTTATCAGAACAGGTCAGTCAGCGTCAGCGGAACCGTGACCACGTCCCTTGGAGCAGCGATCCTGCCTGTCGGGCTTTATCAGATCGAAGACGGGACCGGATCAGCGTCTTGGCACAGCGGCGCGGGACGCCGTCCACAGGTGCGCGCGTGCGGGTGAAGGGAAAGGTGTCGTCCGTGGCGCAGGTGGGCAACCGTTCGATCGGCTTGCACATCCAGGAAGAAAGCCGCCGCACCAACTAACCTGCGTATTCGCTCATCCCCCCGTGGGCTTCGGGCCTTCGTCCGATCCCGGTTTGGCCTTCTGCCTTGAGCCTTGGGCCTTGACCGTCTCCTATCCTCTAATCTTCACGGCCACGGCCGTCATGTCGTCGTCCTGAGTGCGGGTCCCGCGGAAGTCGGTGACGCTCTGAAAGATGGCGTCCACGACGCCGCGGGCCGACAGGTGCCGGTTCCGTTCGACGATCTCGCATACGCGAGCCGACCCGAAATCCTCGCCGGCCTCGTTCAGCGTCTCGAACACCCCGTCGGTGCAGAACACGAACACGTCGTTGGGACGCAGCGGCAGCTCCAGCTCGTCATAGGTCACGCCCGCGAACGACCCCAGCGGCAGCCCCGGCAACTCGATCTGCCGACAGTCCCCATCGGAGCAATGAATGGGATACGGCAGGCCCGAGTTGGACATGGTCACCACGCCGCGGGCGAAATCGAAGAGCGCATAACACAGGGTGCAGTAGTACTCCTCGAGCTGGCGCTCGTGCAGCGTCGTGTTCATCGCCTGCAGCACACCCGAGACGCGGAAGAGCTCCGGCGAGAACCGCCTGCGCATCGTCCGGGCGCGGACCAGTTCGGCGGCAAACGCGCCGTACAGCGCGGCCGGGGCACCCTTGCCCGACACGTCGCCCACGGCCACGACGAGCGTCTTGGGCTCGGGCAGCAGGAAGTCGTGCAGGTCGCCCCCGAGCTCGCGTGCCGCCTCGAAGCTGGCCGCCACATCGGCTTCGTCCAATTGGCGCGGCAACTCCGTGGGCAGGAGCGCTACCTGCACCCGGTGCGCGAAACGCAGCTCCTTCTCGAAGCGCTCTTCGCTGCGCCGCACTTCCTCGTACAACCGTGCGTTGTCGATGGCCACGGCCGCCTGGCTGGCCAGCAGCGTCAACAGCTCCTTGTGCTCCTTGGTGAAGGCATTCAGCTCGGGGCTCTCGAGGTCGAATACGCCGATGCAGCGGTCCTTGGACAGCATCGGGATCACCAGCTCCGACCGCGCATCCTCGACCCAGTTGATGTAACGAGGATCCTTCGAGACGTCGGAGACGAGCACCGGCTCCTTGTGAAGCGCCGACCACCCCACCAGGCCGACGCCCAGCTTGACGTGCTTGGACTCGGCGCCCTTGCCGTAGCGCACGGCGAGCTTCATCTCCAGCTCGCCGCTGGCGTCGTTGACGAGCAGGATGCCGAACGTGCGGTAATCGATGAGCCGCTTGGTCAGGCCGGCAATCCGCGTGAGCAGCGCGTCGAGGTCGAGAATGGACGACATCTCGCGCCCGATCTCGGCCAGCGTCTCCAACGTATCCACGTACTGCCGTTCGGACTTGAAGAGCCGTGCGTTCTCGAGCGCCACGGCCACGTGCGCGCCGAACTGGCGCAGCAGGGCCTCGTCCTGCGTGGTGAACGCGCCCTCGACCTCGCTGAGCAGGTTCAAGGCGCCAATCACGCGCCCCTTGCGCCGCATGGGCACGGCCAGCTGCGACAGCATGTTGCGCAACGGCCCCAGGTAACGTGGCTCCTGGCGGATGTCGTTGACGAGGATCGGCCGCCCCTCTTCCACGGCCGCCCCCACCACGCCCTGCCCCACTTGCAACCGCATGGAGTCCGGTGCGCCCTCCGGATAGCCCACCGCATAGGCGATGCGCAGTTCCTGCCGTTTCTCGTCCAGCAGGTACACCGAGAAGGCGCTGAAACGCGTCAACCGGGCGATGAGCTGTGGGATCTTGGCGAGCAGATCCTCCAGATCGAGGACAGAGGTGACCTCGCGCCCAAGCTCGAAAAGCGTGGACAGCAGCTCGGTATCGGAAATCGAACGGGGCGGGTTACGGCTGTCGGGGCTCTGGGCCGGCGGGATGGTCATCGGGGTGGTGGTTCGACGAATTATACTGGCCGTTCCCATGGACGCGCTGACTCTGCCGCTCGACTCGACCGCCATCGAGCGGATCCTGCTTCATCGGTATCCATTCTTGCTGGTGGACCGCGTCACCGAGCTCGAGCCAGACAAGCGCATCGTGGGCATCAAGAACGTGTCGCTGAACGAGCGCTACATGACGGCCCCGCCCGGCGAGCGCCCCGCCATGCCGCCGACCATCCTCACGGAGTGCGTCGCGCAGGTGGGTGCGATCCTGATCCTCTCCAAGCCAGAGAATCGGGGGGGGCTGATTCTCTTCGGCGGCATCAAACGGGTGCGATTTCGTCGGCGGGTCTATGCAGGCGACGTGGTCGAAATCGAGGCGCGCGTGATGCGGCTGCGAAGCCGTATGGGCGTCTTCGAAGGCTTTGCGCGCGTGAACGGGGAGACGGTCGTGGACGGGACGATGACGTTTGCGCTCGGGCCAGAGGCGTAGGAGCGGAGGGGATGGTCAATTCACAATGCTCAATGCAGAATGCCCAAGCTCTTTGGGCATTGAGCATTGGGCATTGAGCATTGCCTAGGCCGGCACGATTTCCGACTCCGTCACCGTGATCCTATTGCGGCCTTCCTGCTTCGAGCGATAGAGCGCCGCGTCGGTTCTGGCCACGATCGCCAGCGGATCAACCTCCCCGGGCGCGATTTCGGTGACGCCGAAGCTGGCCGTGACGGCCACGGCGCCATCGGCCCATGCCACGGGATCCTTCTCGATCGCACGCCGCAGCGTTTCGGACACCTGGCGAGCGCCCACCAGGGGCGTCTCCGGCAGAATCACCAGGAACTCGTCGCCGCCGTACCGGCACTTGAGATCGCTGCTTCTCAGCGCGGCCCTCATCCGGGCGCCCATCTCTTGAAGCACGGCGTCGCCGCACAGGTGGCCGTAGCGGTCGTTGATGGCCTTGAACGTGTCGATGTCGAACATCAGCACGCAGAACGGCCGCTTGGAGCGGCGCGACCGCCGCAGCTCGCCGTCCAGCGCGTCCAGCGCGTGCGTGCGGTTGAAGCAGCCGGTCAGCCCGTCCTGCAGGCTGTTGACGTGCACCTCGCGGAACAGCTCGGCGTTCTTCAGCGCTCCCGCCAGGAGCGCCACGGCCGTCGACAGAATGCTCCGCTGGTGCTCCGTGAGGCGCGGGGTCGCGGCCACGCCCAGCACGCAGACCGGCGTGTCGGCGATGACCATCGGAAAGCACACGTCTTCGTCGGGGGCTCCCAGCTGAAGGCCGCCCTCACCCACCGCGTGCCGGGCCGCGCGCTCGCGGTCGGCCGCGGGCGTCTCCCCGATGTTGACCAGCGACTCCCATTGACCCTTCGCGCGGGTCATCACCCACACCCGCCTGCCTGGCACCAGCAGAGGGATGTGCGCCGATGCCGCGGTCTGAACGGAGTCGAGTTCTGGATATCGGGAGAGCGCGTGGCCCAGGGACACGAGGCGCGACATCTCCTCGGCGCGTTGGCCTGCATCGCGGCTGGCCTGCGAGGCATCCAGGGCCTCGGCCGACAGCTCCCGCCGGCGGTAGAACTGATAAAAGCCGAAGACCAGTGACAGGATGACGACGGCGGGCGCGGCCTGGAGGTCGAACCGCTCGTCGACATGGCCGATCCTGGTGAATAGACTGGCGAGGGGCTTGGACAGCAGGACGTAGCCCGCCAAGGCGATCCCCGTCGTCAACAACGGTCCGCTGATGCGTGAAAACTGCACGGCCTTGCCTTGACCTTCGTGTTATCGGGACGTCGTCGCCCGGGCTGTAATTGGATGCTCGATCAGGTAGGATTCGGCCTATGGCCCTTCCATCTTCACCCGTCGCCACGATGACTCTGGCGTGCACGCTTGCGCTGTCGAGTGCAGTGGCAGGTCAACACACGCACGGCACGCCCGGTGCCACGCCCAACACCCGCGCGGTAGCTCAAGGCCCTGCGGGCGCGATCAAGCCCGCGCCGGCCGGCACGCTGCCCCCGCTGCCGAGGGTGCCGTACGAACCGGCGCGGCCGATGGCCATCGTGCAGCAGGTCTACGAATTCGCCGCGCGCCACCCCGAAGTGCTGCAGTACATCCCCTGCTACTGCGGCTGCGAGCGCAACGGCCACGGCGGCAACCACGATTGCTTCGTGAAGGCACGGGCGGCCAACGGGCGCATCACGGAATGGGAGTCGCACGGCATCGGCTGCCAGGTCTGCATCGACGTGGGCCGCGATGCGATGTTGCTCTTCAACTCGGGGGCGTCGGTCACCGCCATCCGAGACGCCATCGACAAGAAGTACAAGCCGCATTTCCCGTCGTCCACGCCCACGCCTCAGCCGCCGCGGCCCCGCAAGACGTAGAAAGCCGCCCCGACGGACACTCGCCGCTGGCAGCGATGCCGATCGACCGGGAACGCGCCGAGATCTTTGGCCGGCTGCTCGGCTCGCTGCAAGAAGGCGTCTTCGTCGGCCTGTTGACGCCGGGCGCGTCAGGCCTCCGGCAGACGCTGGTGGCCAACCCGGCCGTCAAGCGACTACTAGGCCTCCCGGTAGATACGCCCGAGTCGGAAGTGGATCCCTTTGCGCCGGCCAGGTTCGCGGATCCGGCCACTCGCGGATCCTTTCTGGACCGGCTCACCAGCGAAGGCTCGGTCTCGAACTACCTGCTACGGATGCGACGGGCCGACGACACCACGCGCCTGATCGACGTGACGGCCCACGTGCGCGCCACCGAAAGCGGTGGCGTGCTGGTGGACGCCCTTCTGCGGGACGTCACCGAACACCGTCGAATGGACGATCGCTCCCGGGAGCTGTACCAGCAACTCCTGCAGAGCGAGAAGCTGGCGGCCATCGGCCAGATGGTGTCTAGCGTGGCGCACGAGCTGAACAACCCGCTGGCCACCATCCTCGGCTGGGCCGAGCGGCTCCAAGAGACGCCGCTCAACGACGCCGGCAAACGCGGCGTCGACGTGATCCAGGCCGAATCGGAGCGCGCAGCCCGCATCGTTCGCAACCTGCTGATGTTCTCGCGCCGTCCGTCCACCCGCGCCATGGTGGACCTGAACAAGGTGGTGCGTGACACGTTGGCGCTCAAGGCCTACGAAGAGCCGACGGGCGACATCGCCACCGTGACGGCGCTGGCGGCGGGGCTGCCGCAGGTCTTCGCGGACGCGCACCAGATGCAGCAGGTGCTCCTGAACCTGACGATCAACGCCGAGCAGGCGATGCTGACTTCGCACGGCCGCGGCACGCTGGTGATCAGGACCTGGCACGACCCCAAGAGCAATACCGTGTCGCTCGAAGTGAGCGACGACGGGCCTGGGCTGTCGGCGGAGATCAAGAGCCGTATCTTCGAGCCCTTCTTCACCACGAAGGAAAAGGGCAAGGGCACGGGGCTCGGCCTCACGGTGGCCTACGCCATCGTGCAGGAACACAGCGGGCGCATCCGTGTGGATTCAGAGGTGGGACGCGGAACCACGTTCGTCGTCGAGCTTCCCGCCGACGCGATGACCGCGGCCGCGCCGTCCAGCATGGCTGCGCCAATGGAGGAGGCCAAGGGCCGCCGCGTGTTGGTGGTGGAAGACGAAGGGGCGCTGGCCGAGGCGATGGGCGAAGCCCTGACGCACGCGGGCTTCACGGTGGACGTCGCGGGCGACGGCGAGGACGCCCTCGCCCGCGTGCGTCAGGGGCACTACGACGTGGTGATCTGCGACCTCAAGATGCCGCGAGTCGACGGCAGGATGCTTTACCGCGCCATCGCGGCAGCCGCGCCGACGCTGGCTCGCCGCGTGATCTTCGTCACCGGCGACGTAACGGCCACCGACACCGAACGCTTCTTGGCCGAGAGCGGCTGCACGTGGCTGGTCAAGCCGGTCCGCATGGCCGACTTGGTGCGCGCGGTGCGCGACACGCTGGCGTAGTCCACGACCACGGCCGGCACACGCGCCTGCGTGCCGTCCCAGGTGGCCTTGGCCATCACGGGCTTCTGGTGGAACTCGAGGATGGCCGTGCGAATCATCGCGACGGCCTCGGCGCCGGGCGCCAAAGCCGAGAGCGCCGTACGCAGGCGGCCGATCGCACGGGCGTGCAACTGCGAGACGCGCGATTCGTTGACGCCGATCTCGGCGCCAATCTGCTTCATCGTGGCTTCCTTGTAGTAGTAGAGGCTGATCACGGTCTGCTCGCGCGGCGGCAGCGACGCGATGGCTTCCTTCACGCGGCCCTTGACCTCGGACCGCTCGTACGCCACATCGGGCCGCAGCGGCTCGGACGGGATGAGCGCCGCCGGCAGGGTGGATTCGTCCAGATGGTCGTTGTTGGCCAAGGGCGACGTCGACTCGATGGCGTTGATCCGGACAATGGTGCGGCCGAGACGTTTCTCGTCGGACCCCATCTTGGCGGCGAGGTCGGCCAGCGACGGCTCGCACCCCAGCTCGCGGCGCAGCTCCTCGCGGGCGGCCTCGAGCTCGCGGCGCTGGCGGCGAACCCCTCGGGGCCAGGCGTCCTTGCGCAGCGCGTCGATCATCGCCCCGCGCACGCGGCGCTCGGCGAAGGTTTCGAACTTGATGCCGCGCGATTCGTCGAAACGATTCGCGGCGTCGATGAGACCCAGCACACCGTCCTGCACCAGGTCGCCGATGTCGATCGAGTGGGGCATGGTGGCGGCCACTCGACGGGCAAGCTGCTCGACGAAGGGGATGCTGGCGGTTACTCGGGCGGTGTCGGTTGCGGGTCGCATCAGTAGGGAACCTCCGCTGCCTAGCTATCGCAACGGCGGTACCAAACCGCGCAGCCCCGGTCATTACGACGTAGATGTGGTCACACAGTCGGCTGTAAGTTCAATTATTGGAATGTCTTAGCAGCTCGACTATGTGCGATTTTCGTACGCGCTCAGCTGGTGCCGTCGTGTGCAGTTCGTCAAGATCTTGACGAGGCCAGCTCTTCACCAGCCAAAGAACTGACGGTTGAGATTACGAAATTGGTTGGAGGGGGGCCGAACTGGAACAACCAGGCCGAAAGGGGTTCGGCCTGTACCGAAGGGGAACAAACTAGGCGGCGCGTGACTCGACTTGCTGGCGAATCTGCTTAGTGGTGCCCAGCGCGTCCAACACTTTGGCCACCACTTCGACCGCGCGTGCGCGGCTGCTGTCGTCGGCGGCCTTCAGCTCCAGCAGTTCGGCGCAGGCAAGGATAATCCCCAGCTGGTTGTTCAGCCGGTGGAAGAGCAACGGAAGCTCGTCGCCGTAGCTCTCGGCAAACGTAGCGGGCCGCACGCTGGCGCGCGCCCCGCTCACGCGTGCGAGCCGGTGGGACGAACGGCGCCGTTCACCTGGCGCGGCTGCGAATCCGGGTCTCGCCACAACGAGTCGGCGAAGATGCGGATCGCACCACCAGCCGTGCGGATGTACTCCACTTTGCCGGCCGAAATCCAGTTGTAGATCGTGCGGCGGCTGACTCCAACCACTTCGCACGCCTTCATGATCGAGAGGGTCTGACGGTCCATATGTTCTCTTTCGGGCTCAGGGCGCCCAATCTACAGCCTGCCGACGCTGTCGGGCCTCCTTCCAGCCCAACAACCCTGTTCTAGAAGGCGTATCGGTCGGATGAGGCAGAGCGTTAGGAGTGAGGGGACGGGCAATGCCCAATGCTCAATGCTCAATGCCCAACCTGGAGTGGTAACAGGGCCTAAATAGGAGGCTTGGGGGCCAAAAAGCATGCAAGGCGTGCGAATGCCCAAGTCCGGGCACCTCGGCATGTGTCAAAATGTTGGCGCTGTGGCGGACCCCGTACCTCATCTGCTCCTGGTCGACGACGAAACCTCCCTTCGACAGCTGACCGCCGAGCGGCTGGCCGAAAAGGGCTTCGAAGTGGTGCAAGCCGATAGCGGCGAGCAGGCCCTGGAGTTCATCGAGCAGTTCGCCTTCGACCTGCTGATCACCGACCTGCGGCTGCCTGGGATCGACGGCACCCAGGTCATCGACGCGGCCCGGGCCAGATACCCCGCCATCGTCGGCATCGTCATCACGGGGTATGGCACGGTCAGGGACGCCGTGGACGCCATCAAGAAGGGCGCCTCCGACTTCGTGGCCAAGCCGTTCCACTTCGACGAGCTGATGCACGTCGTACGGAAGGCCATGGAGCAGCGGCAGCTGCGGTCGGAAAACGCCTACCTGCGGTCGCAACTGGAGGAGCGCTATCAGTTCGGGGGCATCCTGGGCCATAGCCGGGCGATGCAGTCGCTGTTTCAGGTTCTCGAAACCGTGGCGCGGTCGCCCAGCACCATCCTGGTCACCGGGGAGACCGGCACAGGCAAGGAAGTGGTAGCCAAGGCGATCCACCACAACAGCCCCCGCAAGGGCCACCGCTTCGTGGCCCTGAACTGCAGCGCCATCCCCGAAACGCTCCTCGAGGCCGAACTGTTCGGACACGTCCGCGGCGCGTTCACCGGCGCCGTCGGCAGCAGGCAGGGGCGGTTCGAGCAGGCGCACAAGGGCACGCTGTTCCTGGACGAAGTGGGCACCATGAGCCAGGGCCTGCAAATGAAGCTGCTGCGCGCGCTGCAGGAGCGGGAGTTCGAGCGCGTCGGCGACAACCAGACGATCAAGGTGGACGTGCGAGTGATTGCGGCCACCAACTCCGAACTGCCAAGGATGGTGGCTGAAGGGTCGTTTCGCGAGGACCTGTACTACCGCCTGAACGTCATCCCGATCACGCTGCCGCCGCTGCGGGAGCGACGCGAGGACATTCCGGTGCTGGTGAAGCACTTCCTCGAGAAGTTCGCGGCGCCCGAGGACACCGAGGTGTCGCAGGAAGCCATGCGCGCGCTCATGGCCTTTACCTGGCCTGGCAACGTGCGTCAACTCGAGAACGCGGTGGAACGGGCCGTGACGCTCAGCGCCGGTCGAAGGCAGATCGACATGGCCGACCTGCCGTCCGAGGTCCTGGCGGCCCCGCCGGCCACCGCGAGGCCGTTTGTGGAATTTCCCGCGCAGGGCCTGGACCTACCTGAGTACATGAACGCCCTCGAACGCGACCTGATTCACATGGCGCTCGATCGCACCGGCGGCAACAAGAACAAGGCTTCGGAGTTGCTGCGCATCAAGCGCACCACGCTTGTCGAGAAGCTCAAACGACTGGAAGGACTACCGCACTAATGCCGCCCCGCTTCGCCTATTGGACCATCCTGGTCGGTGGCCTACCCACCGCGTTCCGCTCCGCTGAACGCGACGAGTTGATGCCGACGTTCAAACGCCTGCAGGAGAAGCACGCCGACGCCGAGATGCGCTGGTTCGCGCGCGGGAAGCTGTGGTCGTCGCCCGAGGAAGCCAGCGCGGAAACGCGCGGCCGATCCGCCGACGCCGACCGCGCCGCGCGCGACCGCAACTGGCGGCCGGGCGGCACGCATCAGGATCCGCGGCAGCCCTACAAGGACGCGAAGAAGCGCGGGAACCAGGAACGGCGTCAGCAGAGGTTCGACCGAAAGAACGATCAAGGCACAAGGCACAAGGCAGAAGGCCAAAAACCTGAGTGGCGGGGCGCAAAGCCGGAGTGGAAACGCGATCAAGTCACAAGGCCCAAGGCCCAAGGCCCAAACCAGAAGCCGGAGTGGAGACCGAGACCCCCAGCGGACCAGAGCGCGCGGCCACCGTGGAAGAGGGATCAAGGCCCAAGGCCGAAGGCTCAAGGCCCAACTGGGGATCGAGAGCAACGCCCACTGCCCACTGGAGACCGGGGACCAAGGCGTGAGCTGGGCGCGAAGCCGGAGTGGAAACGCGATCAAGGCGCAAGGCCCAAGGGGGACGGAGAGCAAGGCCCAAGGCCCAAGGCCCAAGGCCCAAACCAGAAGCCGGAGTGGAGACCGAGACCCCCAGCGGACCAGAGCGCGCGGCCCAAGTGGACCGGCGACAAGCCGGCGTGGAAGAGGGATCAAGGCCCAAGGCCCAAGGGGGATCGCTGGCCACGGCAGGATCAGGGTGCCAGGCCTGCGTGGAAAAAAGACGGTCCGCAACGCGATCAAGTCACAAGGCCGGAGTGGAAACGCGATCAAGGCCCAAGGCCCAAGGCTCAAGGCCCAACTGGGGATCGGGGGCAACGCCCACTGCCCACTGGAGACCGGGGACCACGGCGTGAGTTGGGCGCGAAGCCGGAGTGGAAACGCGATCAAGGCGCAAGGCCCAAGGGGGACGGAGAGCAATTCACAAGGCCCAAGGCACAAGGCCCAAGGCCCAAGTGGAGCGCACCGCGTAGCGATCGGGGCCCGAGGCCGCCAGGCCCGCGCGGGCCCAAGCGCTGATGGTGGCGCATGTCGTGCTGTTCCGGCCGAAGCCACAGCTATCGGCCGGGGCGCGTCAACGGCTGGTAGAGGCCTTCACGCGCGCGGTTCGCGAGATCCCGCAGATTCAGCGCGCCCGGATTGGACGGCGTGTGCTCCACGGCCGGCCCTACGAGCAGTTGATGCGGGTGGACTATCCCTACGCCGCCGTCCTCGAGTTCGAAGACCTCGACGCCCTGAAGGGTTATCTGGCGCACCCCGCGCACGACGCACTCGGGAATGCCTTCTTCGAGTGCTTCGACGAAGCGCTCATCTACGACTACCAGATGGGCGAGCTAGAGGCCGTCCGAGACGAACTGTTCGCCTAGACGTCTTGACGGCTTCGAGACATCTTCTATGGTCTCCCTGGAAGCCGGGGCCCGGGAGAGTTCGTCTTTTCGTCCGACTCTAGATAGACTAAGTCTAGTCCAACTCATTAGAGACAGCCCGATGAAACAGTGCAACATTCACTACGCTAAAACCCACCTGTCCCGACTGTTGGAGCAGGCAAGCAACGGTGAAGAGATCGCGATCGCGAAGGCTGGGAAGGTTCTGGCCAAGCTGGTGCCCCTGGGCACCGAACGCCGCGCCCGGCGGCCGGGGTTCCTCAAGGGCCGGATCAGCGTGCCGGCAAACTTCGATCGTCCGCTGCCGGACGCGATACTGGACGCCTTCGAAGGCAGGAAATGAGGCTCCTCCTCGACACACAGGTGTTCCTTTGGTTTCTGGGGGACTCGCGCCGCCTGTCGCACGCCGGACGGGCGCTGATCAACGAGGCCGAGGAGGTCTACGTCAGCGCCGCATCCATCTGGGAAGTGGCCATCAAGGCTTCGATTGGCAAGCTCAAGGCAACGCCCGAGGACGTTTGCCAAGGCATCGACGCCAGCGGCTTCACCGAGCTCCCCGTTCGTGCGATTCATGCGACTGCGGTCGCCGGCCTGCCGCCGCATCATCGGGACCCCTTCGATCGTCTACTCGTTGCGCAGGCTCTGCTGGAGCCACTCCTGCTGGTCACCGCGGATAGCGAACTGGTGGCGTACTCGCCGCTGATCCGTGTTATCTGATCTGTGATCTGACGTGACCGACAAGCCTCCGCTCTCACTGGCTCTTGGACGATATGCACAGCTCCCGCAGCGGTCGGCGGACGTGTGGCAGGGTGGGATCGTCCGATTCCCGTTCTGGGTCGAGAATCCCGACAGCCCGGCCACGCCGATCAGGCCGTCCGGCGCGATCTGGGTGAGCCTCCGGAGCGGACGCGTGCACCTGGGCCTCGCGCGCGAGGGAACGACCGCCACGCCCGAACTGGCGATCGAGGTGCTGCTGGAGTTTGCCAAGAAGGAGTCGCGCCTCGGCGAGGGACGGCCCGGCGCTCTCCACGTGCGCGGAGTTGAACTGCGAAACGCCCTCGACGCCTTGCTGACACGCACCCGCACCCCGGTGGTGGCCGTCGACGGCCTGCCGGCAGTAGACGAAGCGCTTCGCAGCCTCGAGACCAGCCAGGCGGGCGACGAACCGCATCCCGGCATGCTCGACACGCCGGGTGTCGGCGTGGATCGCCTGCGCGCTTTCGCGACGGCGGCCGAACGCTTCTACCTGGCTCGCCCGTGGCAGCATCTGGTAAATGAGGACCTGATTGTCATCGAGACACCCCAGGCCCCCAAGGGCATGGCGTGCGTCTCGGTCCTCGGCAACGGGGGACAGGAGTTCGGCCTTGGATTCTTCGAGTCGCGCAAGGCGTTTGCGCGACTCTTAAACATGAGCGATCCGCGCGCCATGACGCGCGCGTTCGGGGTGACGTTCGGGCCGGTCGACCAGTTCCCCTTCGCCGACGTGGATGCCTGGGAAGACCACGCCCTCCCCGTGGCCGGGCCGCTGGCCTACCCGTTGGCGGCCGATATCCGTCGTGGCGGTGTCGTCCGCAGACCCAGCGCGAAAGCCCTGAACCACATCGAGGCCCTGCTTCGGGCACTGGCCGATTCCACGGAAGAGGACTACGACTCGGGCCGGTGGCAGCGCGAGGTGGACACGTTCGACGGCCGGCTGACGGTGACGCTCACGTTGCCCGACGTGCTCGAGGCCGAGGAAGGGCATCGACGCAACCTGCCCATGCTGAGGTCACGCCGGGGTGCGGAGCGTGCGATGGCGCAGGTGTCGCGCCTGCTGGAACAGCACACGCTCGGCTCGTTGGACGAGGCGAACGCCTTGCTGAACGATGCCCGAGTGCAAGGGCTGCTGGATGGGCCGGCCGAGGATGCGGCGGGCCGGCCACTGACGGCGTTGGAACAGGCGCAGGAACTCGTGTACGGTGCCGACGAAGCCGTGGGGCGGCGGCGAATCGTGCTGGCCAAGCGGGCCCTGGCCCTGTCTCCCGACTGCGCGGACGCGTACCTGACGTTGGGCGAATCCGCATCGACCGCGGAAGAGGCCAAGCGCCTTTTCCAATTGGCGGTGGACGCCGGCGAACGGACGATTGGGGCCAACGCCTTCGAAGCACTAACGGGACAGTTCTGGGGACACCTCGAGACCCGGCCCTACATGCGCGCCCGGCTGGCCCTCGCGCAGGCACTTGTCGAGTCGGGACAGGCCGGCGAGGGCATCGATCACCTCCGGGGCCTGCTACGGCTGAACCCGAACGACAACCAGGGTGTTCGCTACATCCTGTTGCCGCTGCTGCTCGAGGAGCAACTGAACGGCGAAGCCGAGACCCTGCTGGGCGAGTACGCGGACGACGCCAGCGCCACCTGGGCGTACGGCCGGGCCTTGTCGCTGTTCCGCTCGGGTGGCGACTCGGAGGATGCGCGCGCGGCGCTGCACGACGCGCTTCGCGTCAACGCACACGTCCCGAGCTACTTGCTGAACCCGGACGAGATGCCGTGGCGCGACGCGCCGTACATCGCGCTCGGCGGCGAAGACGAAGCCAGCCAGACCGCCGACGCGCTGCTCGAGGCGTTCGAGATGACGGAGGGCGCGCTTGTGTGGCTGGCCGAGCAGGCCATGGGGCCTCCGTCCGGTCCGCGATCCCGTCCTCGCCGTCGCGCACGTCGGCCGTCTGCCTGAGCCGGCGCGATGCCTCCTCCACGAAAGTTCGTCCTGGACACCCGCCCGTGGGGGGCGTTACGAGAGGAAGCGCAATCGGCGACGTCGCGCGTTCGCCAGAGATGAAAGACTCGCGATCCCGCTGGCGCGCAACGCGCCAAACGCGCAGGAGCGTCACGGATCCGCGCTGGCATGGCCATGGCAATTGGCCGCGCTACAATGAGCGCCATGGCCGGGCCGCAGCGTCAGCCTCCTCTTCGCCCCGCCGTGAAGCTCACCTACGACGACTTCGTGCTGTTCCCCGATGACGGGCGGCGGCACGAGTTGATCGACGGGGAGCACTACGTGACACCCTCGCCCAACCTGGGACACCAACGTATCGCAGGCCGGCTGTATTTCGCCTTTGCCGTGTATCTCAAGGCTCACCCCATCGGAGAGGTGTTCTTCGCGCCTCTGGACGTGGTGCTCTCGGAGAGCGACGTGGTCGAGCCGGATCTGCTCTACGTGTCGCGTGAACGCGCGGCCGACATCCTGGTCCCGCAGCACGTTCGTGGCGTGCCAGACCTGGTCATCGAGATCGCCTCGAAAGGCACGAGGAAGCGAGACGAAACGATCAAGCGCGCGCTGTATGAGCGGGCGGGCGTCAGCGAGTATTGGGTCGTGGACCCGGAGATCGACGTCGTGCGCGTCTACCGGCGCGGGGGTGAGGGGCTCGAGCGGCCCGCCGAGCCGCGACGCGATGCAGCCGACATGCTGACCACCGCATTGATGCCAGGCCTGCAGATCCCACTTGACGACGTCTTCTCGTCCTAGGTGGTGGGATAGTTAGCAGGCGGGAGAATAGGCCGAGTCGGACCGCGAGCCCCTGATGGTCGCCTTGGCGCTTCGATAGGGACCCACGGGCAAGTTGCAGTTCTGCTGATACAGGAACGCGTGGAACCGCTTGTAGTCCGACGTCGGAAGGCCGAACGTCGTGAGCAGCGCCCGGTAGCTACCCCGCGTGTGCTGGAGCCCTTTGTCGATCAGCGCAGCCAGGTCGTCGCGGGTCAACTCGTGGGCCTTGAAGGGCTGGTGCACCACCGTCCAGAAATCCTCGCCCGCCATCAACCGCGTCCACAGCTTGTCCGCCGTCTCGGTGCCCCGCACTACGTGACGCTGGCCCGGCATGCCGGTCGACCTCGAGTTCGGGTCTTCCGTCACGAGTGTCGTGGCAACGGCAACAGCAGGCGCACTCTCCGCCCGCGCTTCCCGAGGCAAGTCGTCCACGCTGATCGGCGCCTCGTGGGCGCGAACGACCAGGCGCTCGGTCAGGTTCTTCAGCTCGCGGATGTTGCCCGGCCAGTTGTACTGCAGCAGGACTCCCTCGGCGTCCGGCGTCAGCTCCGGAATCGGAAGGCGGTGCGCCTCGCTGGCGCGCTGCAGGTAGTAACGCAGCAACAGCAGCACGTCCTCGCCGCGGTGCCGCAACGGCGGCACGGCGATCTGAATGACGTTGAGGCGATAGTAGAGATCCTCCCGGAACGCGCCGCCCTCGATCTGCTTGCGCAGGTCGCGGTTGGTGGCGGTGATCAGCCGAACGTCCGTGCGGCCGGTCACCGCATCCGATCCGATAGGCTGAATCTCCCCCGTCTCGGCGAAGCGGAGCAACACCGCCTGCATCCGCAGGCTCATCTCCCCGAGTTCGTCCAGGAACAACGTGCCGTGATCGGCCTGTCGAACCAGTCCTGGCTTGTCCCGATAGGCGCCCGTGAAGCTGCCGCGCACGTGCCCGAAGAGCTCCGATTCCAGCAACGTCTCTGGGATGCCGCTGCAGTTCACCGCGACGAACGGCCGGCTGACCCGCGGGCTCTGGGCGTGGATCAACTGCGCCACGACCTCCTTGCCTACGCCGGTCTCGCCCAGGATGAGCACTTTGGCCTCGGTGCGGGCCGCCGCCTGGATGTCGCGGCGCAACTCGACGAGCGCCGGACTTTCGCCAAGCAGTAGGGGCAATGCCCTGAGGCGGGCTACGGAAGACGTGGACACGTTGATTTTCCTCCTCGCTGATGTAACGCCTACAGCCAGCAAGAAGAACAACAAGTCTGCCGTAGCCAGAAGAATAAAATCAACGGGAAAATCGAAGAAAAGTCTCCGAATCGGTTACGTTTTTGGTGGTTCGATTACAGCTTGCGTGCTAGGGAAGGCGCCTGGACCTCGCTAACACGATGAACAGAAAGGGGTTCCGTGCCAAGCTGCGCAGGGCGCTGGAAGTGGCACAAGTCTGGGAGAGTATAGAAACACGTGCTGCCCGAAGTTCCGGCCACTGCAGACTTCTGTGCTATCGCGGGGGATCCCCTGGCCCAAGCCGTGGATGGACAGAGCTTCCGCGGCGCCGCCCAAGCGTGGACGGCCCGAGTGCACAGCGTCTATCGGGACGACGGCTCGTGCTGGATTCAAGTATTCAAGGACGGCGACGCCGCGGCTAGTGTGCTGGTAAGGTGCTCGCGCTTCGCCACGCCCGCGCACGTGCGGGCGGCGCTGGCGGGTTGGGTTCCCGCCACCGCGCTTTCTCTCAACGTGCTGCCGGCGATGGCGGTGGCGTAGCCACCACCCGGTTCTTGCCCGCTCGTTTCGCCTCGTACAGCGCGCGGTCGGCGCGCTCGATCACGTTGCGCGCATCATCCCCAGGCTGAAGTTCAGCGACCCCGATGCTGACCGTGATGCTCGGATCGTTGGGCAACCGCGGCTGTCGGTGCTCGATCAGAATCCGAATACGGTCGGCGATAGCAGCGGCGCTGTCCAATCGGCTGCCGGGCATCACCACGGCAAACTCGTCGCCGCCGTACCGGGCGCAGACGTCGAACACGCGCACCGATCGGCGAAGGATGTCGGCCACCTCCTTGATGATCGCGTCGCCTGCCAGGTGGCCGAACCGGTCGTTGACGGCTTTGAATGCATCGACGTCGATGATCTGGAGCGCAAGGGGCGTGCCCTGGCGCGTGGCGCGTTGCAGTTCTTCCTGGATGCGGCTTTGGAAGTAGAGCCGATTGAAGAGGCCGCTACCCGAGTCCACGATGGCCGCCTGTGCCAGATCCTGCGCATGCAGCTCGGTGCGAAGGCGCGCCAGCGCCAGCGCGGCGGGCGCGGCCAACGTGGCCAGGCGATCCACGTCGGCGGGGGTGAAAGCCCCGTCGCCCTCGCGATCGGCCACCGAGAGGACTGCCAGCACTTGCCCGTTGGCGGTCACGGGAATCGCCGCACAGGACTTCGTGCGGAAGCGGGCGCGAGGCTGGAATGCCCCGTGCAGCGCATCGACATCCCGCACCAGCAGCGGCTGCGCGCGTTCGTACACGGCGCCGATCACGCCACGGCCCACCTCGATGCGGACCGGCGACATGATGGCCACCGGGTATCCGTGGGCCGCCACGATCTCCAGCGTGCCGTCGGCCGCCGGTACGGCGACGCTGGCATAGCGGCACGGTACAACCGCCACTGCGTGTCGCAATAACAGGTCGCAGGCTTCTTCCATGGTGGACGCGGTCGTGAGCTGTCGGGCCAAGCTGTTCGGCGCTTTCACGACGGAGACTCGACCGCCTGTCGGCGCGACCGTGAGTGACGAGGCGCACTCCGCCAGATCCGATGCCGACAGTATCCAGTCGCCCTCGACCACCAGGATGACGGGCCCTGGAACATCCGGCACGGACAGGCGGACCAGTGTGTGTTCGCGATTCTCCTGGCTCCACATGGCAGCCGCCCGCTCGCCGAGCCGGGTCGCCGCGGCGGCGAAGGCCGTCCCGCTGTTCATCCGGGTGCCGAGTGTGCTCGATTCTTCGCGTGATTCCGCCAGGACCTCCCACCCTCCAGCGCGCCGACCGACGATCCCGGCCGCGACGCCGAGCGTTTCGGCCAGTTCCTGGGCGAACGCACGCAGGGTCTGGTGAGGGGCCAGCCATGGAGACAGGTCCTTCCCCAGCTCAAACAAGGATCGACGCTGGTCCGGCGAGAGCCGGAACGGTTTGGCGGATCCTCTGAGGGCGCTATCTCTCGGAGCAACCGCGCTCGTCGTGATGTCGTTGTCCGAAGTCGTCATCCCGATTGACATTTCACCGCCCGCGCGGATCCCGAGCGCTCGGATGCGAGTCCGTTTTGCCGGAAAGTGGTCAATCCGGCGCTCCCGTGCGCGCAAGATTCTACAGCTGAGGTGGCAAGAAGAGGGCCAAGGGGCGCAAAACAATGCCCAAGGCCCCAAGGCTCAATGCCCAACGAAGAGAGAAAGGAGGACCCAGGGCTCGATGCCCAGGGCCCAACATGGAGGGGGGACTGTGGGGGCTTGGTTTAGTGCGCCGCCGATGCCATCTCGGGCGCGTGCTTGCGGGCGGCGCCCAAACGGACCACGTGGGGGCCGGGGGAGGGGATCGCGTTGCGCGTGTCCACCACCACCTTCGCGGCGCGCTGCACGTGGTCGTAGTCGAACGAGGAATGATCGGTCACCACGACGATGCAGTCGAACTCCCCCGGTGCCGCGGACGCCAGGTCCACGTGCGTCAGGTCCACCCCACCGGGCCACGCCGACCCTGAGAGCTTCCGCACGAACGGATCGGAGTAAGCCAGGTCGGCGCCGCGCTCGTGCAGCAGGTGCAGCAGGTCCAGCGCCGGCGATTCGCGGATGTCGTCCACGTCACGCTTGTAGGCCACGCCCGCAACCAGCACCTTCGAGCCGTTCAATGGACGCTTCACCTTGTTCAGCGCTTCGCCGATGAGCGTCACCACGTAGTGCGGCATCGCGCCGTTGACGGCGCCGGCCAGCTCGATGAATCTGGCTTCGAAGCCTGATTCGCGGGCCTTCCAGGACAAGTAGAACGGGTCCACGGGAATGCAGTGGCCGCCGAGGCCGGGTCCCGGATAGAACGCCATGAAGCCGAACGGCTTGGTGGCGGCGGCCTTCACCACCTCCCACACGTCGATGCCCATGCGGTCGCACATCAACGCCAGCTCGTTCACCATGCCGATGTTCACGGCGCGGAACGTGTTCTCGAGCAGCTTCACCATCTCGGCCACTCGCGGGGAGCTGACCGGCACGATCGTGGAGATGGCGCCGTCGTAGAGGGCCGAGGCCAGGGCCGTGCAGTCCTCCGTCATCCCGCCAATTACCTTCGGGATGTTGTGCGTGTTGAACGAGCGATTCGACGGGTCCACGCGCTCGGGCGAGAACGCCAGGAAGAAGTCCTTCCCCACCTTCAGACCGCTCTTCTCGAGCATCGGCAGCACCAGTTCGTCGGTGGTGCCCGGGTAGGTCGTGGACTCGAGGATGACCAGCTGCCCAGGCCGCAGGCGCTTCGCGATCTCCTCCGCGGAGGCGACGATGTAGGACATGTCCGGGTCCTTCGTCTTCCGCAACGGCGTTGGCACGCAGATGTTGATGGTGTCCATCTCGCGGAGCACGTCGAAGTTCGTGCTGGCCCGGAGCTTCCCGGCCGCCACCAGCTCGGCCACGTGGGCCGTAGGCACGTCGTCGATATAGGAGCGGCCCTCGTTTATGGCGTTCACCTTATTCGCGTCCAGATCCACGCCAGTGCCGGAAAAACCTGCACGGCCGAACTCGACAACCAGCGGCAACCCCACGTAGCCGAGGCCGATGACGCCCGTCTTGGCACGGCGGGTGCGGATGAGGTCCAGTAGGGCAGTAGCGGTTGCAGATCGAACCATCTGTGAGCAGTCCTCCGATGTGGTGCCTATGGGTAGGTATGTCGGTCGGACGCAAGAAGGTCGCCAGGGAGGTCCGCCAGTCCGGCAACCCGCCTTAAGTCGTTACAGAAACCGTCCCTGACCAGACCTATGCCGGGGTTTGTGCCGGTTCCCACCGCCGTTTGCCGCCCTCGAGGGAGACTTTATTCTGTCGCCAATGGAATGTCCTCAGCAACCTCGGCCTCAGGTCACGACGCCGTGCGCAGTCCAGTGCACCGACAACTTGGGCAACGTGGGCTAAGTGGTGGTTCTACAATTGGGTATGCCGCTCCCAGAAGGCCGACTGGCCGCTGGCGACGTCCTTGCAGAATCGACGCTCTGGACGACTGGAACGTAGCTCGTCTCAACACCCGCTCTGACCGATAGGCTTTCCGAGATGCAGAACTCTCTACTCGCCATGTCTTCCCGTTTCCTTTGCATCCCTTGCACGACAGTGCCTCTTAGCGCGGTGCCTTCTTGGGTAGTGCCTGTACTGGCCGGCGCCCTGCTGCTGGCCGCGGCCAGCGGCGCGCTGGCCCAGACGCCTGCCGCAGGCGGGGTCGGAACCCAACCAGCTTCCGCGGCCGTGGCGACGCCGGCTGGCTACATCATCGGGCCCGACGACAACCTGGCGATCGTCTTCTGGCGGGAGAAGGAACTGTCTGCCGACGTGGTTGTCCGACCAGACGGCATGATTTCCCTGCCCCTGATCAACGACGTCCGCGCCGAGGGCCTGACGCCGGAGCAACTCCGGCAAACTCTCACGACCGCCGCTGCCAAGTTCGTGGAGGAACCCACGGTGACGGTGGTGGTGAAAGCCATCAACAGCCGGAAGGTGTTCATCACCGGACAGGTCGGCAAGCCTGGCCCGTATCCGCTGGGTGGACCCACCACCGTTCTCCAGCTGATCTCCATGGCCGGTGGGGTGGCCGAGTACGCCTCCAAGGAAAAGATCATCGTGCTGCGCACCGAGGGCGGAAAGTCCGTGGCGCTCCCGTTCAACTACAAGGAAGTGATGACTGGCAAGAAGCTGCAGCAGAACGTCGAGCTGAAGCCGGGCGATTCCGTCATCGTTCCCTAGGATCCGTCCCGAATGCTTTGTCTTCGTAGGACCGCGATAGTAGGCGTCATGGCCGTCACAATGGGAGGGGCCTCGCTGGCTTTGGCGCAGAGCGGCGCGCGTCCGGAACGACCGTACCGCGGCTTGTTCGGAAGCGGCGTCGGCGACGCAGAGCAATCCCTGGTCGGCACCGCGAACCTGGGCGCCGGCTACGACACGAACGTGCTTGCCGCAGCTCTCGGCCGCCAACGGCTGCTCCGCCCGGGGGACGCCGGAGGACTTGTCCAGGGCAGCGCGGGCCTGAATTACACGCTCGCGCGGGAGCGTTATCAGTTAGGGGGCTCAGCCGGCACTTCCGCTCGCTACTATCCGAACCTGTCGAACTCGGCGTTTCGCACCCACAACGGCAGCATGGGCGGGCGGATGCGCTTACTAGACCGACCGGCCGTGACGGCGGATGCGACGGTGCGCTATCAGCCGTTCACCTTTCTCGGCGCACTTGGCGACACGGACACGGGAGGCGTCGGAGAATCCGCCCTTCCCGACGCCGGCGTCGTCCCGACGATGGAGCACTATCTCACCTACCAGGGTGGCCTTGGCCTGTCGCAACCGCTTTCGCGACGGGTCACCTTCTCCTCGAACTATCAGTACCGGTACGCCGACCGGCGGGACCGCGGGTTCTCCACTCAGGGTGTCGGTGCGCAGCTCCGGGTGGCCTTGTCAGGGGTCGCGAACCTGATGGCCGGCTATCGCCTGAACGAGGGGAAGTACGCAAGCGGACGGACCTTCAGAAGCCACAGTCCCATCATTGGCATAGACATGGCCAAGGCGCTGTCGCTGACCCGCCGAACGACGGCGTCCTTCGGAGGCGGGTCCAGCGCCATTCAGAGCCAGGGGCGAAGCCAGATCCGAGCAACCGGGAACGCGTCGCTTGTCCACGAGATCGGCCGCACTTGGCAGGTGTCCTCTGGCTATGGCCGCAGCTTTCGCTTTGTCGAAACATTCGACGAGCCGATTTTCAGCGACGCAGTCAACGTGGTCCTGAGCGGACTCGTCAGCCGTCGAGTACAAGCGTCGGTCACCGCGGGCGCCTCGAAGGGACAGGTGGGACTTACCTCGCAGCGCTCGTTCACGTCGATCAGCTCCTCCGCGGGGATGAGTGTTGCGCTCAGTCGTCACGCCAACCTGAACCTTGGCTACACCCAGTATCGCTACACCTTTGACCAGGACGTGTTGCTGCCGGAGGGGGTGCTGAACGAGTTTGGCCGCCACAGCGTCAACGCGTCCGTGGGGTTCTGGGTGCCATTGGCCACCCAGCGAAGGAGACCCTAATGCTTCCAGGCAAGACATACACCCCCGACGACTACCTCCGCATGGCGTGGAGGCGTCGGTGGCTGATCGTTATTCCGCTCATTGCCATCGGCGCATCGACCGCGGTGGTGGCCGCGTTCCTCCCCAATCAATACCGGGCTTCCACATCCATCCTGATCATCCCGCAGCGGGTGCCCGAAGACTTCGTGCAGTCGACGGTCACGGCCCAGCTCGGCGAGCGCTTGAACGTGATCACCCAGCAGATCCTCAGCCGCACCAGGCTGGAGCGCATCATCCAGGAGTTCAACCTGTACGAGCGCGAGCGTCAGCGTCTGATCATGGAGGACGTGGTCGAAGGCATGCGGCGGGATATCGCGGTGAGCATCGACTCGCCGAGCCGACGGCGTGGGGACCCCACGTCGTTCCGGATCAGCTTCGAATCCCAGGAGGCGCGCACGGCAATGCGCGTGACTGAGCGGCTGGCGTCCCTCTTCGTTCAAGAGAACCTGGAAGACCGGTCGCTGATGGCCGACCAGACCAACCAGTTCCTGCAAGGGCAGATGGAGGAAGCCAAGCGGCGCCTGGTCGAACAAGAGAAGAGGCTGCAGGAGTTCCGGCAACGCAACAACGGCCAACTGCCGGACCAGGTGCAGTCCAACCTGTCGTTGCTGCAAAGCACGCAGACCCAGCTGCAGGGCGTGATCGAGGGAGGCAATCGCGACCGCGACCGTCTGCAGCTCCTGGAGAAGAACCTCGCGGAGCTCCTGCAAGCCGGCCCAGCCTCGGTACCCGCACCGGCGCCCATCTCAGGGCCCGATGGGGTGCCCGTGGGAACGGCCGCGCAGCAACTCGAGAACGCACGCGCGAGCCTGCGGATCCTGGAACTGCGGTTGAAGCCCGACCACCCGGACATGGGCCGGGCCAAACGGCTGATCGCCGAGCTGGAGGCCAAGGCCGAGGCCGAGGTGCTGCAGCAGCCGCTGTCCACCCAGTCGCCCGCTGCGCCTGTCATCCCCGTCGATCGGAACATGATGGCCCGCATAGAGGCCCTGCGCCGAGAGATGCAAGAGGTGCAACAGCGCCTCGAAAGCGGCCGACGCGAAGCAGCGCGTCTGCAATTAGCCATCACTTCGCACACGTCACGAGTGCAGGCCGCGCCGGCGCTGGAGTCGCAGATGTCCGAGTTGATGCGCGACTACGCGACGGTACAACAGTCGTACACAAGTCTCCTGCGCAAGAGCGAAGAGTCGCAGATGGCCGTCAACCTCGAGCGCCGCCAGATCGGGGAGCAGTTCCGGATCATCGACGGCGCGCGACTGCCCGAGCGGCCCGTCAGCCCGGACCGGGTCCGCATCAACTTGATGGGGATCCTCGGCGGCCTGGCCTTCGGCCTCGGGCTCGTGGCGCTCCTCGAGTACAAGGACACGAGCCTGAAGAACGACGACGACGTGGTCACCACACTGTCGCTGCCGGTGCTGGCGGTCATCCCCCTCATGACCAATGCCACCGAGCGCCGCGCCTCTCGGCGCAAGAAGCTGCTTCTGGCGGCTTCGGCGTCGGTGTTCTGCATGGTGGTGGCCGCAGCCGTCATGATGGTGTGGCGCCTGCGACTGGTGGAAGCCTGGTTGCGCTGATGTACGAGTCGTTTTACGGCTTCCGGGAGCGTCCCTTCGACCTGACGCCGAACCCGCGCTTCCTGGTGATGACCGACGTGCACCGGGAGGCGCTGAGCAATCTGGAGTACGGCATCTCGAGCCGGACGGGCATCACGCTGCTCGTCGGCGAGGCCGGAACGGGCAAGACCACGCTGATTCGCACGGCGCTCGAGCGCCAGCCCGCCCGCGTGCACTGCGAGCACATTCAGAATCCGGCGCTCACACGGGACGAGTTCGTGGAGATGCTGGCGCTCCGCTTCAAGTTGAGCGACCGCGCGCGCGCGTCGAAGACCACGCTTCTCTACGAGCTGGAGGAGATCCTGAAACTGCGCGACGCGGCGGGCGAATCGACCGTGTTAGTGGTGGACGAAGCCCAAAGCCTGCCGCGCGAGATCCTGGAGGAGGTTCGCCTGCTGGCGAACATCGAAACCGTGGAGCGAAAGCTCCTGTCGGTGATCCTGGCCGGGCAGCCCGAGGTCACAGCCCTGTTGAACGACCCGGGCCTTCGTCAGTTGAAGCAACGCATCGCGCTCCGCTGCGAGCTGCGCCCCTTGACGCTCCAGGAAACGGCCGGGTACCTGGCCGGGCGCATCCGCGCCGCCGGAGGCGTGGGCGCCCAGGTGTTCACGCGCGAGGCCGTCACGCTGATCCACGAGCGCTCGGCGGGTGTTCCTCGCACCATCAGCGTCATCGCGGACAACGCGCTCCTGACTGGCTTTGCCGTCGGGCAGCGGCCGGTCAGCAGTTCCACGGTGCGCGAGGTGTGTCGAGACTTCGACCTGGGCTCGCCGAGCGGGAACCCAACGCCGGAGGCGGCGCCCATCGAAACAGCGCGGCCGACGGCCACGCCGCCCCCGAGCATGTTGATGCTGCGGGCAACGGCAGGAGCCGACGCGGGGGCCAAGGTATCCGAGTCGACAGGCCCGGACGAAGAGGGCAATGCCGACGCACTGGGCGTGCTCAGCCCCAAGCGCCGCTTGTTCTCGTTTTTGAGAGGGTGAGGATTTCATGAGTCGCATCGACGAGGCCCGGCGGCGGGCAGCCGGCAGCGGGCCGGACGACGCACAGGCGCTGGTCCCACTGGCCTCGCTCCAGTCGGAGGGCAGGGACGCCGTGGCGTTGGCGCAGGAGGACTACCCCGCCGAAGGCGTGGAAGGCCGGCGAGCCGCTCGGCCGGGCGGCGCAGCACCCAAAACGGCCAGCTTCCAGTCGTCCTCTCCCGCGGTAGAACCGGAATCCACGCTGTTCGAACGCATCGACGCGCGCCTCACCGAAAAGATCGTCATCGACGACAACATGGGCACGGCGTCGCGCGAGCAGTACCGCCGACTGGCGGCCGTACTGCACGACGCGCAGGGCACAACGGGCCTGCAGGTGGTGATGGTGTGCAGTGCCGTCGCGGGCGAAGGCAAGACACTCACGGCATCGAACCTGGCGTTGACGTTCAGCGAGTCGTACCAGAAGCGC
>Ga0307505_10000175_pt1 | contig 79541 bp, 47 predicted proteins | sample 23_S_MG_FD_202183 | JGI IMG/M metagenome (GOLD analysis project Ga0307505, IMG submission 202183) | Soil microbial communities from Populus trichocarpa stands in riparian zone in the Pacific Northwest, United States - 23_S | ecosystem: Environmental > Terrestrial > Soil > Riparian zone > Trees... | reverse complement strand
TTTTGCGAAACGCACCCGTTCACGCGCCTTCGGCGCGGATGATGCTGTCACGCTATCTGAGGGCCTCCCTCAACGACCGTGAATCAAAACAACGGGGAGCTCCATCACGGTTCGTGACGAGGCTCATGGAGTCGAACACGCGCTCCGCGGACGCGGGTGAGCTGGGCAATGGTTTCGTGATGGATGCGACGCCGCTGTCTACGGAGATGACGGCGCAGCGCGATCTGAACTTCGCCTCGCAGCGGAAGTGGAAGGTGCGCAGCGCGACGGCGAAGAATGCGCTCAATGAGAACACGGCCTACATCCTCGTGCCCGGCGACAATTCCATGCCCTTCCTCAGCGCGGACGCTCCGGTGCGCAAGCGGGCCACGTTTCTCAATCATCACCTGTGGGCCACGCGGTTCCGGGACGGGGAGATGCACGCGGCCGGCTATTACCCCAATCAGAGTCTGGCCGACCACGGTCTGTCCCTCTGGACGGCCAACGACGAGTCGCTCGACGCGTCGGATCTGGTGCTCTGGTACACGACCGGCGTCACGCACATCCCCCGCCCCGAGGAGTGGCCGATCATGACGGTTCACCAGACCGGGTTCAAGTTGATTCCGGCGGGGTTCTTTGTGCGCAATCCGGCTTTGGACATTCCCTGATTCTTCGGGGGGGCGTTCACCACAGAGGCACAGCGGCACAGAGAGAGGCATTGAACACCTCTGTGCCTCTGTGTCTCTGGCGAGTGCATGACACTCGCTCCGTCGGCAGGGGATCCTTCGCACCCACCCACCGCCCGCTCAGGATGACAGCGGCTTTGCGACTCAAAAACTCTGTGCCTCTGTGCCTCTGTGGTGAACGTCCCCCGGATCAGGACAGAAGGTCGAGCAGGCCACGCAGGGGGATGCGTACCCAGTCGGGTCGGTTGTTGAGCTCGTAGGTGATTTCGTAGACGGCTTTCTCGATGAGGTAGGCGCGGAGGAGGAGTGGCGTGGATTGCGGGTCGGTGGGGAGATGCGTGCCTTTCGTGCTTTCGGCGAGGTAGGCGCGGAGGAAGGCGGAGCTGACCCAGCGGTGCCAGAATTGGGCTCCGGTTTCGAGGAGACCGAGATCTTCGGGTCGGACGTAGGAGCCGGGGGCGGTGCCGGAGAGGACGACGTGGGGCGCGTAGTGGAAGGAGCGGAGCATGCCGGCCACGTCGCGGAGGGCGCTGCGTTTGATGCGCCGCTCGCTCAGAGGCCGGGCGGGCTCGCCTTCGAAGTCGATGACGACGAAGTCGTTGCCGGTGTAGAGGACCTGCCCGAGGTGATAGTCGCCGTGGATGCGGATGCGCTGGGCCTCGATCCTCCCATTGAGCAGCGCGCGCGCGGCGTCATGGAGCTCACGCTCCTTCGCGAGTAGGGCGTCGAGCTCGGGGGTGGCATCGACGTGTCCTCGCAGGACCTGCAGCGTCTGCACGATCTGCGTGCGCATGGACTGATAGATCGAGCGTTGATAGTGCGGGGTGAAGGGCTCGGGCGCGAAGTCGGGGATGTCGGCGCGGGAAGCGAGTGCGAGATGGAGCTGCGCGGTGCGCACGCCGAGGAGCTCCGCGTCGGAGAGATAGGCCCCGATGGCCTCGCGTGCCAGATCGGGGACCGGCTTCTGCGCCAGTGTATGGACGTCGTCATGAGGCATCGCCTTGGCGATGCGCTCCACAATGGCCGGATCGCTGAGCAGGTGATCGAAGTAGCGGCCGATGGCGTCGTGGGTATAGGCCCAGGCATCGCCGGAGTTGGGCGTGAACCCCTGCAGGATGCCGGCGGTCATGACCGCGCCGGTGGACTCATTGCGGTACTCGAGGCCACCCGCCACGCGGGGCACGCCGCGGAAGGACGTTTCCTCATTGAGGAAGCGCGTGACCTCGAAGTCGGTATTGACGCCCGGCTCGAGTTTCCGGAAGAGCTTGAGGAACAGGGTTTGGCCGTATTGAATGGCGGTATTGGACTGCTCGACCCCGAGGACGTGCGTGTCGAGCTTGTCTGTGCCGCGCAGTTCCTTGAAGGCGCGGGTAGCGGTGCCCGCCAGGCCGCCTTTGAGTCCACGAAGCGTTCGCTTGCGGCCGATGGTGTCGAGCAACGTCGTGGCGAACCATTCCTCCTGAATGGGCTCATAGAGAATCGCCCCGTCGCGCAGGCGGGCGATGACGGGGAGGTTGCGGCCCTGATCCTGCTCGCGGCGGACGTTGGCGATGGCCAGCGGCAGTTGGTAGGTCTGCGGCTCGCCGTCGGCGAACTCGACGTCGAGCAGCACCAACCTGGCGTCATTGGACAGCTCCACCGCGTCGCGAACGACGATGCCGGTGATGACGCGGGCCTTGCCGCCGAACCAGCGGCGCGTGGGCAGATACGCGCGCACGGCGTGATCGAAGGCATCGCGTTGCCGCGCGGCCAACAGCTCGTCCCAGGTTCGCGCTCCGATGAGCGGTGCATCCTGACTGGACACCTCCGGCGCCACTTCGCGCTGGAGGGCGAACCAATAGAACGCGAACGGCCCGAGGTTGAGGAAATAGGGGCGCTCGCCAATGACGGGAAAACGAGTCCCGCCGGAGAGCTCGACCGGCACCATCCCTTTGTATTGCGACAGATCCAGCTCGAAGCATTGCACGAGCCGCGAGAGATTGGCCACGATCAGAATGATCTCGTCGTTTCCTGACGCATCGGTGTAGCGGCGCACATAGGTGAGGATCTTGCGGTTGTCGGAGTGCAGGAACTCCATGGAGCCGCGTCCGAAGGCCAGGAAGCGCTTGCGCATGGCGATGAGGCGCTTCATCCACCACAGCAACGAGTATTGATTGGACTGCTCGGCCTCGACGTTGACCTGCTCGTAGTGATACTGCGGGTCGATGATGACCGGCAGGAAGAGCTGTTGTGGATTCGTGCGGGAGAACCCGGCATTGCGATCGGCGCTCCACTGCATGGGCGTGCGCACACCGTTGCGGTCGCCCAGGTAGATGTTGTCTCCCATGCCGATCTCGTCGCCGTAATAGATGATGGGCGTGCCGGGGAACGAGAACAGCAGGCCATTCATGAGGTGGATGCGGCCGCGGTGATTCTCCAGCAGCGGCGCCAGGCGGCGGCGAATGCCCATGTTGATGCGGGCCTTGGCGTCTTTCGCGTACGTCCGCCACATGTAGTCGCGATCTTCGTCGGTGACCATTTCCAGGGTCAGCTCGTCGTGATTGCGCAGGAACATCGCCCATTGTGCATTCTCGGGGATGGGCGGGGTCTGGCTCATGATGTCGATGATCGGGAACCGGTCCTCCATGGCCAATGCCATGTACATCCGCGGCATGACCGGGAAGTGAAACGCCATGTGGCATTCGTCGCCATCCCCGAAGTACGGCAGGGAATCTTCCGGCCACTGATTGGCCTCGGCCAGCAGCACGCGGCCGGGATAATGCTCATCCATGTGCTTGCGGATGGTCTTGAGGTACGCATGCGTCTCCGGCAGGTTCTCGCAAGTGGTGCCTTCGCGCTCGTAGAGATAGGGAATGGCGTCGAGGCGGAACGCGTCGACGCCCATCTCCATCCAGAAGTCGAGGGCCTTGATGAGCGCGTCGTGGACGGCCGGATTGTCGAAGTTGAGGTCGGGCTGGTGGGAAAAGAAGCGGTGCCAGTAATAGGCCTTGGCCACCGGGTCCCAGGTCCAGTTCGAGGTCTCGTAGTCTTTGAAGATGATGCGCGCGTCTCTGTACTTGTCGGGAGTGTCGCTCCAGACGTAGAAGTCGCGCCACGCGCTGCCCGGCTGGGCCCGCCGCGATCTCTGAAACCAGGGGTGCTGATCGCTGGTGTGATTGATGACCAGCTCCGTGACGACTTTGATCCCGCGGCGATGGGACTCTTTGAGGAAGGCCTTGAAGTCGCTCAGGGTGCCGTAGCTGGGATTGACGGACGTATAGGCGGCGATGTCGTACCCGTCATCGCGCAGCGGCGAGGGGTAGAAGGGCAGGAGCCAGAGGATGTTGATGCCCAGGTCCTGGAGATAGTCCAGCTTCTGCGTCAACCCCTGGAAGTCGCCGATGCCATCGCCACTGCTGTCGAAGAAGGCACGGACATGCGTCTGGTAGATGATCCCGTCTTTGTACCAGAGGTCGTTCATTAGGTTCGGTTGGCGGTTGTCGATTGTCGGTTGGCGGTTCGTGTCCTTCGAAGGGGAGCCGATTTGACCACAGAGGCACGGCGCGGGCTGCGCTCGTCAACCGATACGGCGATGACGACTGTGGAGCGGTGGGCTTTAGCCCTCCGGGCGCTCGCGATGAGTGCGCCGAAGCCGTGTGCGGCTCTCGGAGCACTCGTGCCGAAAGCCGCGGGCAGCGTCCAAGCCGAGACGGCAGAGGGGACGTGCATCGCGAGAGCCCGGTGGGCTGAAGCCCACCGCTCCACAGCAACCGTCCGCTCTTGACGTGCCCGCTCAGGATGACAGCAGGTTGTGCGCGCCGCGCCTTCGGTCCACCGCCAACCGGCAACCGGCAACCGACAACCGCTCATAAGAAGTACTCGAAGTCTTTTTCGGTGCGGATGCGGCGGCGGATGCGGAAGATGTGGGCGGGGACGATGTGGGGGTTCATCTGGACGAAGTTTCGGGGGCCGTGCCAGGTGTGGCGCGCGTGGCTGAGAAGGTCGTGGACCTGGTAGGGGCGCTCGGGGGGCAGGCCGAGGGCTTCCAGGTCGAGGTCGAGCCAGGCGGAGTGCGTGTTCTGTGAGTCGAGATTGACGACCAGCACGACCACATTGTCTCCCGCGGACTTGCTGTAGCAGAGGATCTGGTCATTGTCGGTGTCGTGGAAGCGGAGCGTGGCGTTCTGTTGCAGGGCCGGATTGTCGCGGCGGATGCGATTCACGACCGCGATCAGCTCGCTCATGTCGTCGTCGGTCTCCGGCCAGCGATGGAGCTGGTATTTCTCCGAGTTGAGGTACTCCTCGCCGCCGTGCTCGCGGGCCTCGTGCAGGTAGCGCTCGAATGGCGGGCCGTAGATGCCATAGCTCGCGGACAGTGTGGCCGCGAGGATGAAGCGCTGCACGAACGCGGGACGCCCGCCGAACTGCAGGTACTCGGTGAGGATGTCCGGCGTGTTCGGCCAGGCGTTCGGCCGCAAGTAATCGCTGAGCGGCGGCCTGCTGAGCTCCTCGAAGTACGTCGTCAATTCGTGCTTGCTGTGGCGCCAGGCGAAGTAAGTGTAGGACTGGCTGAACCCGGCCTTGGCCAGGCGCTGCATGATCTTCGGACGCGTGAAGGCCTCGGCCAGGAAGATCAGCTCCGGCCACTCGCGCTTCAGATCGGCGATGCACCATTCCCAGAACGGCAACGGCTTGGTGTGCGGGTTGTCGACGCGGAACACGCGCACGCCCTTGCCGGCCCAGAACGCGAAGACGTCGCGCAGCTCGGCCCACAGCTCGCGCCACCGCTCGCTCTCGAAGTGAAACGGGTAGATGTCCTGGTACTTCTTCGGCGGATTCTCCGCGTACTGGATCGTGCCGTCCGGCCGCAGGAGGAACCAGTCCGGATGCTCCTTCACGTACGGATGATCGGGCGAGGCCTGAAAGGCGATGTCCATGGCCACGTCGATGCCGAGCTCGCGGGCGCGATGGACGAGCCGCTCGAAGTCGTCGACGGTACCGAGCTGCGGATGCGTGGCCTTGTGACCACCCTCCTCCCCGCCGATGGCCCACGGGCTGCCGGGATCCTCGGCCTCGGCGACGACTTTGTTGTTCCTGCCTTTGCGAAACGTCGTCCCAATGGGATGAATGGGCGGCAGGTACAGGACGTCGAAGCCCATGCGCGCGATCCGCGGGAGTAGCGTCTCGACGTCGCGGAACGTGCCGTGGCTCCCCTCTTCGGTCGCGGTGGAGCGCGGAAAGAGCTCGTACCAGGTGCTGTAGGCGGCGCGGGGCCGGTCGACTTCAATGCGTAGCGGCTCGGGCAACTCGGTGACGAACCGGCGCTCCGCGTTGCGCCACATCAGCGCGAGGAGGTCGTCGCTCCAGAGGTCTTCGATCTGCTCGACGACCGAGGCGTCGCTCTCGAGATTGTCGACGAACGCGGCGAGCTTGCGGCGGTCGCGCGGATTAGCTCGTGCAGCAGCCGCGCGGAGGTGCTCCAGCCCGATGAGCAACTGCACACGCAGTTCTTCCTCGGAGGTTCCACCGTCGACGCGCTTCTTCAGATCGCGATGCCAGGTGAGGAAGTGGTCGACCCAGGCGTGGATGGTGAAGAGGTGAAAGCCCAGCCGGGTCACGGGGAGCTCGGCGCGCCAGCGATCATTGCCGAGTGGGCGCATGCGGAGCTCGAACCACTCCGTCGCAGGTTCGTCGCGGTGGCGGACCACCGCGGAGAGAAGGTCGTGCCCGTCTGCAAAGATGTCGGCCTCGACCGCAACGACGTCGCCAGCCACGCGCTTCGCGGGAAACGCTCCGCCGTCCACCTGCGGCGAGACCGCTTCGATGATGACCCGCTGTCTGTCCTGGGCTTCCGCTCGGTCCACGTCGTCCTCAGCACGTGCTAGTTGCGCGCCAGCAGAGCGCGCGCGAAGGGACGGACCAGTACGGCGAAGACGCTGCCCGCCGGCCCGCGGGAGAACCGCAGCAGACGAATCCCCTGCTCGAGAGCCACCAGTGCCGCGCACAGCAGCGATAACCGGGCACTGAGTCCCGCGCCTTCCCGGATCTCGACCCACATCGACGCGGCACCCAGGGCGGCGCACAGCAGGATCACCCAGGCCACGTTCGCCGCGTAGCGGCGATGGTCGAAGCCGTAGCGCTCCCCGAGCAGCCGCTGTTCGTTCGCGCTGAGCAGCGTGAGGAACGCGCTCTTCACCTCGAGCTCGTCCTGCAGCGCGACGTCGTCCGGGGGCGGGATCATGAACGTGCTGCTCTCCTTGCGAGCAGCCGGTCCGGAGGCGACGAGCCGGTAGAGCATGTAGAGGATCGTGCCCGGGAACGAGCCGATCCCCCGCGCCTGGGACATCGTGACCATGAAGCGGATCCCCGAGTCGACGAACATCGCCACGGCAAACGCGAAGACCCAGAAAGGCACAGGCGACCGCTCCTGCGCGATCCTGGCCCCTGCGATGAGCCAGATGCACGTGCCGAAGAAGATCATCGGCGGGATGAGCGACAGGAGGGTCATGCGCACGGGGAAGACGCCGAGCTCGTTGGCGAAGTGGTTCTGCACATGCGACGGAAGGTGTCCGAGTGCGAATCCCGCCAGTCTGGCCAGGATGCTGTGTTTGCGCTGCCGCTGCGCGAGCTCGTAGTCCGCCCGCAACCGGACCTCGGAGGCGGCATCGTAGATGTAGAACGTGCGGATCGTGGCCGAGTCACTCCATGCGCCGAGGACGTAGCGGACGCCGCCAGCCGGCAGCAGCTCGGCGCTCAGGACTTCGTAGCAACGCTCGTCCCACTGCACCGCCGTGCCCGGACACTTCGGCGTCCCGGAGACCCAGCCCTTGGACAGGCGCGCATGAAGAATGAGCGTCTCGCCCGCGGGGCGAACCCGATCGCCGCCATGGGCGTGCATGTCCGAGAGTGTAGTGGATAGAGCCGAGGAGCGCCGGCGTCCCGCCGGCTGGCCATGCGGCGTCCCGCCGCGGGCGGGGGCAATCGAAGCCGAAAGCACAGCATCGCAAGACGACCGTCCTGCGCGCGAGGCGCGCTCCCCCTCCCGGGGCGAGGACGCCCCCCAGCCCAGCCGGCGAGACGCCGGCGCTCCGCTTTCGCCACTTAGGTCGTACCGGCCTAACCGCGATTCGCCGGCTCAGACTTCGTCTTCACCACGGGGACGATGTCGTTGAGGATCCACAAGGGGCCGACGAGGAGGTGGACGAAGTTGCGGAAGAAGGCGGGGTTCTTGTGCTCGTAGACCTTGTGGCCGATGAACTGGAAGATCCAGCCGAGGACGAAGAGGGTGGCGTTGATCCAGAAGGGGATCACTCCGCTGATGAAGTAGAAGGCGATGGAGACGGCCACCATGGCCAGCGCCAGGCGCCACTCGATGACGAAGTAGTACGCGGACGCCGCGGCGATGAGCACGATGGCCGCGTCGAAACGGACCGTGGCCACGTCCGCCAACGGCACCTGGGTGAGCATGCCGATCAGCGAGAACATGATCATGGGGATGCCCAGACGATGGAAGAGCTTGTTGCCGGCGGTCTGGTGAAACGACGCGTAGTCGGCGAAGAGCACTTCGACGGTTTGCATCGTGACATTGTAACGCCGCGGTGGAGAGTGCGTGTTCGCTCTCTGTTGTCAGGTTGTCGGTTCTCAGTTCGTGGTGATCTATCCGTGGCACGACTGAGTGCAGACAACCGATCACTGACAACTGACAACCCAACCCACTGGACACCAACTTCCACGAAGCTGCATTCAGTGCTGGGTGTCGGTTGGTGGTTCTTGAACCATAGAATGCTCGCGTGCGTGACCTTTATCTGGAGCGGCTCGAGAAGCGGCGGCAGTTCATTGCGGAGTTGAAGAAGCGGGAGCGGACGATTTCCACGGTGCGGCTGGTGCTCATCGGGGCGGCGATCGGCATCGCGTTCTGGAGTGTGCTGGCGGCGCTGGTGCCGCTGGTCGGGTTCCTGGTGCTGGTGGTGTTGCACGAGCGGGCCATTCGGGCGCGGAAGCGCGGAGAGAGCGGCGCCGCGTTCTATGAGCGGGGACTGGCGCGGATGGACGACACCTGGCAGGGGCTTGGCGACGCGGGAAGCGATTTCGCCGATGACCATCATCCGTACGCCGGGGACTTCGATCTCTTTGGACGGGGCTCGCTGTTCGAGCTGCTGTCGGTGGCGGTGACGCCCGCGGGGCGGCGGCGGCTGGCGACGTGGCTGAAGGCGCCGGAGCGCGACCGGGACGAGATTCGCGAACGGCAGGCGGCCGTGCTCGAGTTGCGGGAGAACGTCGATCTGCGCGAGGACCTTGCGGTGGAGGCGGCGGAGGTGACGCGCGAGGTGGAGAGCGCGAAGCTGGATGCCTGGGCCGCCATGCCCGCGGTGACTCTGTCTTACGCGGAACGGATCGTCGCGATCGTGCTGCCGGTGGTGATGATCGCGCTGTTTCTCTTCACGCTTCCTTCGATGATTGCCAAGCTGGTGGGCATGACCCATCCCGAGGCGGCCATGGGGGCGATTGCGAACTTCCCGGCCACGCCGCTGATTCTCACGATCATCGTGACGGTGTTCTTCGCCCGCCGCCTGGGACCGCGCATCGGACCGATCGTGGATGCGGTCGAACGGGCGGAGCCGGCTCTGGCCCTGCTGGCGGGCGTGCTCGCGCGCATCGAGCGGGAGACGTTTACGTCCGCGCGGCTGAAGGAACTGCACGAGCGTCTGCGTGGCGTGGACCTCCCGGCCTCACGCGAGATCGACAAGCTGCGCAAGCTGGTCTCGCTGCTCGACGCGCGACGCAACCAGTTCTTCGCGCCGTTCGCGGTGCTGCTGCTGTGGACGCCGCACGTGGCCCTGGCCATCGAGCGCTGGCGCACACGCTCCGGCGCGCGCGTGGGCACGTGGATCGAGTCGGTCGGCGAGATCGAGGCGCTCTCGTCCCTCTCGTCGTTCGCCTTCGAGCATCCCACGTACGCGATGCCGGAGATCGTCGAGGGGACGCTGCTCTTCGAAGCGAAGCTCCTCGGGCATCCGCTCATCCCCGCGGATCGCCGCGTGACGAACGACATTGGCCTTGACTCCACGCTGCGACTGCTCGTGGTCAGCGGCTCGAACATGTCGGGCAAGAGCACGATGATGCGCAGCGTGGGCATCGCCGCCGTGCTGGGCATGGCCGGAGGCCCGGTGTGCGCACAGTCGCTGCGACTCTCGACGACGCAGGTCGGCGCCTCGATCCGCATCGCGGACTCGCTACAGGAGAATGCCTCGCGCTTCTACGCGGAGATCCTCCGCATCCGCGAGATCCTGGAGATGTCCCGAACCGGGCCGCTCTTGTACCTGCTCGACGAGGTCCTGGCCGGCACGAACTCGCACGATCGCCGCATCGGAGCGGAGGCGATCGTCCGCGGTCTCCTCGAGCGCGGCGCGATCGGGCTGGTCTCGACGCACGACCTGGCCCTCGCGCAGATCGCGGAGTCGCTGGCCCCGCGCGCCTCGAACGTGCACTTCGAGGATCACATCGAGGACGGCAAGGTGATCTTCGATTACCGCATGCGCCCCGGCGTGGTCACCAAGAGCAACGCCCTCGAGCTGATGCGCAGCGTCGGCATCGAAGTCTGAGCCGGCACGGCGTCCCGGTTGTCTGTTGTCGGTTGTCTGTTCCGGGTGATGCCCGTTCCAAAGCGCAAAGGCGCAGACAACCGACAACCGACAACCAACGCACTGGACACGTGCGGTCACTCCGAGGCACGTGCTCTCCGTGCCTCCGCGTCTCCGCGTGAGCATTGCTTTTCTATGCTGTAACGCCATATATTATCTTGCACATGAGATCCCTCCTCCTCCTCGTCGCCGTCCTGTCGCTCGCGCCGGACGCCTTCGCGCGTTCGCGTTCGGTCGGACATCGCACCCTCCCCTGGCACGCCCCCCAATGCACGGAGGTCTCGGAGCTCGGCTGGTTTCGCTTCGTCGATGCCGGCGGTGAGGTCCGCAAAGGAGTGGATCCGGTCCTCGTCTGGCGTGAGCCGGTGCTGACCACCGAGGCGCTGGAGCTCGGGGCAGGCCCGAACGTGCTGTGGGTGACGACCTCGGATGGAGCGATTCGGCAGTCGATGGACGCGGGCTGCACCTGGAGTGTGAAGGCCACGGTGCCGGAGATCCTGGCGGACTTGTTCGAGCCGCGCATTCTGGCGCGCCATGCCGAGCACGTTTACGTCTACACCGTTCCGCACATCAGCTCTTTCGCTCCTGTCGATTCGTACCTGCAATCGGACCAGGCCATGCTCATCCGGCTGAGCTACAACGCGGTGGCGACGTTCCCCTTCCCCGAGCATGTCCTTGATCTGGCCGTGGATCCGACAAACAGCCTCCGCCTGCTCGCGGTGGGATTCACCGGCGCGCTCTACGATTCCTCCGATGGTGGTGCGAGCTGGCAGCAACGAGCGACGGGGAGCTTCGGCCCGCTCAACACCGCGCGCATCGATCCCTCGAACCTGAACCGGATCGCGGTGGCTCCTCGGTCGGGAGGCCTGCGCCTGACCACGAACGGTGGAGGCACGATCAGCGAGCCGCCCGCCCAGCTTGCGACGACGATCGTGTCCGACATCTTCTTCTCGCCCGCGGATCCCAACGTGATCTGGACCGACGGATACGATCAGGTCAAGCACGACTCCGGCCTGCAGCGCTCCAACGACGGCGGCCGGACGTTCGTCCTCGAACTGACCAACGCCACAGCGGTCTACGTCACGGGCGGCATCTTCGCAGCCCATCCACGCGACGCGAACACCTACGCAATCCCGGTCATGAATGCGCCGGGGCTGCTGGTGGTCGACCGCGGAGTGCAGACAAAGTTCGGGTATGACCAGGTCAAGAAAGTGCTCTGGTCCCCGTCCGGCACTCTCTACTACCTCGTGCAAGTGATCACGTCGAGGTAGGGAGTTCATCCCGCGTCGCCGCGGGATGAACTGGAGAAGCAAGAGCCTACTGCAGAGCGGTGAGGTTGGTCGTCGAGGTGACGTTGCCGCCGGCGTCGAGGGTGTCCTGTCTCACGACGATGTTGTGCTGCATCGAGGTCCAGGTGATGGCCGTCTGGACGGAGGTGCCGGACAAGAGCGCGCCGCGATGCTTGACCGTGGTGAAGCTGCCCGCGGGCACGCTGATGGTCTCGCCCACGGCCAGGACTTCGCCGACCGAGCCGATGGTGGTGATGATCTGCGGCGGGATCGGGACCGGGCTGCCCTTTGTGGTGATGGTCTCGGTGACGGGCGGGACGGTCCAGGTGTTGCCCACACACCAGCCCGCCGAGGGGCCCGCGGTGAGGGTGGGCACGAAGCCGATGTCGGTCTCGATGGTGATCTTTCCGAGCACGGGCACGGTCTGTGAGGCCTTCACGTTGATGTGCTTGATGCCGCGCAGATTGCCGACGACCTCGGAGTCGATCAGCGTCTCCGCTTCGGAGGTCCCGATCTGAGTGGTGGTCACCTGCGTGGTCTTCGTCTGCGTGGCGTTGTCGAAGATGTAGGTGACGACGAAGTTCGCGTTCCCGCTCGCCTGGGTGGTGAGGTAGGTCGCTTTCAGGCCCGCGCGCACGAAGGTGAACGTGTGACAGTTCCCCGCGGGGGGCGTCACCGGCCCGGGAGACCGGACGGCACGGCGTTTTTGCGCCTCGAGGGGCGCAACCAACAACACACATAGGGCAAGCAACGGCAGCAGACGGCGGACAGGGGCGGACATGGACTACCTCCTCTATCTCTGGATCGCGCGGTCCGCGGGAAAACTCCCTCATCGTCCTTTTTCGCGGGGAGACGTTCACCACAGAGGCCCTGAGGCACAGAGGGTGGCTGTGCCGGCCATAACCCACTCTGTACTACTAACCTCGAAATTCTTCGCGCGGCGCGCCTGAGAGAAAGAAACAAAGGCTGCGTGCCTGCCACGAGGGTGACCCCTCATCCGCCTTCGGCACCTTCTCCCCTCTGCGGAGGGGAGAAGGCTCTCGGTGTGTGCTCATCGCGGGCTGGGTTCAGCATTCGTTGAACTGGTTCATCGCGAGGGCGTGAAATCGAGAGCCTTCTCCCCCGGCTTCTTGGGGGGAGAAGGTGGCTGAAGGCCGGATGAGGGGGGCGAGGCAGCCTCCGATGAGTGCGTTTTGACCCTGCAACATTGGGAGTTTCTCGGAAGCGGGTGGCGCGAGACCGCGGCCTTCTCCAACCTGCGCGGATTGCGTTTACCGCAGGGGATCCTTCGCACCCACCCGCCACCCGCTCAGGATGACAGGTTGGTAAAGCGCGGATTTCTGCACAGACTCTCAGGATGACAGGCGCAATGCTGCGTTGCCTCTGTGGGGAACGTCCCCCGGGAAAATCCGAAATAGAACTTGACACCAGCCGGTTCGTGCATAAGCATTCGCCATGATGAATGTTTATGCATCCGGAGACGCCATGCGCAGACGAGAGGAAATCCTCCGGATCGTGCGCGCGTCAGCCGTCCACTCTCAGGACGAGCTGCTGGCGGCGCTCCGTACGCATGGCTTCACCGTGACCCAGCCGACGCTGTCCCGGGATCTCCGGGAGCTGGGGCTGGTGAAGACTCCGAACGGGTATCTCTCGACCGACGCGATTGCTCCCGTGGCCACGTTCACTCCTCGGGCCACGATGGAGCATCGGTTCGAGCAACTCGTTCGGGACAGCGTCCTTTCCGCCGAGGCGGCGATGAATCTGGTCGTTCTCAAGACGGCGGTCGCGGCCGCTCAGCCGGTGGCCAGCGTCATCGACACCATGGACATCGACGGCGCCGCCGGCACCATCGGCGGAGACGACACGATCTTCGTCGCTTTTCGCAGCACCGCCACCGCCGACGCGTTCGCGCGGCGAGTCCAGGACGTCGCAGGCCTCAACCCGCGACGCTCACGTACCCGCGCCTAGGCGCGCGACGGTTTTCCGGAGCCAGCCCATGAAGAGTCTTGAATACGATACGTGTCTTGATGAGAAGTCGACGGTTGAAGCCGGCATGGCCAATCCGCCGCGCCTCACCAACCTCCAACCCGCAACCTCGCGCGTCGCCATCGCGGGTGCGACCGGCTACGCCGGCGCGGAGCTCGTGAAATTGCTCGGGCGGCACAAGCACGTCGATGTGGTCGGCGCATTCTCCAGTGAGTCGTTCTCGCTCGAGGCCCTCTTCGCGGCGAAGCCCGTCGTGGCGTTTCTGGCCACGCCCAATGAGACGTCGGCGGAGCTGGTGCCGCAGATCCTGGCCAAGGGCATCCGGGTCATCGACCTCTCCGGCGCATTCCGGCTGGGCGAGCCTACGTTCTATCCGGCCTGGTACGGCTTCTCGCACGCGGAGCCTGCGCTCCTCGGCGAAGCCGTCTACGGTCTCACCGAGCTTTGCAACGGCGAGCTCGAGACCGCACGGCTCGTGGCCAATCCCGGCTGCTACCCCACCTCCGTGCTGTTGGCGCTGCGGCCCCTCACCTATCTCATCGATCGCACGCAGCCGGTCATCGTCGACTCCAAGAGCGGCGTCTCCGGCGCAGGGAAGAAGGCGGATCTGGCCTTCTCCTTCGCCGAGCTGTCCGGCAACTTCAAGGCCTATGGCATCGGACATCACCGGCACGAGCCGGAGATCCGGCAGGGCCTGCACCTCGGCGAGCGGGCCACGCTGGTGTTCGTCCCGCACCTCTTGCCGACCGTGCGCGGCATCTACTCGACCATGCACGTCGGCTTCACGAATCCCGTGACGGTCGAAGAAGTGACCGCGCTCTACCACGACGCCTACGGCGACAAGCGCTTCGTGCGCGTGCTGCCGCACGGCAAAGTGCCGGAGCTGAAGGACGTCGTGAACACGCCCTACGCGGAGATCGGCTTCACGCTCCTGCAGGGCGGACGGCGCGCGGTCGTAGTCAGCGTCATCGACAACCTGCTCAAGGGCGCGGCCTCGCAGGCCGTGCAGAACTTCAACCGCATGAGCGGCTACGCCGAAGAGGAGGGACTGCTGTGAGCACGTTGTCGGTTGTCGGTTCTCGGTTGGCGGGAGTCATCAAGCTCGGTGGCTCGCTGCTCGACGATGCGTCGCGGCGTGCCGCGGCGCTCGAGGAGATCGCCGCACGGTGGAATCGCGGCGAGCGGATCGTGCTCGTCCACGGGGGCGGGAAGCACATCGACGCCGCGCTCGCGCTGGCGGGCATTCCGAAGCGCACGCACGCCGGACTGCGCATCACCGACGACGCGACGCTGAAGATCGTCGTTTCGGTGCTGGCCGGTCAGGTGAACAAGATGCTCGTCTCCGAGCTGACCGCGCTCGGTGCGCGCGTGGCCGGAATCTCGGGCTGCGACGGCGCGACGCTCGTGGCCACGCAACATCCGCCGATCGACGGCGTGGACCTCGGTCACGTCGGTCAGGTCACCCACTCGAACCGCGCGCTCATCAACGCGATCCTCACCGCGGGCACCCTGCCGGTCGTCTCGTCGCTGGCCATGGGAGCGAACGGCGCGCTCTACAACGTCAACGCGGACGCCGCCGCATCGGCCATCGCCGTCGCGCACGGCGCCAGCGAGCTGTCGTTCCTCACCGACGTGGCGGGCCTGCTCGACAGCAACGGCGATGTGGTTCCCCATCTGACGGCCGACGGTGTAGCGGCGATGCTGGCCAGCCCGACCGTCACCGGCGGCATGAAGCCCAAGCTTCAGGCCTCGCTGGATGCGCTGCGCAGAGGCGTCACCCAGATCACCATCGGCGCACCGACCACCGACAACAGACAACCGACAACAGGAGGGACCACCCTTGTTGCTGCATGACGAAACCCCACTCGCGGTCGAAGAGCGCGAGAGCGCATTCCTGGTGAAGACGTATGCGCGGACGCCGTTCCATCCGCGCGACGGCAAGGGCGCGCGTCTGTTCGACGCGGAAGGCCGCGTGTACTGGGACCTCCTCGGCGGCATCGCCGTGAACGTCCTGGGGCACAAGCACCCGCGCCTGGGCAAAGCCCTGCGTGAAGCCAGCAACTCGCTGCTGCACGTCTCCAACCTCTACTACCACCCCGCGCAGGGCCTCCTCGCGGAGAAGCTCGTGCGCGCCTCCGGAATGCTGCGCGCGTTCTTCTGCAACAGCGGCACGGAAGCGAACGAAGCGGCGCTCAAGTTCGCACGGCTCGCCACGAAGAAGACGAAGCTGGTCGCGCTCGAAGAGAGCTTTCACGGCCGCACCCTGGGCTCGCTCTCCCTGACCGGACACGACGCCTATCGCGAGCCGTTCGAGCCGCTCGTTCCCGGCGTCGCCTTCGTCGCGCCGAACGACATCGCCGCGCTGGAAGCCGTCGTCGACGGCGACACCGCGGCCATCTTCCTCGAGCCGGTCATGGGCGAAGGCGGGATCATCCCGCTCACCGACGAGTACCTCATCGCCGCGCGGCGCATCGCCGATCGCCACGGCGCGCTCATCGTGCTCGACGAGATCCAGTGCGGCCTGGGCCGCACCGGGTTCCTGTTCGCGTTCCAGAAGAGCGGCATCCATCCGGACATTTTCACACTCGCCAAGCCTCTCGGGGGCGGCCTGCCCCTCGGCGCCGTGCTCACGGGCGCGGCGATCGAAGGCGTGGTCAAGCCCGGCCATCACGGCACCACCTTCGGCGGAAACCCGATCGCCTGCCGCCTCGGCGCGATCGTGCTCGAGGAAACCGAGAAGCTCCTCCCGCAGATCAACGCACTCGGCGCCTGGTTCGGCGCCGAGCTCGCCAAAGTCCCGAACGTCGTCGACGTGCGCGGCTCCGGCCTCATGTGGGGCATCGAGCTCGATCGCCCGGCCACTCCCGTCGCGCGCGAGCTGCTCGCCAAAGGCTTCGTCGTCGGCACCGCCCGCGAGAAAGTCCTGCGGCTGCTGCCGCCGTACATCGTGCCGAAGCAGGCACTGAAGGCGTTCCTCGTCGCACTCAAAGAAACGTTGACCGTCGCAGATCCCGAGCCGGCGAGCATTTCCACCAACGATGCAGCGCCTTGGCAACAGGCAACCGTCAGCCGGCAACTCAATCCAGAGGGAGTCACCGCACAGTGAAAGACATCAAGAAAGTCGCACTCGCCTATTCCGGAGGTCTCGACACCTCCATCATCATCACCTGGCTGAAGGAGAACTACGGCTGCGATGTGGTCGCGGTCGCGGTCGACGTCGGTCAGGCCGAAGAGACGAACGGTCTCGCGCAGAAGGCGTACTCGACCGGCGCCTGTGACTTCCACCTCGTCGACGCGAAAGAAGAATTCGCGGCGGACTACCTCTTTCCCGTGCTGAAGGCCGGCGCGATCTACGAGCACGACTACCTCCTCGGCACGTCCACCGCGCGGCCGCTCATCGCGCGCAAGCAGGTCGAGATCGCCCTGGCCACCGGCTGCGATGCGCTCGCGCACGGCTGCACCGGCAAGGGCAACGACCAGGTGCGCTTCGAGCTCGCCTACCAGGCCCTGGCGCCGGAGCTGAAGGTCATCGCGCCGTGGCGCGAGTGGGACATCGTCTCGCGCGAAGACGCCATCGACTACGCCTCGGCCCGCGGCATCCCCGTGCCCGTGACGAAGAAGGACCCGTACTCACGCGACCGCAACCTCTGGCACCTCTCGCACGAAGGTGGGCCGCTCGAGGACCCGATGTTCGAGCCCGAGGCGTCGATGTTCAAGCTGTCGGTCGACCCGATGGATGCGCCGGACACGCCGGAGAAGATCACCATCGAGTTCGAGGCCGGCCTGCCCGTGTCGGTGAACGGTATCGCGCTGTCGCCTGCGAAGCTGGTGCAGACGCTCAACGAGATCGGCGGACGGCACGGCGTCGGACGCGCGGACATCGTGGAGAACCGCCTCATCGGCATCAAGTCGCGCGGCGTGTACGAGACCCCGGGCGGCACGCTGCTGGTCAGCGCGCTCAAAGCGCTCGAGTCCATCGTCCTCGATCGCGACTCCTCGCACGAGAAGGAGCGCATGGCCACGCGCTACGCGGAACTGGTCTACAACGGCCAGTGGTTCGCGCCCCTCCGCGAGGCGTACGACGCCTTCGTGAACGTGATCACCGAGAACGTCACCGGCACGGTGATCCTGAAGCTCTACAAGGGCAACGCCACCGTGGCCGGACGCACCTCGCCGTACTCGCTCTACCAGCAGAACCTCGCCTCCTTCGACATGACCGGCTACGACGTCACCGACTCCGCCGGCTTCATCAAGCTCTTCGGCCTGCAGCTCCGCGGCCGCAAGCGCCTCGCGCCCATGGGCCTCGAGGCGGTGGACCTCGAGGCCGTGCAGAGCGGAACCGGAGGCTGGGCGAAGTGACGCAGTCTTCGAACATGTGGGGCGGCCGGTTCAGCGAAGGACCGTCCGCCCTCCTCCGCGCCCTCAACGATTCCTTCCACTTCGACCGCGAGCTCCTCGCCGAAGACGTGGAAGGCTCGATCGCCTGGGCGCGCGAGATCGCCCGAGCCGGCGTGCTCACCGCCGAAGAGGCGGATGCCGTGGTCGCGGCGTTGTCGCGCATCCCGACGACCGAGTTGTCGGTTGTCGGTTGTCGGTTGTCGGAGCCTTCGCGCCTGGAGGACAGCTCCTCGGCACTGGCCAACAGGCAACAGCCAACCGACGCGCCCGCAACCATTTACGAGGACGTCCACTCCTTCGTCGAGCAACAGCTTCGCGAGCAGGTCGGTGCGCTCGCGGGCAAGTTGCATACGGGACGCTCGCGCAATGATCAGGTGGCGACCGATCTGCGGCTTTGGCTCAAGAAGGCCTGCGACGACTTCGACGCGCTGACTCGCGCGCTGGCGCGTGCTTTGGCGGAGAAGGCGCTCGCCGAATCCGCCACGGCCATGCCGGGCTACACGCACCTCAAACAGGCCGAGCCGGTGACGTTTGGACACTGGTGCATGGCCTATGTCGAGATGCTCCGCCGCGATCTGTCGCGCATCGCCGATGCGAAGAATCGCGGCGATGAGTGTCCGCTGGGCAGCGCCGCGCTCGCGGGCACGCCTCTCGCCATCGACCGCGAACGGCTCGCGCAGTCTCTCGGCTTTGCGCGCGCGACGCGCAATTCCCTCGATGCCGTCTCCGACCGCGACCTCGCGGCGGAGTATCTGTTCGCGTCGTCGATGCTGCTGAGTCACCTCTCGCGGCTATCCGAGGATCTGATCTTCATGACCAGCGACGAGGCGGGTTATGCCGAGTTGCCGGATGCCATGGCCACCGGATCCTCGCGCATGCCGCAGAAGAAGAACCCGGACGTGCTGGAGCTGACGCGCGGACACGCGGCGCGGTCCATCGGCGAGCTGACCGGCTTCCTGGCCCTGCTCAAGGGCCTGCCGCTCGCGTACAACAAGGACCTGCAGCTCGACAAGGAACCGCTCTTCCGCACGCGGACGTTGCTCGCGGTGCTGCTGCCCGCGCTGACTTCCCTCGTCGCGGGACTGAAGATCAACACCGCGAAGATGCGCGCCGCCGCGGCCAGCCCACTGCTCCTGGCCACCGACGCGGCCGACGAGCTCGCGGCGAAGGGCATCCCCTTCCGCGAGGCCCACGAGATCGTCAGTCGTCAAGTCGTCGAGTCGTCGAGTCGACGAGGAGACCAACCACTCGACGACTCGACGACTCGTAGACTCGACGACTCCCTCGCCAAAAAGAACGCCATCGGCGGAACCGCGCCGAACCGCGTCGAAGCAGCCGCCCAAGCGGCACTGGAGACCTTGTAATCCGATGAGACTCCCGAAAGGCTTTCTCGCTTCCGGCGTTCGCGCCGGCATCCGCAAGAAGAGGCCGGACCTCGGCCTCATCGTCGCGCCCGACGGCGCGAACGCCGCGGCCGTCTTCACGCAGAACCTGTTTCAGGCCGCGCCGGTCGTCCTCTCCAAGGCCGCGCTGAAGAAGTCGGGCGGGCGCGTCAAGGCGGTCGTCGTCAACGCCGGCTGCGCGAACGCGATCACGGGCAAGGAAGGCACTGACGCCGCGAAGCGCACGCGCACCCGCGCCGCCGAGCTCCTGAAGTGCCGCGAGGCCGAGGTCTTCCTCGCCTCCACCGGCGTCATCGGAGTGGTCCTGCCCGACAAGAAGATCCGCGACTTCATGCCCGACGCCGTGAGCCGTCTCTCCAGCGGCGGGATCGAGGCGCTGTCCCACGCCATCCTCACCACCGACGTCGGTCCAAAAGTCGCGCAGGCCACGTTCACCCTCGGCGGCAAGCGCGGCCGGATCGTCGGCGTCGCCAAGGGCGCCGGCATGATCCATCCGAACATGGCCACGATGCTCGCGTTCCTCATGACCGACGCGAACGTCACGCCCGCCGCACTGCAGTCCGCGCTGAAGGAGTCCGTGGACCAGAGCTTCAACTCCATCTCCGTGGACGGCGACACGTCCACGAACGACACGGTGCTGGTGCTGGCCTCGGGGAAGCTCGACAACGCACCCGGCGCAGACCTCACCGACTTCCGCCGCGCTCTCGACAAGATCTGCCGCGACCTGGCCTGGATGATCGTCCGCGACGGCGAAGGCGCGATCCGGGTCATGGAAGTGGAGATCACCGGCGCGAAGACCGAGCGCGACGCCAAGCTCGCCGCACACGCCATCGCCACCTCTCCGCTCGTGAAGACCGCGCTCCACGGCGGCGATCCGAACTGGGGACGCATGCTCGCCGCCGTCGGCCGCAGCGGCGCCCGCTTCTCGCTCAAGAAGATCTCCCTCCGCGCGGGCACGATCACGCTCGTGCAGAACGGCGCCCCCGCGCAGTACAACGAGAAAGACGCGGCTCGCGTCTTCTCCCGCGAGCGCGTCCCCCTCCGCGTCGACCTCGGCATGGGCCACGCCCGCGCCGTGACGCTCTCCTGCGACTTCGGCCACGACTACGTGAGCATCAACACCGACTATCGTTCTTGATCCCGGGAGATCACCACAGAGGCACAGAGACACAGAGGGATGCAGCCGCCAACGAACGCAATGTTGGCCTGTCATCCTGAGAGCGTGTGCAGAAGTCCGCGCGCTTCCCAACCTGTCATCCTGAGCGGGTGGCGGGTGGGCGCGAAGGATCTCCTGCGGTAAGCGAAACCCGCGCAGGTTGGACGAGACCGCGGTTCTCGTGCTCGCACGTTCGTCGTTCTTCGCACGAGATCCTTCGCAACCCACCCACCTCCCGCTCAGGATGACAGGTTGGATGACAGGTTGGGAGAGCCGCGAATTTCCGCACAACCTCTGAGCGGGCGGGGGTGCGAAGGATGACAGCAGGTTTGTGTGCACTTCGCGAAGAAGTTTCGAGGTACTGAGAAAGGCACGATTACTGTGGAGCGGTGGGCTTTAGCCTACCGGGCTCTCGCGAGGCACTTCCCCTCTGCCGTCTCGGCTTTCGACGCTGCACGCGGCTTGCGGCGGAAGTGTCCCGAGAGCCTTACGCGGCTTTGGCTCACTCTTCGCGAGCGCCCGGTGGGCTGAAGCCCACCGCTCCACAAGTGCCATCAGCGTTCTGATCCCTCGGCCGTGACGGGCTAGGTCAACGCGTCGGAGACCATGGTCTCGAGCATGGAGCGGGAGGGCTCGGGGATGTTCTGAAAGTAGAGGCGCGTGGCGTAGAGCGTTGCGCCTCCTTCGCCGGCGCCGAGGCCGACCACGGTGCAGGAGGCGACCTTGGCGGAGGAGGAGAACTTCTTGTCTTCATGCGTGAAGGAGATCTCCACGATCGCGCCGGTCTTGAGCATTCCCGTGTGCGTGGCCAGGATGCCGGTGGTGCTGATGTCGACGAGCGTGGCCTGCTTGAGTCCAATGCGCAGGGGCAGGTTCATGATCACGCGAAAGCGATTGCTTCGCCGTACAGCATCCAACGCGACCTTAGGACTCATGGAACCGCGATCAATCTACTTGTTTCGAATCCGCCGTGCAACCTTGTTTCGTTACACTTCTCGCCATGAAATGCCTTACTGCGGTAGCGCTTTCCCTGGTCCTCACCGTTTCGATTCAGGCAGCCTCGCCGGAGCCCGTGCGCGCGCGGCAGGCCATGGTCGCGTCGACCTCGGAGATCGCGTCCCGCGTTGGCGCGGACGTCATGAAACGCGGTGGCAACGCCGTGGATGCGGCGGTCGCGGTGGGGCTGGCGCTGGCGGTCACATGGCCGTCGGCCGGCAACCTCGGCGGCGGCGGCTTTCTCCTGCTGCGCAAGGCGGACGGCACCACCGAAGCGATCGACTATCGCGAACGTGCGCCTCTCGCCGCCACTCGCGACATGTACCTGGACGCGCAAGGCAACGTCGTGCCGAAGCTCTCCACTGACGGATACAAGGCCGTCGGCGTCCCGGGCACCGTGGCCGGTCTGGCCCTCGCTCACAAACGTCACGGCAAACTGAAGTGGGAAGATCTCGTCGAGCCGGCACGCAAGCTCGCCGCGGAAGGGTTCACCGTCAGCTATCACCTCTCCCGCAGTCTCGCCGCCAAGACCACCATCGACAAGATGCAACCCTGGGCCGACTCGCGGCGCATCTATCAACGCGACGGCAAGTTCTACGACCTCGGCGAAACGTTCGTGCAACCCGAGCTCGCGGCCGTGCTCGCGCGCATCAAGGCCAACCCCCGCGACTTCTACGAGGGCGAGACGGCCAAGCTCATCGCCGCGGACATGAAGGCCAACGGCGGCCTTGTCACCCTCGAAGATCTGCGCACCTATGAGCCGACCCTCCGCCAGCCGTTGCGCACGACCTATCGCGGCTACGAGATCCTCACCATGCCTCCCCCATCGTCCGGAGGCATCGCCCTCATCGAGATGCTGAACATGCTCGAGCCTCTCGACCTGAAGGCGATGGGCTGGCACTCGTCGCAGCAGGTCCACACCATGGTCGAAGTGATGCGCCGCGCGTTCGCGGACCGCGCCGCCTACCTCGGCGACACGGACTTCGTGCAGGTGCCTGTGGTCGGACTGACGTCTCCGAAGTACGCACGGGCTCGAGCAAAGACGATCACCGATCGCGCCACACCCAGCAAGGACGTCCTCGGCGGCAATCCCGCGCAGTACGAATCGCCCGAGACGACGCACTACACCATCGTCGATGCCGAGGGCAGCGTCGTGTCCAACACGTACACGCTCAATGACTCCTACGGAGCCGGCGTCACGGCCAAAGGCACGGGGATTCTCCTCAACAACGAGATGGATGACTTCACGGCCAAAGTCGGCGTGGAGAACGTCTACGGATTGATTCAGGGCGAGTCCAACGCCATCGCGCCGAAGAAGCGGCCACTCTCTTCGATGACACCGACGATCGTGCTGCAGGAAGGAAAACTCTACTTCGCCGTCGGCAGCCCGGGCGGACCAACCATCATCAACACCGTGCTCCAGGTGATCGTCAACGTCATCGACTACGGCATGAACATCCAGCAGGCCATCAGCGCCCCGCGTTTTCACCACCAGTGGCTGCCGGATCACATCTTCTGGGAGCAGTACGACTTCTCCGCCGACACCCGCGCCGCACTCGAAGCAAAAGGCCACGCCTTCCGTCCCCTGCCGGGCATGGAGAGAACCGAGCCCGGCGAGATCGGCGACGCCCACGGCATCCTCATCGACCCCCGCACCGGAATGCGGATGGGAGGCTCGGATCCACGCAGAGGCGGTGCATCGGTGGGGTGGTGATCGGTTGGCGAAGCGGAGCGCCGGCGTCCCCGCCGGCTGGCTGTGCGGCGTCCCGCCGCGGGCGGGGGAAGCGTGCCAGAGTCCACGCCGGTGACTCTCGCGCAAAACTGACTTCCTCGCGAGAGCGCACAGGCGAGGACGCCTGCGGGCCAGCCGGCGGGACGCCGGCGCTCCGCTTCGCCAAGCGACCCGTTGTACGATTCGCGGCATGAACGTCGAAAAGAAAGCGCTGACCGCCTGGGCCAAGAGCGAACGTAACCGGTTCGAAGACACGCTGAAGCAACTCGTCGAGATCCCTTCGGTGTCGGCGGATCCCGCGCATCAGAAGGACATCCGCGCCTGTGCGGATGCGGCGGCGCAGCTCATCCGCGATTTCGGCGGCGACGCGAAGATCCTCAAGACCGACGGCAATCCGATCGTGCATGGCCGCTTCAAGGCCGGCAAGGGCGCGCCGACTCTCACCGTCTACAACCACATGGACGTGCAGCCTGCGTCCAAAGAGACCGAGCCGTGGGAGACCGAGCCCTTCGTGTTCACGAAGAAGGGCGATCGCTACTACGGCCGCGGCACGACGGATGACAAGGGTCCGGCCCTGGCCGCGATGTGGGGCATCCGCGCGGCGCGCGAGGCCGGCATTCCGCTGAACCTCAATGTGCTCTGGGAGCTCGAAGAAGAGATCGGCTCACCGAACTTCGAGAGCGGCATCACCAAACACGCCAAGCAGCTCGCCACCGATCACATCCTCGTCTCCGACACGATCTGGGTGTCGCGCAAGCGCCCCGCCTGTCCGGCCGGACTGCGGGGACTGCAAGGCTTCACGCTCTCGCTCCAGACCGGCCAGACCGATCAACACTCGGGCGTCACCGGTGGTGCGGCGCGCAATCCCATCGCCGAGCTGATGCAGCTCGTCTCGGAGATGTTCGACGCCCGCACCGGCCGCGTGAAGATCAAGGGCTTTTACGACGACGTCGTACCGCCGTCGAAGGAAGAGCTGCAGGACTTCCGCGACTCCGGCTTCACAGTCAAGCAGTTCAAGAAAGACCACCAGTTCCGCTCCATCCGCACCGAGAACGCGCTCGAGGTGATGAAGCGCATCTGGGCCATGCCCACGTTCGAAGTGCATGGCCTCGTCGGTGGATACACGGGCCCGGGCATCAAGACCGTCATCCCTCCGCGCGCTGAGGTGAAGATCTCCTGCCGTCTGGTGCAGCAGCAGGACCCGCACAAGATCACGAAACTCATCCGCGAGTTCGTCAAGAAGCGCAGCCCGGACGTGAAGCTGGAGATCGAGAACCAGATGTGGCCCTACAAGGCGCCCACCACCGGCGCCCTGGCCGACGCGGTGAAGGACGCCATGGCCTTCTCCTTCGGTCGCGAGCCGGTCTTCGTCCGCGAAGGCGGCTCCATCGGCGCCGTGATCTCCATGGAGAAGATCCTCCAGTCCCCGGTCATGTTCCTGGGTCTCTCCCTCCCCGAGCACGGCTATCACGCCCCCAACGAGAACTTCGACTGGCAGATGGCCAGCGGAGGCATCGTGGCCTTCGTGAAGTACTTCGACAATCTGGCGAGGATGTGAGGCCGGTGCTGAGTGCTGAGTGACGAAGTGCTGGGTCCTGGGTGCTGAGTGTCACAGTCTCATAGGTTCACGGTCTTAAGACGCCAGTGCGGCCGGCCTCTGTGCTACTAACAATGAAATTCTTCGCGCGACGCACAGATTCTCGCCGCCGTAGGCGGCGGCTGTGGTGCGGCTCTGCCGCGCTGTGAAACTGTGAGACTCTGAGCGCATTGCCGGGTTTGACTCAGCACTCAACACCCAACACCCAGCACTCAGCGCCACCCCCGGTCATCCCGGCTTCGGGCCGATGTACTTCGCGCGCGGGCGGATCATCGTTCCCTGCTCGTATTGCTCGATGGCGTGGGCGATCCAGCCGATGGTGCGGCCGATGGCGAAGAGGGTGAGGGCGGAGCCGCGGGGGAGAGCGAGGGTGCGGGCCAGGGCCACCAGGGCGAAGTCGATGGTGGGCTTCTCGCGCAGGACGCTCTCCGCGGCTCCGGCCAGTGCCAGTGCGAATGTGCGCTCCTTGGACTTCGGGAGCATTTCCAGCAACAACGTCGCACGCGGGTCGCCGTCCGGGTAGAGCGGATGGCCGAAGCCGTCCACTTCCGCGCCGCGACGGAGCCGGTCTGCCAGCGCCTTGCGCGGATCACGCGTGCGGCGCAGCTCCTCGAACAGTGCGTCGACGCGCTCGGTGGCGCCGCCGTGTCGGGTGCCTTCCAGTGCGGCCAGACCGGCCGCCACGACGGCGTACGGATTCGAGCCTGCCGAAGCGACGCAGCGGGCAGTGAAGGCGGAGACATTCAACTCGTGATCGGCGGTGAGGATGAGCGCCACGCGAATGAGCTCGCGGGCCTGCTTCACTTGCGGCGCCCAGGCGCGAGCGAGGGTCTCCTCCACGGTCGGCTCGAGCTCACGTGACTCCGCGGCCACGCTGGTGAGCAGATTCACGATGCGCCAGCCGGTCTGGGCCACCGCGCGCGGGCGGAGATCGAAGGCCAGCGAGTCGCGCGCGCCGACGAGAGGCAGGATCGACTGCGCGCGATGGATGAACGGCAGGTCGGCAACGCCCTCTCCGCCCACCACGTGCAACGGTGTATCGAAGACGTCCGCGTCGAACGAGCCCGTCCAGATCAGCGCCGCCACTTCCTCGAGCGAGCGTGTGCGGGCCAGCTCCGCGGCGTCGTGGCCGCGGTAGTACAGCCGGCCGGCGGCGATGAGGGTGATGGCCGACTCGAGGATGGGCACGCCCCAACGCAGCGCGTGCTGTGCGGCCTTCTCCGGGTTGCGGCGCTCCTCACCGCGCACGCGCAGGCGCTCCACATCCTCGCGCGCATAGCGGCGCTCCCGCGAGGCTCCCGGGGCCGGCTCGGAACGGACGAAGCCGCGGGAGACATAGGCGTACAGCGTGGACCGGCTCACGTCCAGCAGCCGGGTGGCTTCCTTGGCGTCGATCCACTCGGTCTTGCGTGCCATGGGTTGATTCTACAATCAATGTTGACACGCGTGTAAAGCGAAATTAGTTTGGGAGGCATGAATGGACTGGAAGGCGTCGTGGCCGCGGAGACGCGACTGAGCATGGTGGACGGGCAGCGCGGCGAGCTGATCATCGCCGGACATCGTCTGGAAGAGCTCGCGTCGTGGCATTTCGAGGAGGTCGTGCAATTGCTCTGGGGCGTGGCCTCCGGCGGGCGCACGATTCCTCTCTCGCGAAGCGCAGTCTTAGCGGGCGCGTCCTCCCTGGCGCCGACTGCTCCGCTGATGGACGCCCTGCGCGCCGGCGTGGCTTCGCTCACCGCCGCGGACGATGCCGAGGCCGCGCCGCTGCTGCTGGCGAGCTGTCCGGTGATCGTCGCCGCCGCGTGGCGGAGGCAGCAGGGACTGGAGCCGCTGGTCTCGCGTCCCGACCTCGGCTTCGCGGCAAACTATCTCTACCTGCTGCACGGAGTGGAGCCCGACTCGGAGCGCGTGCGGGGACTGGAGACCTATCTCAACACAGTGGTCGATCATGGCCTCAACGCCTCGACGTTCACGGCGCGCGTGATCGCCTCGACGGGCTCCGACCTCATCTCCGCGGTCACCGGCGCGATCGGCGCGCTCAAGGGTCCGCTCCACGGAGGAGCGCCCGGTCCCGCGTTGGACATGGTGTTCGCCATCGGCGAGGCCTCCCGTGCCGAGGAGTCTCTGCGGCGGAAGATCGAGTCGGGAGAACGGCTGATGGGCTTCGGGCACCGCATCTACAAGGTGCGCGATCCCCGCGCGGACGTTCTGGCCGCGGCCGCGCACCGGCTCTACACGCGCGGCGGCGACCTGGCCCTCTACGAGCTGGCCCGCGCCGTGGAGCGCACCGCACTCCGGCTGCTCGAAGAGTACAAGCCCGGCCGCGGGCTGCAGACGAACGTGGAGTTCTACACGGCGCTGCTGCTCCACGGAGTGGGCCTCCCCACCGAGCTCTTCACGCCCACCTTCGCCATCAGCCGCGTCGCCGGCTGGATCGCCCACTGCCTCGAGCAACGAGCGGAAGGAAGGCTGATTCGACCGCAGAGCGTGTACGTCGGCGCGATGCCGTAGGTGTCGTCACCTCGGGGTCGTCGAGTCTTCGAGTCTTTCGTTTCTTCGCGTCTTTCGTTTCTGCGGGTCGTCGAGTCGTCGAGTCGTCGAGTCGTCGAGGGTTCTCGCGAAGGGGTCTCACAGGTTCATAGGCTCACAGTCTCATAGACGCACGTGGCAAAGACCCCTATGAGACTGTGAGACTGTGAGACTCGAAGTCTCGAAGTCTCGAAGTCTCGAAGTCTCGACGACTCGAAGACTCGACGACTCGACGACTCGAAGTCTCGAAGAAGTCTCGAAGACTCGACGACTCGAAGACCCGCAGAAACGAGAGACGAGCAGAAGCGAAGACGCGAGAAGGGCGCGAAGGCAGGCGCTAAGGGCGCTGGTCGAGGTTGGCGAGGCGCCGGTCGAAGATGAAGGGGCCTCCTGGAAAGACGGCGGCGACGATTCCCGTGGCGGCCATCGCGCGAGTCATCGGCACTTTGCGGATCGCGAGAAGGAACATCGCCACCAGGGCCATGAAGAGGATTCCGTGGACCAGCCCGGCCACTCGCACCGCGGCGGGCATCCCGGCAAAGTATTTGAGCGGCATGGCGATGCCGAACAGGATCAACGTGGAGATCCCCTCCACGACCGCAAGCCAGCGTAACGCACGCAGGAAGGACATGGGCGGCATCATACAGGGGGCCTTGTCACGCGGAGACGCGGAGGCGCGGAGAACCATTTTCCGCGGAGCCAGAGGGAGACGGTGACGAGGCCGATCAGCACGGGCACTTCCACCAGCGGCCCGATGACAGCGGCGAAGGCGGCGCCGTGCGCGATCCCGAACGTGGCCACGGCTACCGCGATGGCCAGCTCGAAGTTGTTCGAGGCCGCGGTGAAGGACAGCGTTGCCGTCTGCGGGTAGGACGCTCCCGCCTTGCGGCTCATCCAGAAGCTGAAGAGGAACATCACCACGAAGTAGATGAGCAGCGGCAACGCGATCCGCAGCACGTCCAATGGCAGCCTCACGATGGCGTCGCCCTTCAGGCTGAACAGGATCACGATCGTGAAGAGCAGCGCGAGCAGCGTGAGAGGGCTGATGCGCGGAACAAAGACGCGGTGATACCAATCCAGGCCCTTGATCTTTCCCAGCACGTACCGCGTCAGAAATCCCGCCGCGAAGGGGACGCCCAGATAGAGCAGCACACTCTTCGCGATCTCTCCGATGGTGATGGTCACGACCGCGCCCTGCAGGCCGAGCCAACCCGGAAGCACGGTGATGAAGAACCAGGCGTAGACGCTGAAGAAGAGCACCTGGAAGATGGAGTTGAAGGCCACCAGGCCCGCGCAGTACTCCGTGCTCCCCTCGGCGAGGTCATTCCAGACCAGCACCATGGCGATGCAGCGCGCCAGGCCGATCAGGATCAGGCCGATCATGTACTCGGGCCGGTCTCGCAGAAACAGCACCGCCAGCGCGAACATCAACACGGGCCCGATCACCCAGTTCTGCACGAGCGAGAGGGCGAGCACTTTCTTGTTCCCGAACACCCGCGGCAGTTCCTCGTAGCGGACTTTGGCCAGCGGCGGGTACATCATCAGGATCAGGCCGATCGCGAGAGGCACGCTGATCGAGCCGATGTTCCAGGCGTGGATGGCCGTGTGGAATTGCGGCGTGACGTTGCCGAGAAGCACGCCCAGGCCCATGGCCAGGAAGATCCAGAGTGTCAGATAGCGGTCGAGGAAGGACAGTCTTTTCATATTCGGCGATTCGAATATGTGGGAGAGGGTCAGAGGTGTCAAGGCTTTTCACGCGGAGACGCGGAGGCGCGGAGAGATCACTTTCCGGTCGTCGCGGTCGATCCTGCGATGAGGAGGGTTGCGAAGACAAGGGGGACCGTCACGTGCTCGAGGAGTCGAGGCCAGGAGTAGACGATGTGCCAGGACACATCGTGCGGTGAGATGAGGTAGACCGCGACATAGGCGAGGCCTTGGAACAGGCAGGTCAGGAGGACGAATCGTTCGCGACGGAGCGAGCCCACGAGAAGCACGAGTGCCGCAGCCAGTCCCACCCAGAGCAGCGGACGAGCGGGCGGTTCCTGGGCGATGCCGCGGAGGATGGGGCCGACGCGGTCGAGGTCGAAGGCGCTGGGGAGGAGATCGCCTTCCAGCCGATGCCACGCGCGCAACGCGAGCCAGGGAACGGAGAGCGCGACGGCCGGCCAGAGGCTCACCACTTCTCGGACTCGACCCACGAGCACGAGCACCAGCACCACGACGGCGATCAGCAGCAGTCCCTCATTCTTTGAGCAGGCAGCCAGCCCCAGGAGGATGGCGCTCAGCGGCGTCACACGACGGCGCATCAAGAGGAGGCCGGCCGTTCCGTACGCGACCATCGGCGCGTCTGCGAGGCCGATCCACGGCGACGCTCCCACCGCGGCCACGCCCAACGTTGCCAGCGCGGCGACGTGGCGCGGCAACTCGCGCGCGAAGAGATCGCGGACGATGAGCGCCAGTGCGACCGCGTACAGCGTCGTCACGGGACCCATCCAGCGATCGCTCCAACCTCCCTCGTGCAGCGCCACGAGGAGGTAGTTGAAGGGCAGGAGCAGCGGGTAATCGGAATGCTGGTACCAGTTGAACGGACCAAGCAGGAAGGCCCAGTCGATCGAGCCATGCTCGAAGAACACACGTGCCTTGAGACCCCAGATGGCCCAGAAGTCCCCATGCCTCACGGGCTTCTCCGCCGCGACGAAGGCGTGCGCGCCGAGAACGATCAACGTGCCGAGATCGATCCACGTCGCGCGCGCCTCAGGTGGTCCGGCCTCTCGCACGACCTTTCGGGCCGGGATCCAAAGCGAGATTGCCACGACGAGCAGGGCCACGGTGACGGACAGGCGCGACCACCCGAGGCCCAGGCCGGACAGCGTGAACAGCACCAGCCAGACGATGCCGCTGCCGAGGAGGAACGCCTCGCCGAGGAGACGTGCGCGTGAGGGTGAGTCGTCGCGATCGAGGAGCAGCGCGGCAGGCAGTCCCACGACGACGATCTGCGTGAGGGCCAGAAGCAGCGCCGTCACGGCAGCCTCCGATACAGCGCTCCATGATGGCCACTCCAGAGTAGAGCGTAGCGGCCACGCGGTCCACCCATCCCCCACACCGCCACGAGCTCGACCTCGCCCAGGCGTTCGAAGTGAAAGCTGTCGTCCCGATCGATGAGCGGGATCACCCGTCGCCCAGCCAGGATGTAGCTGGCCCGGTAGTAGATGGACGAATAGCCCCGGCTCCAGGAGCGCGCGGGCGCGGCGACGGCAATCGATTGGCCCGGAGCGGAGCGTGCCTTCACTTCCGCCAGGAACCGCACGTACTCCGGCAGCAGGTCTGCCGGCGGCTCACTCCGGATGCGCAGCAGCGGCCGCGGATCGAGCGCGCCAAGGAGAACGGCCGCGAAGACGACCCGCGCCAGAAGCGGCTTCGAGTGCACCTCGCGACTCTAGCATTCGCGATGGTGTGGACTGACCTCGTATTTCTTCGCTCGTTACGCAAATCTTCGAGCTGAAGTGGCTGTCATCCCGAGCGTCGAGCGAGGGATGACAGGCAAACGTTGCATGGGGTGCGGGCCCCTAGTCTGCGCGGTAGAAAACACGTTGGCCTCGGAGCTGCCGTACGCGCCCACGGCTATGCCAACCAGCGCCGCCGGTCGTACCGGCTAGCACCGCTTTTGCTAAGTGTGGGCGCCGTGACTCAGAAGAAACGCATTCTCATCGTGGACGATGACGAACCCATCCGCGCCATGCTGGCCAAAATCGTCGGACGCCAGGACCTGGATGTGGTCACCGCACGCGATGGCGCCGAAGCCATTGAGCGGATCGACGAGAACGGCTTCTCGGTGATCCTCCTCGACCTCATGATGCCCCGCGTCGACGGCTACGGCGTCCTGCGTCACCTTCAGGCTCACCACCCCGAAAAGCTCAAATGCACGATCATCGCCTCGGCCGTTTCGGAGAGCGAGATCCTGCGGAACTTCGAGATCCCCGTCTATCGAATCCACGCCAAGCCCTTCGACATGCCTCGCCTGCTCGAGGACATTCGCACCTGCGCGGATGATTCCGCGAAAAGCTGAGTCGCCACGCGGCGCTGAGCCTGCGCGGGGCAGAAATGCATTGGCCTCGAAGCGACCGTACGTGCCGAAGGCTATGCCAACCAGCGCCGCCGGCCGTGCCGGCTACCGGTTGGCGTACTGCTTCTCGTAGTACGCCTTGTACTCGGCGCTCCGCTCCTTGATGGCGCGCCACCAGGGCTGGTTGTCCATGTACCAGCGCACGGTGCGCTCGAGGGCGGCGTCGAAGTCGGTGTCGCACTTGAAGCCCACGGATTCCAGCTTCTTCGTATCGAGCGAATAGCGGCGGTCGTGGCCCTGGCGGTCGCCGACGGGCTTGATCAGAGACTCCGGTTTGCCGGTGAGGGCGAGGATGCGCTGCGTGATCTCGCGGTTCTCCAGCTCGTTGCCGCCGCCGATGTTGTAGACCTCGGAATTCTCTCCGCGGTCGATGAGGAAGTCGATGGCCGCGCAGTGATCGTCGACGAAGAGCCAGTCGCGGACGTTGCGGCCGTCACCGTAAAGCGGAAGCGACTGATCGTCCATCGCATTCGTCACGAACAGCGGGATCAGTTTCTCGGGATACTGGAACGGACCGAAGTTGTTCGAGGCGCGCGTGACGATCACCGGCATGCCGTACGTCTGCGCGTACGCGTGAGCCATGCGGTCGCCGCCGGCCTTGGAGGCCGAGTACGGATTGCGCGGGTTGAGCGTGTCCGTCTCCGTGAACGAGCCGTTGTCGATCGAGCCGTAGACCTCATCGGTGGAGACCTGCACGAACCGCTTCAGATTCGGTGCATGCTTCCGCGCCTCCTCGAGCAGGATCAGCACGCCTTGCACATCCGTCTGGATGAAGGTGGCCGCCTCCATGAGCGAGCGGTCGACATGCGTCTCGGCCGCGAAATTCACGACCACGTCCACGCCGCTACCGTCCACGCCCTTGTACGCCTCGGCCACTTCCTCGGGCACGGCGATGTCGCCCTGCACGAAGCGGTAGTTCGGCTGGCCTTCGTACTCCGCGAGATTCTCGCGGATCCCGGCGTAGGTCAGCTTGTCCAGATTCACGACCTGGGCGTCCTGGCCGTACTTGTTGAAGAGAAAACGAATGAAGTTCGATCCGATGAAGCCGGCGCCGCCGGTGACGAGATAACGCATGTGCAATCCTTGTGAGGGTTTCGCGAGCTGTGTCGAAGGTTGCCTGTTCCAGGTTGCCAGAAGTACAGCTTCCCGGAAGTCGGTGTCCAGTGGGTTGGGTTGTCAGTTGTCGGTTCTCAGTTCGTGGTGATCTATCAATGGTGCGACTGGGTGCAGACAACCGATCACCGACAACTGACAACCCGTCCACTGGACCCTCGTTTCCGGGGGGGGGCTGTACTAAGGGAACGATCGCCCTGGCAGCGGGCAACCGGCAACCGGCAACCACTCGCGGGCCGGCAATCCTACTAGAATCGCGCCTCCAATGCGCGCTTCGCCCTTTCGCATCGAGCTCCGGGAGCTGTTCCGCCTGGCACTGCCTCTGGCGGCGGCACAGGCCGGGACGCAGATGATGGGGCTGGTCGACATCGCGGTCTTGGGACGGGTCGGCGCGGCGGAGCTCGCCGGTGCGGGCCTCGCCAACGCGATCTACTTCGCGGTCTCCGTGTTCGGGATGGGAGTGATCTTCGGCATCGACCCTCTGATCTCGCAGGCCCTCGGGGCCGGGGACCGCGCGCGCGCACGGCAACTGCTCTGGCAGGGAGGCTGGCTGGCGATGGCCGTCACGGCGGTGCTGACGGTCGTGCTGCTCAGCGGCGCCGCCGCGATTCCCTACATGGGCGTGCAGCCCGAGCTCATCGCACCGGCAACGACGTTCCTCTCCATCCGCACGTTCACGCTCGCGCCGTTCCTGCTGTTCTTCGTCATCCGCGCGTATCTGCAGGCGCAACACCTCACCCGCCCGCTGGTCACGGCGATGGTGGTCGCGAATGTCGTGAACCTCGTGCTGGACCTTTATCTCGTATTCGGAGGAAGCTCGCTGCCGGCCTGGTGTGGTCCGCTCCGGGCCATGCCGGCGATGGGCGTCACGGGCGCGGCGCTGGCCACGGTAGCGGCGACGCTCGCGGAGGTGGCCATCGTCGTCGTGGCGGTCCGGCGGGTGATCGTGCCGGAGCGCGTCAACCGTCGCTGGAACAGCGTCGAGATCGTCCGCGCCTTCCGCCTGGGACTGCCTGTGGGCCTGCAACTCGGCGCGGAGATCGGCGTGTTCGCGCTCGTGGGGATCCTCGCCGCGCGACTGGGGACGCTGCACCTGGCCGCACACCAGACCGTGATCAGCATCGCCTCATTCACCTACACGGCCGCTCTCGGAGTGGCGTCGGCAGGCTCGGTCCGCGTCGGAAACGCCATCGGCGCGCGCGATCCCTTGCGCACGCGCGACGCGGGACACGCCGCCTTCGTCGGCGGCGGACTGGTCATGGCCATCGCCGCGACCGCGTTCGCGCTGTTCCCGGAAGGGCTCGCGCGCCTGATCACCGACCAGACCGCCGTCATCGCCGCGGCCATCCCGCTGTTCGTCGTCGCCGCGGTCTTTCAGATGTCCGACGGAATCCAGGCCGTGGGCAGCGGCGTGCTGCGCGGAGCCGGCGACACCCGCTACACCTTCACCGTAAACCTCATCGGCCACTGGTTCGTCGGCCTCCCCGTCGCGCTCTACCTCGGCTTCCGCGCCGGCCTCGGCATCGTCGGCCTTTGGTGGGGCCTCTGCGCCGGACTCACCGTCGTGGCCATCCTCCTCTTCCTACGCTTCGAAAAGCTCTCCCGAGGCGAGATCCGGCCCCTTTGACGTCCAGGCGCGCGGTCACTCGAGCGGAGCGCCGGCGTCCCGCCGGCTGGCCCGGCGGCGTCTCGCCGCCGAGCCTCACCCCACCCATGGCCAATCGCGCAGCCCTGCCTTCGCCGGGTTCGCCTGAATGTAGGCCCGCGCTTCGCAGAATTGCTGGGGCGACCGGATGACCCGATCAAAGTACTCGCGTTGCCAGATGACGCCCTTTCCGATTTCGTGCGCAGTGAAAGACTTCCACGAGTGCAACACCTTGTCGAGATCCCGCCCTCGCTCCAGATAGAACAGGGTGTGCACGTGATTCGGCATGACGCACCACGCGTGCAACTCGTAGCGAAGACGATCGAAATGCTTCAACGCATCGACAACGACCTGGCCGTGTTTGCGCAGTAGGCGCGAACCCTGGCCCTCATCCAGAAAATGATCGAGACGGATGGCAAAGGCCTCGTCCAAACGCGCTCGTTCCGCATCGGTCGACAGGCTTCGCGTTGCCTGACGACGCTCGATCATCAACCGTCGCGTCACTTCCGTCGGCAAAGAGTCAGCGAGCCGGAATGTGACCGAGTAAACCGCTTGATCGACTTCCCAATGTGGAAGACGACCTCGCGAACGGATACGCACAACTCTTGGCTCGGAAATGAAATTGTCATGGCGCATGCGATGCTTGGCGCCGGGAAGAGAGCGCGAACGGACTCGTCGCGCAGTGTGGATCGTCAGTTTAACACGCGGCGGCGAGACGCCGCCGGGCCAGCCGGCGAGGACGCCGGCGCTCCGCAGGCTCAGGCCCCGGCATTCGTCGGCGCTTTGACGACGCGATGCTGCACACCAATAAGGCATCTTCAAGGCGCACGAGGCGCGAGCGGAGCGCCGGCGTCCCCGCCGGCTGGCCCGGCGGCGTCTCGCCGCCGCGCCGCGGTCACTCGAGCGGGTTGTGCCGGCGCAGCGCTTCGACCGCTTTGCGTTGTCGCACTTGCAGGGCTTCGAAGTCGCCCTTCAAGACAGCGGCTCCCACGGTGCGGAGCGTCTGCGCGGCGCGGCTGATGGCTTCGGACATCGATCGTGGATCGGGACGCCTTCCCTGACGAGAGGCGCCCGAGATGGCCACGATTTCCTCGAGGTCGAACTCCGCCCGCTCCAGGGGATCACTCTTGATGTGGCGGAGGTTCTGGACCGAGACGCCGCAGTAGCCGCCCAACTCGTGTTCCACGATGACTTTCACCGTCGGATTGGCATAGAGCACCCAGACGCCGCCACTCGAAACAGGGGCCGGCTCGCGGCGCATGCCGTACTCCGTCTCCAGGAACTCGAAGTCCCGCGCCACATCCGCCGCAAAGTTCTCGTGGGTATACATGGTGTCCCAACGGATCCGCGCTGCCGCGAATCGCACGGGGAAGAGTAATGCCCGGAAGACCTTGCCGCAAGGAATCCGGCTTCGGCCGATTCGAGCTCGGCCGAAACGTCGGGATGGCGATGCCGATCAGTTCCCTCGAATGTACTGCGCCACGTCGTCGATCAGTTCTTCCACGGCATTCTCGAGCTGATCCCCTTCTCTGCCCGAATGCCGGATCTTGCAAACGATCTCGCCCTGGGCGCTCACGCGGGCGAGGCCGCCAACGGCGGCGAAAGTGGAGCGCCGGCGTCCCGCCGGCTGGCCGGGGGGCGTCCTCGCCCCGGGCGGGGGAGCGCGCCTTGCGCGAAGGACGCTCGTCTCGCGATGCTGGATTTCGGCTCGAATGCCCACCGCGCGCGGCCGGGACGCCCCCGGGCCAGCCGGCGGGGACGCCAGCGCTCCTCGACTACCTTCGAGTCCGTTGACCCGTACCGCTTATGCGAGCGAGATGGGCATTTCAGGGCGTGGCGGTGGTGCTGGTCCACCAGAGGGCGAGGAGCACGCGGCCGTCGGGGAGGCAGGGGTCGGCGCAGTTGCTGATCACGTGGCCGGTGGCTGAGGAGGCGAATGAGATCGTGTTTTCATCGACCACATCGACCGTGACCAGGTCGCTGCGCTCGATGGAGCTCTTCTTCTCACGACGGGACAGGGCGCTCGGCGCGCGTCCGCTGGCGACGGCCACCGGCTCGAAGGTCACCTTCTCTTCCCATTTGATCTGTCCGTGAAAGTCGGGCGTCGCATAGAGACCGGTGTAGCTCACGTAGACATCGGGCCAGGGCTGGTCGAAGGTGAGCAGTGTCAGCTCGACCCTCTCCACGCTCTCGATCACCGCCGCGGGATCGGACAGCGAGCCGCGGCGGACGTCGGTGATCTCCCTTTGTGCATTGGCCTTGAAGACGGCGATCTCGGCGGGAGAGGGCGAAGGGGCGGGCTCGAACGCGTAGACCGCCTGAAAAATGGCGGCGCGATTGTCGGTCCACTCAAAGGCCAGCGCCCCGGTGAAACCGCCGTCGTCATCCTTCCGCAAGTCGATGCCGCCGATGCGGACCGCTCTCCGGACGCCGCTCTGCACGAGGGTCAGGGTCGGAGTCCATTCCAGGACGGAGCCGGGGTGAATGTGGATCAGCGCGCGCTCGATGAGTTGAGCGCGGTCGGGGCCGAGCTCCTGGCGCAGATCTGCTTGTGCGACCGGTGTCGCAAGACAGAGGAGCGCGATCAGGAAGAGGAGCAGGGTCGGTCGCGTCTTCATCGGGTCCTCAGTTCTTCGGGTCGAACATCTTGCGAATCTCGTCATAGGCGGGGAAGACCTTGGTGAAATACCCGTAGGCAAGGTAGCTGTGTGTGTTCGAGTCGAAGAACGCTTTGCCGGCGTCATAGAGCGCGGAGCCAGAGTCGGTCCACGTGCCTTCGAACGCGGAATACTCGGTCATGTTCGTGTTGCAATTGTCGACATTGCACTTCGTCCCGAGCAGTAGATCCAGACTGACGTTGCCAGCAGCCTTGGAGGTGGTCGGGAACCAGAATGCGAGCTCACCCCACTGCCGTTTGATGGTCCAACGTTCCTCGCTGGGCAGGCCTTCCTCGAAGACGGTGTCCCAGTGCTGCTCGGTGGGCCCATGGTCGAGCAGGGTCCAGTTCTGACTGAGGATGTTGTCCGCGGAGCGCCACGGCGGCAAGTTGTTGGTCAGGTTGCGCCTCAGGATCATCGAGAGGAGCCGGAGGCCGCGCTCCAATCCGATGCGCATCGGCCGGGACAGAGGCTTCTGCTCGAGCTGATTCACGCGCCAGATCACGCGCAACACCATGTCGTTCGCGCTCCAGGTATTGAAGAGGCGCGTACGCGTGCGATTCTGATCGAAGAGTCCCCGCCAGGGTCCACGATTCGGTTGGACCGGTTGTGTGTTGTCGAAATCGTCCAATCCGCCCAACGGACGGGCCTGGCGCCAGCGTCGCGTGTAGAACTCTCTCGGATCGAAGGTGATCTGCGCGCCTGGAGTCCGCGACCCCACCTGTTGGGAGACTTTCTTCAGACCGTTCTGCCACTTGAGCTGCAGCAACGCGCCGCCCTGGATGAGCTGCATGGCCAGCCAGTCGGCCTCCCACACCGTGTCGTCTCTGTGTCCGTAGAGCTCAGCGTGACGCTCGCCCCAAAGAACCGTGGCATCCTCCGGATATCCCGAATGCATGGCCTCTGCCGCAAAGGCGGCCTCGTTCATGATGTATGTATCAACGATCCTTTCGCCGCCATTGGGGTCGAGCTCGTCACGGGACAGCGCGCTGTGCATCGCCAGATTTCCCAGACTATGGGCCAGGACGCGAATGTTCCGATTCGCGGTCTGTTCATGGATGGCCTCGAGGTATTTGGCGAAGGCCGGGCCCGTAGCAAACGCGCGGTATTCGTCCTCGGGATAGGAGAGGCCCGACCAGGCATCGTTCCTCCCCATGCCGCCACTCTCTCCCGGTTCGACGCCTTTGTAGTTGCTCGGCCAGCTCATCCCGACCGTGTGTGCGCAGTTTTTCACGCAGCCCGGTGTCTCATCGGCCTTACGCCACTCGCCCTGGCGGCGATGGACGGGGTGACCGACCCAGTACAGCCGCTTGAACACCGTGGGCAGGAAGATGGCTCGCATGTCCGCGTCCGGAACGTTGTAGCCGTGAACGATGACGTTGACGTCCCGGGCCTTTTCGGGAATGCGTGTAGTCGAGGCGGTCCATGAGGTGTTCGCCCACGTCAGTTGCGAATCGAGCAAGAACTTCTCGCGCTTGTCTGGGTAGACGATCGCGCGCGGGTCGAGGTCCATGGCCCCCAGCGGCTTGTAGTAGATCGTGTCGCCCTCCGGCCGGGCCGTGGCATAGGTGATCCACTGCCGCACCGGCCGGATCTCGACCGCAGCCTCGTCGAGATGCATGCCGGAGGTCGGAGTGTCCGAGGAGACGTAGTCGACCCACATCTTCGGCAGGTTCGTGGTCATGCTGCCCGAGTCACGGATGAGGCAATCGACACAGCGAACGAGCAGGTCGTAGGAACCGGATTTCAGTGGCGGCAGCGTCACATACCCGGCGGGACCGGGCCAGCATTCGCCGGACACGTTATGAATCGATTCGTTGTTGAACTGACAGGTCGCGGCCATGCTCGGCTCGGCTCCGACGATGTCCTGGAACTGATCGGCGGCATGCTCCTTACTTCTCAGATAGTCCTTGCCCGGCCTGCGCTTCGGGACGACGAACCACCGCGCCTTCTCGCCATCCTTGCCCAGCCACAGGCGTACTCGCGCGTTCGGATCGGCCGGCGTCGTCCACAGCTTGTTGACGGTGATCCGAACGGTGAAGTAGTCGGCCAGACCTTTGTCCTGGCCACCGTCTTCCGTGTCCTCGTCGCCATCCTCGGCACCTTGCCGGAGTCGTATGACCTTGGGCTCATAGAACTGCTCGGACTCCCAGAAGCCGAATGGCCGTCCCTTGCGAGCAGCCTCGCGATCGGTGCTGTCGATCTCGGTGTTGTTGTTGGAGTCGAGCTCCAGCCGCACCCATCCGAGCTTGATGGTGCGCGGCGCACTCTGCAGCTCACCCGTGTCCGATAGCACGGTCGCGCGGGCGACGAGATCCGTGTCCTGGTACTTGGCGGTGGCCGGCAGCGTGAAATAGCCCTCGCCTCTGGCGAGGTCCGTCCACGTGATCGGATAGGGACCGAATGGCGTGGAGCCACCGTCGGTGCCAGCCGTGGTCGGGAAGTGCTTGTTCTCGACGACCACGGTGCCCGTGATGCCGCTGACTACCGGCACGACTTTGATGTTCACCCGCAGCTCCTCGACGGCGTCGACCTTCTGCGGCGTGCTGACGGATCCGGCCGGGTCGTTGATGGCGATCTTGACCGGGTCGGCCTTCTTGATGATGACCACCGGCTTGAACGAGGCCACGTGCAGACCGGCGGTGGAACGGTTGGTCGTGCCCGAGGAGACGATGTAGCCGCCTTCCTGACCGATGGCGATCCGATAGCCGACTCCTTCCACCGTGCCGAGGTAGCGCGGCGCGGTCGGGTCGGCGATGCTGAACGTCATCGCGCCGCCCGCGGTGGCCACGACCGCGGTCGTGCCGGCCATTTCCACGTCGCTGCCGGACGGGTCGACGATGTGCGAGCCGATGAGATTCGGGACGAGCGGGTTGAGCAGATCGAAGACGAACAGCGCCGTGCCCGTCTCCAGATCGCCGTTCGCGTTGTTGGCCTGTCCCGTGCCGACGATCAACGCCAGATCACGGTTGCCCGCGCGCGTGAGCGTGATGGCGCGGCCGAACTGCAAGAGTCCCTGCGCGGTCGCGGGAGCGCGGGTCAGGCGCGGCGAGGTCTCCGTCGGATCGAGCACCACGAACGAGGTCGAGCCCGTGGCCATGACCAGTGTGCGCGTGCTGTTGCTGACCAGGTACTCGCCCGCGACGAGGTCCATGAGGTGCGCGCGGAAGCCCGTGTCGGGATCGATGATCGGCACCGAGCTCACCACCGCGGCCTGGCCGAAGCCGCGGCCCGCGACGGTGATGTCGTAACCCATGCGCACGCGCTGCGCGGGATCGTTCTCCGCCGCGCGATGAATGTCCATCGCGCGCTGGACGTCGATGACCTGAATGCCGTGCGGGTAAGTGATCGTGTAGAGGAAGCTCTTGCGCAACGCCAGGCGCAGCACGATCCCCTCTTCCACGCTCTCGGTCACCGAGACCACACCCACGCGCTTCGGTTGCTCGGGCGTCCGCACGTCGAAGAGGTAGACGTTGGACGGTCCGGGTGGCGTGTGCTTCAGTCCAGAACCGACCGCGACCAGGGTCTCGTCGTCATTCATCGGCGAGCGCGCCTCCGCGGACAGATGCGTGGGCATGCCCAGCAGCGCGGCACGACCGACCTCGCGCAAGTCCTCCGGATCGGAGATGTCGTAGACGGCCATCACACCGTTGCCGACGGTCTGCTTCGCCACGTATGCGTAGTCGCCCACCACGGCCACGGCCGGTCCATAGAACTCCTCGGCGGCATCGCCGAGGGGCTCGGGGTCGATGGTCTTGAACACGAGCTCGCGATCCGGGAAGTTGCGCGGAGCGGGACCGGTCGGTCCCAGATCCGTGTCCTGGATCGCGGAGGTGAGGCGGAGCGTGTACGTGGTATTGAAGTCGAGGCCGCCCAGCGGCACGATCGTGATCGCCGTGACCTTCGTGTCCGGCGGCTCGAGGAACAGATCGGTGATCGTGCGCGGGTGCCCCTGCGAGTCGAGGCCCGCCGCGGCGAGCTTGAACGCCACGGGATTGCTCCCGGCCGTGAACTGCAAGCCCGCCACGACATTGACCACGGGCTCGGTGAACACGACCTGCGGCAGGATGTCCACGGCCACACCGATGGCGTTCGCCTTCGGCACGAGCTTGCGGGTGATCCAGTCCGGGCCGACGTCGGGAATGCCCGCGTTGTTGGTCCCACCACCGGCCACGACGAGGAACGTGTGCAACACCTCGGTGGGCGCGCCGCCCAGCGGATCGAGCGCAGTCGCTCTCACTTCGAACGTGCCCGCGTTGCGCGGCGCGTAGAGCGTGGAGAGGATGAAGTCCATGCGCTCTCCCGTGCCGATGCCACCATCGTCGGGACGCACGGGGAACTCTTCGCCGTTCACCGTGGCGTTCTGGATCACGGCCTGCACGCCGTTGCGGAACTTGAAGCCGATCAGCAGCGGCGTCTCCGCGGCCACGATGCCGTTGATGTCCGTGCGCAGCAGACTCTGTGACTGGTCGAGCCGGAAGACGTTCACTTCCACGTCCGGCGACGGCGGAGGCGGCGTCGAGGCGGGGAACGTCAGATTCACTTCCGCCGCGTAGCCGTAGGTCATGTAGAGATTCGCGAAGTTGTTCGCGCGCGTGTTCGAGACGTTGGCCTCGAAGGCCGTGCCCACCGCGTAGTCGTCGCCGGAGCGCGCCTCGACGTCGATGGCGCCGCCCGTGTAGCGCGGATCCCAGAGCGTGAACGTGCCGTCCGGTCCGGTGCGGGCGATGGTCTCGATGTCCGGCGCCGTGCCGGCCTTGACCTTCACCATCGCATCCGCCACGGGCTCGTACCGCGGCGCGCTGGCGCCCGGCTCCCACATCGGGCGATACACATGCCCGGCGATGGCGCCCTGCACCGGGAGGCCCGGCATGAGCGCGTCCCATGTGTACATCATGGAGAAGATGAGCTCCGCGGCCACTCCGAACGCGAGCCCGCCGAGGTCGGCCTTGGCCTGCCAGGCAGCCGTCGAATCCTTCCAGCCGATGAACGGATAGGACGCGGTGACGACCTTGCCGTTGCCGTCTTCGAAGGCGTGGTCGATCGTCTCGTAGGCGACCTTTCCGCCGGGACCGTTCAGGCGGCGATAGACATAGAAGAAAGAGCCCGCGGGCGCATCGGCCGGGCGAGGGAAGACGAGATCGCCTTCTTTCTTCAGCGTGGGCTTCTGCTCGGAGACGATGCGCAGTCCGCCGCCGAAGGTGCCGCCGGGGATGTCGGGCTGGTCGGGGAACGTGCCCGGGCCGAATGCTTCGATGCGGAAGACGGCGCCCTGCTCGAGCGCGCCATCGGGGATGCGCAACTGCACGCCGCCCGGACCTTCCACGATGCCGCCGCCGGGTCCGATGGCCGTGCGGCCGCTGCCGTCGTTGAATGCGAACTGGCTGCGCTCGAAGGTCACGACGTAGCCTTGCGGATCGCTGATGGTGACGATCAGCCGGTCGTTGATCGTGGCCGGGAACGTGCCGCTGAAGGAGCCGTCGTTGCCCACCTGGAACGACACGACGATGCCGTTGCCGGCGTTGACGATCATGATCCGCGTGCCGGGAGGCAGCGATCCCGCGGGCGCGCTGACCGTCACCAGCCCTTCGGCGTTGGGCATGGTGAAGACCACGCGCTGCGTGTCGTAGTCGGGCGGCACATCGGGCGCGGTCGTGAACGTGACCGGCGCGATCGTGACCGCGCCGCCGTAGATGTCCGTCAGTCCCTGCACGGTCAGCGTGTAGCTCTCACCCGCGGTGAGGAGCGCCTGGGGAACGGCCGCGAGCACGCGACCGGTGCCGGAGAAGACGAAGCGCAGCGCGACGCTCGCGCCGCCCGTGCGCTGCAACGTGATGGTCGCCGCGTTGGCGGAGCTGACTCGCAACGGCGCGGTGGCTGTGATCTCGATCTGCGTGGAGGCGGGCACGTGAATGGCGCCGTTCTCCGGAGTCACGGTGGCGGTGGTGGCTTGCGCCGTGAGGTTGATGTTGGCGGAAGCCACCGCGCCCGCGGTGACCTGCGCGGTCGTCTCGCCGGAGAGCGAAGTCCTCGGCACCGAGGCGGTGAAGCGCGCCGTGCCCGTGGGGGCGATGGTCGCGAAGTCGCCTTCCGCATCCGTCACCGCGACGAAGGGCAGTCCTTCGATCGCCACGACTGCGAACGTCGCCGAAGACGGCAGGCCGACGTTGCCGGCGGCGAGCCCCCATGGCTGCGTGAGTCTGTAGAAGACGTAGCGGCCATCGCTGCGGAGACCGGCCAGCGGGCCGAGGTCCGTGGAGACGTAGCGCCCGCCCACCAACTCCGTCGCGGCCACGACCACCACGCGCGGCACACCGTCGACGCGCACGACACGCGCGATGACGACCGTGTCGCTCACGGGAATGGAGCCCGCGCGCACGGACAGCACCGCGGACGTGCCCAGGGTCATGCCGCCGAAGTCGACGACCACTTCCGCGATCGGGAACGCCGTCGCGGTGGACGGGAGGAAGCTCGACATCACGGCCGGCGTCGCGGAGATGGCCAGGTCCTCGGGCAGTGCGCCCGCGGGAATCGTCACTTCCACATCGCCCGCGTTGAGCGTCAGCGCCTGCGCGCCGCCGGTCCTGCCGCGCACGGCCTCGCGACCGGCGAGGATGTCCAGGTGGACGCGACCTTCCGTGATCTCGCCTGATTCGAAGCTCCGCGAGGGAACGATGGGGAACTGTGCGGTGAGGTCCGCGCCGTCGCGGAAGAGGACCAGGTCCTGCGTGCGCTTCTCTTCGGACGCAGTCGTGCCGGCGGACAGCGCGAACGACTCCGTCACCTCCGCCTGCACGACCGTGCCCGAAGGCAGCGGCGTGGGCGAATGCACGGTCAGCGTGCCCACCGCGGAGCCTCCCGTCGTGGGCAGCGTTGGCGGATTCACATTGCCGCTGCTGGTGGCCGTGTCGGGGATGGGCTGCATCTCCACTCCCGCCAGCAGCTCGCCCGCGACGGCGGTTGGGACCGAGACATCGTCCGCAATGACCAACGCGAACGAACCCTGCGCGGGCAACGACGTTTGCACGAGGCCACTGCTACTGCGCGCGACACTCGCGATGACGGTCGTCCACGCATGGACCGCGTCGTCGTAGCGGACCAGGTGCAGTGTGGCGTCGGGCGTTCCGCTGATGGCGACCGGGAACGGGACGTTGGCCGCGAGCTCACCGTCAGCATGCAGATCGAACGCGACCACGGGCTTCCAGCCCATCGGCAGCAGGTTCGGCAAGCCCTGCGTGCCGAGCGGCGTGAGGTACATGCGCGTCGACGCGGCGACGACGCCGCCCGGCACGGTGACCTGCACGTTCGGCGCAGTGAGCGTGTCGCCACTCGACGGAACCATCTTGCCCGAGCCGCGCGGCGTGAGTCGCGCGTCGACGGGCACGGTGCCGACGGCGGTCTGGATCGACACGGTCCGCTCCACGGACGTCATGGCCTCCGAGGCATCGGCCGGCGGATCGAAGAGGAGCACCAGGTGCTGATCGTTAGCCGGCAGCGCGTAGCGGCCGCGTTCATCGGTGAGGGTCTGGCGCGGCTGACCGGCGACGCGGACGATCGCGCCGCGGATGGGAAGTCCGGTGGCGTTGGAGAGCACGAGACCGGTCACTGCGCCGTCCGAGGTCACGCGCAGTTCCTTCGTGACCGTGGTGATGTTGCCGGCGGTGTCGGTGGCGATGACGCTGAGCACGAGCACGTCGCCGGGCTCCGCGGTGGCGGTCGCGAGGACATCGGCGCTGAACGGCGCTGTGGTCTGCGTGGAGATCACCGTGTCGCCCAGCTTGAAGACGACATCGCGCAGGGCGAGGTTCTCGACGACGGAGGCGGTGAAGCGGCTGGTGCGCGTGCGCGTGATCAGCGAGGGACCATCGACGCTGACGACCGGCGCGAGCGAGTCTCGCGTGACCAGCGTCGCGGCCTGACCGGTGCGCCCGAGGGCGTCCGTGGCGATCGCGGTGAGTGTGTTGTCGCCGTCAGTCAGGGGCACGCCGGTGAGCGTGAACGACCTCTCGTTCGCGTTCAGACCTGGCTGCAACGTGGCGGTGAGGCCCGCCATCGTGACGGCGGTGAGCGTCGTGTCGGTGACCGTGCCGGTGACCGAGGTCGTGGCTTCTTTCGTCAGAGTGCCCGGGGTGGGGCTCGTGATCACCACGACCGGCGCGGCCAGATCGAGGGTGATCGCGTGCGTGATCGACGTCGTGTTTCCGGCGGCGTCCGTCGCCACGATGGTGAACGTGGTCGCGCCTTCGGTGAGCCCGTCGATCGAGACCTGCCAGGCCTCGCCGGTGACCGACGCGACGCTGCCGTCGACCGTGACCGTCGTCGCGGTGGCATCCTGAATCGTGCCGCTGAGCGCGACCGGCACCGCGCCGGCGATGGCGTTGGCCGCGGGCGAAGCGACGGCGATCTGCGGCGCGACGGTGTCGCGCGTGACTTCCACGCTGCGCGTGCTGGTGTTGCCGCCCTGGTCCGTCGCGGTGAGCGTCACGGTCTTCTTGCCATCGCTGTCGAGCGCGATCACGGTCGAAAAGGCGTTGCCGGTGAGCGCGAGCGGCGCGCCATCCATGAGCAGCGTCACCGTCGAGGTGTCGGTGATGGTGCCGGACAGCGTGAACGACGACTGCGAGGTGACGAGGCCGGGAGCGGGCGACGTCACTGAGATGACGGGCGGGTTGGAGTCGACGTTCACCGTGACCTGCGCGGTGCCGATGTTGCCGGCCGCGTCGGTGACGGTGGCGCGGATGAGGAACGAGCCTTCGGTCGTGGGCACGGTCGCGTGGAACGTGCCGCTCGAAGCCATGGTGGTCACGCCGTTGACGTCGATGGAGACGGGCGAGGCGTCTTGCACGGTGCCCACGACTTGCAGCGAGCCGCCGCTGTGCCACGAGTCCGCGGCCGGCGACGTGATCTGCACGGCCGGCGCGATGGAGTCGGCGATGAAGGTCGACGTCGCGCTCGCGGAGTTTCCGGCCCAGTCCAGCACGGACACGTTCATCGTGTGCGAGCCCTCGGCCAGCGCCGTGGCGATGACGGCCGTCGCGGTGTCGGGCGTGACCGTGAACTCCGCGGTGCGGTCCGTGCCGTCGATGGTGATCACCACCCAGGCCGGATCGATGCCGCTGCCGCCCGTGTCCGCGTGTTGGATGGAGAAGCTGTAGGGCGCGGGACCGACGTAGCCACCGTGCGCCGGTGACTCGATGGCCACCGTGGGCGCGATCGTGTCGACGGTGAAGGTCTGCTGCACGACCGCCGCGGCGTTGGTGGCGCGATCGAACGCGATCACCCGAATCTGATGCAGTCCCTCACTCAGGGCCTCCGCAGGGAGCAGTTGTCCCGTGGCTCCGGCGGACGTCATCGTGAACCGCTCCGTGCGATTCTCCCCGTCGATGAAGACCGAGACGCTGGACGTGTCGACGCCGCTGAGTGCGTCGCTCCACACGATGACGAACTGCGGCGTCGACGAGGCCACGTATCCGTTCGCGGCAGGCGCGACCACCTCGACGATCGGCGCGACCGTGTCGACTTCGAACGAAGTCTCCGCGACGCTCTCGTTCCCGGCCAGGTCGAGGATCACCGCGCGCAGGTGATACGTGCCGTCGGACAGCGGCGCTGTCGAAGGAACGAGACCCGTCGCTTCCGACGGTGTGATGGTCACGTACGACGTGACGTCGATCCCCTCTTCGCTGGCCTTGCGCAGAGTGAGGCGCAGCGTGGTCGTGTCCACTCCCGTGCCGTCCGGGTCCGCGTACGTGATGCGGAACGGTGGCGTGGACGTGCTGACGAACGTGTTCATGGCCGGCACGGCGATGGCGAGCTGCGGCGCGACGGTGTCGACGACGAACGCAGTGGAAAGAGACGTGGCGTTGCCGGCGCGATCGGCGAAGTCGACCTGCAGCGTGTGCGAGCCGTCGACGAGTGCCGTGGTCAACGATCCTGAAGCGGAGTCGGGGCCGGGCGAGAGCACGTCGGGAACCAGTGCTCCGTCGACCGTCAGCGCCACGGACGCGGCGTCGATGCCGCTGCCGGAGTCGGCGTATTCGACATTCACGAGCGGCGTCGCGGAGCGGACGCGAGCCGCGGGCGCGACGATGGTTCCCGTCGGCGCGATGGTGTCCACGACGAACGTCGACGTCGTACGTCCGATGTTGTTCGTCGTGTCCAGGATCTCCGCGGCGATGGTGGTGGTCCCTTCCGGCAGCGGGGTGACCACGGTGCCGGTCGCGGAGGTGGGAGTCTTCGCGAACAGGGTCGTCTGATCGACCGTGTTGATGGTGACCTTGAACGAGTCCGTGACGACGCTCTGATCGTCGGAGTACTCGATGGCGATGGCCGGAGTGGTGATCTTGATGTTCGCGCCCGCGGGCGGGGCTACGACCTGGATCGACGGCACGGTCGTGTCGACGATGAAGGGCACGCTGGACGTTCCCGTGTTGCCCGCGCGGTCGGCCACGGTGGCGGAGAAGGTGTGGTTCCCATCGACCAGCGCGAGCAGCTCGACGGTCGCGCCGTCATCGGTGGTGGTGAGCGTGACGGCGTTGCCGTCGATGAGCGCGGTGGCGGTCGCGGGGACGACGCCTTGCGCGTCTGACCAGGTCAGCGTGACCGGCACGTCGCGGCTGCCGATGCGCGCGTTCGCCGCCGGCTGCGCGATCACGATGACCGGACTGGTGACGTCGACGTTGAACGCGACGGTGGCGGTCGAGAGGTTGCCGCCCGCATCGCCAATCGAGGCGGTGAGCTGATGAGGTCCTTCGTCGAGCGTGCCGGCGTTGATCGTCGCGGCCGTCGCGCCCGCGGTCACCTGCGACGAGTCGAGCACGACGCCGTCCACTTCGACGCGCAGCGAGGCCAGGTCGAGCGCTACATCGTCGCCGTAGCTGACGGCCACGGCAGGCGTGCGGGTGGCCAGATAGGCGCCGGGCGCAGGCGCCGTGAACGCGATGGTGGGCGCGGTGAGGTCGACGCGGAACTGTCCCTGCACTTCGCGGCGATTGCCGGCCAGATCGGCGATGGAGGCTCGGAACGCGTGCAGTCCTTCGCTGAGCGGAGCATCGGCCGGCAGGTCCGCCGCGGCCTCGTCGGAGCGGCGCGTGAAGAGCGCGCTGCGATCGACCTCGTCGATGAACACCTGCAGGGAAGTCAGGTCGACTCCGGACGCGGCCGGCTCGGTGGCACCGGGGAGATCGTCGTACTGCACGACCAGTTGCGGCGTGGCGGTGTTGATCGTCGAGACGTTCGGCGGACGCACCCAGGTGAGCAGCGGCAGCGTGTGATCGGCAGGCGCGCCGTAGAGCCAGAACGTGAGATAGGACGTCGGCTTGCTGGCCAGCGTGACTTTCAGCGTCGTCTGCGGCGTGAGCGTGACGGTGCGATCGAACGAGGCCGCGCTCTGTTTGAAATCGGATTGACGGAGGATCTCGACGCCGTTGATCTCGACCGTCGCGGACGAGACGCGGAACGTACCGTCGGACTCACCGTTCCGCACGTGCAGGCGGAAGGGAGACTGCAGCCAGGCCGGGACCTCGATGGTGAGCGTGTAGACGTCCTTGGGACCGGTGGTGCGCACGAACTTCTTCGGGCCGAAGAAGGCCAGCTCGGTGACGGCGCTGGCGGCGACGTTCCGTGCGGCGATGGCCGGCGAAGCGGCGGGCCGGCGGGCCGGGCCGGTCTGCGCGCCGAGCATGCCGGCCGGCAGCACTGACAGCAGCAGCGTGGCGATCAGCCGGTGCGAGGTCGCCCAGCGGCTGCGAAAGGTGTCTCGATTGCTCATGATGTCCATGGATGTCAGTTCGTGAGAGTGATGGCGACGAGGCCGCCGGATAACGTCGAGCCGCTGTAGACCGTGCCGTCGTTACGCGCGGGGACGAGCTGGATGCGGGTGGTGTTGGGCAGCGCCGCGGTCACCCCCTGCGTGGAGTACTCGATGGAGATGGAGCCGCCGACGACGGTGAACCACTTCCAGGTCGCGCCGGACGGAGAAGCGTTGCCATTGGCGATGGTTCCGCCCGCCGAGGAGTTGAAGCAGCAGCCGGTGAACGTCGCGCCGCTGGCCACGGAGGCCGCGACTGGTGTTCCGTCCGGCACGACGTTGCCCGCGGCGTCGCGGATGTTCGAGAAGGTCACGGTAGCCGTGCCCGGAACGCGCAGCGTGGCCGGCCCCGAGCCCGTGGCCGAGGCCACGCCATTGATGCGAATCGGTGCGACGCCGAGCGCGCGCGTGGTGAGCACGTTGTTGCCGCTCGACACGGGCACCACTTGCACGTTCGCGATCTTGACCTCGTTGTTGCCCGCGGTGATGGCGGTGCCGTCGTACACGGCGCGGACTTCCCCGCCGGTGACGGTGAAGACCTTGAAGCTGCCGTTGTTCGCGGCCGGCGTGCCGTCATCGGGCAGCGTGCCGGCGGAGAGGATCGTCCCGCCCGCGGAGCTGATGAAGCAGCAACCGACGAAGGTCGCGCCGCTGGTCACGCTGATACCGACCTTGGTGCCATCAGGCAGCGGAGCTCCTTCCGCGGACTGGAGGTTGGTCAGCGTGACCTGAGAGGTCTGCGCCGGAGCGTGTGCCGAGAGGTTCGCGGGCGACACGGCGATGGTGACGCTCATCGGACCGACCAGGCGCACGGGCACGGTGCCCAGAGCCTGCGTGCTGATGACGTTGCCTTGCGCGTTGACCGCCACGACCACGATGTTGGCCGTGCGATCGTCGGTGACGGTCAGTCCCTGCGAGGAGTACTGCACGACGACCTGGCCGTTGGTCACCGGCAGGACCTGGAAGTTCACGTTGTTCGGCGCGGGAGTGCCGCCAATGATGGTGCCACCGTGCGAGCCGATGAAGCAGCAGCCGATGAAGGCCACGTTGCTCCTGGCGGAGACACCCACCAGCGTGCCTTCGGGCACGGCGCGCCCGAGGAGGTCTTTGACGTTGCTGATGGTGATGGTGGAGCGGTGATCGTTGCCGTCCGCGAAGATGGTCGACGGTGAGGCCATCAGTTGAGCCGAGGCTGTGCCCACGGTCTGCACCGGCACGATGCCCAGCGCCAGTTGACTGAGGCGCTCGCCGCTTGCCCCCGCCTGCGCGAGCACGACGTTGGCGGTCTTGGTCTCGGTGGGCCCGGAGACGATGCCCTGGTTTCCGTAGAGGACGTCGATGCCGCCGTCTTCGATCGTGAAGACTTTGAAGTTGGCCGTCGGCGAGGGATCGCCGTTGATGATCTGTCCACCGGTCGAGCCGATGAAGCAGCAGCCGACGAAGACCTGGCCCGAGGCCGCGCTGACCACGACGCGCGAACCATCCGGCAACGGATTGCCCTGCGTGTCGAGGATGTGCTCGAAGCGAACGGTGGTGGTCTGCAGGTTGCCGTCGCCGAAGAGCGACGACTGCGCGGCCGAGCCGCGCGCGTTCATCGGACCGAGGACCTTGATCGACTTCGTGCCGATGGCCTGTTGGTCGATGCGCGCGCCGGTGTTGTCGCCGGAGAGGACCTGCACGACGGCCGTCTTCTCCTCACCGCTGAGCACCTGCTGCACGCCCTGTTGCGTCCAGGTGGTGCGGAAGAAGTTGTTGAGGAGCGGGAAGTATTTGTAGATCGAGTTCGTCGGCGAGACCGCGCCGTCGAGGATCGTGCCGCCGGCGGAGCTGAGGAAACAGCAGCCGATGGCCGAGGCGCCGTTCGCGGCGGAGACGAGCAGGTTCGCGCCGTCCGGCACGAGGCGGGCGCGCGCGTCGTGCGCATGGTGGACGTCCACCTGCACGACGGGCGGGTTCGGGAAGACGTACGGGACCGTCTCGGGCGAGACGTTGATCTCCGTCTTGGCCGCGCCAGCCAGCGCGACGTGCGCGAGACCGAGCGCCGCCTGCGAGGTGCGGGCGCCGTTCGCGTCGGCGGGCAGGACCTGAATGACGGTGGTCTTCACCTCGCCGACGTTCGAGGAGAGCCCGGCTGTTCCGAGCTCGGCCACGACCACGCCACCGCTGACGGTGAAGGCGCGGTAGATGCTGCTGGTCGGCGAGGTCGTTCCGCCGATGATCTGGCCGCCCGCCGAGGCCACGAAGTTGGAGCCGACCGTGGAGCCGCTGTTCGCGGCGGTGAGCAGGACCTTGGTCCCATCCGTGACGGGATTGCCGGCCGCGTCGCGGACCTGCACGCGGATCTGCGCGCGGCGATCGGTGCGGTCCGCGTACATCGAGGCGGGCGACACGTGCACGATGGCCTGATCCGTGGCCAGGCGCAGATTGAGATCGATCGTGGAGATCGCCTCGACGCCGAGGACGTTGTCCGTGGCATCGGCGGCCAGCGCTTGCACGATGGCCTTCGCGCCGGTGATGGTGCCCGGGACGACGGGAGCGCTCGAGTACGTCGCGGTGACCGTGCCGCCGTTGATCGTGAAGACGCGGAAGCTCGGGTTGTTGGCGGCCGGCGTGCCGTCGGTGATCGCGCCGCCGGCGGAGGTGAATGTGCTGCCCAAGGCATTCTTCGAAGCGCCGCTGGCCGCGCTGAGCGCGATCTTGCCGCCGTCGGGCACGAGGTTGCCTTCGATGTCGCGGATGTTGCTGACCGTGAGCGTGGTCGTCCCGGCGAGCGCAGCGCTGGCGATCACGGTGGGCGGCTCGGCGGTGATGTCCGCGGAGTGCGCGACGTAGGTCGCGTCCTCGCGGGGCACGATGTAGTACGTGCCGACGAACTGCGAGGCGTCGGTGAAGACGGCCTTGACGGTGTAGGTCGCGCCTTCCTGGATGAAGCCGAGCTGCGACGCGAAGAGCGTGAGAGTCGTGCCGGAGTTGACGGGGAAGTTGATCTGGCCGGTGGCGTTGTTGAGCAGAGCCGAGCCTGGGTCCTGCGCCACTCCCAGCGGAGCGACACCCGAGCGCGTGCTGCGCGTGGCCGGACCGGTGAGGTCGATGTAGCTGATGGTGCGCGTCACGCCGTCGCCGATAGCCAGGCTGACCGTGAAGACCGCGTCGAGGTTGCCGTCCGGCGTGAGCGAGCCCGCGGCGGAGCCGACGCGATCGACGAGGATGCCGTCGTAGTGCAGCGTGGTCGAGCCCTCGGACGGCGGCAACGACGGGGTGGAGCGAATGTTGATGCTCGCGGTCTCACTGCGATTGCCGACCGTGTCGACAGCCACCACGGTGAGCGGATCGTCGATCGAACCGGCGATGAAGATCGAGAAGCCGCCGTCGCTGGAGGCGCGCACGGTGGCCAGCGCGCTCGTGGCGGTGTTCGTGATCTCCACCGTGGCGTTGGGCTCCACCGCGCCCGAGTAGCCGAACACGAGCGAGCTGCCGTTGTTCGGCGGCTCGGCGGTCATGCGCGTGATGTCCGGACGCGCGGGAGGAGTGCGGTCGACGACCACCGTCCGCGTGGCCTCGGCGGTCTCGCCGCTGCCCGCCGTGGCGGTGATGGTGATGACCAGCGGACCTTCCGGCGCGCTGGTCAGCGTGAACGTGGCCTCGTAAGGGGCCGCGCTGTCGGTGATGGTCTGGCCGGCCGCGCTGAACACGATCGCGTTCACCGGCTCGCTGGCCGTGGCACTGGCCGCGACCGCGTCGCGCACCTGCGTGTTCACCGCGGGGCTCGTGAAGGTCAGCGTGAGCGGGCGATTGTTCACGAGCGCGTTGACGCCCGTCGAGCGCTCACTCACGTTGCCGGCCACGTCGACCGACTGCGCGCTGAAGACCTGCCAGCCGTCCGCGAGACTGAGCGTGTTGTAGCTCGTCGAGAACGCGGCCGGGAGGACGTCAACGAAGTTGCTGTTCCCGACGAAGAGGTCGATCCGCGCGACGCCCGACGTGGCATCACTCGAAGCCGCGCCGATCGTCAGCGCGCCGCTGAGCGTCGCGCCTTCGCTGATGCCCGTGAGCACCGGAATCGACGGCGCGGTCGCATCGAGCTTGAACGTGCTGGTCACCGACCCGCGATTGCCCGCGCGATCTTCGATGGAGGCTTCCAGCGTGTGCGTGCCCTCCGCGAGATCCACGGGCGGCGTGTAGAAGAGCGTCGCGCCGGAGACTTGCGGCGTGACGCTCTGGTTGTTGAGCTTCAGGGTTCCGGTGGAGCTGGCCACGCCGCTGGTGGGATCGACGGCGCTGACCTGAATGGCGGGTTTGAGGTTGCGGCTCCACGAATCATTCGCGGGCGTGGCCACGGTCAGCACGGGCGCGATGGTGTCCGTCGTCGCGAATGTGGAGCTGTGGTTCTGCGTCTGCACGTTGCCGCTCACGTCGCGCGCGCCGGTGGCCTTGATTGTGTAGATCGAATCGGCCAGCAGCGGAGCGCCCGGCGTGAAGACGAACGTGGTGTTGGAGGTCATGGCGGCCGTGCCGCTGACCGCGACGTTGGCGCGCAGGACCTCGACCACCGCGGCCGGGTCGTTGCTCGCGCCCAGCGGCTCGTCGTAGGTGATGGTGATGGTCGAATCGGCGGCGACCTGAATGGCGCCGCTCGCGGGAATCACGCTGGCCACCTTCGGGCCGCTGGTGTCGATCGTGTGGAAGCTGCTCGTGAAGGTCGTCGACGGATGGCGGCCGAAGAGATCCGTCACGGAGGTGCTCACGTTCACGGTGATCTCCGCGGAGTCGGGCCATGTGCCGGTGAGCGTGACGACCTTTTTGTCGGTGGACAGCGCCGCGGAAGCGCCGATGCCGGTGGTGCCGCGCTTGACGGAGATGCCGCTCGCATTCAGCAGCGGATCGCTGAAGGTCACCACGATGGGCTGCGTGAGCGAGACACCGATGGCGCCGTCGGCGGGTGCGATCGAGACGACCGTGACCGGCTGATCGTCGAGCACGATCGTGCCGAGGTCGAGCGTCTCGCCGTTGGTGGTGATCGAGCCGCTCGACAGCGCCAGACCGGTGGAGATCGGATCGGTGATGCGCACGATGAACGTGCTGAACGGCACGCCGCGCGCGGTGAAGCGCCCGTCGTTGCCGGCCTGCACCGTCACCGAGCCGCGGTTGCCGTCGAGTTGCAGCACGACGTTCGCGCCGACCGCGGGCGTGGTGCCGTCGGAGCGGAGCACGAGTCCGCTGACCGTGCCGCTGGGCTGCACCTGCACGGTGACGCTCGCGGTCTGGTTCGGCAGGACGTCGCCGTTCGCGGTGCCGTAGAGAGTGAACTGACCGGACACCGCGCGCAACGCCACCGAGAACGGCCCGGCCATCACTTGCGGCAATGCGAACGTGCCGTCGGCCTGTGCCTGGACGGTGAAGGTGTAAGGGAACGCGCCGTTGCCCGTCACGGTGATGTCGCCCGCGGTGGGTGCGCCGCCGGAGTCGAGCGCGCGTCCGCTGATCGAGCCCACGCCGTTGAGCATGAGCGTGACGTTCGTGGTCTGCGATCCGACCACGTCCGCGACGTTGCTGGCCTTGTCGATGCTGCCCAGGACCTCGGCGTTCAGCGTCGCGAAGCCCGCGGGGACGCGCTCGAACGCGAATGCGCCCGCGACGTCGGTCGTGGCCTCGAGCTTCGCGCCGCCCGTCCCGCCGACCTGCACGGTCACGAGAGACAGCGGTGCGGCGCTCGCTCCGTCCGAGGTCAGCACGTGACCGGTGATGCGTCCCGAATCGCGCAGCGCGACGTCGAGGTTCAGCGTCAAGGCCTCGCCGGCGAGGTTGCCGCTGTTCGTGCCGGCCAGGAAGTTGCCGGACAGGCTCGCGGTCGCCGTCACGAATCCCTGCGGCACGCCGTCGATGCCGTAGCGTCCCGTCGAGTCGGTGAGTGTGACGGTGTTGAATTGATTGCCGGAGGTGATCTTCACGAGCGCGCCGGGCTGCGGCGCGCCGTTGCTGGTGACGAGTCCTTCGACGCGTCCCACACCCTGCGCGATGATCGAGACGTCCGCGATCTCGCCTTCGGTGGTCAGCGTCCCGACGGCGATGCCCGAGCGCGCCGTTTGCGGGTCCTGCGCCTCGAGCCGGAACGAGCCGGCGGGCACGTAGCTGAACGAGAAGGAGCCGACGTCTTCACTGCCCGCGGTGGTGGCCTGGCCGATGGTCTGGTTGTTCGCCACGAGCTTCACGCTGCCGAACGGAATCGGCGTCGTGCCGTCCGCGCGATAGAACTTGCCGCGCACCGTGCCGGTGGTGGTCAGCGCGACCGTCATCTCCAGGGTGCTGTCCGGTCCCGCGAGCGTGGACGACGAGCGTCCGCCGCGCGCGAACGCGTCACTGGCGCGTGCGGTCACGGGACCCTCGTAGACATTGGTGAACGTGGCCACGCCGCCGTTCGAGGCCGCGATCGCGGACTCGTACTCGCGATTGGGGAACTGCGTCTCTTCGAGGCGCACGAAGGCGGTGTTGACGGGCTGACCCGCGCCGTCGACGACGCGCACGGTGACGGTGCCGCGTCCCTTGAGACGCAGGTCGTGTACGAGATCCTGGGCCGCCTTGAGCGTGATGCTGTCGCGGCGCAGTCCGCCCGTGACGGGATCGCGCGCGGTCAGCGAGTAGTTGCCGCCCGGGAAGATCTTCGCGAACTCGAAGCGCCCGTTCACGTCCGTCGTCACCGTGACCTCGGGCAGCGGACCGACGGCCGTCACTTCGACACCCGCGCCGGCCGGCGTCACGCCATCCGGAAGGTAGACCGTGCCGGAGAGGACGCCGGAGATGGTGTTCACGAGGCGCAGCGGTGTGAAGTCGACCGTGCCGCCATTCGCCGTGATCGTGCCCTGCGCGCCGACCGCGGTGGTGAAGAATGGATGCGTGACGGTGACGCTCACCGCGCCGACGTTCACGCCGTTGAAGCGGAACTTGCCCTGGGAGTCCGTGCGCATGCGCTGCGCCTGACCGGCCGTGAGGCTGCAGATGTCGGGGTCGAAAATCTTTGCGCGAAGGATGACGTCCGCGCCGAGGGCGGGCGTGCCGTCGGGATTGAGCACCGTGCCCAGGACCGTGCCCGCGCCGGGGAAGACCAGCACGCCGAACGCGCTGGAGCCGTCGGAAGGGAGCGACACGACGGTGTCGGCCTGATCCCAGAACTCGCTCGAAGAGCGGATCGCGCGCGCGTGGACGTTGCCGAGGCGAACGTTGGTGAAGGTGACCTTGCCCTGCGTGTTCGTGGTCTTCGCGACACAGCCGCAGAAGTTCGCGCACGCGCCGAGGAGGTCCACTTCCTGATTCGCGACCGGGTTGCGATTCGCGTCCAGAACCGTGAACTCGACCGTCCCCACACCGGAGAGCGTGATGGCGATGTTCGTGAGGAGTTGGTTCGGCTGGCTGATGAGGACCTTCGTCGAGCCCTCGCGCAAGCCGTCGCGCGACTGCGCGCGGATGGTCTGCTGCATCGTGGGCTTGACCGACAGACCGACGAGCTCGAACGTGCCGTCCGGCCCGGTCAGCACGCCGCGATCATCGACGGACACGACCACGTCTCCCGCGGGAGCACCGTCCGGGAAACGCACGACGCCGCGCACGGTGCCGTAGCCGTCGTTGCCGATGACGATGTTGAGGTCGCGATTCAGGACGTCGCCCGCGGCGGCCACACCTGTGGCCGCGCCGCGGTCGCGCGCGTTCAGCGCGGCCTCGATCCGATACTCGCCGGTCGGCAGTCCGGTCAACAGATACCGCCCGTCATCCTCGGTCTCCGTAAGTCCGACCGGGATGAAGGTCACGCCGTCGTTCGCCTTCACGCGATACACGACCTGCAGCAGCGGCACGGTTTGCGAGTCGCTGCCCTGCACGCGGCGCACGAAGCCGTGCGCGGTGACCGTGCCGCCGTCGAGGGTGAGGTCGACGTTGGCCACCGTGCCCGCGCGATCGATGCGTCCGAAGCTCTTGCCGAGCGCGGCTGCCAGCACCGCGCGCACAGTCACCGCACCGACCACGATGTCGTCGACGCGATACCGGCCCTGCGAGTCCGACAGCGCGCTGCCGTGGCTCTGCGTGTCGGTCTGGCTGAGCACGACCACCGTCGCGCCCGGGACCGGCTGGCCGTTCAAGCCGCGCACGATTCCGGTCACGGAGCCGCGTCCGAGCATGGCGATGTCGAGCACGATCTGCTCGCCCGCGGCGCGCACGGAGCTCGACACCTGGCGCAGCGCGTCCGTGACCGGATCGCGCGTGCCGATGAGGAAGGCCATGCCGCAACGATCCTGGCGGACGTAGCGCAGTTCGTAGCGTCCGTCGGCACCGGTGCGGATCTGCGTGAGGCCGCGGTACTCGTCCAGCGGCGGGACGCAGAGGATCTCCGGATTCTGCGAGTACGTGATGAGCGCGTTCGCCAGCGCCGTGCCGTCCGACATCAACACGCGGCCGGACACCACCGCTCCCATGTCGGTGAGGCGCGAGGCCAGCGGCACGGTGGCCGCCGGTCCGGTCTCCCCTCGCAGGTCGCGAATGCTCTGCACCGAGATCTGCCCGGGCACATACGGTCCCTCGGGTTGCTCGAGCGACGCAAACACGAGTCGTCCCGAGAGTTGCCGGCGCGCGGACACGACCCGGTTCGCCGCGATCGAGTAGTGCGAAGGGTTGCTGGCCGAGGCCGCGTCCACGATGCGGTCGAAGAGCAGCGCGGTCTGGAAGCCGAACGGCGCGGCGCCGGCCAGCGTCTCCGGACCGATCACGTGCGCGGAGATCAGCCGCGGCCCTTCCGGAGAGAGCGTCTCCATGGACATCGTCTGCTGCGAGTCCCACGAGCCGTTGCCATTCGCGTCGATGTCGATGGTCAGTTCGTCATCCGCGACGATGCGATAGCGCCCGGCCTGCACGACGTTGATCTGTCCCGTGCCGCGGCGGAAGTTCTCTCCGTTCGGGACGGTCACGCTGACGTCGATCGTGCCCGCGCCCGTGCCCAGGAACTCGAGCGTGTAGGGACCCTCGCAAGGATTGGGGAGCAGGATCAGGCGCGACGCGTTCGCCGAGGTGCCGAACGGCACGGCCACGGCCGCGCTCACCGCACCATTGATGAAGGTGTTGCTCGTGCCGTCGCTGATGCTCTCGACGCCGTTGCGATCCGTGAGCCGGACCGACACCGGCGCGCCTGCGGCATTGCCGAACGCGAAGGCGATGAAGGCCGGGCCTGACGCCGCGACGCGAGAGGCCGTGCGCTCATAAGCCGCGGCACCGCCGGCGATCTCGACCGTGGATTGAAGCGCGTTGCCGATGGCTCGCGCCAGATCCGTTCCCGCGTTGGTGGTGCGCAGCAACTGATCGAAGCCGGCATCGACGGACGTGCCTTCGCCGGATCCGTAGAAGTCGAAGAGCAGATCGCGCACCGCGTCCTGCACGGGCTGCCCGAGCTGCACCCGCAGGCCGGCCTCGGCCAGCGCGAGCGCCTTCTCGGTGACGATCCTGCGCGAAGTGCGGATGACATTGCTGGGCAGCGTGCCCGAGGGAGCGTTGGAAATGCTCCAGGCCTGGCCGAGCACGCGCATCGCCGCGGCCACGACCGTCGGCGGCATGGAGTCCACCGCCACCGGAAGCACGAGCGTGTCCGGCGAGAGCGGAATGCCGCGCTCGCCCACACCGAGGGTGAACTTGAGCGTGCCCGTCGAGCCGTTGTCGGTCTCGAGGTTGAGGTACGTCGCCACCACCTGGCCCGTGCGCTCGGCGATGAAGTCGAACTCCAGCATCTTCGAGTCGCGCGCCAGCAGCGTGTCGATCGACTTCGTACCGTCGCCAGCCAGCCGCGCGCCGGACATCCGCGCGCCGTCGAGCGTCACCCGCACGTCGTTGGCCAGGGCCTGACTGATGTTGTTGACCGTGACGTAGAGCTTGAACGCCTCGCCCTGACGCACCACCGCGGGAGCGGTGAAGGTCATGTCGAAGAACGGATTGCGCACCAGCACGCCGCCGCTGCCGGCACCTTTCACCGTCACCGGTCCGGTGACGAGGCCTTCCAGAGTGGCCTCGATGTCGAAGTCGATCTGGTGGAAGCCTTCCTTCTCGCCGCGCAGGAGGAACTCGGCCTCGCCCTGCTCGCCGGGGCGGAACGACACGACGTCGTCGGCAGTGCCGAGGAGACCGTCCGCGCCCGTCGCGGCGATGGTCATGGTCAGCGGCTGCGGGCCACGCGTCGTGTCCGGCAGCATGAGCGGATCGTCGGTCGTGCCTGCCACGCGATCGGCACCGGCCGGCAGCTTGATCGTGCCCAGCACGTCGTGAACGGAGAGGTTCGAGGAGCCGGGAGCGCCGTTCGCGACGAACAGCTTCGCGGAGAAGAACTGCTTCAAATAGCCGACGTTGCCGGGGATCACCAGCACGCTGGGGATGCGCACCTCTTCCATCTTGCCGTTGGGCAGGCGGACGGACGGCATGTCGCCGTCGCCGGAAGGCTTGAGCAGCATGGGCACGATGGTCGTGAGCGGCGGCATGGTGGCCCGCTCCGGCTCACCGCCGGGAAGGAGAGGCTGCGGCACGGCCACGCCGCGGTTGTCGAAGACGACCGGGAAGCTGAAGTCGACGCGCTTGGAGTCGAGCGCGATGCCGAGGGTGAACTCGAACCCGAGGTACGAGTCGTCGTCGAGGATGATGCCCCGGGCCTTGATCTCGTCGAGCGTCAGAGGTCGCGTGGTGACGGAAGTGATGAGCACCTGCTCGATGACTTCCACTTCGACGCGGGCGGGGTTGATGTCGAGCGCGGTGGCGCCATTCACGGTGATGCGCAGATTGGAGAGCGTGTAGAGCCCCGACTGCGGGATGGGAGGAATGTTGACGAGCAGCGGATCCGCGGGCGGAGTCTGCGGCAGTCGAACAGGGATCGGCAATCCCGGCCCTGCCAGATCGCCCTCCACGACGAACGCGCCACCCAGCAGCCGCTCCGCCTCGGCCAGGGTCACGTCGGTGGATCCGCTGCGGATGAAGATCCGCACGCCCGAGGCCGTGTTCTTCGGGACCGTCACCCGAACCGGATCGACGGTGGCCGTCAGTCCACTGAGGAGCAGCTCGAGCTCGCCGAGCTTGCGCGGGCGCAGGTTCTGCGCAGATGCCACGGTGGCACCAAGGACGAACAGAGTTGCGGTGACGAGAAGGACAGCACGACGAAGCTGCGGCAAGCAGGCCTACCTTTTGCCGGACGAATCCCCACTCAACCGCGCGCCGGCGGAACCGTTGGACGAACGGCCGGGAGGATAGCACTCATTACGGAAAGACCATTAGAAGTTCCGCCGGAGGGATGGGGAAAGGGTTGTTAGTTTTAGTACGCGATGCGGCGCGACGGGGTAGCGGCCACGACCGGCTCGACGCGGATGCGGGCGTCGACGGCGGAGACGCCGTGGGTCAGGACTTTGAGCGGATTCAGGTCGATGTCGCGAATCTCCGGGCAGACGTCGAGCAGCGCCGAGAGTCGGAGGATCGTGTCGAGCAGGGCCGCGACGTCCGACGGAGGGGCGCCGCGGAATCCGTGGAGGAGGCGTGAGGAGCGGACCGCGTCGAGCATCTCGCGCGCGTCGCGATCGGTGAGGGGGTGGACGCGGAAGGCGACGTCGTCGAGCAACTCCACCAGCGTACCGCCGGCGCCGCAGACCATGACGTGGCCGAAGGCGTCCTGCCAGGTCGCGCCGAGCATCATCTCCACGCCGCCGGCCACCATGGGTTGAATCACCACACCCGTCATCGCGTCGCCCAGGGATGCGGCGAGCGACTCATAGGCGGCTCCGACGGCGTACTCATGCAGCAGGTTGAGCCGGACGCCACCGACTTCGGTCTTATGCAGCAGCGACGGTCCATAAGCCTTCACCACGACGGGAAAGCCGAGACCCGCCGCCGCCTCCATGGCCGCCTCGGGCGACTTCGCAAAGATCGTGACCGGTGCGCCGATGCCGGCGGCCTTCAGAATGCCGCTCACTTCGAGCGGATCGAGCCAGCGATCGCCGCGCGCGCACGAGTCCTCGATGATGGCGCGCATCTGCGGCACGTCGAGCTCGAAGTGAGCGGCGGTCCCTTCGGGCTTCGCACGCCATTCGGCGTAACGGGTGACCTGCGCCAGTGCGTTCACGGCTCTCTCCGGAAACGCGAACGAGGGGACGGGCGCCAGTGGAGCGGGCACGCCCGCGGAGCTCATGAAGGTGGCCAGGATGGTCTTTCCCTGTGATGACAGCGCTCCCTCGCGAATCGCGGCGGCGACATTCGGCGCCTCGACCGGCAGCACGGGGATGTAGATCACCACTACGGCGTCAATCGAAGGATCGGCGAGCAGGAGCTCGAGGCTACGGCGGTAATGGTCCGGCGACGCCGAGGCGATCATGTCCACGGGATTGCCGACGCTCGCCGCGGAGGGGAGGAACGAGCGCAACCCGGCCACGGTCTCGTCGCTGAGTTGCGCCAGCTCGAGACCATTGGCCTCGCAGGCATCGGCCGCCAGGATTCCCGGCCCACCCGCGTTGGTGAGAATGGCCACGCGTCGTCCCTTGGGAAGAGGCTGATTGGCCAGCAGCGCGGCGACGTCGAACATCTCTTCGAGCGTGCCTGTGCGGATGATGCCGGCCTGGCGGAAGAGATCGTCGACGATGGCGTCGCTGGTGGCCAGCGCGCCCGTGTGCGAGCTGGCCGCTTTCGCGCCGGCCGCGGACCGTCCCGCTTTCACAGCCACAACGGGCTTGGTCCGTCCCACGCGGCGAGCGATCTCGCCGAACTTGCGGGGGTTCCCGAAGCTTTCGAGGTAGAGCAGGATGACGTCGGTGTTCGGATCCTCGGCCCAATACTGAATGAGATCGTTGCCCGAGACATCGGCCTTGTTGCCGACGGAGACGAAGGTGGAGAAGCCGATGTTGAGCGAACGTGCGTAGTCGAGCACGGCCAACCCGAGGGCGCCGCTCTGGCTCGACATCGCCACATTGCCCGCGGGCGGGAAGATCGAAGCGAAGGTGGCCTGCATGCTCACGGCCGGGTCGGTGTTGATCACGCCCATGCAGTTCGGACCGACCATGCGGATGCCGGCACGGCGGATCTTCTCGACGAGCGCCGATTCGAGCCGGCGGCCTTCCTCGCCCACTTCTCCGAAGCCGGCGCTGATGACCACCACGGCCGCGACGCCTTTGGCGATGCAGTCGTCGAGTGCGCCTTCGACCAGCGCCGCGGGCACGGCCAGGATGGCCAGCTCCACGGGCTCGGCCACATCGCGTAGCGTGGGATAGGCCCGCACGCCGTCGATGTCGGCCGCATTCGGATTGATGGCGTAGAGCGCACCGGTGAATCCCGACGTGCGGAGGTTGTGCACGATCTCGCGGCCGAGTTGTCCGGGACGGCGGCTGGCACCGATGACGGCGATCGAGCGCGGCGCGAAGACGGCCTTCATCGAAGCATAGGCCGCCGTTTGCGAGCGACGTGCGGCCTGTTCCGTGGCCGCGGGAGTGGCGGCAATGGGGAATGCGAGATGGACGACGCCGTCGGCGGTGCGCCGTGTGACGTCGAAGCCCATGCCCAGAAAGACGTCGAGCATGCGCCGGTTGTCCGCGAGCACTTCTGCCTCGAAGCGGATGATGCCGTGCTCGCGTGCCGCGATGAGCAGGGTCTCCAGCAGTTTGGTCCCCGCACCGCAACCCTGCGCGGCATCGGAGATGGCGAAGGCCACCTCGGCGCGATTCGGTCGCGTGTCCAAGGCGAAGTAATGCGCCACGCCCGCGATCTTCCCCTGCACTTCGGCCACGGCACCGAACTCGCGGTCGTAGTCCACCATCGACGGCGTGGCGTCCGCCGCCAGCTCCGCGCGGCGGAAGTCGAAGAACCGCGCGTGCAGACTCTCCGGAGAAAGCTCCGCGAAGAACTCCACGAGCCGCGGGCGATCCTCCGCGCGAATGGGCCGGATGCGCATCGTGCGGCCGGTGCGAAGAACGACGTCGGACTCGAATTGGCTGGGATACGCGGTCACGGTCACTTGAAAACCTCCAGAAACGATCTCACGATTTCACGACCACGCTGCGGCCGGTGAGTTGGCGGAGAAAGGCGGCCAGATCTTCATTGCTGAAATCATCCCAGCCGTCACAGGCATCGTGCTCGAACTGCTGGACGTCACACGAGGTGGTGGCGCCGAGAACGTCCTGCCGGGCCAGTTGCCAGCGATCGGCCACGGTCTCCAACTCCTGGCGCGAAGCGTCCGGATGTTTCTTCGCAATCCAGGAGTAGCGCTCTTTCAACTCCCCGTCGGTATAGCGGCGGAAGCCCTTGCAGAAGATGCCGGTCTGCGCGGCAAGCTTGCAGATCGACATCTCGCCGTTGGCACGGCTGCGGAGCTCTTCGCGGAGGGAGACGATGAGGCTGGGTCGGGAGACAATCTCAGGCTGGCTTTGCTGGTTGGTCATCAGGGCCTCCGCCGTACGACTACAGCATCGCTGTCCTCTGTCTTGCACGCGGTACAGATGCTCACACGACCCTGTGATGGTTGTCATAGGCTCGGGGACCGCGCCGCCGTTCACTAAGGCGTGCTCAAACCCGTCGAGCTGGAGATCGAGCTTTTCTGCCGCGGAATGCGCATCGACCCCGGCTATCGACCGGAAGGCCGGCCGATCGGCCGGACGCGCGCCGGCCTGGGCTCGGGATTCGAGCTCACCCTGATCGGCGGGCCGAAGAAAATCTGGGTCAACGTACCCGTGGTCGAGCCATTCGCCGCGCGATCGCCATTCCTGCTCCGAGGGAGTACAGGAGGTCCGCGGATTCTCGACGAGCGCACTGGGATCGACTATCGCGTGGAAGTGCCACCGGAACCGAAGTGGTACACACGCTGTACATCGTCCGAAGTGCCGATGAACCGCATCGGCGTCCTGCAAGGCAATTATCTGGGCATCTACCTCGGCAGCCGCTGCGGCTACTGGGGCGCGAAGGACTCCAAGGCGTGCCGGTTCTGTACGACCGGAGAAAACGTCGGCACCGCCGAGGCCGCGCGCAAGAGCGTGGAGGACGTGATCGAGGTCGCGCGCGCGGCACGCGATGAGTCGCACTGCCTCTTCACGCACTTCAATACCGGCTATCACTTCGAGGATCGCATCGACCTGGAGGCCACGCACGGACTGCGCCAATGCGAGCCCTACGTCCGCGCCGTGCGCAAACACGTGGGCGGATTCATCGGTGTCCAGGCCGTGCCGGTCCCGCGAAGCGCATTCCACGAATACGACGCGTTGATCGAAGCGGGCACGGACCACTTTTCGTTCTGCTATGAATTCGAGAACCCGGACGTCTTCGCCGAGCTCTGCCCGGGCAAGGCCGGGACCGTGGGACAGCAGTCCTTCTTCGACGCGATGGAGTACACGGCCAAGAAGCTCGGCCGCGGACGCGTCTCCGGCGAGATCATCGCCGGCATCGAGCCGGTGGCCGACACGATGCGCGGCATCGACCGCATCGTGAACGCCGGCGCGTTCCCGACCGTTTGCATCTTCCGCCCCACGATCGGCAGTGCGATGGCGGATGTACCTCCGCCGGATCCGGAAGCGATGAAGGATGTGTTCGCCTACCTGCACGAAAGCTGTCGCCGCGCGCGGCTCCCGGTGGGCATCCTCCCGATCGAGGTGTCGCTGGTGGTGCAGGCCGAAGAAGCCGCGGACCTCGTCGAGCCCACGTCCGCCAGCCACTGGTACGCGCTGCGGAACCGCGCGCTCCGCTGGCTGGCGACGCCGTATGTCGAGTGGAAGAGGAAGCCCGCGCAGTCGTAGGTTTCTTGGATGGGACTTCTGGGACGAATGGGACTTATGGGACTTATGGGACCCGCGAGAGGCTCGTCTGTCCCATAGGTCCCATAGGTCCCATTCGTCCCATTCGTCCCATTCGTCCCATAGGTCCCATAAGTCCCATCCCCCACCCCTGTGATGCTCAACACACCCTCCCGTGTCCCGAGTCATCGGCCCGCGCGTCGTCAGGAGACACATTGTTGGCGGAGGTGGGCCATGTGCATCGGTCTTCCTGGTCAGATCATCAGGCTCCGCACTTCCGCCGCTTCCTCCTCGAGCGGATCCTCGAGGAGCGTCTGACCTCAACGCCGCAGGAGTGGCAGGACTTCAGCGGATATGTGACCGCCGGCGACGAGAGTGCGCGCGAGGTGCTCGATGCAGCCAGAGAAGGCGCCCGCGGTTTCGTGTACATCTCCCACGCGGGAAACGTTCGCCCAGTGAACTCGCACCCCAGAGCGCAGGCAATCTCCGCTTCCGCCCCCTCGGCAACATCTACCGCGGCAGCGACTTGTTCTTCGCCTTGCGCGATCCCGACAACCTCCACGGCAAATGCCGCCACTGCGACTACCGCACGCTCTGCGGCGGCTCGCGCGCCCGCGCCTTCGCCATGACCGGCGACCTCCTCGGCGCCGACCCTCTCTGCGCCTACGAGCCGGAACGCGGCGCAATCGCTGTCACCACAGGCTGACTTCTTTCGCCCGCCTACGCGGGCGATGTGGCCGTCATCGACAGGCTACGCAATACCGAGGAGCGCCGGCGTCCCGCCGGCTGGCCATGCGGCGTCCCGCCGCGGGCGGGGGCATTCGAAGCCGAAAACCAGCATCGCGAGACGAGAGTCCTTCGCGCAAGGCACGCTCCCCCGCCCGGGGCGAGGACGCCCCCCGGCCAGCCGGCGAGACGCCGGCGCTCCGCTTCTCAGCACCCAGCACTCAGCACTCAGCACTCAACTCAGCACTAGCACTACCTGCCTGCTACCTCTTCGACAGGTACTCGTACATCTCGCGCCGGGCGCTGACGTCGTGTTGGACGGCTTCCACGTCGGCGATGTGGTTGAAGCGGGACTCGCTGTGGAGGAAGTCGGCGACTGGGGTGCTGATGGCGCGGGAGTCGAGTTGCAGGGGGTTCTCGCCGCGCGCCGTGCGTGCGGGATCGTGGCGGTAGAGGAGCCATTGGCCCGAGGAGACCAGCGCCTTCTGGTGCTGGAGCGCGGCGCCGATCTCGAAGCCGTGGGCGATGCAGGGACTGTAGGCGATGATGAGTGACGGACCGTCGAAGGCTTCCGCCTCGAGGAAGGCCTTGAGCGTCTGTTCGTCGCGCGCGCCCATGGCCACGCTGGCCACGTAGACGTTGCCGTAGGTCATGGCCATCAGGCCGAGGTCCTTCTTTGCCGCGGTCTTGCCGGCGGTGGCGAACTTGGCGGTGGCCGAACGTGGAGTGGCCTTCGACATCTGGCCACCCGTGTTCGAGTAGACCTCGGTATCCAGCACGAGGATGTTCACGTTGCGCCCGCTGGAGAGCACGTGATCGAGTCCGCCGAAGCCGATGTCATAGGCCCAGCCGTCGCCACCGACGATCCAGACGCTCTTCTTCACGAGCGCGCCGGTGAGGGCCAGGAGTTGCTGTTCGTCGGTGACGTCGAGCTTGTGCATCCGCGCCATCAGCTCGGCCCGGCGCAGTCGCCGCTCGAGGAGCTCGACGCGGCGCCGCTGCTCGAAGATCTCCGCCTCGTTCCTCTGCGGACACTCGAGGATCGCTTGTGCCAGCTCCTCGCCGATGGTTGGGGCCAGACTGCGAAGGAGCTCGGATGCGAACTCACGCTGCTTGTCCAGCGAGACACGGAAGCCGAGACCAAACTCGGCGTTGTCCTCGAAGAGGGAGTTGCACCAGGCCGGCCCGCGTCCCTCCGCATTGGTGGACCACGGCGTAGTGGGCAGATTGCCGCCGAAGATCGACGAGCAGCCTGTGGCGTTCGCCACGACCATGCGGTCTCCGAAGAGTTGCGAAGCGAGTTTCAGATACGGCGTCTCGCCGCAGCCGGCGCACGCGCCGGAGAACTCGAACAACGGCTGCTGCAGTTGCTGGTGCCGGATGAGAGAGGGGTTGAGAGTGGAACGATCCCGCTCCGGAATGCCGAGGAAGAAGTCCCAGTTCGCGCGCTCGTTCTCGAGCAGCGGAGGCTGCGCGGCCATGACCAGCGCCTTGACCTCGGGGTTGCTCTTGCTGCGTGCCGGGCAAACGTCCACGCAGATCGTGCAGCCCGTGCAGTCCTCCGGCGCAACCTGGATCGTGTAGGCCAGACCCTTCCAGTCCTTGTGAATCGGCTGGAGCGACTTGAACGTGGCCGGCGCCTGGCCGACCAGCGCTTCGTCATACACCTTGATGCGGATGGCCGCATGCGGACAGACCATCGCGCACTTGCCACACTGGATGCACGCGGCCGTCTCCCACACCGGGATCTCCTGCGCGAGGTTGCGCTTTTCATAACGCGCAGTCCCCGTGGGGAACGTCCCGTCACACGACATGGCACTCACCGGCAAGTCGTCGCCACGGCCCGCGAAGAGAGCCTCGCGCACCATTGTTGCCTGCGCCGAGGGCGCAGAAGGCAGGACGCGGGGCGCAGGGGTTGGCGCCACGGTCTGTGCCGTGACCTCAGCGGTCACCTCGCGAAGGTTGGCGAGTGTGGCGTCGATGGCGCGAAGATTCTTGTCCACGACCGCCTGACCCTTGTGTGCGTACGTCTTGCGGGCCGCCTCGCAGATCGCGTCGAGCGCTTCGTCGAAGGGCATGGCGTTCGAGCAGGCGAAGAAGGCCACCTGCATGATCGTGTTGATGCGATTGGCCATCCCACACTCACGCGCGACGCGCGAGGCGTCGATGACGAAGACGCGCGCGTTCTTCGCGGCCAGGCCGGGCAGCAGCGACTCGGGGATCTCGCTGCCGTTGTAGAGGAACGTGCCACCGGGCGCCAGGTACCGCAGCACATCCACGCGGCCGACCAGCGACGGGTGATGGCAGGCCACGAAGGAGGCGCGGTCGATGAGATACGGCGCGCGGATCGGCTGGGTGCCGAAGCGCAGGTGTGAGACCGTCATCGCGCCGGACTTCTTCGAGTCGTACTCGAAGTAGGCCTGAGCGGAGCGCCCCGCATCGCCGAGGATCTTGCAACTGTTCTTGTTCGCGCCGACGGTGCCGTCGGAACCGAGACCGTAGAAGAGCGCGCGCACGATGTCGTCGCCTTCGACGGAGAAGGCCGGGTCGTAGTCGATGCTGTGATGAGTGACGTCGTCGCGGATGCCGACGGTGAAGTGATTCTTCGGACGGTCCGCGCGCAGCTCGTCGAAGATGCCCTTGACCATGGCCGGCGTGAGCTCCTTGGACGAGAGTCCGTAACGGCCGCCCACCAGCACCGGCACATCCCGGCCAGCCTCGCGCAACGCCACCACGGCGTCGAGATACAGCGGCTCGCCGACGCTCCCGGGCTCCTTGGTGCGGTCGAGCACGGCCACGGACCGTACCGTGGAAGGAAGACACGCCGCGAAGCGAATCGCGTCGAAGGGCCGGTACAGGCGCACTTTGATGGCCCCCACCCGCTGGCCCGACTCGTTCAGCGCGCGAACTGTTTCCTCGATGGTCTCGCACGCCGAGCCCATGGCCACGATCACGCGATCGGCATCGGCGGCGCCGACGTACTCGTACGGCGCGTAGCCGCGTCCGATCTTCCGCGCGAAACGATCCATCATCTCCACGACGATGTCCCCGCAGTCGCGGTAGAAGGGATTGGCCCGCTCGCGCGCCTGGAAGAAGACGTCGGGATTCTGCGCGGTGCCGCGCAGGACGGGGTGATCCGGAGTGAGCGCGCGGGAACGATGGTCGAAGATGAGCTCGGGATCGATCATCCCTCGGAGCTGTTCATCGTCGAGGAGCGTGACGTTGGTGATCTCGTGCGAAGTCCGGAAGCCGTCGAAGAAGTGCAGGAACGGCACGCGCGACTCCAGCGTCGCGGCATGAGCGATGAGCGCGAAGTCGTGCGCTTCCTGCACGCTGGCCGAGCAGAGCATGGCCCATCCCGTGGCCCGCGCGGCCATGACGTCGCTGTGATCGCCGAAGATCGACAAGGCGTGCGTGGCCAGCGTCCGCGCGGCGACATGGAACACGGCCGGCGTCAGCTCGCCGGCGATCTTGTACATGTTCGGGATCATCAGCAGCAGACCCTGCGAGGCGGTGAAGGTCGTGGCCAGGGAGCCCGTCTGCAGGGCACCGTGGACCGTCCCGGCCGCACCGGCTTCGCTCTGCATCTCGATGACCGAGGGGACCGTGCCCCAGAGATTCTTCCGCCCGCCGGCGGACCACGCGTCGGCCCACTCCCCCATCGAGGAGGCCGGAGTGATGGGATAGATCGCGATCACCTCGCTCAGGGCATAGGCGACGCGGGCGACGGCTTCGTTTCCATCGAGCAGAGCTTGCATGTTCTCAAGCTACGTCGCGAGCAACCATCGACGGATGATGGTTGTCAGTGCAGGGCGTGACGGGCGTCACCTTGCGGCCAGCAGGCGAATGTCGTCATAGACGGCGTTGACTTCGCTGCTGAGCACGTGGAGGACGCTGAACCAGACCGCGGGGGAGTCTTCGAGGGCGTGGAGGAGATCGTCCTTGTCGATGAAGCCCACCTCGCAAGGCTCCGCCGCGGTGGCGGTGCAGTCGTGTGCGCGTCGCGTGACGACGCAACTGAGGCCCAGAATCTGGCCGGTGTGCGCTTCCCGCAGAGGTTTCGCGGCGCCGCCTTTGCCCGTGAAGAGAAGTGTGACCGCACCCGAGCGCACGATGTACACGCCCCGAGGCTGCTCTCCTTCGCGGAACAAGGTCTCACCCGCCCGGAACTGCATCCGTGTCTCCCGCGCGGCCATGCTCGTCTCGATGATCGATTGACTCACGCCATCACGATAGGGACCCTCGGGAAGACGAGCGGTGACGCTTGCTACACCAGGACGTGAGCGTTCGGCTGAGTACAGCCTGGGTTGTCAGTTGTCGGTGATCGGTTGTCTGGTAGCCAGCACGTTGGCCTCGGAGCTGCCGCACGTGCCCAAGGCTATGCCAACAAGCGCTGGCGGCCGTGCCGCCTAGATCGAGACCATGTCGCGCATCTGCTGCTTGGCCAGAAGGAAGAGGCTGGAGCCCTTGACGCTGATCAGCTTCTTGCGCCGGAAATCGCTGAGCAGACGGGTGACGGTCTCACGGGTCGTGCCGATCATCTGGGCGATCTCTTCATGCGTGAGGAGGACCTGCATGCGCGTGCCCTGAGGGGTTTCCTCTCCGGTCGCGCTCCAGTCGAGAAGCAGCTTGGCCAGCTTCTCGGAGGTCGTCTGGGCCAGGCCGAGGGTGCGGATCTCGCGCTGCGCGGACTCGTACTTCTCACTCAGTTGATGAGCGGTCTTCATGCAGGCTTCGGAATAGGCATTGAGGAACCGCATGAAGTCCTCCCGGCGGATGAAGCTGACTTGCGACGCTTCGAGCGTTTCCGCGGAGACTTCGTACGGTTTGCCCAGGATCGCCGCGCTGACGCCGAGGATCTCGCCGGGATTGACGATCTTGACGATGAGCGTCCGTCCCTCGGTGGAAGAGGTCGTCAGCTTCGCCCGGCCGCTGCACAGGATGTATACCCCTCGCGGCTGCTCGCCCTCGACGAAGAGCAGTGCGTTCTTCGGATAGGCGCCCGAGAACTTGATCGTGTCCATCGCCGCGACCGGTTCCGAAGACATGTTGCAGAACCCGCCGTGCGCCTGGCGCAGAGAGCAATCATTGCAGTGTTCGACGAGTGCGAGGTTGTACGGTGTTGGCATTTGCGGCTCCTTCTTCCACGCACAAGATCGCATCAACCCGCGTGATGCGCCCCACCCCACGGGGTAGGAGGCGATACGCCAACGGGTGAGGGTTGTCACATCGGTCGGTGATTCCCCACGTTGCGTGGGGGGGTGCGGTTGGGTTGCGGGTCGTCGAGTCGTCGAGTCGTCGAGTCGTCGAGTCGTCGAGCCGTCGAGTCGTCGAGTCTTCGAGTCTTCGAGTCGTCGAGTCGTCGAGCCGTCGAGTCGTCGAGTCGTCGAGTCGTCGAGTCGTCGAGCCGTCGAGTCCTCACCGTCTCATAAGCTCACAGGTTCACGTCTCATAGGGTTGGGGCCACGGGCGTCTAAGAGACTGTGAGACTTTGTGACTCGTCGCAGCGGAATCCTCGACGACTCGGAGACTCGACGACTTGACGACTCGACGACTCGACGACTCGAAGACTCGAAGACTCGGAGACTCGAAGGCGAGAGGACGAGGAGGGACCATGAGAGAAAGGCGAGTTAACGACCCTTCTTCACTCGTTCACGCGCCACCAGTTGTGCGGACACGGTCGCGAGGCCGACGTGGGCGATGGCTCCGGAGTTGAAGTTGAGGAAATCGAGCTCGATGCCGTCGCTGAAGATCACGCCGCCAGCGGGCATGAGCGACTCGAGCTGCAACGTCTCGCCTTCGCCCAGCCGGCCGGCCACGACCGTGGCGCCGGTGGCGCGGCTGGCGAAGGGCTCGCGCACGACGTAGCGCAGCTCGCGCGCGCTCCACGACAGCGGCTTGGGCACCTTCACTGCGCTCCCGGCGAAGCGGCCCACGCCCGCGGCCATGTTGAAGACCGAGCTGAGCCAGCCCGTGGAGCCCGCGCCGGTCGAGACGAGCACGCCGCTCGAGGACTGCACTTCCTCCTGGCCGCCAGCCACGATGCGATAGCGCGCGGAGACATGCGAGCGGACGCCGATGAAGAAGTCGTTGAAGGCCAGCAGACGCTGCCCGTCGTTGAGGCGCGTCTCGGCCATGGAGACCTTGCGAATCGGCGCGCTTCCGCCGAGGACGGCGCGCACGGCGCCAGCCGCCGAGTGCGCGTCGAAGGGCAGGAGCACGCCGTCGTAGCGCGAGGGCTCGGGATTCACCCCCACGATCGGACGCTGCAACGCATACTTGGCGGTGTTGGCCACGAGGCCGTCCTGCCCGACCACGACCACCATCTCGTCGTCCGCGAACAGGTAGTTCGCCAGGAACCCTCGATCCACGACGTGGACCTTGCCCAACCCGCGCACGGACTGCTCCACTTCATCGAGCGCCGTGCGGTAGGCCGTGTCCTCGGCATCGTAGTCGGCGAAGTTCCCGCCCGCGCTCTCGATATAGAACCGCGCCTGCGCCTTCGTGTTGAACCGCGCGATCAGCTCCGCAAGCCGCGTGGCCCGGCGAACGATGAGGATGCGACTGTAGCTGCGACCGGCAGCCTGCGGATGCGCATCCTTGCCTCTCGAACGACTCTCGCTCACGGCTTGGCGTCGTCGGTGAGCAGCGACTGCAGCAGGTCGGGCGTGATGTTCAACGTGCCGATCCGCTGCGCATTCTCGGCCAGTTGCCGGAAGGCGTGCGCGATGGCGATGCGCGGTCCGTCCGCGCCACCGCTCAGCGCCACGAGCTTCTCCCACTCCATTCCCGCCAACGGTTTCAGCATGGCATCGAGCGCATAGGCCTTCGTCTCCGCCGACTTGCGCTCGTTCGCGGCCTGCAGTTCCACCAGCTCCTTGCGCCGCTCTTCCACCGCGATCTCCGCCTGCGTCTGCGTCTCGCGGATCTGCCGCCGCTTTTCCTCCACGGCGATCTCCGTGTTCAACTCGCTCTCGCGGATCTTGCGCTCCTCGGTCACGGCGTTATTGCGTCGCGAATAGATGGCCATGTCCGCTTCCTGCTGCAGCCGCTCACGCGCCTCGGCCTCCAGCGCGCGCGTCATCTCCGGCGTGGCGCTCACGTTCGTCACTGAGACGCGCACCGGCTCCACGCCGAGCATGACCAGCGACTCCGACGAGCGCAGCCCCGTCGTGATCGCGCCGCCGAGGCCTTCCGCGCTGCGGAGCGCGTCGCGCAGTGGCTGCTGCGCCACAGAGGTGGCGGCCACGGTCTGCGCTTCGTTCACCAGCCGCTGCGCCAGCTTCTCCGGATCGCGCGAGATGTGTACGCCCGCCGCGTTGACCGTGAAGTTCAACAGGTCGGCCAGCTTCCGCGCCTCGGTGACCCGGTAGGTGAGCTGCCCCTGCACGGTCACCGTCTGAAAGTCGGCCGTCAGCAGTTGGAAGACGAACGGGATGTCCGAGCTCGCCACCGGCACCGAGACGATGCTGGAGGTCGGCACCCAATAGAAGAACGAGAGCCCTCGCCCCTCTCTCCGGATCCGCCCCCGCTGAAAATGAATGACGTAATCGGTCGGCCCGAATTTCGCGAACGCAAACATGCTGTCACCTCTGAATGCGGACAGTTTATCGCGAGCGCGTTACGATGCTGGGATGGCTGACTCCAACGCGACGCTCATCGAGCGCTTCTACACCGCCTTCGCCGCGCTCGACGGCGACACGATGCAGGCCTGCTACACCAGCGACGCCCATTTCGAGGATCCGGTGTTCACGCTGCAGGGGCGCGAGCAGGTCGGCGGCATGTGGCGCATGCTCACCTCGGCGACTCGCGCCAAAGGCCAGGACGCCTGGAAGCTGACTTTCGATCGCATCGTTGCCGATGAACGCAGCGGCAGCGCGCACTGGGAAGCACACTACCGCTTCAGTGCCACCGGCCGGCTGGTCCACAACATCATCGACGCGCGATTCACCTTCAAGGACGGCCTCATCGCCACACACCACGACACCTTCGACTTCTGGCGCTGGTCGCGCCAAGCCCTCGGGCCGAGCGGCGTGGTCCTGGGCTGGACGCCCTTCCTCCGCAACAAGGTGCGCGCCCAAGCCGCATCGAACCTCGCCGCGTTCCTGAGCAAATCGAAGCAGGCCTGATGGACAGCGCTGTGGAGCGGTGGGCTTTAGCCCTCCGGGCTCTCGCGAGGAACTTCCCCTCTGCCGTCTCCGCTTCGACGCAGCACGCGGCTTTCGGCACTCGTATCGCAAGAGCCACACACGGCTTCGGCACACTCATCGCGAGCGCCCGGTGGGCTAAAGCCCACCGCTCCACAGTTGCAATCGCCTCGGCCGAAGAGTCGGCTCACCATGTAGCATGACGGGATGCCGGACTGGAGCTATCGCACGTTCCTGCGCCCGTTCCTCTTCGCGCTCGGGGCGGAACGGTCACGACGACTGGCGACAACGACGTTGGGAACGTTGGCGCGCACGCCGTTGGGTCCGGCGGCGATCGACTTTCTCGGCCACATGCGTGCCGACGAGCGCTTGCGCACGCGGCTTGGCTCCGTCGAGCTTCCTGGTCCGATCGCGCTCGGAGCCATGCTCGATCCGCAGGGCAAAGCCTGTGGCGCGTTCGCGCGCTTCGGCGCGGGACTGATCGAAGTAGGCCCCGTTGGAGAGAAACCCAACGCCGCCGTTCCGCGGTGGAACGTGAGTTTGCCCGGGCGTACCGTCACACCGTCGGTCGAAGTGGTGGCCGGAGTCGAGGAAGTCGGGGACCATCTGCGGCGCTCTCGTCCCTCCGTTCCCATCTGCGTGCGGATCGCGGACGAAGACCCAGCGGCCATCGCGAAGATCGTGGAGCGGCTGACCCCGCACGCAGCTCTGTTCGTCGTCGGCGCAAGCGACGAGGAGTCCGCGCGGATGCGCGTTGCCGCCGCGCGGACTCGACCCGTGCTCCTTCGCGTCGCCGCGGCTGATGCGAAAGCCACGAGCCTGGCCGCGGCAGCTTTGCAGGCCGGCGCCGCCGGAGTCTGGATCTCCGGCACCCTCGAGCCCTCACTCGCGCAAGTAGCCGTTCTTCGGCACGCGTTGCCAACCGAAGCCTGCATCGTGGCGGAAGGAGTCACCGAACCGGAGGATGCACGCCGTCTGCTCGAAGCCGGAGCGAACGTGGCCGTCGTCGACGCGGGGCTCGTCGTCTCCGGACCCGGACTGGTGAAACGCTGCAACGAGGCACTGGTGTCGCTGTTGCCATCCGCTTGCGATCCCGAACCGCTGACCATGGACGCCGCGCGGCGGTCCTGGTTCTGGGCACTGCTCCTCGGCGTGGCGATGCTCGGGGGCGGGGTGTTGGCGATCATTCTCGCTTCCACTCGCGTCGTCCTGCCATACGACGAGAGCATGGCCGGGATGACGCGCGCCCATCTCGCCGAGCTCAACCCAAAGCTGCTCCCGTTCATGGCTCACGACCGCGCGTCGCTGGCCGGCACGATGCTCAGCATCGGCATCTTCTACGCCGCGCTGGCGTGGTTCGGCATCCGCCGCGGCGCGCACTGGGCGCAAGTCACGGTCATCGCCTCGGCCACCGTCGGATTCTTCAGCTTCTTCTTCTTCCTTGGCTACGGCTACTTCGATCCGTTCCACGCCTTCGTCACCGCCATCCTCACGCAGTTCACGCTGCTCTGCCTGGTGCTGCCGCCTTCACCCCCGCAACCGCCCATCCCCGAATGGCGCGAGAACGCCGCATGGCGTCGCGGCCAATGGGGCCAACTGATCTTCATCCTGATCGGCGCCACTCTCACCGGAGCGGGCGTGGTGATCTCCGCCATCGGCTGCACAGTCGTCTTCGTGGAGACCGACCTCCATTTCATGCGCACCACCGCCGCGCAGCTCCACCAGTCCTACGAAACCCTCATCCCGCTCATCGCCCACGACCGGGCCGGCCTGGGCGGCATGCTCATCGCCAACGGCGTGGCCATCTGGCTCTCCGCACAGTGGGGCTTCCGCGCCGGCGCACGCTGGCTCTGGCACGCCCTGGCCTGGGGCGGCAACCTCGCCTTCGCCTGCGCCACCATCGTCCACATCGTCGTCGGCTACCACTCCCTGCTCCACCTCGCGCCCGCGCTCATCGGCTGGTTCGGCTGGAACGTGGCGTTGCTCCTCGCGCACGGCTGGCTCTCTCCGCACACTCGCTGAGCTCTCGCCGGGTTGCTTTGCGGGTTGCGCGTTCCTCGTTCCGTGTTCCGTGTTCAACTCGCAACCCGCAACTCGCAACTCCAAAGCAACCCGCAACGCAACTCGTCGCCTGATATCGTGCCGTCGTGATCGTCCACCTGATCGATGGTACGTACGAGCTCTTTCGCCACTTCTACGGCATCCGGCGTGGAACTGCGACGCCTCCTCCGATGAGCGCAGCGGTGGGAGTGCTGCACACCGTCGCGCAGATGCTGGAGGGTGGAGCGACCCACATCGCCGTGGCCACGGACCACGTCATCGAGTCGTTCCGCAATGACCTCTGGCCGGGCTACAAGACCGGCGCCGGCATCGATCGCCTCCTCTGGGCGCAGTTCCATCCGCTGGAGACGGCCATGCAGGCGATGGGCGTCGTGACGTGGCCGATGGTCGAGCTCGAGGCGGACGACGCCCTCGCCTCCGGTGCGCACCTCGCCGCACTCGACGAACGTGTGGAGAAGGTCTGTATCTGGACGCCGGACAAAGACCTCGCGCAGTGCGTGGTCGGACAGCGCGTCGTGCAGGTCGATCGCAAGAGCGGCCAGATCCGCGATGAGCAGGGCGTGCAGACGAAGTTCGGCGTTCCCCCCGTGCGTATCCCCGACTACCTGGCCCTGGTCGGCGATGCGGCGGACGGCTATCCCGGCGTGCCCCGCTTCGGTGCAAAAACGGCCGCGAAGGTCATCGAGAAGTACGGACCCATCGAGCAGTTCCCACCCGAGGTCCTCGGCGAGCACCGGGAGCACGCGCTGCTCTTCAAAGATCTCGCGACTCTCCGCACGAACGCGCCGCTCTTCGACGATGTCGACGAGCTCCGTTGGAAGGGAGCGGACCCCGCCTTCTCCTCCGTCGCCGGCCTCCTCGGCGACCCGCGCCTCGCGACGCGCATCGAGAAGCTCGCGACGAAGTGACGCGGCTCCTTGAACGCGCTCCAGAGGACGGCCGTTTTAACCTGCAAACATTGCGTGTGTCTCGAGCGTGAGAAGGCAGTTGCTTGTGGAGCGGTGGGCTTTAGCCCACCGGCTCTCGCGATGCACTTCCCTCTGCCGTCTCGGCTTCGACGCTGCACGCGCCGTCGGCACGAGCGCGGCGAGAGCCTCATCCGGCTTCGGCGCACTCATCGCGAGCGCCCGGTGGGCTAAAGCCCACCGCTCCACATTTGCAAATCTCCTCTGTGGTGAAGAAAGCCCTTCGTGTTAACAGGAGGCAGCGCGGTCGAGGAGTAGCGTACGCTCGCGCGAGTTGCGGGTGAGAGCGGCGGCGCGCTCGAACTCCGCGCGGGCCTCGTCCAGGCGCCCCAGCTTGAAGAGCAGATCGCCGCGCACGCTGGGCAGGAGGTGATAGCCCGAGAGCGAGGACTCGAGTGTGTCAGCGATCGCCAGGCCGGCGGCCGGACCGAAGGCCATCGCCACGGCCACTGCACGATTGAGCTCCACGACCGGGGACGGTGTGAGCTCCGCGAGCGCCTGGTACAGCGCGGCAATGCGTGGCCAGTCAGTGTCCTCGGACGTGCGCGCTCGCGCGTGACAGGCGGCGATGGCCGCCTGCAATGCGTAGTGCCCGAAGGCGCCGCCGAGCTCCTCCGCTCGGCGCAGTGCCGTCAGCCCTCGCCGGATGAGCAACTGATCCCAGCGCGCACGATCCTGATCAAGCAGCAGGACGGGCTGGCCGCCCGGACCCACGCGGGCACGCGAACGCGAGGCCTGGATCTCCATCAGCGCCGCCAAACCATGCACTTCCGGCTCATGAGGAACGAGACCCTGCAGAATGCGCCCAAGGCGAAGCGCCTCATCGCAGAGCGCCGGACGCATCCAGTCGTCGCCGGCGGTCGCCGCGTAGCCCTCGTTGAAGATGAGATAGATCACCGCGAGCACGGACGCCAGCCTGCCGGACAGATCCGCACCACGCGGGACTTCGAACGGCACCTTCGCGTCGGACAGTGTCCGCTTCGCACGCACGATCCGCTGCGCCATCGTCGATTCCGGAACGAGGAACGCGCGCGCGATCTCTGGTGTGGTCAGGCCGCCGATCAGGCGCAGCGTCAGCGCCGCGCGCGCCTCCGTGGAGAGCACCGGATGGCAGGAGATGAACACCAGCCGCAGCAGGTCATCGCCCACGGGATCATCGAGTGACTCGTCGAGATCCGTCACCGCCAACTCCTGCTGCACCGCCAGCTCGCGGCCCAGCTCCTCGTGCTTGCGCTCGAGCATCTCCCGCCGGCGGAACTGATCGATGGCCCGATGCTTGGCCGTGGCCATGAGCCACGCGCCGGGATTGTCCGGAACGCCCGCCTCGGGCCATTGCTCGAGCGCGGCCACGAGCGCGTCCTGCGCCAGTTCCTCCGCGACTCCGACATCGCGGACGATGCGCGTCAGTCCGGCGATGAGCCTTGCCGACTCGATGCGCCACACCGCCTCGATGGCGCGATGGGTGTCGGAAGCCGTCACGGCTCCCGATCACACCATCATCCATCGCGCGACGCAATGCCTTCGGGTTGCGCGTTGCCCAGTTGTCCGTTGTCGGTGAATCGGTTGTCTGCCGCCGAATCGGGTAACAGTGGATCACCACGAACCGACAACGGACAACTGACAACCCAATCGCCACGGAGATCAAGATCCGTTCTGCTGCATCTCCTGGAATCCCGCGGCGGCTTTCTGCACGTCGGGCGGGAAATCCTCGAGCTCCTGCACCTGGCGGATCTCGATGATCTCGTTCTCGCCGGCGGGGCAGCGGGAGGCCCAGGCCACCGCTTCCTCCTTCGACTTCACGTCGATCATCCAATAGCCGCCCAACACTTCCTTCGCCTCCGAGAACGGACCGTCGGTGACGTGCGGCTTTCCGCCCTTGAAGGACACGCGCGCGCCCATCGACGGAGGATGGAGACCGTCGAGCGCGAGCAGGACGCCCGCCTTCTGCAGCGCCTCATTGAACTTCATCATCCTCTCGACGCCTTCGGCGTCCGGCATCGTGCCCGGCGCGGCGTTCTCATAGCCTTTGGGGATCATCAGCATCATGAATCGCATGATTCCGTCCTCTCCTGGTCGTGATGAGCGGCGTCACTGCTTGGCGATCTTGGCGCGGAGGCGGTCCTCCTGCTCACGAAGCTCCGGCGTGAGCTCAGCGCCGAAATCCTCCATCTCGAAGATCGGGCGGATCTCGATCTCGCTCTCCTGGTTGTCCGGATTGGGGCAACGCTTCACCCAGTCCACGGCCTCGTCCATCGACTTCACCTGCCAGATCCAGAAGCCGGCGATCAGCTCCTTGGTCTCGGCGAACGGGCCATCGACGACCGTCCGTTTCCCCTCCGGCGAGAAGCGGACGCGCACACCCTTCGCGCTCGGGTGCAGTCCCTCACCCGCCTGCATGAGGCCGGCGCTGACCAGCTCTTCGTTGTACTGCCCCATCTCCGTCAGAAGGCGCTCACTGGGCATGCCGCCCCCTTCAGATTCCTCATTCGCCTTGATGATGACCATCACTCGCATTGGTTTTCTCCTTCGTTTTCTGCTGCTTTCACAATCACGTCGACCGAGCCCACTCGAATTCGACACGGCTCACAATTTTTCTCAGCCACCAAGCAAAGTACACTCCACCCCGCTTGAAACAAGCTCTCCTCTACGGAACGGTCGGCGGCCTGTTGATTGCGCTGCTGAAGCTGATCGAGTTCCAGCACTTCGTCCGTGCCTACCCCACCGAGGTTTATGGCGGACTCGTCGCGATCATCTTCACAGCAGTAGGGATCTACCTCGGGTTGCGATGGACCCGGCCGAAAGAAGTGGTGATCGTGAAGGAAGTGCGCGTTCGCGAAGAGGGTCCCTTCGTCCTCAACGGCGGCCAGCTCACCGAGCTCGGCATCAACCCGCGATCGCCTGAACCTTGCGCGGAGTGCAAGGGTGGCGCTTCGCGCCACCCCTCTGGAGTTTGGACATCTTGTGTATCGTGCCGAGGAGCGCCGGCGTCCCGCCGGCTGGCCCTGCGGCGTCCCGCCGCGGGCGGTGGCCATTCGAAGCCGAAACCCAGCATCGCCAGACGAACGTCCTTCGCGCAAAGCACGCTCCCCCGCCCGGGGCGAGGACGCCCCCCGGCCAGCCGGCGGGACGCCGGCGCTCCGCATTCGCCCGCGCAGCCGGCGTG
>Ga0307505_10000174_pt1 | contig 79700 bp, 75 predicted proteins | sample 23_S_MG_FD_202183 | JGI IMG/M metagenome (GOLD analysis project Ga0307505, IMG submission 202183) | Soil microbial communities from Populus trichocarpa stands in riparian zone in the Pacific Northwest, United States - 23_S | ecosystem: Environmental > Terrestrial > Soil > Riparian zone > Trees... | reverse complement strand
CACGCCCTCCCCCGGCCCCTCCCGCAAGCGGGAGGGGAGAATTTGCAGCTCTGGGTAGGCCTAGGAAATCCCGGTCCGCGTTACGCGATGCACCGGCACAACGTCGGATTCATGGCGCTCGACGTGATCGCGGACATGCATGAATTCGGCCCGGTCCAGAAGAAGTTCCAGGGCTGGCTGCAGGAAGGCCGCATCGCCGGCATCCGCGTGCTGCTGCTCAAGCCGGCCACATTCATGAACGAAAGCGGCCGCGCGGTGGCCGAGGCGTTGCGCTTCCACAAGCTCGGGATGGACGCGCTGACCGTGTTCCACGACGAGCTCGACCTCGCCCCGTTCAAGGTCAAGGTGAAGACCGGCGGCGGCACCGCCGGCCACAACGGCCTGCGCTCGATCGACCAGCACCTCGGCCCCGATTTCCGCCGCGTTCGGATCGGCATCGGCCATCCGGGCAACAAGGACCGCGTCACCGGCTACGTGCTCGGCAACTACGCCAAGGCCGAGTTCGACGCCCTCACCGACATGCTCGCCGCGGTCGGCGCGGAGGCGGAATGGCTCGCCCGGGGCGACGACGCGCGCTTCATGAACGACGTCGCGCTGCGGCTGCAGCCGGACTAGCCACTCCGACCGCGTACACGCGGCGATCCAGGCACGGGCACTTTCCGCTTTCCTGCGGTCTGGCAAGGACATATCCTGACGCCCATGCGCGAACCGGGGGGGTCGCATGAACCAGCCTGCTCCTGCGATTGCTACAGACGAGGCACCCGTGGTGCAGATCGGGCCGTCCGCGGCCGATCCGAACGCGGCGTTCGCGCCCGACGCGACCGTGCGCGACATCATGACGCCGCCGGTCGGCCTCTTCCGGGGAATCGAGCGCGTCGCCGAGGCGATCGAGACGCTGCGCGAGGCCACCAAGTCCGCCTTCATCACCTATTGCTACGTCACCGACGAGAAGGGCCGGCTGACCGGCGTGGTGGTGATGCGCGAGATGCTGCTCGCCAAGCCCGACGACAAGCTCGCCGACCTGATGATCCGCGATCCCTTCGCGCTGCGGCAGGACATGCCGCTGGGCGATGCGCTCAAGGAGGCGCTCGTGCGCCATTATCCGGTCTATCCCGTGGTCGATGCGGCCGGCGTGCTCACCGGCCTCGTGCGCGGCGAGACGCTGTTCGCCAACCGCGCGATCGCCATCAGCGCCCAGTCGGGCAGCATGGTCGGCGTCGACAACGAGGAGCGGCTCGGTACGCCGCTCAAGCGCAGCCTGCTGCTGCGCCACCCGTGGCTGCAGATCAACCTGTTCACCGCGTTCATCGCCGCCGCCGTTGTCGGGATCTTCGAGGACACGCTGAGCCAGCTGGTGATCCTCGCGGTGTTCCTCCCGGTCATGGCCGGACAGACCGGCAACACCGGTTGCCAGGCGCTCGCGGTGACGCTGCGCGGCATGACGCTCGGCGATCTCAAGCCCGGTTCGGAGCGCGACCTGGTCTTGAAGGAAGGTACGCTCGGGTTCTTCAACGGCCTGCTCGTCGGCGTGACCGGAGGGGCAGGGATGATCGCCTACGCGATGATGCAGGGCGAAGCGCAACCTTGGGTGATGGGCCTCGTAGTGCTGATCTCGATGATCACCGCCTGCACCGTCGCAAGCATCGCCGGCGCGCTGATCCCGCTGGCGCTGAAGAAACTCGGAGCCGACCCCGCGACCGCCTCGAGCATCTTCCTGACCACGATGAGCGACGTCGCCAGCATGGGCATCTTCCTGTCGCTGGCGACCGTGCTGCTGGTGTAGCCGAAGCGATGCCATGGAGCGCATCCTGGTCCTAGGCCCGTGCGGCGCCGGAAAGTCGACGCTCGCGGTAAAGCTTGGGGAGCGGCTCGGGCTTCCGGTCATCCACCTCGACCAGCATTTCTGGCGGTCCGGCTGGCAGGAGCCGGCGCCGGACGAATGGGCCGCGCAAGTCGAGGAGCTGATCGCTCGCCCGAGTTGGGTCATGGACGGCAATTATGGAGGCACGCTCGCGCGTCGGCTCAAACGCGCGCAGCTGGTCGTGAATCTCGATTATCCTCGCAGGGTGTTCTTCCCGCGCATGCTGTGGCGCTCGATCCGTCAGCTCGGCAGAACTCGTCCCGACATGACGCCGGGATGCGCCGAGCGGCTCGACCGGGAGTTCATCCGCTACACCTGGCGCTACAGGATTGATGTCGAGCCGCGCCGCCGTGCGCGTCTTGCCGAGGCGGACGTGCCGGTGATCGAGCTGAAGTCGCCGCGCGGGAGCGAGGCCTGGCTCGCGTCGGGAGCGCCGCTCGAAGCGGGGCACTGGCGCTGACCGCGCGCCGCCGCTAAGGCGCCCCGCGAACCGAAACCGAAGGACTATTCATGGGATTCCGCTGCGGGATCGTAGGCCTGCCCAATGTCGGCAAGTCGACCCTGTTCAATGCCCTGACCGAAACGCAGGCCGCGCAGGCCGCGAACTATCCGTTCTGCACGATCGAGCCCAACATCGGCCAGGTCGCCGTGCCCGACGAGCGGCTCGAGCAGATCGCCGCCATCGCCGGAAGCGCCAAGATCATTCCGACGCAGCTCGGCTTCGTCGACATCGCCGGGCTGGTGAAAGGCGCCAGCAAGGGCGAAGGCCTCGGCAACCAGTTCCTCGGCAACATCCGCGAGGTTGATGCTGTCGTACACGTCTTGCGGTGCTTCGAGGACGACGACATCCAGCACGTCCACAACCGGGTCGATCCGATCGCCGATGCCGAAGTGGTCGAGACCGAGCTGATGCTGGCCGACCTCGAAAGCCTCGAAAAGCGCGTCCCCGCCGCGGCCAAGAAGGCCACCGGCGGCGACAAGGAAGCGAAGATCATGGCCAGCGTGCTGGGCCAGGCGCTCGAGCTGCTTCGCGAAGGCAGGCCCGCCCGCCTCACCGAGCCGAAGGACGACGAGGAGGCGCGGGTGTTCGCGCAGGCCCAGCTGCTCACCGCCAAGCCGGTACTCTACGTCTGCAACGTCGCCGAGGGAGACGCGGCCAACGGCAATGCGCTGACTGCAAGGGTGTTCGAGAAGGCCAAGGCCGAAGGCGCCGAGGCGGTGGTGGTTTCCGCCGCCATCGAAAGCGAGCTGGTGGCGATGGAGCCGGAGGAACGCGCCGAATACCTGGCCGACCTGGGCCTCGCCGAAAGCGGCCTCAGCCGCGTTATCCGGGCCGGCTACAAGCTATTGGGTCTCAAGACCTTCTTCACCGCCGGCCCCAAGGAAGCGCGCGCCTGGACCTTTCCGGCCGGGGCGAAGGCGCCGCAGGCCGCGGGCGAGATTCATACCGATTTCGAACGCGGCTTCATCCGCGCCGAAACCATCGCCTTCGCCGACTACGTCGCACTGGGCGGGGAGGCCGGCGCGCGCGAAGCGGGAAGGTTGCGCCAGGAAGGCAAGGAATACCTGGTGCAGGACGGCGACGTGCTGTTGTTCAAGTTCAACGTCTGAAATGAAAACGACGCGGAAGGCCGAAGCCTCCCGCGCCGCTTCGCGAAGCATGCAGCCTGGGCTCAGGCCGTGCTGTCGACGTAGGCGCTCCACAGCCGGGCGACCGCGGCGCGCGTACCCGAAACCTGCGCGAAGCTCGCCTTCGCCTCGGCGTACTTGCCCTGCCTAACCTGCGCCATGCCGAGGCGCGTGAGCACGGCGTCGCGGTCCACTCCGCTCTTGGTCAGCGCCAGCTGGAACATCTCCTCCGCCTTGGCGAAGTCCTCGAGCGCGAGATAGAGGTCGGCGGCGTTGACCGCCGGACGCGCGTTGGCCGCCGATGCCGCTTCGGCGGCGTAATTGGCGGCGTCTGCCGGTTCGCCCGGGGCACGCTCGTCGACGATCGCCTTGATCCGCGCGTAGTCGGGATCGCTTTCGGACAATGCGCCGGCGGTGCGGGCCGCGGCGAGCACCCGGCCCGCTTCGGTCGCCATGATCCGCGGGTCGATCGCGTCGAGATAGCGCGCGAACCGCTCGCGGTCGTTGAGCGCGTTGGTCAGGGTCATCAGGCGCAGCAGGTCGAGGTAGGCCCCCGGATCGGGAGTCTGCATCTGCTCGACGACGGTCATCGCCCGGCGCCAGTTCTCGGCGGTCGGATAGGCCGCCGCGAGCCGCGCCGACCAGTTGGCGGCCTCGGCGGCGTCGCCGGCCTGCACCGCGACCGCCTGGCCGCGCCGCAGCCACGCCTCGGGCGCCGGCTGTCCGGCCGCCACGAGCTGACCGATCAGGCCATCGAGATACGACAGACCCTGCGCCACCTGGCCTTCGCGGAAATAGGATTCGGCGATCAGCCCGTCGGCATTGCCATCGGTGTAGCCCGCGGAGCGGGCGGCCTGCAGGTATTGGCGGGCGCGCGCCCAGTTCTGCGCCTCGTAGGCCCATTCGCCGAGGAAGTAGTTCATCTCCGCGGCGGCGGCGGCGGTCGCCTTGCCGCTCGCCAGCATCAGTTCCATGCCCTGCTGCTGCAGCGGCTGGTCGTTGAGCTTGAGACCGAGCACGTAAGTCACGTTGCCGGCGAGGAAGCGGTCGTCGGCGTTCTCGACCGCGGCCTGGACCCCGGCAAGCTGCGCGCGCGCTGCGGCGAAATCGCCGGTCTCGGCGTTCGCGATCGCCGCGACGGGCTGATAGACGCGGTTGAAGCCGCGGCTCGGGGTGTAATTCGGCTGTTCCTGCGCCTGGGCCATGACCGGCGCGGCGGCGACGCCGCCCGCCAGGGCCAGCGCCAGGGCGACGGCGGAACCGATTCCAGCCCGGCCTTTTCCGCGCATGGTGAGGGGCGATCGAAGCATTCTGGGGCAACTCCTGGATGAGTGGCACAGCCGCTGGAAGCGACCGTATTTCAAATCGGCGGCCTACTGCCGGGAAACGCCGGCAATTGCAATTCGGTCCTAGATTTCCGGGGCTGAATGCCCATTTAACCGATACGGGGTCTTGCCGTTCATCCGTGCCTCCGGCAGCCGCGGCGGCCCCTTCGACAGGCTCAGGGTGATCGGGTGTGGAAAAAGGGGTGATCCGCCCCGTCTGTCCGCCCCGTTCGCTGGCCTGACAAACCTCGATGGCCTAGGGCCTTTGCGACAACACGAAACGACAACGAGACGGGCAACCCGCGCAGGTGAACGACACGACCGATACCCTCGAGCCTCCGGCCAGCCCGGAGGAGTTCGGCCGCATCGACATCGTCGATGAGATGAAGACGTCGTACCTCGATTACGCGATGAGCGTGATCGTGAGCCGCGCGCTGCCCGACGTGCGCGACGGCCTCAAGCCGGTTCACCGCCGCATCCTGTGGGCTTGCCAGGAAGGCGGCTTCGTGCCCGGCCGGCCCTATCGCAAGTGCGCCAAGATCACCGGCGACACGATGGGTAACTACCACCCGCACGGTAACCAGGCGATCTACGACGCGCTCGCGCGCATGGCGCAGTGGTGGTCGATGCGGGTGCCGCTGATCGACGGCCAGGGCAACTTCGGGTCGATGGACCCCGATCCCCCGGCGGCCGAACGCTACACCGAGGCGCGCCTCGCCAAGCCGGCCATGCTGCTGCTCGAGGACATCGACAAGGACACCGTCGACTGGGTCGACAACTACGACGGCAGCCGCAAGGAACCGTCGGTCCTCCCCGCCCGCTTCCCCAACCTGCTGGTCAACGGCGCCGGCGGCATCGCGGTCGGCATGGCGACCAACATTCCGCCGCACAATCTCGGCGAAGTGATCGACGGCTGCCTCGCGTTCCTCGACAATCCGGCGATCACGTCCGAAGAGCTGATCGAGTTCATTCCCGGTCCCGACTTCCCGACCGCGCCGATCATCCTCGGCAGCGCGGGCGCGCGGGCGGCCTACACTAGCGGGCGCGGCTCGATCCTGCAGCGCTGCCGCCACGTGATCGAGGAGGGACGGGGCGACCGCCAGTCGATCGTGCTGACCAGCATCCCCTACCAGGTCGGCAAGGCCGGACTGGTCGAGAAGATCGCCGATGCGGCGAAGGAAAAGCGGATCGAAGGCATTTCCGACATCCGCGACGAATCGAGCCGCAGCGGCGTGCGCGTGGTCATCGACCTCAAGCGCGACGCCACGGCCGAAGTCGTGCTCAACCAGCTGTGGCGCCACACCCCGGCGCAGGCGAGCTTCCCCGCGAACATGCTGGCGATCCGCGGCGGCCGCCCGGAAACGCTGGCCCTGCGCGACATCATCCAGGCGTTCGTCCAGTTCCGCGAGCAGGTCATCACGCGGCGCACCAAGTACGAGCTGAACAAGGCGCGCGACCGGGCCCACATCCTGCTCGGCCTGGTAGTCGCGGTCTCGCACCTCGACGAGGTCGTGGCGATGATCCGCGGTTCCGCCAACCCGGCGGAAGCGCGCGCCAGGCTGCTCGGCAAGGAATGGCCGATCGGCGAGATCGCGCCCTACCTGTCGCTGGTCGAGGCGGTCGAGCCGGACCTCGGCGCTTCGGCGGGCAACTATCGCCTGTCCGAGGCGCAGGTGAAGGCGATCCTCGACCTGCGCCTGCATCGCCTGACCGCGCTTGGCCGCGACGAGATCGGCGACGAGCTCAAGGAGCTGGCGGTCAGGATCGCCGAATACCTCGAGATACTCGGCAGCCGCGCCCGCCTTTACGAGGTGATGCGCGAGGAGCTCGTCGAGATCCGCGACACTTACGCCACCCCGCGCGTCAGCGAGATCGCGCCGGCGTGGGACGGGATCGAGGACGAGGACCTGATCGAGCGCGACGAGATGGTCGTGACGGTCACCCTCGACGGCTACATCAAGCGCACCCCGCTTTCGACTTTCCGCGCCCAGCACCGCGGCGGCAAGGGCCGCGCCGGCATGTCGACCAAGGAAGAAGACGCAGTCTCGGAGATGTTCGTCACTTCGACGCACAACCCGGTGCTCTTCTTCTCCACCGCGGGCAAGGTCTACCGGCTCAAGGTGTGGCGCCTGCCCGAAGGCGGCCCGGCCACGCGCGGGCGGCCGATCGTCAACCTGCTGCCGGCGCTCGACCAGGGCGAAACCATCGCCACGGTGCTGCCGCTGCCCGAGGACGAAGGAAGCTGGGGCGCGCTGAACGTCGTGTTCGCAACCGCCAAGGGCAACGTCCGCCGCAACTCGATGGACGCATTCACCAACATTCCCTCGAACGGCAAGTTCGCGATGCGTTTCGAGGAAGATAGCGACGACCGGTTGATTGGCGTCGCGCTCCTCGAAGGCGGCGACGACGTGCTGCTCGCCTCGCGCCAGGGCAAGGCCATCCGGTTCGACGGCGAGGACGTGCGCGAATTCGTCAGCCGCACCAGCACTGGCGTGCGCGGCATGCGCCTGAAGGCGGACGACGAGGTCGTGTCGCTGTCGATCCTCCACCGCGTCGGCGTGAGGGACCAGGAAGAGCGCGATGCCTACCTGCGCTTCGCCCCGTGGAAAGCGGAGAAGGAAGGCGAACCGGACATCTCCCCCGACCGCTTCGCCGAGCTGGCGGAGAAGGAGCAATTCATCCTCACCGTCTGCGCCAACGGGTACGGCAAGCTCAGCTCGGCCTACGAATACCGTCGCACCAATCGCGGCGGCCAGGGCATCACCAACATCGACAACATCGCTCGGAACGGCCCGGTTGTGGCGAGCTTCACCGCGACCAAGGCGGACCAGCTGATGCTGGTCACCGACCAGGCCAAGCTGATCCGCATCGGGCTCGATTCTCTGCGCGTGATCGGCCGCGGCTCTGCCGGCGTGAAGCTGTTCAACGTCGCCGAGGGCGAGCAGATCGTCAGCGCGGTGCGCCTCGACGAGCAGGAAGAGCCCGAAGACCTCGCCGAGCAAGCGATCGTCGAGGAAATGGTCGGCCGGGGCAGTCCCGAAACCCCACCCGAGCCGAGTTCCGACCGCGACGAAAGCGAAGCCGAAGAGTAGATCCGTGCTCTTCGGTCTTGACCCTCACGCGGCGTGAGGGACTATCGAGTCGCCTTGCGGAAGGACGACGACATGGGCACCTACACCGTCAAGCAGCTGGCCAGGCTCTCCGGAGTCTCGGTGCGCACGCTGCATCACTACGACGAGATCGGGCTGCTCAAGCCGGCGTTCCTCGGCGAGAACCGCTATCGCTACTACGGGCGCGAGGAACTGCTGCGCCTGCAGGACATCCTGTTCCACCGCGAACTGGGTGTGCCGCTGCAGGAGATTGCAAAGCTGCTCTCGAACGACGGGCGCGACCGGGTGGCGATCCTCTCACGACATCGTGAGATGCTGGCCGATCGGCTCGAGCGCTCTCGCCAACTCCTCCGCACGATCGACCGCACGATCGCGGAACTGAACGGAGAAGGCACGATGAACGACACCGATCTCTACAAGGGTTTCTCGCCCGAAAAGCAGGCCGAGCACGAGGCGTGGCTGATTGACGATTTCGGCGACGGCATGCGCACGGGAATCGAAGTCAGCCGGACCGGCTGGGACAAGCTGGGCGCTGCCGGCAGGCAGGCCCGCATGGCCGAATATGCGGCGGTCGAGACAGGGCTCGCCGAACTTCTGCGCGCCGGGCAGGCGCCCGAAAGCAAGGCCGCCGATCCGCTGTTGGCGCGGCACCGCGCCTGGGTTGCGGCGATGTGGAACCGTGATTGTCCTTCGGACCGCTATGCCGACCTCGGCACGCTCTACACCGATCATCCCGGTTTCCGGGAGCGCTTCGATATGATCGAGCCGGGCTTCGCCGAATGGCTGGCGGCCGCCATGCGCGCGCATGCCGCGCGCCACTCGGCAGCCTGACGGAACGAGTAGCGCCGTTCGGCGCAGGAGATCATTATCATGCCGACAAGCAACCACCCTTCCGACGCGATGCCGGAGACCTATCCCATGCCGTCATTCGTGACGCTGCTGGTCCGTGACTTAGCCGCGTCGGTGCGCTGGTATCGCAACGTTCTGGGTTTCGAAATCGTCTTCTCTTTCACTGAAGCGGGACCCTTCCCGCAAATGGCGCACTTGCGCTGGACCAAATATGCCGATCTGCTTCTGCGGCCCGGCACCACCGAGGGCGAAGCTGGGTGCGGGGTGTCCATCAGCTTCCAGACGCCCCTCGAGAACGTCGACGCGCTGGCCGAGCGCGCAGCGCAATCGGGCGCGAGAATCCTCACGGAGCCGGGCAATCGGCCATGGAACACCCGCGAATTCAGCGTCGCCGATCTCGACGGATATCAGCTTTCCTTCACCGGCGGGCCGGTCAATCCTCATATGAGCTTCGAGGGCATCACCGGCAGTTCCGGACCAACTTGACGCCGATCATTAGTTGTTGACGATACGCAATTCGGGGTCGCGCTTGCGCAAGGTCTGCGCGACCCCGACGGCTATCAGCAGCTGGCCGAGATAGTAGATCGGCCAGACGAGGAACTGCGGCACCGGGCTGCCCTGCAGCGGCCCCATCTCGGCGAACAGTAGGAGGTCCGACAGCAGGAACAGCGCTGCCCCCGCGCCGACGCGGTAGCGCGGAAACACGCTCCCCCAGGCGCTCGCTACCATGGCCCCGAGCGCCAGCGCATAGAGCGCGACGTTCGGCGCCTGGCCGCGGTCGGCGGGCATGAACCAGGCGATCACCGGAGTGAGCAGCAGCATCGCAACCACCGCCGCCTTCTGGCTTGGCGTGAGCCGCTCGCGCCGGTTGCGCAGGTAAACTCCCATCGCCATGACGTGATAGGCGAAGAACAGGAGGCCGCCGATCAGGCGATCGGTCTCGATCTCGAACGCCATGTCGCCGAGCGCGGCGGCGCCGAAGGCCCATGCCATCAGGCGCGCATCGGGGCTTGAGTGGCGCAGCCACAGGTAGGCGGCGAGCAGCCCGATCGCCGCGCCCTTGAGCGGGATCAGGTACAGCTCCGGCCAGGGCCCCCAGCGCAAGTAGTAGAACGCCAGTGCCGCGGTGATGCTGGCGAGCAGCAGCGGGCGCTTCTCGGCGAGGGCGCGGCCTATCGGACGTCGGGACATGCGCTTCCCTTGACGCGTCCGAACGTCCGGAGCAAGCGCACCCGCATGAGCCATGACGTGCACATCGTCGGCGGCGGCCTCGCCGGAAGCGAGGCGGCCTGGCAGCTCGCCCGGCGCGGCGTGCGCGTGCGGCTGTCCGAAATGCGCGGCGGCGGCGGCGAGACGCCCGCGCACCAGACCGACGGGCTCGCCGAGCTGGTCTGCTCGAACAGCTTCCGTTCCGACGACCACGAGCACAACGCGGTCGGCCTGCTCCACCACGAGATGCGCCGGCTGGATTCGCTGGTCATGCGCGCGGGCGAGACGGCGCGGGTGCCGGCCGGCTCGGCAATGGCGGTCGACCGCGACGTGTTCAGCCGCGAGGTGCAGGCCGTGCTCGAAGGGCATCCGAACGTCGAGATCGTTCGCGAGGAGGTCGACGTGCTGCCAGCCGCGGGCCTGACCATCGTCGCCACCGGTCCTCTCACCGCCGCCTCGCTGGCGACGAGCATCGGCCGCGCCACCGGCGCCGAGAGCCTCGCGTTCTTCGATGCCATCGCCCCGATCGTCCACCGCGACAGCATCGACATGGACGTGTGCTGGATGGCCGCGCGCTGGGACAAGGGCGGCAAGGATTACGTCAACTGCCCGATGGACAAGGAGCAGTACCTCGCCTTTCACCAGGGCCTGCTCGACGGCGAGAAGACCGAGTTCAAGGAGTGGGAAGCCGATACGCCCTATTTCGAAGGCTGCATGCCGATCGAGGTCATGGCCGAGCGCGGGGTGGACACACTGCGCTACGGGCCGATGAAGCCGGTGGGGCTCGACAACCCGCGCACCGGGCGGTGGCCTTACGCGGTGGTGCAGCTCAGGCAGGACAACAAGCTCGGCACGCTGTGGAACATGGTCGGCTTCCAGACCAAGCTCAAGCACGCCGAGCAGGTGCGGCTGTTCCGCACCATCCCGGGGCTCGAGAACGCGGAGTTCGCGCGGCTCGGGGGGTTGCACCGCAACACCTTCCTCAATTCGCCGACGCTGCTCGACCGCCAGCTGCGGCTGAAGAGCGCGCCCCATATCCGCTTCGCCGGGCAGATCACCGGGTGCGAGGGCTACGTCGAGAGCTCGGCGGTGGGGCTGCTCGCCGGGCTGATGGCGGCGGCCGAGCTGGCGGGGCGCGAGTGGACCCCGCCGCCGCGCACCAGCGCTTGCGGAGCGCTGCTCGCGCACATCACCGGCGATGCCGAGGCCGACGGATACCAGCCGATGAACGTCAACTTCGGGCTGTTCCCGCCGCTGCCCGACGTAAAGAAGAAGCAGCGCAAGCTTGCCTATACCGAGCGCGCCAAGGCCGATTTCGGGGCTTGGCTGGTGGAAGGCAACCTTCTCCCCTCCCGCTTGCGGGAGGGGCCGGGGGTGGGTCTGTCTGCCCACGCCACACTCGCCCACCCCTAACCCCTCCCGCAAGCGGAAGGGGGACTGTCAGCACCGGCAGCGCGGCGTCGCCGCCGGGCGCGGGGCGGTGGTGGCGAACTCCTTCTGCGTCAGCTCGCCGTTGCCGTCGCCGTCCGCGCCCTCGAAGCGCTTGACCGTGGTCACCGCCCATTCCTCGAACGTCAGCAGGTTGTTGCCGTCGACGTCGAGCGCGCGGAAAGCGTCGGTGCGGGTCGACAGCATCTCGTTGCGCGTTATCCGGCGGTCGCGGTTGCGGTCGTAGCGGAAGAACCGGCGCTGCTCGCGGGTCAGTTCGGTCGCTACCGGAGGTGCCGGTCCCTGCAGGTCGCCGACGTCGGCGCTCGGAAGCCCGGTCGGCCGCTCGGTCGGGACAGCGGGCGGCGGGGCGCCCTCCTCCACTTCGGCGCGGCCCTGCAGCCAGAACAGGCCGATCGCGACCAGCACGAGCGAGACGAAGGCGCCGAGGACGATACGGTTCATGGCTTCCTTTCCGGCTTGCGGCCCACGCTACCGCCCCGCGAGCCCGATCCGCAAGGCCAGAAGGGTGCTGCCCGGTCCGCTCAGCAGGGGCACACCGCCTTGCCGGAGGGCCCTCGCGCCCAACCCCGCCAGCACCGCCAGCGGCCGCAGCGACGCCGACAGCGGCGGCACCGCGAGGTGACGGCCGTAATCCACCACCAACGCCCGCTCCGCGCCGTCGGAGATGTTGGCGGCCAGATCGGCCAGCGCCCAGATCCGCGCCGCTTCCTCCGCGCGGTCGATGGCTTGCGCTCCCAGTTGCCGCGCCAGGCAGGCGAAGGCGTGGCCCCGCCCGGCAACGAACTCGGCGATCGCTTCGGCTGTGAGCGCGTCGCAGAGCAGCGCTTCCCAACCCACCGCAAGCTGGTCCAGACCGGATGGATCCCGCCAGCCGCGCAGCGCCTCGAGCACCGGCTCGCCGCGCGGCCATCGGTCCGGCGGCAGCGCCAGGGTGTCGCGCCACCAGGCGAGCCGGAGCTGCGCGGCGAGCGGCTCGCGCCGGGCCCGCAGGATGGCGCCGAGCCGGGCGTCGAGCGCGAGCAGCGCGCCGGTCGCGGCTCTTGCGCGCGGCGGCGCGTAAGAGAGCGCGAGCCTTTGCGGCTGCGGCAGGTCGCCGGCGAGATCGGACATGACCGCTTGCATCGCGCGCCTGATGCGGCGCCGTCAAGTTGCCGAACGGGAGGTAAACGTTGACGAATTCTTAACCCTGCCCCTGCACGGTCCGCTTACCAAGCCGCTCTACGAATGCGGTTTCAAGTATTTAAGGCAACGGGCGGGTCATCCTTTATGCTGAAAGTATTCAGGAAGCTGGCCGAACTGGGCCGCTGCACCAGCGGCAACGCGGTGATGATGACCGCGCTCGGCCTGCCGGCGCTGATCGGTGCGGCCGGCTACGGCGCCGACACGGCGCAATGGTACATGTGGCAGCGCGAATTGCAGCACTCGGTCGACCAGGCGGCGATCGGCGGCGCCTGGTCGCTCGCCTACGGCGAAGATGCCGACTACGAGACCCGGGCCCAGCAGGAATTCTTCAACAACCTGCACATCACCGACGGTGACATCGACGGCGGCGGCCCCGTGGTCCAGCTCGCCAACTACGACGGCGGAAACCAGAACAGCGTGCTCGTCAGGGCCGCCGTCACGCGTACGCTGCCGTTCACCGGAATGCTGATGAACTCGTCGGTCACGATAGCGGCACGGGCCCAGGCCGCGTTTCGCCAGGGCGGCGGGTTCAATGCATGCCTGATGACGCTGAAGGAGAGCGGCACCACCTTCAGCGTGGGCGGCAACGCCGAGATCGACGCCAATTGCGGGCTCGGCGCGCTGTCCTGCTCCGATGACGCCATCAAGATCACCGGATCGGCCAAGATCATCACCACCTCGATCGTGACGTGCGGGACGGTCTCGGCCGCAGGGATGGGCCTCGACAGCGTCATCACCGAGGGCGTCCCGGGCACGGACGAATACGCCGACCTGCCGATACCGCAGCCCGACGGCAATACGCCCAACCGCACTTATGCGTGCGCCGGGAAGGGGAAAAATTCCAGTGCATCGCTCCTGCCCGGGAAGTACCCCGGGTTCGCGACGTCCTGCGCCACGACCTTTGCTGCCGGGATCTACTTCATCGAAGGGGGCACGCTCGACCTGACGCACAATTCTGCGCTGGTCGGCACCAACGTGCTGTTCGTGCTGCGCAAGGGTGCGGTTCTCAAGCTGAGCGGCATGGGTAACGCCGCTGCGGTCACGCTCTCGCCGATGGAAGAGGCCCAGTTCGCCGGCACGCCCTACGCCGCGGACGCGGACCGCCTTTCGCAGATGTTGTTCATCGAGGACAAGACCGGCGTGAACGCTCCGGTCAATCACCAGATCAACGGCAATGCGGACCTTAACCTTTCGGGGATCTTCTACCTCCCCAACGGGAACGTGAAGATCAACGGCAACGCCTCGGCGGCCGATACCTGCTTCCAGATTTCCGCCTACACGCTCGACATCCTCGGCAATGCATACCTGAAGACGCTGTGCGAAGCCGACGACAGCACCCAGTTCGGCACCGGCGATACGGGCGTGAGGCTGATCGCGTGATGCCGCGGGCCATCGCTCTCCGGCTCCTGCGATGCAGCCGCGGCGCCATGGCCATCGAAACGGCCCTGGTGGCGCCGGTGCTCGCCCTGATGTCGATCGGAACCTTCGAGGTCGGATCGATGGTCTCGCGCCAGCAGGAACTGCAGAGCGCGGCCAGCGAAGCCGAATCGATCATCCTCGCCGCCGCGGCGGGCCCCGGGGCTGAATCGGACGACATCGAACTGGTCATCGAGGATTCGATGAGTCTCGGAGCGGACCAGGTCACTCTCAGCCAGCGGTTTCGCTGCAACAGCACCGCGGAGCTGATCGAGGACGGGACCGACTGCGACCCCACCAAGCCGATCTACCGGTACGTGCGTCTCCGACTTACAGACACCTATACGCCGGTCTGGGCCAACTTTGGCGTCGGCTCCGAGTTCGACTACGAGATCGTGCGCACGATCATGGTGCGGTGATGCGGACGGCGGCAATCCCCTTCCGCAAGCGTCTGGCAAGCGACCTGTGCGGCGCGGTGCTGGTCGAATTCGCGCTGCTGGCACCGGCTCTGCTCGTCCTGCTGCTCGGCGTCTTCCAGGTCGGCGTCCATGTCCAGAACTCGAACGCGGTGCGCAACCTGGCCGCCGACGGCGCCCGCTGGGCCGTGGTCCAGTACCAGCGCGGCAATCCGCTCAGCGCCGAACAGATCGAGCTGGGCATTCGGGCCCGCGGGATCGGACCGAAGTTCAATCTCGACATCGACCGCCTCGACATCGCCGTGACCCAGCCGGCGACCCGCATCGCCGGGGTACGCGAGATGGAGATCAGCATCACCTACGCGGCGCCGAACTTTCTCGGCTTCGCCGAGGTGCCGGCACTCGAGATCTCCTACGAACGGCCGATTTTCCTGCTGATCCCAGCTCCCTGATCTTTACCCGAATCTCGGCCCAGACCGCCGCGTAGGGGACGATCGACACTTCAACTTAACCAGTCCCGTTGGGGATGCGATTACGGCGCCTGCCGTATGCGTGCTCCATGCCGGCCCAACCGCCCCGCCCAGCTCCAGCCTCGAGGCCCGGTTTCCTCGCGCAGCTGGCGCGCGACAGCGCGGGCAACACGCTGGCGATGGCGGCGGCGGCGCTGTTTCCGCTGCTCGGGCTGATCGGCGGCGGGGTAGACATCGGCCGCGGCTATTTGTCGCAGAGCCGATTGCAGCAAGCCTGCGATTCGGGCGTGCTCGCGGCGCGCAAGCGGCTCGGCACCGAGATCGCGGTCACCGGCGAAATCCCCGAAGAGGCCGCCGCTTCGGGCGAGCGGTTCTTCAACCTCAACTTCCGCAGCGGCGCCTACGGCACCGGCAACCGCACGTTCGACATGACGCTGGAGGAGGACTTCTCGATCACCGGGCGGGCCACGGTCGACGTGCCGACCACGCTGATGTCGATATTCGGGTTCGACCTGATCCCGATCGCCGTCGAATGCCAGGCCCAGCTCAACATGGCCAATACCGACATCATGATGGTGCTCGACGTGACCGGCTCGATGGCTCAGACCAATCCCGGCGACAGCCTGTCGCGCATGGAAACGCTCAAGGAGACCGTCCGCAACTTCCACGCCCAGCTCGAGGCCAACGCTCCGGCGGCGACACGGCTGCGTTTCGGCTTCGTCCCCTATTCGACCAACGTGAACGTCGGCGCGTTGCTCGAGGACGGCTGGGTCAATACCGAGTGGAACTACCAGTCGCGGCAAATCCACAAGGAGCTCGGGCCGCTGACGACCCGCACCTACGATCGCAACTGGGTCTACCAGAGCGGCTCGGTCTCGGCCGCCACGGTGCTGTCCAGCTATGCCGCCACCTATCAGCCGGGCACCGCGGCCTACACGTACATCGACGCCAATGAGAAGGTCGTCACGGTGCCGGCCAAACCCGCAAGCTACTCCTGCGGCGGATCGACGCCGGCGGGCACTTTCACCCGCACCGACAAGAAGATCGGCACGACCACCGAACCCTTCCCTGGCCCGCCTTCGGGCACTCGCAAGATCGAGACTTACGAGCGAACGGAAAACGGGGTCAACAACTGGACCGAGCGCTCGGGCGCGACCTGCTATGTCAAGTCCCAGACCTACAACACCTACATTCGCACGTTCGAGCGCGTCACCGACCCGTACCAGACCACCGTCGACAAGTGGCGCTACGACCGATTTACCTACGATGTAGGCGACTGGCGCACCGCCGGCACCGGCTGCATCGAGGAACGCGCGACATATGTCGTCGGCGACTGGAACAGCGTCGACCTGTCGCGGGCGCTCGACCTCGACCTCGACCTCGTGCCCGGGTCCGATCCGGAGACCCGCTGGTCCCCGATGTATCCGGACCTCGTATTCGCGCGATCGAAGAAATATGACGGCAGCGGATCGTTCACCAAGGGCCAGAAAGTCACCACCGACAGCTACGTCAACCCCGGCATGTACGGCACCGCCGCATGTCCCGCCGCCGCGCGCAAGTTGGCGCCGATCAGCGCGTCGGAGCTGAACGTCTATCTGGCCACGCTGCAGCCGACGGGCTCGACCTACCACGACATCGGAATGATCTGGGGCGGCCGGCTGCTGTCGCCGACGGGCCTGTTCGCTTCGGAGAACGCGGATGTCGCCGCGACCCGCCCGAGCACGCGCCATCTCGTCTTCCTCACCGACGGAGAAACCGCGCCGCTCGAGATTTCCTACTCCTCCTACGGTCTGGAACCGCTCGATGAGCGGCGCTGGAGCAAGTCCTCGCCGCTCACGCTGGCGCAGACGGTCGAGGCCCGGTTCTCGTTTGCGTGCCGCCAGGTCAGGAACAAGAACATCTCGGTCTGGGTCGTCAGCTTCGGGACGGCCGCGAATCCGGTCATGGAAGCCTGCGCCGGCGCCGACCGCTATTTCGTGGCCGCCGATGCCGAGGAGCTCGACCAGACCTTCGCGACCATCGCCAAGCGCATGGGCGAGCTGCGGGTGACCCGGTGACGCGGGCGGCACCTCTACCGCTGGCCGGCGGGCTGCTGCGCGATACGCGCGGCGCGACCGCGGTGGAATTCGCCATCATCGCGCCCGCGCTTCTCACCGTGCTGCTCGGCCTGATGGACCTGAGCTACAACCTCTACGCGACCACCCTGCTCAAGGGCGCAATCCACGAAGCGGGCCGCGGGTCGACGCTGGAAGGCGCCGAGACGCGGGGGCTTGCGATCGACAACAACGTGCGCGACGCGGTCCTGGACATCGTTCCCAATGCCGAAATCGCCTTCGACCGCCGTGCCTATATCGACTATTCCGACGTCAACCGCCCGGAAGACTACACCGACACCAACGCCGACGGCCTGTGCAACGAAGGCGAGCCGTTCGAAGACGCCAACGGCAACGGCACCTGGGACCAGGACCGCGGCAGGGCGGATATGGGCGGTGCGCGCGATGCCGTGCTCTATACGGTCACCGTGACCTATCCGCGCGCCTTTCCGGTGATGAAGCTGCTGGGGTTCGACTCGACCGTCACCAGCACCTCGCGCACCGTCCTGCGCAACCAGCCCTACGGCCCCCAGAACACCGCCGTGGCGGTGGGGAACTGCGAATGACCGGTGAAGGTCTCCGCTCCGCCGCGCGCCTGCTGGCGGCGTCGCGTGCGGGCGTCGCCGCGACCGAGTTCGCGATCGTGCTGCCGTTCCTGCTCGGAGCCGGCCTGATGGGCCTCGAAGTCGCTAATCGCGCCATCGTGCAGATGCAGGTCAGCCAGCTCGCCGCCCAGATCGCCGACAACGCCTCGCGCATCGGCGACACCTCGACGCTGCAGAACCGCAAGATCTACGAGCATAACCTCAACGACCTGTTCGTCGGGGCCGACGTCCAGGGAAGCGGCGGACTGAACGTGTTCGAGCACGGCCGGGTCATCGTCAGCAGCCTCGAGGTCGTGCCCGACACCGACGACCGGCAGTACATTCACTGGCAGCGCTGCCTTGGCGCGAAGAACCATACCTCCAGCTACGGGATCGAGGGCGACGGCCTGGATGGCGGGCTGCCGGGGATGGGCCCGCCGGGCGAGGAAGTATGGGCTTTTTCCGACGAGGCGGTGATCTTCGTCGAAATCGCGTACGACTATCAATCGTTGGTCGGCGAGACCTTCGGTTTCTCCAATGTGGTGCGGGCGACGGCCTCGTTCACGGTCCGCGACGACCGCGACCTGACGCAGATCTACCAGCGCGATCCCGACAGCCCCGACCCCGTCGCGGATTGCGGCGTGTACGGCAGCCTCGCCGACTACACGCTGTGACGGGCGGGACTCGCCGTCAGTCGCGGTAGCAGACCTTTCGCACCGCCGCGGCGATGCGGTCCGCGTCGATCAGAGCCAGCGATTCGAGGTTCGCCGCATAAGGCAGTGGCACGTCCTCGTTGCAGACGCGCAGTACCGGCGCGTCGAGCAGATCGAAGCCGTCCTCCATGCACACCGCGATCACTTCCGATGCGATCGAGCAGGTCGGCCAGCCTTCCTCGGCGATCACCAGGCGATTGGTCCTGGCGAGGCTGGCGAGAATCGTCTCGGTGTCGAGCGGGCGCAGCGTCCTCAGGTCGACCACCTCCGCCTCGATGCCCTCGCCCGCCAGCGTCTCGGCCGCCTCCAGCGCCAGGCCGACCGCGATCGAGTAGCTGACGATGGTGACGTCGCCACCTTCGCGCACGATCCGCGCCTTGCCGATCGGCAGGACGTGGTCGTCGAGCTGGGCCAGCTCGAAAGTGCGGCCGTAGACCAGCTCGTTCTCCAGGAACACCACCGGATCATCGCTGCGGATCGCGGCCTTGAGCAGGCCCTTGGCGTCATGCGCGTCGTACGGGGCGATCACGATCAGGCCGGGCACGCTGGCGTACCAGGGTCCGTAGTTCTGGCTGTGCTGCGCGCCGACCCGGCTGGCCGCGCCGTTGGGGCCGCGGAACACGACCGGGCAGCGCATCTGGCCGCCCGACATGTAGTTGGTCTTGGCCGCCGAATTCACGATGTGGTCGATCGCCTGCATGGCGAAGTTGAAGGTCATGAACTCGACCACCGGCCTGAGCCCGCCCATCGCCGCGCCCGCGCCGATGCCGGCAAAGCCGTACTCGGTGATCGGGGTGTCGATCACCCGCTTGGGCCCGAACTCCTCGAGCAGGCCCTGGGTGACCTTGTAGGCGCCCTGGTACTCGGCGACTTCCTCGCCCATCACGAACACGCGCTCGTCGCGGCGCATCTCCTCGGCCATGGCGTCGCGCAGCGCCTCGCGCAGCGTCACCTTGACCATGTTGGTTCCGGGCGGAATGTCGGGATCTGCGGCAGGCTGGGCCTTGGCGGCGAGCTTGTCGGTTCCGGAGGGAGCCTTGCCCTTGGGCGCGCCGGATTCCTCGGCCTTGTGGTCTTCGGCCGGCTCGGGCCCACCCCACGCCCCTCCCGCAGGCGGGAGGGGAGTATCAGCACTGTCTTCCTCCCCTCCCGCTTGCGGGAGGGGTCGGGGGGGGGCAAGTTCATCGCCCTCGCCCGCCAGCACCGCGATCACGGTACCGACCTTCACGTTCTCGCTGCCTTCAGGGACCAGGATCTTGCCGACCGTCCCTTCGTCGATCGATTCGAACTCCATCGTCGCCTTGTCGGTCTCGATCTCGGCGAGCACGGTGCCCGACGAAACGGAGTCGCCTTCCTTGACCAGCCACCTGGCGAGCGTGCCCTCTTCCATCGTCGGGGAGAGCGCCGGCATCTTCAGCTCGATCGCCATCAGTAGCTCCCCACCAGGATATCGGTGTAGAGTTCGCCCGCATCGGGCTCGGACGAGCTTTCGGCGAATTCGGCGGCCTCGGCCACGGCGGCGCGGATGCGCTTGTCGATATCCTTCAGCTTGTCCTCGTCCGCGCCCATCTTGAGCAGTTCCGCTTTGGCGCCTTCGATCGGGTCGCTCTGGTCGCGTACGCCCTGCACTTCCTCGCGCGTCCGGTACTTGGCCGGGTCCGACATCGAGTGGCCGCGGTAGCGGTAGGTATTCAATTCGAGCAGCACCGGTCCGTTGCCGCCGCGCACGTGCGCGAAGGCTACTTCGGCCGCCTGGCGCACCTCCAGCACGTCCATCCCGTTGACGTCCATGCCCGGGATGCGGAACGCGGTGCCGCGGCGGTAGAACTCGGTTTCGGCCGAGCTGCGCTTGACCGAAGTGCCCATCGCGTACTGGTTGTTCTCGATCGCGAACACGATCGGCAGCTTCCACAGGCTCGCCATGTTGAAGGTTTCGTAGACCTGGCCCTGGTTGGCCGCGCCGTCGCCGAAATAGGCCAGGCACAGCCCGCCATCCTCGTTGTACTGGTGCGCGAGCGCGAGCCCGCCGCCGAGCGCGACCTGAGCGCCGACGATGCCGTGGCCGCCGTAGAACTTATGCTCGGTCGAGAACATGTGCATCGACCCGCCCTTGCCCTTCGAGATGCCGGCCTGGCGCCCGGTCAGCTCGGCCATGATGACCTTGGGATCGATGCCGTAGGCGAGCATGTGGCCATGGTCGCGGTAGCCGGTGATCACGCTGTCCTTGTCGTTGTCGAGCGCCGACTGCAGGCCGATCGCGACCGCTTCCTGGCCGATGTAGAGGTGGCAGAAGCCGCCGATCAGGCCGAGGCCGTAGAGCTGGCCGGCGCGTTCCTCGAAGCGGCGGATCAGCAGCATCTGCTCGTAGAAGTGCAACAGCTCGTCCTGGCTCGCGCCGTAGCGCCGGTCCTTCTCGAACGCTTCCTGGAGACTGCGCAGCTCGAAGGATTCGCCCTCGGCGCGGGGCTTTGCGGCGGCTTTCGGCGGCGTGGACTTGGTCGGCTTTCGGGCCGGTTTGCCCGAACTGGAACTGGCGGCTCTTGCCAAGGAATCTTCCCCTGATGGCGTCCGTGAAGGCGCAGGTATAGCCTCGCCTATAGGCGGTCATTCGCGTCGCTGGCAACGCCCGGATTGTAGCGGGTTTCGGCGCGCGAGCGCCGCGGCTCAATGCGCCTTTTCGAGCTCGAGCACGTATTCGTCGGGATGCGCCACGTTGAGGTTGCGGCGTACCAGCTCGGTCGCGAGATCGGGATCGACGTTGTCGGGATCGAGCTGGGTGACGAGGTTCTGCAATTCCGCCCGTTCCGCCTCCAGCGTGGCGATGCGATCCTGCCGCTGCTCGAGCATGGCGATATTCTCGCCCCAGGACAGCAGGCCGTAAGGTCCGGCCAGCGCGAGGCCCGCCAGCACCAGCAGGACGCCGAGCGCGGCGAAGCGGGAGAGCTTCTCGCGGGCGACGTCGCGCTTGGTGATCAGGGCGTTCACGAGGCGACAGAATCACAGTTAACACGGCGATTCAAGCGGTTTCGCGCGAATGCTGCAGTTATCCGCAAGTGTGGCTGTGGCAGGCCGCTTGCCCATGCCCGGTGAAAAGGTTACATTGGAAACTATGTCCGACCTGTTCGACAATCCGCTGGGCCTCGACGGTTTCGAATTCCTCGAGTTTTGCGCACCCGGAAAGGGCGTTCTCGAAGCCGCGTTCGAACGCATGGGCTTCAGCCTGGTGGCGCGCCATCGCGGCAAGGACGTCCAGCTGTGGCGCCAGGGCGGCATCAACCTGATCGCCAATTACGAACCGCGGAGCCCGGCCGCCTATTTCGCGGCCGAACATGGTCCGTCCGCCTGCGGCATGGGGTTTCGCGTGCGCGACGCGGCCAGGGCCTATGCGCTGGCGGTCGAGCGCGGGGCGGAGCCGGTCGACGTGCGTACCGGCGTGATGGAGCTCAACATTCCGGCGATCCGCGGCATCGGCCATTCGCTCATCTACCTGGTCGATCGATATGGCGAGGGGCTGAGCATCTACGACATCGATTTCGTCTACGAGCAAGGCGCCGAGCGCCATCCTCCCGGTGCCGGCTTCCATACGATCGATCACCTCACCCACAACGTCTACGACGGCCGCATTCCCCACTGGGAGGACTTCTACGCGCGGATCTTCGGCTTCCGCGAGTTCCGGCAGTTCGACGTCACCGGCGAGTACTCGGGGCTCAACACCAAGGTGATGATGGCGCCCGACGGACGGATCCGCATTCCGCTCAACCAGGAAGGCGGTCGGGGCGGGAAAGGACAGATCGCGGAGTACCTGCGCGCCTACAACGGCGAAGGCATCCAGCACATCGCCCTGGCCAGCGACGACCTCTACGCCTCGCTCGACAGCCTCAGGCAAAAAGGCCTGCAATTCGCGCCGCCTCCACCCGATACCTACTATGAAATGTTGGAAGCCCGCTTGCCAGGGCACGGCGAACCGTTGGATGAACTTCGCCAACGCGGCATTCTCGTCGACGGCAGCATCGAGAGCGGCGAGCCGCAGCTGCTGATGCAGATTTTCTCGCAGCTGATGGTCGGCCCGGTGTTCTTCGAATTCATCCAGCGCAAGGGCGACGAAGGCTTCGGCGAAGGCAACATCACCGCGCTGTTCAAATCGATGGAAGAAGATCAGCTTCGGCGCGGCACCTTGCAGCCGGAAGGAACCGACGCCTAGACCGCGACCTGTCCGTTCAGCCATCGGCAAGGCCCTTGCGCGATATGCGGCTTGCCGCCACTAAGCGCAGCAACGGACGAGAGGGAGCATTCATGTCGAGCATTGCGCAGCGCGCGGCGATTTTGGCGGTCGGGGCGACCCTGCTGGTCTGGCCGGTTGCTCCCGCCCTGGCCCAGGGGGACCGCGCCGCCGTCGTCGACATCCTGGTCGAATGCGCCAAGATCGACGACCCGACCGCCCGCCTCGCCTGCTACGACAACAACATGCGCCGCGTGGGCGCCACGCCGCGCGCCACGGTGCCCGGGCAGACCGTGCGCGGCGTGGTCGGCGGCTCGGCGCCGATCGAGACGCAGGGCCCGCAAGGCTTCGGCTACGAAGACGTGCGGTCATCCGACCCGGCGCGGTTCCAGCTGCGGCCCGGCCAGTTGCAGGAAATCCATCCCCGCGTCGCCGCCGTGTCACCTCGCGAGCCCGGCATCTATATCGTCCAGCTCGAAGACGGTGCGCAGTGGCTGTTCGCCGAAGGCGTCTCCTCGCAGTTCCGCCTCCCCCGCCGCGGCGACGAGATCGAGATCGAACGCGGCGCGCTCGGCAGCTTCCTGATGCGCGTCGACGGGCAGCCGCCGGTCCCGGTCCGCCGCATCCGCTAGGCGCGGGCGTCTAGGGCCGGTCGATCTCCGCGAAGGCGCGTTCGCGCTCGAGCTGCGAAGCCGCGTTGCGGCGCACCTTGTCGAACGTCGCCAGAAAGCGCGCCCGCTGGTCCGCCGCCAGCGGCGCCAGCAGGAACGCGCTGCGCTTGCGGCCTGCTTCGTGAATCACCTCGAACAGGCGCGCGCCCTCCCTGCTCGGAAGGAACCGGCCGTGCCGGCGACCCGGCCTGCCTTCGCGTTCGACCAGACCGCGTTCCATCAGCGCGTTCACCGTGCGGCCCGCCTGGCTGTGATCGCGCGCCAGCGCCGCGACCAGCGTGGCCCAGTCGACCGGGGGACTCATGCCGATTTCGGACAATACGAACGCCTCGAAGGTCGACAGGCCGGTCAGCCGCTTGAACGCCAGCGCGCCGCTGCGGCTGAAGTAGGCGCTCAGCGTCAACAGCGGGGAGATGATCCGCGACCGGTCGATGACCACCTTCTCGCCCGGCTTGCCCTCGAACGGCCGGCCCGACGACTCGTCGTTTTTCGCACCGCGACATGCCGCCGGGGCCTGGGCAAGCTCCCGTTCCTGCTCGTACAGCGCCATCGCCCGGTCGAGCAGCACCTCGATCGTATCGAAGAACTCCGCCAGCTCGTCGTCGGAGATGTCGATGGTGAGCTCGCGGTTGCGCAGCTCGGCCATGCGCATGAGGCGCTTGCCGAGCCTTTCCCCGTCGCGAGTCAGCCGCAGCGGAGCGCGAATCTGCTCGCGCTCCACCAGCCTCAGGTCGAGCAGCCGTTTGACCGAGCGGCTGACTTGCGCCTTGTCGACTCCGACGGAGCTGGAAATTTCGGCCGGCACCAGCGGACCGCGGTCCTGCAGCAGGAACAGAATGCGCCGGTCGAGCTCGATCAGGTACTGCTCGCGCGCATAGGCAAGCTCAGCGCTCTCCCGCACCTTGCGCAGCACTTGCCACAGCTCGCTCTGGATGACGTGCGGCCGCGCTTCGGATGCGGGTTCGGTCCCCGACGGCGCCGAGAGAGAGGCCTCGATGCCGTTGAGTATCAGGTCGAGCCGTGTGCCGAACTCGGCCGGCGGCTCGGCCGAGCCGTTCGCGCGGCGCGCGCCGATCGCATAGGCCTCGACGATCTTCAGCGCGTCGTCGGCGAGCGGCCCCAGCACATTCGCGAGCGAGGGCAGCGGATCCGGTTCTGCCGGCCGGCCTTGCCACAACGCTTCGGCGTGCCGGCGCAGGGTCGCGCGCCAGGCTTCCGCGGCCCGCGCGTGATCCCCTCCCTTGCCCGTCTCCTTGGCGCCCCCCGGCGGCACGGGTCTGCTGGTCATCTAGGCGGTCTCTCCCGACCGTTCGGTTCTGATTGGTCGCACCCTAGTCAGGTTTTGGCGCGATGAACAGCGGAGCGCTCCTGCAAGCTGCGGAGAACGGCCTCCCGCGGCCGAGCAAGCGCGCCAAGCATCGAGTTGGCGAGCGATGCAGCTTGGCAACACTGTGCGGGGACCGCACTTGGTCTGGCATGAAAAATCGGCGCAAATCAGCCAAAAACGCCATTTGCAATGGGCTGCGCTCGCTCTCCATAACGGACCGAGTCACGCAATATTCCTGCACAGGCGCGGCTAAAACCGACATTTTCCGCAGGTTCTGGGCCTTCCATCCCCTAGACACTGTCAACCAGTGGCTATAGGTGTCGTTCCTCAGACGGACCCCGCCGATTCCAAGACGGGGCCGTGAGGGGAGGAAATGTCACCATGACATTGGCGCAAGCCCGTGCGGTCTTTCTGCCGGTTGATCCGGCAGCGTGCGGCTTTGCGCGTCCCCGCGAAATCGGAATCGATCTGTAGAACCGGCAGGACTGCCGGGCGTCATTTTTGTGAAGGGAGCACGAAGTGAGGAAGTTGGACAACATGGGGGTTTACAAGGCCCTGCTGCTGGCAGGTAGCGCTGGCACGATTGCGTTCGCGACTCCGGCCATGGCGCAGGATGTCGATTGCGACGCGAATCCGAACAACGTCGCCTGCCAGGTCGACCTCGACGCCGGCCCGGCCATCGTCGTGACCGGTTCGCGCATCGCGCGCCCCGACTTCAATTCCAACAGCCCGGCGATCTCGGTCGACTCGGCGCTGCTCGAGAACTCCTCGACCGCGGCGCTCGAAGTCAACCTCAACAAGCTGCCGCAGTTCGTGCCGGCACAGACCCCGACCGCGGGCGGCGACATCCAGCCGACCGCTACCAACACGCCTGGCGCCGCGACCATCTCGCTGCGCGGCATCGGCGCCAACCGCAACCTCGTCCTCGTCGACGGCCGCCGTTCGACCCCGTCGAACGCCTCGGGCGTGACCGACATCAGCACGATCCCGTCCGCGGCGATCGAGCGTGTCGAGATCATCTCGGGCGGCGCTTCGGCGACTTACGGCGCGGACGCCGTCGCCGGCGTCACCAACTTCATCCTCAAGAAGAACTTCCAGGGCCTCGAGCTCGACGGCCGCGTCGGCCTGACCCAGGAAGGCGACGGCTTCGAGTACCAGCTGTCGGGCATCATGGGCGCCGACTTCGACGACGGTCGCGGCAACGTCAGCCTGGCCCTGTCCATCAACACCCGCGAAGCCAGCTTCCAGCGCGACCGCGACTGGTATCAGGAAATCTGGAACGATCCGCTCGCCACCACCGGCGCGCAGTTCTTCCCGACCTCGCCGGGCGTGATCCTTTCGGGCGGCAACCCGCTCACGGCCGCCGGCGTCAACTACGTCAACAACACGCTGTTCCCCGATGCCTCGTTCGGCCCCGCGCTGACCGGCTTCGGCTACAACATGTTCTTCAACCCGGACGGCACCGCCTGGACCGGCACCGGCTTCAACCAGCGCCGCGGCGTCCAGGGCTTCAATGCCGCCCCGCTCGACGGCAATCCTTGGAAGCAGACGGCGCTCGGAACGCTCTCCGAAATCAACGACTCGGTCTACCTGATCCTGCCGCTGACCCGTTACAACGCGTTCGCGCGCGGTAACTACGAAATCAACGACTGGGTCGGCGTGTTCGGCCAGGCGCTGTTCAGCCACGTCAACACCTACACCCGCAACGAGCCGGGCCCGATCACCAACGGCTGGGACGTGTTCATGCCCTACGGCACCGGCGTCTACGTCGGTAGCCAGGCGGAGCAGCTCAACGGCCAGATCCTGGGCAGCGGCAACCCGAGCTCGGTCATCCTGCACGGCATGCAGCTTAGCGGCCTCGGCGCCGGTTCGACGGCCACGGTCTATGTCGACCCGACTCCGAACGACCTGACCGACAACCCGACCAACCCGCGGTTCTCGACGCTGTACGGCACGCAGTTCGCCTGCGCCAACGTCGCCACCAATCCGACCGGCGGCTGCAGCAACAACCAGGTGATCGGCCAGTTCCTGCCGGCCGAGCTGCAGACGCTGCTCAACAACCGCACCAATCCCAACCTGCCGTGGCAGTTGACCACGCTGATGCCCGACGACCGCGAAACCTTCACCGACGTGATGACCTACAACATCACGACCGGCCTCGAAGGCTCGATCCCGGGCACCGACTGGACCTGGGAAGCGTTCGTCAACCACGGCGAATCGCACACCTTCGCCCGACAGACCGGCATCTACTCGCTCGAGCGGGCGCAGACGGTGATCAGCGCACCGGGGTTCGGCCGGGGCTACGCCATCCAGGGTAACCAGGAAGCAGGCGGATTCGGCGCCTCGACCGGCCGCTGCACCAGCGGGCTCAACTTCTTCAACGTGCCGGCCGGCGGCTTCAGCGAGGACTGCCTCGAATCCGTCCGCGCCGACCTGAAGAACCGTTCGAAATTCCGCCAGACCATCGTGGAGGCCAACCTTCAGGGCGGCCTGTTCGAGCTGCCGGCGGGCACCCTGCGGTCTGCCATCGGCGCCAGCTATCGCGAGATGGACTACGAATTCCTCAACGATACGCTGACGACCCAGGGCCGCTCGTTCCTCGACCAGGCGCTCGGCATCTACCCGAGCGGTGACGCCCGCGGCTTCATCGACGTGAAGGAGCTGTACGGCGAACTGCTGATCCCGATCCTTGCGGACATTCCGTTCATCCAGGAGTTCAACCTGGAAGTCGGCGGCCGCATGTCGGACTACAGCACCACCGGCAAGAGCTATACCTACAAGGTGCTCGGCGACTGGTCGGTCACCGACTGGCTGCGGTTCCGCGGCGGCTACAACCGCTCGGAGCGCGCGCCGAACATCGGCGAGCTGTTCCTCGCGGCGCAACAGACCTTCGGCGTCAACAACCGCGGCGACGTCTGCTCGCGGCTTAACCCGTTCGGCTTCTCCGCCAACCCGGCGGTCAATGCCGGCAATGCCTCGGCGGTCGAATCGGTCTGCCGCGCGCTGATGGCCCAGGCCGGGCCGGACGCGATCAACGGTTACTACGGCCCTGTGGGCGGCCCGGTGCCGACCCAGTCGCCGGCCGGTTTCGGCTTCGCGTTCCCGACCCTGATCGGCAACCCGAACCTGACCCCGGAAACCGCGGATACCTGGACCGCCGGCGTGGTGATCCAGTCGCCGATGTCCAGCGGCCCGCTCTCGCGGCTTCGGATGTCGGTCGACTTCTACGACATCACCATCAAGGACGCGATCGGCGCCCAGACCATCGGTGCGGTGCAGCAGCAGTGCTTCGACCCGGCGTTCAACCCCGCGGTCACCGGTGCCGCTTACGATCCTCTCACCGGCGCTCCCAACGCCCAGGCGGTCACGGCTTCGCAGAACCAGTTCTGCCAGCTTCTGCCGCGCAACGGCACGGGCCAGCTCGGCAACGTGCAGATCACCTACGCCAACGCCGGCCGGGTGCACCTGCGCGGTATCGATGCCCAGCTCGACTGGGGCATGGATGTCGGGCCGGGCACGCTGACGGTAAATTCGGTGTTCAACTACCAGATGGACTTCGAAAGCTCGTCGCTGTTCCCGCAGCTTCCGCTGGTCGACTATGTCGGCACGACGGGCGCGGGCGAGAACGGCCTCAACGGCAACCCGTTCGAGTATCGCATCCTGACCACGGTCGGGTACGGCATGGGCCCCTGGCGTGCGTCGCTGCAGTGGCAGTACTGGCCGGGACTCGAGGACGGCGGCGAAGCGACCGCTCCGACGCCGAACACGGCGCCTTATCCGGACTACCATCTGTTCAACCTCAGCTCGAGCTACCAGCTCAGCGAGGACATCGGGTTGCGGTTCGGCGTGGACAACCTGTTCAACAAGGCTCCGCCGCTCGGCCAGTTCAACCCGAACTACGACACTACCGTCGGCCAGCTGCGGAACGGTACATTCCTCACCGGCGTCCACGACACCAACGGCCGCCGCTTCTACCTCGGCGCGAACCTGCGGTTCTAGTCGAGAGCGAAAAGCTGGAGACCTTTGGGCCCTCCCCTCGCGGGGAGGGCCCTTTTCTTTGTATCCTTTGAGGAGAGGTCACACGCGGCACTCACTTGGTCGAACTGTATGTCTATAATTCATATGCAGTTTTTCCCCGATTGACGCTTTCATAGTCAGTGAAGAACCTCCGAGGGCGTGGGATCAAGTCCCGCAAACAAAGGAGACAAGCGATGTTCGAGAAAGCGCGCAAGATACTATTGATCGTCGGCGCCTGCGCCGCGATGGTTGCGGCCTCGCCTGCGCACGCCGGATACCTCCAAACGTTTTACAATGAGTATGGCCAAGTAGTTGGGCAGTATGTTTACAATGATAATGGTCAATTATGTGAATATTGGGGGTACGGAACCTACAATTACGACTATCTATATTTCGCAGGAAACACCTGCTAGACTTGTCGAGCGCGCAAGAAGCCACGGGCCCACTATTGCAACCGCCTAAGATATAATCGAATCTCTACCTCGCATTTCGACGTACAATGCGGAGTTTCGATCTGACGGATTGAGCAGTGAATAGCTTGAGCCCTCTCCTTGTGGGAGGGCTCCTTTCCTTATGCCGCGCCATGGCGCGAATAACGCTAGACAAGTCACGCGACGTGCCTCCAAGCTAGCCGAGAATACAACAATTGGAGAGAGCATGGCCAAGGTCGTTCGGATCCACACCCTGGGCGGACCCGAAGTGCTGCGGATCGAGGAGCTCGAGGTCGGCGAGCCAGGCCCGGGCGAGGTGCGTATCCGGGTCGAGGCCGTCGGTCTCAACCGGTCCGAGGCGATGTACCGCGCCGGCCGATATCCGGTGCAGCCGCGGCTGCCGAGCCTGATCGGCTACGAGGGCGCAGGCACGATCGAGGCGCTCGGCGCGGGCGTCGAGGGCTTCGCGGTCGGCGACCGGGTCTGCGTGCTGCCGATGATCAGCCAGGGCCAGTACGGCATCTGGGCCGAGCAGGCGATCGTGCCCGCGCGCATCCTCCTGCCCGCCCCGCCCGGCCTGACTTCCGCCGAGTCCGCCTCGATCTGGATGCAGTACATGACAGCCTATGCGATCGTCGAGGTCGCGAACGTCGGCATCGGCGACGGCGTCATCATCCGCGCCGCCTCCTCGAGCGTCGGCCTAGCCGCGATCCAGCTCGCCAACTGGGCCGGCGCGGTCTCGATCGCCTGCACGCGGACTGGCGACAAGCGGCAGGCGCTGCTCGAGCATGGCGCCGCGCACGTCATCGCCACCGAGGAGGAGGACCTCGTCGCCCGGGTGATGGAGATCACCGGCGGCAAGGGCGCGCGGACCGCGTTCGATCCGGTCGGCGGGCCCTATGTCGACACGCTCGCCCAGGCGCTCGCGCCGCGCGGCATCCTGTTCGTCTACGGCGGGCTCAGCGAGCAGCCGACGCCGTACCCGCACTGGCCGTGCGCGATGAAGGGCCTGTCGATGCGCGGCTGGGTCGCGAGCGAAATCTGGAACCACCCGCACCGCTACAAGGCCGCGCGGGAGACAATCCTCGCCGGGCTCGCCGGCGGGCAGCTCAAGCCGGTGATCGCGAGGGAGTTCCATGGCCTCGACGAGATCCGCACGGCCAACGAGTTCCTCGAATCGAACCGGCAGGTCGGCAAAGTCGTGGTGACGATCTGACACGGCGCGTCACGCGGGGCACGGGCGATTGCCTTGCCGGCCAGCGTCACCTAAACGACGCCGCGTGCGCCCGTAGCTCAGCAGGATAGAGCATCGGATTCCTAATCCGGGGGCCACAGGTTCGAATCCTGTCGGGCGCACCATCCTGCCGAAGGCTCGGAAATGCGCCGGACTTTCTTCAAGCCGTAGGCACGGTGCCACCATCGATGACATATTCCGTGCCAGAGATTGCACCGGCTTTCGGCGAGACGAGAAACGCGATCAGGTCCGCCACTTGCCCGGGTTTCGCCGGGCGACCGAGCGGAATACCGCCGAGCGCATTCATGATGATCCGCTTGCCGCCGTCATAATCGGTTCCCGCGTCGATCGCGAGGCGTTCGGCCAGTGCCACGGCGGCCTCCGTTTCCACCCAGCCTGGAGAAACCCGGACGACACGAATGCCTTTGGGCGTCACCTCCTTCGACAGGCTCTTGCTATAGGTCGCAAGCGCAGCCTTGGCGGCGGCATAGGCGGTGGTCGCTTCCGGCAAGGGGCACATGCTGGATCGAGGTGACATGGACGATGACGCCGGCCCCCTGTGCGATCATCGCCGGCAGCAGTGCCCGGTCGATACGAACCGCAGGCATGAGATTGAGATCGAGCTCCTTCGTCCACTCGTCGTCGCTCAGCGCCGCGAAGCCGCCGGCCGGTGCGCCCGACCCGCCCAGCGTGTTGACGACGATGTCGACTCCGCCAAGGGCAGCGAGCGTAGCCCGCGCGGCGGCAGCGCAGCCTTCCGCACTGGTCAGGTCCGCCGCGATAAAATGGACGCCTTCCAGTGCCGCACCGGGCACGGTTCGCGCCGTTGCGGCCACGCGCGCGCCAGCCTCGTGCAACGCCTCCACCACGGCTGCTCCGATCCCCCTGGTGCCTCCCGTCACGAGTGCCCGCAGGCCGGTCAGCTGAAGATCGAAGCTCATGGGACGATCTCCAGGGAGGCGATCATGTCGCCCTGCAGGAGGAAGAAGAATCGCAGGTCGACGGGGCTGCCCGGAAAGTTACCGACAAGATGGCAGGTGACGATCGTCTTGCCGTCGATCTCGTCGAGCGCGATCGGCTCGCACGTATAAGTGTATCGGGTCGATGCGTCCGTCTTCCACGCCGCGACGGCCGCGCGGCCGACATGGGTCCGGCCCTCGTCCTGCACGACCGCGTCCTCGGTGAAGCAGCGCGCGACCGCTTCGCCGTCCGTTCGGTCGGCGGCGAAATAGGCGGCAATGGGTTCGGGTAGAACGATGGGCATGGCGTTTCTCCGGCAGATGCACGGCACGATGCAGCCTCCGCCGTGCCGATTGATCGACAACAAGATTGGAGTTAGGCTTTCCAAATGACAAGAACGCACGAAAAAGTACGGAACTTACCCGAAGGTAAGAATAGCCGTCTGACCCCGGTTTCGGCGGCGAGCGGGGTCGAGCAGGTACTGCGGATTCTGGAGGGGCGCTGGAAGCTGGTGATCCTGTTCCATCTGTTCGGCGGCAAGGTGCTGCGCTTCTCCGATCTCGAACGCGCGATCCCGGCCATCTCGCAGAAAATGCTGATCCAGCAGCTTCGCCAGATGGAGAGGGACGGCGTCGTGCGCCGGATCGTCCACCATCAGGTGCCGCCCAAGGTCGAATATTGCCTCACGGACTGGGGGCAGGCGCTTTGCCCCGCGCTGGATGCCTTGCTGACGTGGGCCGGTCAGCGTCAACCGGCGGCAGATCAGGAATGAAAGGCGCTCAGTTGAGGTCTTCGGGCGGCGCCACCGGAAACGGCAGCGGCGAGACCGGAATGCCTTCCTCGAACAGCTCGATCGCCTGCTCGGGCGTGGCCTGGCCGTGGATCGTCTCGGGGTCGCGCTCGCCGTAATGCATCGCGCGCGATTGCTCCGCGAAGCCGTCGCCGACCCATTTCGATTGCTTGAGCGCCTGCGCCTGCGCCTCGGCCAGCTTGTGCAGCGCCTCGGTCACCTGCGGCGGAATCGGCCCGCTGGCCATCGCCTGCTTCGCGGGGATCGCCACGGCCGGCGCGCGATTGCTCTTTCGCGGCACCGCAGGGGCCATCGGCGCCTTTTCCACCGCGGCGGAACCGCACGCCGGGCAGGTGACGAAACCGCGGGCGTGCTGGCCGGCAAAGTCCTCCGAGGAGCCGAACCAGCCTTCGAAGCGGTGGCCGGCGTCGCACGAGAGGTCGAAAACGATCATGTCGGCAGCGATCTAGGGATCGGGCGGCGGTTGGCAAGGCTCGGCAATTGCCGGCGGACTTCGGCGGTGCGGGCCGGATCGATCTCGGCGAAGCCCACGCCCGCTGCCTCCCCGCCCATGTCGAGCACCACCTCGCCCCACGGATCGACCACGAGTGAATGGCCGTAGGTGGTGCGCCCGTCGGCATGCTCGCCGGCTTGCGCCGCGGCAACGACCCAGGCGCTCGCCTCGACCGCGCGGGCGCGCTGGAGCACGTGCCAGTGCGCCCGGCCGGTCGGCACGGTAAACGCAGCCGGAATCGCGATCACGTCACAGCTTTGGTGGCCAAGCTCTTCGAAAAGCGCAGGAAAACGAACATCGTAACACACCGCCAGACCGAGCTTGCCGACCGGCGTCGCGGCAGTGACGACAGCCTCACCGGGAGCATAGGCGGCGGACTCGCGCCAGCTCTCCCCCGTCGCCAGCGCCACGTCGAACATGTGAATCTTGTCGTAGCGCGCGGTCACTTCGCCGGTCGCATCGATCACGAACGACCGGTTGGCCCAGCGCCCGTCCTCGCGCGCCACCGCCAGCGAACCGAGCGCGACCCAGATCCCGTTCTCCCGTGCCGCCGCGCGCACCGCATCAAGCACCGGACTGTCGGCTTCCGCCACCACGTGCCGCGCCGCGCGCTCTCGCTCGCGGTCGAGCAGGCCCGACATCTCGGGAGTGAACAGCAACGCCGCCGCGCCCCGCGCGGCCGCTTCGACCCCGGCCACGAGCGCGGCGGCGTTGGCACCGGGATCTATTCCCGAGGTCATCTGCAGCAGCGCGATGCGGGTCATGACAGACCGAGCAGCGCGTCCAGCTTGCCGTCGCGCTCGAGCTGCGCGAGATCGTCCGAACCCCCGACCGCCTTCCCGCCGATGAAGATCTGCGGAACGGTGCGCGCATCGGGCTTGCGCTCGAGCATCTCGGCGCGCCTGGGCCCGCCCAGCGTAATGTCGTGCTCTTCGAACTCGACACCCTTGCTCTCGAGCAGCCGCTTGGCGCGGAAGCAGTATCCGCAGAACATCTTGGTGTAGATCTCGACTTTCGGCTGGCTCACGCGAGCTCCTCGTCAAATCGGCGGTCGGACCCTCTTGAAAGGCCGCTTCGCGAAAATATCTAGCACCTGTCGCAGCGCGCCGCGAGGGCGTTGCGGCAATCGGGTGCCGTGAATGCGGGTCCGACAACCCGTTCAAATTGCTCACAGGAGGATTTGTTTCGATGAACCGTTTCGATTTCACCCCCTATCGCCGCTCCACCGTCGGCTTCGACCGGCTGTTCGACCTGCTCGAGAACCAGGTTCGAAACGCGGCCGGCGGCGACAACTATCCGCCGTTCAACATCGAGCGCCGAGGCGACGATGCCTACCGCATCACGCTGGCGGTGGCCGGCTTCCGTGCCGAAGACCTCGACATCACCGCGCAGCAGAACCTGCTGGTGATCCAGGGCCGCAAGCGCGACGAGGCCGCGGACGGCGAGATGCTCCATGTCGGCATCGCCAACCGCGGGTTCGAGCGCCGCTTCGAGCTGGCCGATTTCGTGCGGGCTGACAACGCCGACCTCTCCGACGGCCTGCTGACGATCGACCTGGTGCGCGAAGTGCCCGAGGCGATGAAGCCGAAAAAGGTCGCGATTGGCGGCCAGCCGACGCTGAAGGCGGTCGAGAGCGACCGTGCCGACGCGGCCTGAGCCGAAGTCGACCGGAGTAGAATGGGGGCGGACTCCTTGCGGAATCCGCCCCCTCGACGCTAACGCGCCGACCTGCCCCCGAAGTGACCGTCCGGGTCGCAAAAGACGGCCAAACCGGGTTGCAAGCTCGAAACTGATGGAAAGCGAGCACGAACGGCCGCCCCGCGATGCTCCTCGCGTGCGGCCGAACAGGCTTCGTGCTCTAAAATAGCCGCGTGCGCCCCTTCCGCGCCGCCTTGGGGCGGCGCAAACCTTTGCTGTGCGACCAACGGGCGTAGCTACGACCGAGCGGGCCTGCGGAGCAAGCGGATTCTAGGGGCCACTCCCGAAATGGAACGCGCCGCGGCGCCGCCTCAGACGAGGCGCGACTGGCGCAAGGCGGCGGCGATGAAGCCGGCGAACAGGGGGTGCGGGTCGAACGGCCTGCTCTTGAGCTCCGGGTGGAACTGGACGCCGACGAACCACGGGTGGTCGGGCCGCTCGACGATCTCCGGAAGCAGACCGTCGGGCGACATGCCGGAGAACACCAGACCGCCCTTCTCGAGCGGCTCGCGGTACGCCGAGTTGACCTCGTAGCGATGCCGGTGCCGCTCAGAAATCTGCGTCTTGCCGCTGTACATCGTTGAAACGTGACTGTTTCCCGACAGGACCGCATCGTAGGCGCCGAGCCGCATGGTGCCGCCCAGGTCCCCATCGGCGGAGCGCTGCTGGAGCCCTTCCTCGCTCATCCATTCGGTGATGATGCCGACCACCGGCTCGGGCGTCTCGCCGAACTCGGAGGAGGAGGCACGGTCGATGCCGGCGGTGTTGCGGGCGCCTTCGATGCACGCCATCTGCATGCCGAGGCAGATGCCGAAGAACGGAATGTTGCGCTCCCGGGCAAAGCGCACGCTGGCGATCTTGCCTTCGGAACCGCGTGTGCCGAAGCCGCCGGGCACGAGAATCGCGTGCATCGGCTCGAGCTGCGCGGCGATCGCCGAATCGTCCTGCTCGAAGATTTCGGCATCGATCCAGCGAATATTGACACGCACCCGATTCGCCATGCCGCCGTGGACCAGCGCCTCGTTGAGCGACTTGTAGGCGTCGGGCAGGCCGACATATTTGCCGACCACCGCGATCGTCACTTCACCTTCGGGGTTCTCGTAGCGGTCCATGATGTCGACCCAGCGCGCCAGGTCGGGCGCCGGGCCGTCCAGCCCGAAGTGGCGCAGGACCTCGCCGTCGAGACCTTCGTCGTGGTACTGCAGCGGCACCGCGTAGATGCTCGAGGCGTCGAGCGCCTGGATGACCGCCTCGGGCCGCACGTTGCAGAACAGCGCGATCTTGGCCCGCTCGCTCGGCGGCAGCGGATGCTCGCAGCGGCACAGCAGCAGGTCGGGCTGCACGCCGAGGCTGGTCAGCTCGCGCACCGAGTGCTGGGTCGGCTTGGTCTTGAGTTCCCCGGCGGCAGAGACATAGGGAACCAGCGTGACGTGGATGGCGCAGGTCCGCTCCCGCCCCAGCTCGTTGCGCAGTTGCCGGATCGCCTCGATGAACGGCAGACTTTCGATGTCCCCGACCGTGCCGCCGATCTCGCACAGCACGAAGTCGAGATCGTCGGTCTCGGCCAGCGCGAATTCCTTGATCGCGTCGGTCACGTGCGGGATCACCTGCACCGTCGCGCCGAGATAGTCGCCGCGCCGCTCGCGGGCGATGATCTGCTGGTAGATGCGCCCCGAGGTGACGTTGTCGCTCTGCCGCGCGGAAACACCGGTGAAGCGTTCGTAATGGCCGAGGTCGAGGTCAGTCTCGGCGCCGTCGTCGGTGACGTAGACCTCGCCGTGCTGGTAAGGGCTCATCGTGCCCGGATCGACGTTGAGATAGGGGTCGAACTTGCGGATGCGGACCTTGTAGCCGCGCGCCTGCAACAATGCGGCGAGGCTCGCCGCCATAAGACCCTTGCCAAGCGAGGAGACCACGCCGCCGGTGATAAAGATATACCGCGCCATGGGAGTCGGGCCTTAAGCCCCCAATCGGATTCGGCGCAAGCGCCGATCCGGCGAATTGCACAGCGTTGCGGTGAACGGGCCTTGGGTTACTCGGCGACGCCGGCGAGCGGATCGTCGGCGGCGGGCGCCGGTTCGGCCGGGGCGGGCGCGACGACTTCGTTGAGCCCGCCGCCGCCCTGCACCGGGGCAAGCGGATCGACAGGCGCGGCGGCGGTATCGAGGGAATCGTCGATCTCGCGGCCCGAGGTCGCGTCGACCGCGGCCGCGGCGAGAACGATCGCCAGCACCACGAACACGATCGCCAGCCACTTGGTGGCGCGGGTCAGGAAGTCGGCCGCGCCGCGCGCGTTCATCAGGCCGCCGGGACTGCCGCCGCCGCCGATGCCCAGCCCGCCGCCCTCGGAACGCTGCATCAGCACCAGGCCGACCAGCGCCGCGGCGACGATCCCCTGGATCACGGTGAGGAAGATGAACAGCGACATGCGAAACTCTCTCGTTAAACGTGCGCGGATGTAGGCGCGGTGCCGTGTTTCGGCAAGCTAGGCTTCGCCGAGCTCCGCTGCGGCGACGATGATGCCGAGAAAGCTTTCGGCGGTCAGGCTGGCGCCGCCGACGAGCGCGCCGTCGACATCGTCCGCCGCCAGCAGTTCGGCGGCGTTGTCGGGCTTGACCGAGCCGCCGTAGAGGATGCGCACCTGCGCGCCCGCTTCGCCGTAGATCTTGGCCAGGCGCGCGCGGATCGAGCGGTGCATCGCGCCGACGTCCTCGACGGTGGGGGTGCGGCCGGTGCCGATCGCCCAGACCGGCTCGTAGGCGACGGTGACCTTCTCCGCCACGCCTTCGCCGCGCGGCAGCGATCCTTCGAGCTGCGCCGCGACGACGCTCTCGGCCTTGCCGGCATCGCGCTGCGCCTCGGTTTCGCCGACGCACACGATCGCGCCGAGACCGACGCCGAGCGCGGCCTCGGCCTTGGCCCTGACGTCGGCGTCGCTCTCGCCGTGGTCGGCGCGGCGTTCGCTGTGGCCGACGATCACGAAGCCGGCGCCGGCGTCCTTGAGCATCGCCGCCGAAATGTCGCCGGTATGCGCGCCGCCCTCGGCCGGATGGCAATCCTGCGCGCCGACGCCGATAAGGCCGGCTTCCTTGCGGGTCGCGTGGATCAGGGTGAACGGCGGCGCGAGCGCGACCTCGGCCTTGAGCAGGCGTTCGGCAGCGCGGTCGATCGCGCGTGCTTCGGACAACATGGAACGAGTGCCATGCATCTTCCAGTTGCCGACGATGTAGGGGCGCTGGGCCATGTTTTCCCGTGGATTTCGAATGTTGGTTCGGCCCCCGCGGCGGGAGCGAAGTCGAAGCCCGTTAAGGCCTGTCCCGCCCCTTGGCAATGGCCTGGCGCCGCTGGCGGACCTGCCCCGCGTCGACTGTTGCGGCCACGCAGCAGGCGCGATAAAGCGCCGGTTCGAACGCGCCCGGCGGGCGCGTCCCATTGGCTTCGTCCGAGAAACGCCCCCGTCCATGATCCAGCTGTTCCGCAACTTCTTCAAGTCGAAGCTCGGCATCGGCATCACGCTCGCCTTCCTCGGGCTGATCGCGTTCGCCTTCGCCAGCATGGACATCTCGAGCTCCGGCACCTTCGGCGGAATCGCGGGCGGCGACCGGGTGGCGGTCGTCGGGGACGAGCGCATCGACGCTTCGGAGCTGTCGATGAACCTCACCAACGCGCTCGACCAGGCGCGCGAGAGCAACCCGACCATCACCATGCAGGCGCTGCTCGCACGGGGCGGGCTGGAGGACGTGCTGACGCAGCTGATCGACCGCACCGCGCTCGCCGAATTCGCGCGCCGCCACGGAATGCGCGCCGGGGACCGGATGGTCGACCGGCAGATCCTGCAGAACTTCCCGTTCCGCGAGCCGACCGGCGGATTCGACGAGGCCGCGTTTCGCGCCGCACTGGCCCAGCGCGGGCTGAGCGAGGCAGCAGTGCGCCAGGATCTGGCGATGGGGCTGCTGGCGCGCCAGCTGCTCACGCCGATCGGTTTCTCGCCGGTGATGCCCGAGAGCTTCGGACGCCGATACGCCGCGCTGTTGCGCGAACGGCGCGAAGGCGCGATCGCGCTGCTGCCGAGCACGGCGTTCGCGCCGCAGGGCACGCCGACGGCCGCGCAGCTCCAGGCCTATTACCAGGCCAACAGCGCCCAGTTCATCCGTCCCGAGCGGCGGGTGATCCGCTACGCGGCGTTCGGGGAGGAGGCGCTCGGCGAGCTGCCGGCGCCGACCGAGGCCCAGATCGCCGCGCGTTACCAGCGCGACCGAACGCAGTATGCGGCGAGCGAGGAGCGCACCTTCACCCAGCTCGTGGTGCCGACGCAGGACGCGGCGCGCGCGATCCTCGCCGAAGTCAACGGGGGCAAGGCGCTCGACGCCGCGGCGCGCGAGAAGGGCCTCGCCACCACGCAGGTCGGGCCGATCGCCCGCGCCGCCTTTGCCAATGCCACTTCGGCGGCGGTCGCGCAGGCCGCGTTCGGCGGCGCGCAGGGCGCGCTGGCGCAGCCGGCCCGCGGCGGCCTCGGCTGGTACGTGCTGCGGGTCGATGCGATCGACCGCCAGCCGGCGCGCACGCTCGCCCAGGTCCGCGGCGAGATCGCCGCCGCGCTTGCCGAGGAGCAGCGCCGCGCCGCGCTCGCCGACCTCACCGCCCGCATCGAGGAGGAATTCGACGAAGGCCGCAGCCTGGCCGAGGTCGCCGAAGAACTCGACGTCGAGATTTCCAGCACCCAGCCCGCAACCGCCGACGGGCGCATCTACGCCACCGCCGACCAGACCGTGCCGCCGATCCTCGGCCGCGTGCTCGAGGTCGCCTTCGACATGGAGGAGCAGGAGCCGCAACTGGCGGTCGTGGCCGACGGCGCGTCGTACCTGATCTTCGATGTCGCCGACATCACGCCTTCGGCCACCGCGCCGCTCGCCGAGATTCGCGACGACGCGACCGCGGCGTGGAAACGCGACGAAGGCGCCAGGGCCGCGCGCGCCGCCGCCGACCGGATCATGGCACGCGTCGCCCGGGGCCGTCCGCTGGCCGAGGCGGTCGCGGCCGAGAACAAGTCCCTGCCCCCGGTGCAGAGCCTCGATCTCGGCCGCGACGATCTCGCCGGGCAGGAACGCGTACCCTCGGAGCTGGCGCTGTTCTTCAGCATGGCCGAAGGCACGGTGAAGAAGCTCGAGGCTCCGGCCGGCGCCGGCTGGTACGTGGTGCGGCTCGACGAGATCGAGACGCCGGAGATCGCCGCCGACGACCCGATCGTGCTGGCGACGATGCGCCAGCTCGGCCAGGTGACGAGCAACGAGTATATCGAGCAGTTCGTCGCCGCCGCGCGGCGCGAGGTCGGCGTCGAGCGCAACCAGACGGCGATCGACGCGGTGGCGGCGCAGCTCACCGGCCAGAGCAACCAGTAAGGCCGGTCCCCTGCCCGGCCCGCTCCCCGAAAACGCCGCGTCGGCCCGGGCGCGCCTCGCCGGGGGCGAGCCGGCGCTGGTGTGGCGCAAGCTGGTCGCCGATACCGAAACGCCGGTCGGCGCGGCGCTCAAGCTGATCCAGCCGGGGCGCGGCGATTTCCTGCTCGAATCGGTCGAAGGCGGCGAAGTGCGCGGACGCTACAGCCTGCTCGGGCTCGATCCGGACCTGATGTTCCGCGCCACCGGCCACGCCTGCGAGGTGAACCGGGCCTGGAAGCACGACCGCGCCGCGTTCGAGCCGCTGGCGGACGACAGCCTCGCCGAGCTGCGCCGGCTGGTGCGGAGCTGCCGGATCGAGGTGCCGAAGGCGCTGCCCCCGGCGCTGGCGGTGCTGGTCGGCTATTTCGGCTACGAGACGATCGGCCTGGTCGAGAGGCTGCCGCGCGCTCCGCAGAGCGACCTGGCGGTGCCGGACATGCTGTTTGCCCGGCCGACGTTGATCCTGGTGTTCGACGGGCTCACCGACGAGCTGTTCTGCATCGCCCCGCTGTGGGCCGACGGCGGCGATCCCGCGCGGGCGGTCGAACGCGCGGGCGAGCGGATCGACGAGGCGCTGAGCCGCGTTTCCGCCGCGGCGCCGGCGCCGGTCCGCAGCGCCGAGCTGCCGGAACTCGCGCTCACGCCGGTGATGGCCGCCGCCGACTACGAGGCCATGGTGCTCAGCGCGAAGGACTACATCGCAGCCGGCGACATCTTCCAGGTGGTGCTGGCGCAGCGCTTCACCTGCCCGTTCCCGCTGCCGCCGTTCGCGCTGTACCGCGCGCTGCGGCGGGTGAACCCCTCGCCGTTCCTGTATTTCCTCGACCTGCCCGAGTTCGCGGTGGTCGGCTCGAGCCCCGAGATCCTCGTGCGAGTACGCGGCGGGGAAGTGACGATCCGCCCGATCGCCGGCACGCGCCCGCGCGGCAGGAACGAGGAGGAGGACGCCGAGGCCGAGCGCAGCCTGCTCGCCGATCCCAAGGAATGCGCCGAGCACCTGATGCTGCTCGACCTCGGCCGCAACGACGTGGGCCGGGTGGCCGCGGCCAACAGCGTGCACGTCACCGCCAGCTACGCCGTCGAGCGCTACAGCCACGTCATGCACATCGTCAGCAACGTCGTCGGCCGCCTTGCGCCCGACAAGGACGCGCTCGACGCGCTGTTCGCGGGTTTCCCGGCGGGCACGGTCTCCGGCGCTCCCAAGGTCCGCGCCTGTCAGATCATCGCCGAGCTCGAGCCCGAGACGCGCGGCGCCTACGCCGGCGGCGTCGGCTATTTCGCCCCCGACGGCTCGGTCGATTCCTGCATCGTGCTGCGGACCGCGGTGGTCAAGGACGGGGTCATGCACGTCCAGGCCGGCGCCGGCATCGTCGCCGACAGCGACCCGGCCTACGAACAGCGCGAATGCGAGGCCAAGGCGGCGGCGCTGCTGGCGGCGGCGCGCGAGGCAGTGCGCGTTGCGGGCGAGGCGGGATTCGGGCAGTAGACTGCCCATGTCCCTAATCGAACTCGCTAAGTCCAGCCCGGCAAGCTTCGACAAATATCGAGCTGAACAGATTGTCGCCTTTGCCGGAGCCGGCAAACTGAGAGACGGCTCGGAATGCTGCGATCAACTAAGGGCCTACCTTGAGACAGTAAGTGCCGAACGATTGGCGATTTACGCTCGGGAGTGTCTCGACGATCCGTTCACAGATAGCGGTTTGGTCCTGCAAGATGTGGTGAACGAACTCGGGCGGCGGCTCGAGTTTGAGGTTCAAAACGGTCGATATAGAGGGGTGACGGGCGGCATCGGTTACGATGGAATTTGGCGTGTTCCGAATGCCTCCTCCATCATTGTCGAAGTCAAGACGACTGACGCGTACAGCGTTTCGCTGGGTGGCGTAGCCAGCTACAAATCGAAGCTCCAAGGCGAAGCATTGGTAAGCGAGGATGCGTCCATTCTGTTTGTGGTCGGTCGCCAAGACACGGGCGCACTGGAAGCGCAAATCCGCGGGTCTAGATACGCGTGGGATATGCGTGTGGTCGGAGTCGAAAGCCTCATCAAGCTCGTCTCAGTGAAGGAAAAGTCGAGCGAGGATCAGACCGTTACTCAAATCCGGGAATTGCTGAGGCCGTTTGAGTACACCCGAGTTGATCGAATCCTCGATGTCGTCTTCAGCGCAGCGGTTGATGTGGTCACGCAGGACGAGGAGCCTATCGAAGATGGTGGCGACGCTTCAATTAGTTACCAACAAGACCGCACGCCTCAATCAACGATCGAAGATGTACGCTTGGGTGTAGCTAGCGCCGTAAACTCGGATCGGAATCTCCATCTCGTTCGTAGAAGGCAGGCGCTGTTTGAAGATAAAGAGGCCAGCGCACGAGCGTGCATCACGATCTCAAAGCGCTACGAAAGTGCCCAGCCCTACTGGTACGCCTACCACCCTAAGTGGGACGATTATCTTGCCGAGGCGGACAGTGGGTTGATGGTATTTGGTTGCATCGATCGGCCTGAGGCATTCGCTATCCCCTTGGCTGAAATCCGAAAAATTCTGCCTAGCCTCAATCAGACGGTTAAGGCTGACGGCACTCACTACTGGCATGTCAAATTCGTCGAGGAACCTGCAGGCCTCGTTCTCTTTGCATCCAAGACGGGCGAGCGGTTCGCGCTCGATGGTTATCGGATAAGCGTCAAACCATGATCCTGGTCATCGACAACTACGACAGCTTCACCTTCAACCTGGTCCATTACCTGATGGAGCTGGGCGCCGAGGTCGAAGTGGTGCGCAACGATGCGATCTCGGCCGGGCAGGCGCTGTCGAGCGGGGCCAAGGGGTTTCTGATCAGCCCCGGCCCGCGCACGCCGAACGAGGCCGGGATCAGCCTCGAGCTGGTCGCCGCCTGCGCCGATGCGGAAAGGCCGCTGCTCGGGGTGTGCCTCGGCCACCAGGCGATCGGGCAGCATTTCGGCGGGCGCGTGGTGCGCGGCGGGCTGATGCACGGCAAGACCTCTCCGGTGGACCACGACGGCAGCGGGGTGTTCGCCGGGCTGCCCTCGCCCTTCACCGCGACGCGATATCACTCGCTGATCGTCGAGGACATTCCGGGCGAGCTGGTCGTCAACGCCACCAGCGAGACCCCGGGACTCGACGGGACCAGCGTGATGGGCTTCCGCCACGCCACGCTGCCGATCCACGGGGTGCAGTTCCACCCCGAGAGCATCGCCACCGAGCACGGCCACGACCTGCTGGCCAACTTCCTGAGGATCTGCGGGATCGAAGCGAAGATGTCCGAGAGAGCCGAGGCGTGAACGCCCTGCCGCGGGTCGACGTTCCGCTCGACGAGGACGAGGCCGAGGCGGCATTCGGGGCGATGCTCGACGGCAGGCCTTCGGACGAGGAGATCGCGCAATTCCTGGTCGCGCTGTCCGATCGCGGCGAGACGGCCGAGGAAATCGCCGGCGCCGCCCGGGCGATGCGCGCGCGGCTGATCCCGATCGAGGCGCCCGCGGGCGCCATCGACGTCTGCGGCACCGGCGGCGACGGGCACCACACGCTCAACGTCTCGACCGCGGTGGCGCTCGTCGTCGCGGCGTGCGGAGTGCCGGTGGCCAAGCACGGCAACCGCGCCGCCAGTTCCAAGTGCGGCGCGGCCGACACGCTCGAGGCGCTCGGGCTGGATCTCGACCGGGCGATGGAGACCGCCGAGGCGACGCTCGGCGACCTCGGCATCTGCTTCCTGTTCGCCGGCAAGCACCACCCGGCGATGGGCCGGATCATGCCGATCCGCCGCCAGCTCGGCCGGCGGACGATCTTCAACCTGATGGGGCCGCTGGCGAACCCCGCGGGTGTGCGCCGCCAGCTCGTCGGCATCGCCCGCCCCGCCTACGTGCCGATCTACGCCGAGGCGCTCGCCCGGCTGGGCACCGAGCATTCGTTCGTCGTCTCGGGCGACGAGGGGCTCGACGAGCTGAGCCTCGCCGGCGGCAACGAAGTGGCCGACGTCAGGAGCGGCCATGTCCTGATGAAGCGCGTCGATGCCGCCGATGCCGGCCTTGCCAACGCCCCCGTCGAGGCGATCCGCGGCGGCGATCCGGCGCACAACGCCGCCGCGCTGCGCGAGCTGCTGCAAGGCGCGCCCGGTGCCTATCGCGACGCGGTGCTGTTCAACGCCGCCGGCGCGCTGCTGGTGGCGGGCGAAGCCGGGAGCTGGGCCGAAGGCGCCGAGGAAGCCGCCGAGGCGATCGACAAAGGCCTCGCCAAGGCGCTGCTCGACTGCTGGATCGGGGCGACGAAATAGTCCTTCGAGACGCGAAAGGCCTTCGACAAGCTCAGTCCTTTCGCTCCTCGGGATGAGCGGTTAGAGGGTGACCCGCTCATCCTGAGGAGGGACTGAGTAGCCCGCCTTGGCGGGCGTACCGAAGGCCCGTCTCGAAGGACGCGATGGACAAGCTCGCCGAGATCTGCGCCACCAAGCGCGAGGAAGTGCTCGCCCGCATGGGGCTCGCCACGCTGGGCGACCTCGACCGCGCCGCGCGCGACGCCTCGCCGCCCCGCGGATTCCGCCGAGCGCTCGAAGCCAAAGCGAGAGCGGGCTTCGGCCTGATCGCGGAAATCAAGAAGGCGTCGCCTTCCAAAGGCCTGATCCGCGCCGATTTCCGCCCCGCCGAGCACGCCGTCGCCTATGAGCAGGGCGGCGCCGCGTGCCTTTCGGTGCTGACCGACGCGCCGTACTTCCAGGGCCACGAGGACTACCTGATGGATGCCCGCGCGGCCTGCACGCTGCCCGTGCTGCGCAAGGACTTCACGCTCGATCCCTGGCAGGTCGCCGAAGCCCGCGCGATCGGCGCCGACGCGATCCTGATCATCGTCGCCGCGCTCGAAGACGCCGAGATGGCCGAGATCGAGGCCGCCGCGCTCGAACGCGGGATGGACGTGCTGGTCGAGGTCCACGACGAGGCCGAGATGGAACGCGCCGCGCGCCTCCGCTCGCGCCTGATCGGGGTCAACAACCGCGACCTCAAGACCTTCCGCACCGACCTCGCCACCACCGAGCGGCTCGCGCCGCTGGCCCCGGACGGCGCGCTGCTGGTCGCCGAAAGCGGCATCGCCTCCTACGCCGATTGCGAGAGACTCGCCGCAGCGGGCGTGCGATGCTTCCTTGTCGGCGAGAGCCTGATGCGGCGGGACGACGTCGCGGCTGCGACCCGCGAGCTGCTCGAAGGCTGATCCTCAGCCGGGTTCGCGCTTGCGCCCGATATCGACGCCGGCGATCTTGCGGCCGTGCGCGCTGTCCTCCATCAGGGTGGCGAGGCGGCGCGCCCGGGTTTCGGTCTTCTTCGCCGAGGCCACCCAGTGCAGCACGACCTTGCGGTAGCCCGGCGGCCGTTTCTGCCAGTCGTCCCACGCCTTCGCGTTGGCCTGAAACCGCTCGATCTCGTCCGGCGCGAGCTTGCGCGCCTCGGACTCGTACGAATAGTGGCTGCGGTTCTCCTTGCCCGCCGCGAAGGCCTGCTCGCCCGCCGGAGTCATCGCTCCTTCGGCCTCGAGCGCACGGAAGCGGGCGACGTTGACCTTGCTCCATACGCTGCCCGGCCGGCGCGGGGTGAAGCGGATCGTGAGCTGTCTGGCCCGAGCGACTTGCGGACGCCGTCGATCCAACCGAAGCACAGCGCCTGATCGCGCGCCTGCGGCCAGTCGATCGACGGCTTGACGGTGCCTTTCTTCCAGAACCCGACCAGCAACTCGGACGCCGAGTCGCGGTGACGTTCCAGCCAGGCGCGGAAGTCCGCGGGCGTATCGAAGAAAACCGGATCCATCGCGCCCGTTCTATCGGGTCGCTCCACAACCGAAAATCCCTTCGCGCCGGGCTGCCGAACGGATAGAAGGCATGGTGGTCGCGGGGAGCCGGATGATGGGCAGTGTTTTCAACATAGTGATGCGTGTGGTCAGCACCTTGCTGGGCCTCCTGATGATCTGCTTCGGCGGGATCTGGATCCTCCAGGGCCTCAACGTGGCCTTCCTCGACAGCTTCATGGCCGGCGATCCGCAATGGGCCGTCTGGGGCGCGATCCTGGCGCTGCTCGGCATTGGCCAGGTGATCTGGAGCAACACGCGCCAGCGCTAGCGCGCATCGGCTGGCGACGCGGCACTCGATCTGGCATGGCCGCTCCGTGAGCAAGCTGACCCATCTCGACTCGCGGGGCCAGGCGCGCATGGTCGATGTCGGCGGCAAGGCGGAGACGGCGCGTTCGGCCACCGCCACCGGCCGCATCCGCATGTCCGCCGAGGCGCTCGCGGCGGTGCGCGAGGGCAGCGGGCCCAAGGGCGACGTACTCGCCGCCGCGCGCATCGCCGGGATCATGGCGGCCAAGAAGACCGCCGAGCTGATCCCGCTGTGCCATCCGCTGGCGCTCGACGCGGTCACGGTCGACTTCGCCTTCGAGACGGACGGCGTGCGCGCCACCGCCCGCGCCTCGCTGACCGGCCGCACCGGAGTCGAGATGGAGGCGATGACCGCCGTGAGCGTTGCACTTCTCACGGTCTACGACATGGCCAAGGCGCTCGACAAAGGCATGGTCGTCGAGGAGATCCGGCTGCTCGAAAAGACCGGCGGGAAAAGCGGCCGCTGGCGGGCGGAATGAACGCGCCGCTGCCGCTCGACGAGGCGCAGCGGCTGCTGCTCGATGCGGTGGTGCCGCTTGGGGTTGAGCGGGTCCCGGCCGGCGAGGCGCTGGGCCGCTACGTGGCCGAGGACGTGACCGCCGTCCGCACCCAGCCCGCGGCCGACCTCTCGGCGATGGACGGCTATGCGATGCCCGAGGGCGACACTCATGGGCCATGGCGCATCGTCGGCGAAAGCGCCGCCGGCCACCCGTTTCCTGGCACCCTGAGCCCCGGTGAGGCGGTGCGCATCTCGACCGGCGCGCTGATGCCCGCTGGCGCGGGGGCGGTTCTGGTGCAGGAGGACGCGGCGCGCGGCGGCGACCGGCTCGACCTCAACGGCGAAGGCGAGCCCAGCCCGCGCCACATCCGCCGCGCCGGCTTCGATTTTCGCGTCGGGGACAGGCTGTTGACGGCCGGCACGCGGCTCGGCCCGGCGCAGATCGGGCTGGCGCTATCGGGCGGTCACGCCGAGCTGGCGGTGCGCAGGTTCCCCTCCGTGGCGGTGATCGACAGCGGCGACGAGCTCGGCGCCGATCCGGCCGAGTGCGCGCGCCACCAGATCCCCGCCAGCAACGGCGCGATGCTGGCGGCGATGATGGCGCCGCTTGCCGCCGGCGTGCGCCGCACCGGCCCGGTCGCGGACAGCCTCGACGCGCTGCTCGCCGCATTCGGCGAAGCGTCCGATGCGGACGTGATCGTGACCAGCGGCGGTGCCTCGGTCGGCGACCACGACCTGGTGCGTCCGGCGCTCGAAGCCTGGGGCGCCGAGATCGACTTCTGGCGCGTGGCGATGAGGCCGGGCAAGCCGATCCTGATCGCGCGCCGCGGCGCACAATGGATCGTGGGCCTGCCGGGCAACCCGGTGTCGAGCTACGTCACCGCGTTCGTGTTCGCGCTGCCGCTGCTGCGCCGCCTCGCCGGAGCGTGCGAATGCCTGCCAACCCCGCTCACACTGCCGCTCGCTGAAGCGATGGAGCCCGGCGGCAGCCGGCTCGAGCTGGTGCGCGCGCGCTACCGCGATGGACGGGTCGCTCCGGTCGGCAGCCAGGACAGCAGCGCGCAGCGCTCGCTCGCCGCCGCGAACGCGCTGATCCGCCGCGAGATCGACGCCCCCTTGGCCGCAGCGGGCGACCCGTTGACGGCCTATCTGCTCGAAAACGGCGGGATCGCTTGACTTGTAGGATTTCGTTTCTTAATTGTTCCGTGTTCGTTCCCGAATTGGAACACCGACTCGAACGATTGGGAGAGCGCCCGTCATGTTGACCGCCAAGCAGCACGAGCTCCTGCGCTTCATCCAGCGCAAGCTGGAGGAAACCGGCATCTCGCCCTCGTTCGAGGAGATGAAGGACGCGCTCGACCTCAAGAGCAAGTCGGGCGTGCACCGGCTGATCTCGGCGCTCGAGGAGCGCGGCTTCCTGCGCCGCCTGCCCAACAGGGCGCGCGCGCTCGAAGTGCTGCGCCAACCCGAGAACGTGACGGCGTCGGCCCGCTCAGCGCCGGCCAACGACACCGTCGTGGCGCTGACTCCGCCGCGCGCGCGGCCCGAACCGGCCAACGACGTGGTCGAGCTGCCGCTCCACGGCCGCATCGCCGCGGGCATGCCGATCGAGGCGCTCGAAGGCCAGTCGACGCTGCCGGTGCCCGCCGCGCTGCTCGGCGCCGGCGAGCATTACGCGCTCGAGGTCTCCGGCGATTCGATGATCGAGGCCGGCATCCTCGACGGCGACTACGCGCTCGTCCGCCGTGCCGACACCGCGCGCGACGGCGAGATCGTGGTCGCGCTTGTCCGGGGGGAGGAAGCGACGCTCAAGTACCTGCGGCGCGAGAACGGCATGATCCGCCTCGACCCGGCCAACGGCGCCTACGACCCGCAGGTCTACCGGCCCGACGAGGTCGAGGTGCAGGGCAAGCTAGCCGGGCTGCTGCGGCGCTATCACTGATCCTTCGAGACGAGCCTTCGACTACGGGCTTCGCCCTTCGCTCAGTCCCTCCTCGGGATGAGCGGGAATTGGGAAAGCTCCGCTCGTCCCGAGGAGCGGCTGAGGAGCCGCCCTTCGGCTGGCTGCTTGCATCAGGCGCTCAGGATGAACTGCGCCTCTGGCGCAGCGGCGTCTCGAACAAGCGTCTCGAAGGACGCCACCAGCCGTGCTCGCCCTGGCTCGCGCCGACGCTGGTCACGCGCGGCCCTTCGAGCACGATCGCGAGGCCGCCGCTTTCCGCCAGCATCCTGCCGTCGGCCTTGAGCCAGCGCGGGCGGCAGCTCGCCGGCAGCCAGCGGTCCGACACCACGATGTCGGACCGCTCGCACGCCGCCGCCAGCGCCCGCTCGGGGACGATCTCGCGGCTGCGGCTGAGCAGCACCCGCCAGGGGCGCCCCGCCCGCTCCAGCGTCACCACGCAGAAGTCGCGGCTGCAGTTCGCGCCCGGCCAGTCCGCCAGCGCCTGCGGCTCGCCCTCGATGCCCGCCAGCTCGAGCAGGTTGTCGCGGGTGAAGTCGCTGCGGGTCTCGCGCAGCACCAGCAGGCGCTCGCGCCCCTTGGCGCCGTCGACGATGCCGACGTGGCGTCCGTCACCCGAGATCAGCAGGTCGGGCACCGGCGTCGCCAGCAGCAGCGCGGTGGCGACGGCCGCCGGCGCCAGCCCGAGGAACCGCGCCCGCCCACGCCACAGTGCCAGCCACAGCCCGCCGGCGACGAACAGCGCGAACGCGGTCCCGCTCATCTGCGGCATCAGCCGCACCGCGCCCGGCTGTGCGGCCGTGAAATGGGCGATGGCGAGCAGCAACTCGAGCGACTTGCCGGCCAGCCACCAGACCGGCGCTCCCGCCCCGACCGTGTCGAGCAGCAGGGCGAGCGCGATCAGCGGCATGGTGGCGAAGGTCACCAGCGGGATGGCGACCACGTTGGCGAGCGCGCCGTAGAGCCCGGCGCGATGGAAATGAAACAGCACGATCGGGGTCAGCGCGATCTCGATCACGACACCGGTCAGCAGCAGCATCGCCCCGCGCCGCGCCAGCCACGCCGCCCAGCCCTCCTCGCGCGGGGCGAGGAACGCGCGCACCGGTGCCGATCCCGCCAGCGCGACGATCGCGATCACCGCGGCGAAGCTCATCTGGAAGCTCGGGCCGACCAGCGATTCGGGCCACACCAGCAGCACGAACATCGCCGCCACCGCGACCAGCCGCAGCGACAACGGCTCGCGCCCGAGCGCCAGCGCGATCAGCACCAGCACCGCGCCGACGCAGCTCCTCACCGTCGGCACTTCGGCCCCGGTCAGCAGCGTGTAGCCGACCCCCGCTGCGGCCGCGATGCCCGCCGCCACCACCGGCAGCCGCACCCGCAGCGCCAGCCACGGCCAAAGCGCCAGCAGCCTGATCGCCAGCAGGTAGGCCGCGGCGATCACCGCGCTGACGTGCACGCCGCTGATCGACAGCAGGTGCGTGAGCCCCGAATCGCGCATCGCCTCCTCGTGCTCGATCGCGATCGAGCCGCGGTCGCCGCTGGCGAAAGCGGCGGCGATCGCCCCCGGCGAACCTTCGAGCCGAGAGCGGACGTGCTCGGAGAGCCGGCGCTGCAAGGCGGCCAGCGGCGCTCCGCCCGCGCCGGCTTCGAGCACCTCGACGTCGCCCTGCACGCTGCCTGTCGCGGCGAGCCCCTGGAACCACGCCGCGCGGGCGAAATCGTAGCCGCCCGGCAGCATCGGCGGCGCGGGCGGCATCAGCCGCGCCTGGAGCCGGACAACCGCCCCTTCGGCGAGGTCCGGCCGGTCGCGCGCCAGCGGCACGTTGACCCGCACCTTGATCGCCCGTCCACTGCCGGGCTCGCGCGTCGCCAGCACCAGCCGCACGCGGTCCTCCGCCGGCTGCTCGATCCGCTCGAGCACGCGCCCTTCGATCGTTGCCGAAAGCGGCCGCGCGAGCGGCTCGGCCCCGACCAGTTCGGAGCGGGCCCAGATCACGCCGATTCCCGCGGCCACCAGCAGGCCGACCGCGACCACCGCGGTCAGGAGGTGCGCGCGCGCCTCCACCCCGCGCCACAGCGCCACCGCGCCCAGCACCGCCAGCAGGCATGCGCTCGCGGCCAGCACCCATTCGACCGGGCTGCGCAGCACGAACCACGCCGCGATCCCGCCGGCGAAGGCGATCGTCAGCCACGGACCGCGGTCGAACCCGGCGCGCGCCAACGCGGCGTCGAGCGTATCGGCGATGCTGGACAAGCGCGCGCGGTTTCGCCAAGGCGGGTGCTGCAACGCAGCATCGGCCGATTGCTCCCCCAGGGGAACGAGTGGCGGCTGGCGCGTGGCCATGAAAACCCTTGAAGAGGAAGCACAAGGCTATGGCAAGCGGCAGCGCAGCGACGGAAGACGGGGTCCGCCCGGTCGTCACCCGTTTCGCGCCCTCGCCGACCGGCTTCCTCCACATCGGCGGCGCGCGCACCGCGCTGTTCAACTGGCTCTACGCGCGCCGCCTGGGCGGCAAGTTCCTGCTCCGCATCGAAGACACCGACAAGGCGCGCTCGACCCAGGCGGCGATCGACGCGATCCTCGACGGGATGCGCTGGCTCGGGCTCGACTGGGACGGGCATGAATATTACCAGTCGCAGTTCTGGGCCCGTCACGCCGAAGTCGCGCACGAACTGCTCGCGCGGGGCCATGCCTACAAGTGCTGGATGAGCCAGGAAGAGCTCGCCGCGCAGCGCGAGAAGGCCCAGGCCGAGCGCCACCCGTTCCGCATCGACAGCCCGTGGCGCGATGGCGCCGGCGACGGAGACGGCGCGTTCGTGGTCCGCCTCAAGGCCCCGCGCGAGGGCGAGACCGCGATCGAGGACAAGGTCCAGGGCCGCGTGGTGGTCCAGAACGCCGAGCTCGACGACTTCATCCTGCTGCGTTCCGACGGCACGCCGACCTACATGCTGGCGGTGGTGGTCGACGATCACGACATGGGCGTGACCCACGTGATCCGCGGCGACGATCACCTGAACAACGCCTTCCGCCAGCTCGCCATCGTGCGTGGCATGGGCTGGCCCGAGCCGGTCTATGCCCACGTACCGCTGATCCACGGGTCCGACGGCGCCAAGCTGTCGAAGCGTCACGGCGCGCTCGGGGTCGAGGCCTACCGCGACGAGATGGGCGTGCTGCCCGAGGCTCTGTTCAATTACCTGCTTCGCCTCGGCTGGGGCCACGGCGACCGCGAGGAGTTCACCCGCGACGAGGCAGCGGCGGTGTTCGATCTCGACGGCGTCGGCAAGAGCCCGTCGCGCTTCGACCTCAAGAAGCTGCAGAACCTCAACGGCCACTACATCCGCGCCGCCGGCGACGGGAGGCTGGCCTCGCTGGTCGCCCCGCGCATCGGCGCGGAGACGGACATCGCGCTGCTCACCGAGGCCATGCCGGTACTCAAGACCCGCGCCCGCGACCTCGGCGAGCTTGCCGACGGGGCGGCGTTCCTGTTCAAGACCCGTCCGCTCGCGCTGACCGAGCAGGCCGAGGCCTTGCTGACCGGCGATGCACGGGCGCTTCTGGCGCGGATTTCCGCGCTTTTGCGCGAGGAACAGGACTGGACAACCGAGGCGCTGGAAGCCAATCTGAAGGCTTACGCGGAAGCGCAGGGGCTCGGTCTCGGCAAGCTGGCTCAGCCGCTGCGCGCGGCGCTGACGGGGCAGACCACCTCGCCGGGCATTTTCGATGTGCTGGCCCTCCTCGGCAAGGAGGAAAGCCTCGCGCGGATCGACGCGCAGGCGGCCGGCAAAGTATGAGATCACGAGGAGACGCATTTTGGCGGACAAGCACGCTAAGCTGACGGTCGGCGACAAGGAGCTGGAGCTCCCGGTGCTGGCAGGCACCACCGGGCCCGACGTGGTCGACATCCGCAAGCTCTATGCCCAGAGCGGGATGTTCACCTACGACCCCGGCTACACCTCGACCGCGAGCTGCGAGAGCGCGCTGACCTATATCGACGGCGACGAGGGCGTGCTGCTCCACCGCGGCTATCCGATCGGCCAGCTCGCCGAGCATTCGAGCTTCATGGAAGTGTCCTACCTGCTGCTCAACGGCGAGCTGCCGGAGAAGAGCGAGCTCGACGAGTTCACCTCCACGATCACCCGCCACACCATGCTGCACGAGCAGCTGGCGCAGTTCTACCGCGGCTTCCGCCGCGACGCGCACCCGATGGCGATCATGTGCGGCGTTGTCGGCGCGCTCAGCGCCTTCTACCACGACAGCACCGACATCTCGGACCCCCACCAGCGCAAGATCGCCAGCCACCGGCTGATCGCCAAGATGCCGACGATCGCGGCGATGGCCTACAAGTACTCGGTCGGGCAGCCGTTCCTCTATCCCGACAACTCATTGAGCTACACCGCCAACTTCCTGCGCATGACCTTCGGGGTACCGGCCGAGGAATACGAGGTCGTGCCGGCGGTCGAGAAGGCGATGGACCGGATCTTCATCCTCCACGCCGACCACGAGCAGAACGCCTCGACCTCGACCGTGCGGCTGGCGGGTTCGTCGGGCGCCAACCCGTTCGCCTGCATCGCCGCGGGCATCGCCTGCCTGTGGGGCCCGGCGCACGGCGGCGCCAACGAAGCCGCGCTCAACATGCTGCGCGAGATCGGCACGCCCGACAAGATCAAGCACTACATCGAGCGCGCCAAGGACAAGAACGACCCGTTCCGGCTGATGGGCTTCGGCCACCGCGTGTACAAGAACTACGATCCGCGCGCGGCGGTGATGCAGAAGGCCGTGCGCGAGGTGTTCGAGGCGCTCAAGGTCACCGACCCGCTGTTCGAAACCGCGCTGCGGCTCGAGGAAATCGCGCTCAGCGACGACTATTTCGTCGAGAAGAAGCTGTTCCCCAACGTGGATTTCTACTCGGGCATCATCCTCTCGGCGATCGGCTTCCCGACGACGATGTTCACCGCGCTGTTCGCGCTCGCCCGCACCGTCGGCTGGGTGGCGCAGTGGAACGAGATGATCTCCGATCCCGGCCAGAAGATCGGCCGCCCGCGCCAGCTCTATACCGGCCCGACGCAGCGCGATTACGTGCCGGTTGGGGAGAGGTAGCCCACAGCAAATCTTCGCCATAACCTTTCGTAATTGCGAGCGTAGCGAAGCAATCCAGGGCCATGCAGCGGAATTTCCAACCGGCCGTTTACCTCATGGCGAACAAGCGGAATGGCGCGCTTTACACTGGCGTGACGTCCGACTTGCCGAAGCGCACATGGGAACATCGCGAAGGCGTGATCGAAGGCTCTACCAAGCGATACGGCTGCAAGCTTCTCGTCTGGTATGAGCTGCACTCAACGATGGAATACGCCATCGCTCGCGAGAAGCAGATCAAGGGCGGATCGCGGAAGAAGAAGCTGGCCCTGATCGAAGCGCAGAATCCGCAGTGGCGCGACCTCTTCGCCGAGATTTGCTCTTAGAGCCTGAGCTTCAACACAGCCACTCGTCATTGCGAGCGTAGCGAAGCAATCCAGTGCCTCACGCTCCGCCCCCTGGATTGCTTCGTCGCTACGCTCCTCGCAATGACGAACGGTTGTGCGATTACCGCGGCTCCTCGCGCTCGTCCTCGAACGCCGGCAGATCGAGCACGAACCGCGCCCCCTGCCCCGGCGCGCTTTCGACGGTCAGTTCGCCCTCCATCGCCAGCGCCAGGCGGCGCGAGATGTAGAGGCCGAGGCCGGAGCCGCCGTCGCCGCTGCGGCCGAGCCGCTCGAACTTCTCGAACGCCCGCTCCTGCTGCGCCTCGCTGAGCCCCTCGCCCTGGTCGGCGACGACGAGCCGGGCGCGTTCGCCTTCCTGCTCGACGCGGATCCACACCACCGATCCCTCGGGAGAATAGCGGATCGCGTTGCCGACGAGGTTGAGCAGGACCTGCAGCACGCGCCGGAACTCGCCGACCGCGAGCACCGCTTCCCCGTCCTTCGGGGCATCGATGCCGATACCACGCTCCCGCGCCCGCACCCCGAGGATGCCCGCGGCGCGGCGCGCCACGTCGGCGAGGTCTATGCGGTCGGGCGCAGTGGTGAACTGCTCGTCCTCGACCACCTCGAGATCGGCGAGGTCGTCGATCAGCGCCAGCAGGTGCTCGCCGGCGGTGGCGATGTCGGCGGCGTAGTTGCTGTATTCCTCGGCCAGCGGCCCGGCGAGCTGGGTGCGGATGGTCTCGGCATTGGCGATGATGCGGGCGATCGGCTGGCGCAGCACGGGCGCGATCTCGCGGCCCATCGCGGTGCCGAAGGTGGCGCGCGGCGTGTCCGGCAGCGCGGACGGCGCGGGCTCGGCCGGCTCCTCCGCGACGAGATGGAGCTCGAACCCGGCGCTGCCCGGCTCGGGCACGCCGAGCGGGATGAGATGCGCCTTCCAGTGCCGCTTCGAACCCTCGAGCCGCAGGCGTGCGCCGTCGAGCAGGCGCCAGTGCAGCGGCTGCTCGTGAACGTTGCCTTCGAGCGCGACGAAATCGGTCCACGGCGCGCCCAGCGCGGCGCGCATGCGCGCGGCGACCGGCTGCAGCTCGGCGGTTTCGGCATCGACGGCGAGCAGCTCCTGCCCCGGCCCGAGGCGCGCCGACAGCTCGGCGAGCTGACGGGCGATGCTGGCGCGCCGTTCGGTGGCGGCGCCGTTGTCGCCCGGCAGCGGCTCCGCCTGCCAGTTGCTGAGGCCGATCGTGCAGCCCTCGCCGCCCTCGTCGGGCTCGACTTCGGCCCACGCGGTGACCTGCTCGGACACGTCCTGCGCGCGGATCGCGCGGGCCAGGCGCAGGCCGTAGAGCCGCGACTTGCGCACCAGCTCGAGCAGGGCCGGCGAGGCGATGATGCCCGGCAGCTCGCCGCCGCTGCGCAGTTGCAGCCCGGCAAGCGGTTCGTCCGCCTCGATCAGCCAGTCGCGCGCGTCGGTCCTCGCCCGGGCCATGAAGGGGGCGCCAGAGGCCATGCGATCAGAATGCCGCCGGCGACTGCGAGGCCGCGAGCAGGGCGGCGGCGCGGTCGGCGCGCAGGCGGTCGAACCCGTCGGGCAGCGCGATCTCGGGATGGAGATAGAGGAACTGCTCCTCGACCACCTGTTGCTTGAGTCCGGCGGCGCGCAAGGCCAGCGCCAGGCGCGCGAACTGGCGGTCGGCGAACGACAGCACCGCGATGGCACGCTCCTGCCGCGAGGCCATGGCCAGCGCGGTCGAGAATATTGCCACGCCGGCATGGTCGATCGCCAGCGCCCGCAGCGCCCGCTGCCCCATCGCCATGACCAGGCGGGCCAGCAGCCCGAGCCGTCCGGCGCTTTCGTCGTAACCTTCGCGCAGTCGCCGTTCCGCCTCGGAGGCGGCGTCTTCGCCCTGATCCGCCTGGGCGCGCAGCAGCAGCAGGGCGGCGTGGAAAAGGTCGCCGGGCAATTCGCCGAGCGGCAGCTCCATGCGCCGGAAATGCTGCATGAAGCGCGCCTGCGCGGCCAGAACCGCCATTGCCAGCGCGGCCTGGTCCGGCTCCCGCGCCGCGGCCAGTTCCTGCACCAGCGGAGAAAGCACGGCATCGATGCCGCTGCGCGCCTGCAGCCGTTCGGCCAGCTGCGCCTCGAGCACCAGCGCATGGGCATGGGCGAGGAAGGCGGTATCCTCGAACAGCGCCTGCGCAAGATCTTCCTGCCGCGCGGCGACGTAGCCGGCCCGGTCGAGCACTTCGGCGGAGGCGCCCTGCGCGAACAGCAGCTGCGCGGCGACGTGGTTCATCATGCCGCGGATGCGCGCGATCATCTCGTCGCTGAACAGCGCGTGGTCGTCGTTGGCGAGCAGGTGGCGCAGGATCGGCCGCGACGCGGCGATCATCGCATCGCCGCGCTCCAGCTCTTCGCGCAGGAGTTGTTCAACCGATTCCACGGTTTGCTCAGTCATCGAGGGCCTCTTTCACGCGCCCGCCATAGCCGGATAGGGTTAAACCCGCGTTATCCGCGCAATGCACGCGTTTGCGCGACATTGAGCGCAATCAGCGCGAGCGCGGCGAGCATTGTCGCCGGCCCGGCCAGCCCGAAACCCGCTGCGACGGCGAAAAATGCCGCCAGCACCCCGCGATCGAGCGGCAAGGCGGTCCAGTCGGGGCCGTTCGCGCGTGCCAGGGCGTGCAGCGCGCCGAGCAGGACCAGCGGTGGGAACAGGCGCTGCAGCCACTCGCCGTCGATCGCCAGGAACGCGCAGGCGACGAGCGCTGCGTCGAGCAGCCACGGCAGCGCCGCGGCCTGACTCATCCGCCGCGTCAGGCCGGCGAAAGGGGCGCGGAGCAGGCGCTCCACGCCCAGTGCCGCCTGCACCAGCACCGCGCCGAGAGCCACCAGCGCGAAGCCGAGCGGCGCGGGGCCGTAGCCCGCCGCGACCACGGCCCCGGCGAGCACCGCGGCCGCCGCCGTCGCCAGCGTCACTGCCGAACGCCCGGCGGCGAGCAGCCGCGCCGCGAACGGCCAGGTCGCCAGCGCCGCCAGCGCCTTGCTCACCGCCCACGGCCGCGCGGGGGGAAGGTGCCGGAGGAGCCAGGCCTGCTCGGCCGCGGCGGCGGCAGGCTCGTCGGCGAGCATCGCCCAGGACCCGTCGGCCAGGGCGTCCTCGGGCGCGCGCCGCTCCTTGACGTGGGCCTGCAGGGCGATGCGGACCAGCGCCGAGGCCGGCTCAATGTCCGGCGGCAGCTCTGCAAGCCGCTCCACCTGCGCCCCGCCGACCACCAGCGCCCCGGCCCAGGCGCGATCGAGGTCGATGCGCTCGAAGCCGGCCGCCACGCCTGCGCCGGCGGGAAGCACCAGCACCACCCGGCCCTTGCCGAGCGCTTCGAGCACCGCCGGCGCCTCCGGCAGCAGCCCCGGCGCCAGCGCGAGCAGCTCGTCATCGGCGCGCACCGCGCCGAGCAGGGCGTGGCTGTCGCGCACCGCCTGGAACCGCGCCCCGCCCGCCTCGGCGGCGTGGCGCAAGGCGAACGCCTCGGCCGAGGCCCCGTCGCCCAGCGCGATCACGCTCTCGCACCCGGCGGCGAGCGCGAAATCGAGCTGGCGCCGCGAGAGCGTCTTGCCGGCGAGCGCCAGCGGGGCGCCGGCGGGCCCGCGCGGCTGTCCGGCCATCGAGATCAGCGCTGCGCGCAAGCTTGAACCTCCCGTCGAAAGGAGGGCCTAGGCGGTTACTCTGGAGCTGCCAAGAATCGAGCGCGTCAGCCGGGGCGGCGCGCGGCGAAGCGGTCGCACAGCGCGGCGAGCTTGCGCAGCACCGCCGGCTCGCCCGGGGCGCCGTCGAGCGCCTGCTCGGCCAGCGACGCCAGCTCGGGCGCGCGGAAGCTGGCGCCGAGGCTCTTCAGGCGCTGCGCGGCGACTTCCCAGTTGCCGTCGCAGCGGGCCCGTCGCAGCAGGTCGACCTGCTGCGTCAGGCTCTCGACGAAAGCCGCGCGCAGCTCCTCGAGCAGCACCGGGTCGTCGCCGGCCGCAGCCGCCAGGGTCGCGTCGAATTCCGCCGCTTCATGCGCCATTCCGCCCCGGTAGTGGAAGATGCGTTAAGGCGGGGTTTATCATGCAAGGGTCTGTGGTAGCTTGCGCTTCATGGTGGAGCGCAAGAACCTCGTGGCCGTGGGCCAGCAAGAGCCGTCCGACGATGCCGTCCCGGCGGCCGAAACCGCCGAGAGCGCGGCCGAGGCCGAAGCGCCGGCCGAGGAATACCTGATCGAGGACGACTGGGCCGGGGACGAGCCCGTGCGCCGCATCGGCCGGTTCGGCTGGATCGCGCCGACGCTGGCGGCGCTCGCGGCACTCGGCTGGACCGGGTTCTTCGGCTGGGTCCACCAGCGCGAGATCCTGGCCGGCACCACGCCCGCGCAATGGGCCGGATGGATCGCCGACTGGGCCGTGCCGGTGGTGCTGATCGTCGGGCTGTGGCTGCTGGCGATGCGCAACAGCCGGCGCGAAGCGGCACGCTTCGGCGAGGCGGCGCAGACGCTGGCGCAGGAATCCGCGCTGCTCGAACGGCGCCTCGTCACCGTCAACCGCGAGCTCAGCCTGGCGCGGGACTTCATCGCCGCGCAATCGCGCGACCTCGAATCGCTTGGCCGGGTGGCGAGCGAGCGGCTGTCGCAGCACGCCGACCGCCTCCAGGGCCTGATCCACGACAACGGCGCGCAGGTCGAGGCGATCGGCCGGGTCAGCGAGACCGCGCTCACCAACATGGGCCGGCTGCGCGACGACCTGCCGGTGATCTCCAATTCGGCGCGCGACGTCGCCAGCCAGATCGGCCACGCCGGCGGCGTGGCGAAGGAACAGCTCGACGAGCTGGTCGGCGGCTTCAACCGCCTCAACCAGTTCGGCGAGGCGAGCGGGCGCCAGGTCGCCTCCCTGCGCGGCAAGGTCGACGAAGCGCTGACCGCGTTCACCGCGCAGGCGGCGCAGCTCGAAGAGATCGCCGCCCGGCGCTTCGCCGAGCTGGCCGAGCGCAGCGCCGCGTTCCGCGCCGAGCTCGACGGGCGCGAGGTCGAGACCTTCGCCGCGATCCGCCGCCGCTCCGATACCTTGCAGGAAGAGCTGGCGAGCCGCCGCGAGGAGCTGGAAAGCGCCGAAGGGATGGCGATCGAGGCGTTGCGCGCCCGCCTCGGCCAGCTGCGCGACGAAGGGACGCGCCTCGCCGAAACGCTGCGCAGCGGCGAGAACGACGCGGCCGAGGCCTGGTCCGCCGCGGTCGCCGCGCTCGAGGAGCGCATGGTCGAGGCGATCGGCCGCGTTTCCGAAGTCGACCGCCACGCGATGGACAATGCCGGCAAGCGGCTCGCCGCGCTGCACGATCAGGCCCGGCGGGTCGACGAGACCATGATCGAGCGCGCCGACGCGTTCGAGGAGCAGCTCGCACGGCGCCAGGCCGAAGCCGCCGCGCGTGAGGCCGAGGCGCTGGCCGCGCTCGGCGAGCGGCTCGCCGCGTTCGACACCGAGGTAGTCGAGCGGCAGCAGGAGCACCTCGCCCACGTCGCCGGCCTGGCCGAGCGAGGCGATGCGCTGGCCGAGCGGCTGGCCGCGCTCAGCGCGTCGATGGACCGCCTCTCCATGCAGGGCCGCGAGACGCAGGACGGGCTGGCCGGCTCCGCCGCCGAGCTGTCCGCGCGTCTCGCCGAAAGCCGCGCCGTGATCGACGACAGCGGCCACAAGGTCGCGCGGCTGACCGACGACAGCGTGCGCCTGCTCGAGCTGATCCGCTCGAGCGCCGAGCACAGCGGCCGCGACCTGCCCGAAGCGCTGGCCCAGGCCGAGCGCCGGCTGGAATCGTTCGAGCAGCAGGCCAACTCGCTGTCCGAGCTGATCGCGCAGACCGGCGAGCGCGGCGCGGTGCTGGCCGGGCATGTCGAGGCGGCGCGCGCCGGCGGCACCGCCACGCTCGACCAGCTCACCGCGCTCGAAGCGGGCCTGGCCGAGCTGGCCGGACGTTCCGAAGCGCTCGCCGCGCAGGCGCGCGACGAGCTGTCCGGCGCGATCGCCGCGCTCGAGCAGGGCTCGGCCAACGCGCTCGCCAACCTGCAGGGCCAGCAGGCCGAGGCGATCCGCGCGCTGGCCGGCCGCATCGGCGCCGAAGGCAGCGCGGCGATCGAGGAATCGCTGCGCGAGCACGCCGCGCGGGCCATCGCCGATCTCGAGACCGCCGCGCAGCAGGCCGGCGAGGCCGGGCGCGAGACGGCGGTGCAGCTCCGCGACCAGCTCTCGGTGGTCAACGAGCTCGCCGGCAACCTCGAACGGCGCGTCGCCCACGCGCGCCAGCGCGCCGAGGAGCAGGTCGACAACGATTTCGCGCGGCGCATGGCGCTGATCACCGAAAGCCTCAATTCGAGCGCGATCGACATCTCCAAGGCCTTCGCCAACGACGTCACCGACACCGCCTGGGCCAGCTACCTGCGCGGCGACCGCGGCATTTTCACCCGCCGCGCGGTGCGCCTGCTCGACCATGGCGAGGCCCGCGCGGTGGCCGAGATCTACGAGGAAGACGCCGACTTCCGCGAGACCGTCAACCGCTACATCCACGACTTCGAGGCGATGCTGCGCAGCGTGCTCTCGACCCGCGACGGCCACTCGCTGGCGGTGACGCTGCTGTCGAGCGACATGGGCAAGCTGTACGTGGCGCTCGCGCAGGCGATCGAGCGGCTGCGGGCTTAGCGGTGCCCCTCGACGACGAGGTCATCCAGACCCCCGACGGCCCGATGACCTGGGCCGAGTGGAAGAACAAGAACCCCGTCCAGATCCCCTCGCGCCGGACGAAGGGCAAGAAGCTGCCGGTCAAGGTGAAGCGGTTTACCACTGAAGGTTGAGCGCGTCCGCTTTCGACCATTGCGGACACCAACACCCTTCTCCCTGAAGGGAGAAGGATAGCGCAGCTTGGCCCTGCAAGGGCCTGGCGGAGCTTGGATGTGCGGGCCGATTCCATCGGCGCCCGGTGTCAGTCTGACGGATCGTCGTATTCATCGAAGGTGATGACCCCGTCGCCGTTGCGGTCCTGAGCAGCAAAGATCCTGTCGATGTGTTCCCGGAAGCCGGGAGCATCCAGCTCGAACGCATAATCGGCCTTGCGTACCGCGAGTCCCGGTGGTGCCGGCACCAAAGGCAGACCTCCCAGGTTGCTCCGCCTTCTCATCTCCCGGCGAAGCTCCGGATCGAGGAGATAGTCGGGCAGGAACGGGCTCTGGGCCAGCGTACCGAGCGCGCCCAGGAAGAGAACGCCGTCGCCCTCCACGGCGGGAGGTAATCCAGGTCCGCCGGGTCCGGGTCCGCCGGGTCCGGGTCCGCCGGGTCCGGGTCCGGGTCCAGGTCCGGGTCCAGGTCCGCCCGGTCCAGGCCCAGGCCCAGGTCCGCCTGGTCCGGGCCCACCCGGTCCAGGTCCTCCGGCCGGCGGGGACAGAGTGAAACACTCACGCGGCCCTGCGTCGGCTTGAGGCCGGCTGAGCGTCGCCAGCGCCGGTCCGGGCCAGATCGCCGTGACTTGGGGAAGCAAAGGCGCGCAGCCCGGATACTGAAAGGGAGGGGCATACGGCAGGATTGCGAACATCGCGCCTGGATGGGTTGCGTCCAGCAGGCCCTTCAACATGGGGCCTCCGGAGAGATGGAACGCTCCATAGATGACGAGAGCCTTCTCGCCTTTTACCAGTATCCGGTCCCGGATCAGAGCTGCCGGATAAGTGTCGCGCGCGCTCATGGCTGCCCGAAAGTCGTCGCGACCGGGAGCGGTCCAGTCGAGCGGCGGTTCGCCGAGCCATACCTTGATCTGTCGGTCACGCGGCAGCGACTTGTTCAATTCGCGCACGGCGGCGAAGAACCTGGCGAAACCAGCCAGCGCCGGAGGAGGAACCCAGCCGACCGTGTCGTTCCAGACTCTGCGGAGTTCCTGGTAGGGAACCGTTTCACCGGTCAGGTAGCGGTCGATTACCGGCTGCTGGCTGCTGGCGCCGAATTCGACCACCAGGTTGCGAACGTCACGCGCAAAACGAGGGTCCCGCACGACAGCGGTGTAGAAGTCGATTTGCGCAGCGAGGCCGTGGGCGTCTCCCAGGGCTACGACCGGGTGGTTCTCGAACGCCCGGAACACGCCATCGAGCGCTGGCTCGACTATCACGGGACCAACGCTGGCAGCCTGATCATTCAGGGGCGCCGCGTTCTGGGCATAGGCAGGAGAGCACAGCGCCGTGGCCAGCGATAACGCGGCCATCGAACAGGCAAGGTATTTCATGACATGCTCCCCATCAGCCACATCCACACGGATGCCCTGGATCGCCCTATGTAGATTTGGCAGTTCGCCCCGCCGTCAGCCTCCCGGCGGTCCCACCGGTTGGAGAAAGCCGCTGGCCATCCTGCCCTCGGCGTCGAGTGCGGCCGACATTATTACCTCGCCGTTGGCAAACACCAGGTCGTAGGCGTCGTCGCCCCTCGCGCCGCGCCCGCGGAAAGTCACCGACTTCAGCTCGCCCAACCCGGCGAACAGGCCATGTGTCACGGGCAGGTCCCGGCGGACGACTTCGGCGAACTGCGGCGAGAGCTTGTCGTAGTCGGGCGAGCCGCTCGCCAGTCCGGCGACAAGGCTCCGCAAGGCAGCCTCGGTGCCGGCGGTCGGCACCGAGCCGGGGGCAACCACCTGTTTTCCAGGCGGCACCGCCGGTTGGTTATCGGGCGCTTGCGAGACGGCCGCGGGCTGCAAAAGCAACCCGAGCACAATTGCTCCGACCACGATCATGATGACCACTCCGAAGGCTGCCAAACGAGTGAAGACCGAGTGCAGCGGGAGAGCATCGGAAACCAGCTCCGGCGACTGGGCTACCGCTTGACCGTACCCTTCGGCCTCACCGAGCATCCGGGCGGCTTCCAGGGACGACGTCGCGCCAAGCTTGGTGCGTGCCATCTTGAGGCGCTTCTCGACTGCATGGTGCGAAATGCCGAGATCCGCGGCGATTTCCTTGGCGGACTTGTGCTGTAGCCATTGCCGCAGGCAGACCTTCTCGCGCTCCGTCAATCTCGAAAGGGGCTCGCGGTCGTCCATTGCTGAAGGGATAAAGGCTGTCGCCGCTCTTCGATAGTACGGTCCGCTGGTAAAACCGTCGTCGCTGCTTCATCGCTTCCACTCCATCTCGTCAAAGATTGAAGTGTTGCGACGACCCTTTGAACCTACCACCCATTGCGGACATTCCCTTGCAGGTTCGGAGTTGACCCACAACGGACGCAACTCCCTCCCTTCGTCATTCCCGCGAACGCGGGAACCCAGTAGGCTCTTTTGGATGCAGCGCGAGTTCCAGCCGACCGTCTACCTGCTAGCGAACCGGCGCAACGGAGCGATCTACACCGGCGTCACCTCGCGCCTCGTCCAGCGAATCCACGAGCACCGCGAGGGCGCGATACCCGGCTTCACCCGCGAGCATGGCATCAAGCGGCTCGTCTGGTTCGAGCAGCACGCGACGATGGAACAGGCGATCGTGCGCGAGAAGCGCATCAAGAAATGGCTGCGAGTGTGGAAGATCGAGCTGATCGAACGGGACAACCTGCCGTGGCGAGACCTGGCCGAAGACCTGGGGTTCGCGCCAATAGAGCCGACTGGGTCCCCGCGTTCGCGGGGACGACGAAGGTCGGGGGTAGCGTTCTGCTATTCGTCATTGACCTGCGGACAGCTCGCTTCCCCGCGAAATCAGGAACCCGGCGCACAAAGACCCCTGACCGCAAAAAGCATTTTCCTACACGCCCCAACCCGCAGGCCGAGCGCTGGGACCGGCGCCAGGAGGCCTGCCTCGCGGCGACCGCGGCGGACGATTGGTCGGCCCGCGCCGAGGCGGCGGTCGATGCCCTGATCGGCGAGGATGCGGCGCTGCCGGGGCGGCCCGGGACTGCTGCAGGGACGCCCGCGGAAATTAATCCTGAACAGTGTAACCCGCGTAACCCGGGCGGCAACGACGGACCGCCGCTCAGCCCCGCCCCGGCGGCGTCCCGAACAGGTTGAGGTCCTCGACCCCGATCCAGCCGTAGACGTAATTGGCGACGTAGAGCCCGCACAGCACCGCGGACAGCACCGTCGCGCGCGCCGCCACGCGGCCGGGGCGGAAATTGGCCGGGGCGCTGTCGGCCTGGCCGGGGACCTTGTCGATCCCGGCCTCGTCGTGGGTCTTGATCCCGAACGGCAGCATCAGGAACGCGCTCAGCACCCAGAACAGCGCGTAGATCGCAAGGACGGAGGTCCAGTTCATGGAACGGTTCGTTCCAAACCCGTCGTCATTGCGAGGAGCGAAGCGACGAAGCAATCCAGGGGCGGCAATGCATTGCGCTCTGGATTGCTTCGCTTCGCTCGCAATGACGAAGTGGGTAGGAGACGATCATCGCGTCACCCCGCCCGGATCACTTTGGTCTGCGGCTTCTTGCCCGACCAGCGCTGCGCGGCGCGGCGGGCGGCGAGGCGGGCGGCTTCCTCCTGCGCGGCGGGCTCGCGCGCGGCGGGACCCTTGAGCCTGGCGACCGCCTCGGCGACGTCGGCTTCGGCCTCGGCGACGAACTCGGCGTAGTCCTCGTCGAGCGGCAGGCCGAGCCCGTGGACCTGCGCCCCGCCCTTCCCGTCGAGCGCGACGATCACCAGCCCGTCGCGGGCGAGGCGGCGGCGCGTGGCGATCGCCTCGCCGTCGGCCGGGACGATGATGTCGCCGTCGAGCACCAGGCGGCCGGTGCGGACTTCCGCAAGCTTGCCCGGCTTGCCGGGCGCGAGGCGGACCACGTCGCCGTTCTTCTGGAACACGGCGTGCGGGATGCCGGTGGACCTCCCGAGCCGGGCCTGCTCGTGCATGTGGCGAATCTCGCCGTGGACCGGGACGAGGATTTGCGGCCGCAGCCAGCGGTAGATCGCCTCGAGGTCGGGCCGGCCGGGATGGCCCGAGACGTGGATCATCGACTGCCGGTCGGTGACCATCTTGATGCCGCGCTGCGCGAGCAGGTTCTGGATGCGGGCGATGGGGATCTCGTTGCCGGGGATCTGCCGGCTCGAGAACAGCACCACGTCGCCTTCGGCGAGGCTGATCGGGTGGCTCGCGTCGGCGATGCGGGCGAGCGCGGCGCGCGGCTCGCCCTGGCCGCCGGTGGCGAGGATCATGATCTTGCCGCGCGGCAGCTGCATCGCGGTGTCGAAGTCGACCGTCCTGGGGAAGTCCTTGAGGTAGCCGTTGTCCTGCGCGACTTCGATGATCCGGTCGAGCGAGCGGCCCGCCACGCACAGCTCGCGCCCGGTCTGCTTCGCGACCCGGCCGAGCGTCTGCAGCCGCGCCACGTTGGAGGCGAACGTGGTCACCAGCACCCGCTTGCCGGCATGGCCGTGCACTTCCTCGAGCAGCCCGCGATAGACTTCGCCTTCCGAGCCCGACGAGGCGGCGTTGAACACGTTGGTCGAATCGCACACCAGCGCCAGGATGCCCTCGTCGCCGAGCTGCATCAGCTCTTCCTCGGTCGCCGGCACGCCGATCAACGGCTCTTCGTCAAGCTTCCAGTCGCCGGTGTGGAACACGCGGCCGTAGGGCGTCTCGATCAGCAGCGCGTTGCCCTCGGCGATCGAGTGCGACAGCGGGATATAGCTGACCTCGAACGGGCCGAGCCGGATGCTGCCGTGGTCGCGCTCGATCACGTTGAGCTCGACCTCGCCGGCCAGCCCGGCCTCCTCGAGCTTGCGCGTCACCAGGTCGGCGGTGAACGGCGTCGCGTAGAGCGGCACGCCGAGGTCGGCGGCGAAATAGGGCACCGCGCCGATATGGTCCTCGTGCGCATGGGTCAGCACCACGCCGAGCAGGTCCGCGGCGCGCTCCTCGATGAACTCGGGGTCGGCGAACATCAGCTCGGTGCCCGGATACTCGGCCGCGCCGAAGCTCATTCCGAGGTCGACCATCAGCCACTTGCCCCGGCAGCCGTAGAGATTGACGTTCATGCCGATCTCGCCCGACCCGCCGAGCGCGAGGAACAGCAGCTCGTCCTCGGGGGTGAAGTCCTTCCTCACGTCGAGCGCTCTTGGGCGGCCGCCCGCTCGGCGAGGATGGCGAGGCCGTTGAGGGTCAGGTCGGTGTCCACGTGGTCGAATATCTCCGTGTGCTTGTCGAACAGCAGCGCCAGGCCGCCGGTGGCGATCACCTTGGCCGGGCGGCCGATCTCGGCGCGCAGCCGGGCGATCAGCCCTTCCATCATCGCCACATAGCCCCAGAACACGCCGATCAGCATCTGGTCCTCGGTATTGCGCCCGGTCACCGTGGCATCGCGCGGCGCCTCGATCGCGATGCGCGGCAGCTTGGCCGTGTTGCTGACCAAAGCATCGAGCGAGAGATTGATCCCGGGAGCGATGATGCCGCCCTTGTAGGCGCCGTTGAAGTCGATCACGTCGAAGGTCGTCGCGGTGCCGAAATCGACCACGATCAGGTCGCCGGAGTGGCCCGCGTGCGCGGCGAGCGCGTTCGCGCCGCGGTCCGCCCCGAGCGAGCGCGGCTCGTCGACGTCGATCGGGAAATCCCAGTCCGCCGCGCCCTCGCCCGCGACCAGCGGCGTGATCCCGAAGTACTTCTGCCCGAGCACGTCGAGGTTGTGCCGCGCGCGGGGGACCACAGTGGCGACGATCATCTGCGTGACCGCCGCGCGCTCGATGCCCTCGATCTCCATCAGCTGGAGCAGCCAGACCGCGTATTCGTCGCCGGTGCGGCGCGGATCGGTGGCGATGCGCCACCGGGTGCGGATCTCGCGCCCCTCGAACAAGGCGAAGACCACGTTGGTGTTGCCGGCATCGACCGCGAGCAGCATGGCTCAGTTCCCTTCGAGGCTGACGTCGCCGGCGTGGATGACACGCGCGGAGCCGTCCGCCAAGCGCAGCCGCAGCGCGCCGTCCGGCTCCAGCCCGTCGAAAGTACCGGCAAGGCGCGATCCGTCCGCGCCGTGGACCGCCAGCGCCGCGCCGGGCGGATGCGCGGCGGCGAGCCAGCGCGACAGGATCGGTGCCAGTCCGAACTGGCGCCAGCGGTCGAGCTCGCGGTCGAACGAGGCGGCGAGATCCCGGGCGAAGGAATCGCGGTCGGGAGCCGGCCCGATGCGCTTCAGGTGGCCCGTGGCGCGGCCCGCGATGTCCGGCGCCCAGGCCAGGTTGACCCCGGTGCCGATCACCGCCGAGTCGCCGGCGCGCTCGAGCAGGATGCCGGCCAGCTTGGCGCCGTCGAGCAGTACGTCATTGGGCCACTTGAGCTGCAACGCGAGGGGGGTGGCGACATGGCCCAGCAGCGCCTCGTAGACCGCCAGCGCGGCGACGAACGACAGGCTCGCGGGCGCCGGGTCCTGCGGCAGCAGGCGCACTGCGGTCGAGCCCATGAAGTTGCCCGGTCCGTCGAGCCAGCCGCGCCCCTGCCGCCCGCGCCCCGCGTTCTGGCGGTCGGCGACGAGCCACGCGCCTTCCCGCACCGTCTCACCAGCGGCAAGGCGCGCCAGCAGGTCGGCGCTGGTAGAGCCGGTTTCCGTAACGATCTGAATAGTGGGGACCACTCAGGCGACGAGGAACAGCGCCGCCGCCGCCCCGTCGGCCAGCACGTCGAGTACGCCCGTCAGCAGGTAGCCGAGCGGCGACATCAGCACCGCGCACACCGCCAGCAGCGCCCAGTGCGCCCAGTCGCTGCGCCCGCGTACCGTGTCGGCGGGCTCGTCGAAGAACATGATCTTGACGATCTTGATGTAGTAGAAGGCGCCGATCACGCTGGCGGCGATGCCGAGCGCGGCAAGCGCGATCAGGTCGGCCTCGACGGCCGCCTGGAACACCACGAACTTGCCCCAGAAGCCGAACAGCGGCGGGATGCCGGCGAGACTGAACATGAGCGCCATCAGGCACCACGCCAGCGCCGGGCGGGTGCGCGACAGGCCGGCGAGGTCGGCGATGCCCTCGATCGGTCCGCCGCTCTCGTCCTTGAGCATCAGCACCGCGACGAAGCTGCCGACGGTCATCGGCACGTAGATCGCCAGGTAGACCAGCATCGCGCTCGCCCCCGCGACGGTGCCGGTCGCAAGGCCGATCAGGATGAAGCCGACGTTGTTGATCGACGAATAGGCGAGGAACCGTTTGATGTTGCTCTGCCCGATCGCGCCGAGCGCACCGACCACGATCGAGGCCAGCGCGGCGAAGATCACGATCTGGCGCCAGGCATCGGCCTGCGGCCCGAACGCGTCGAAGGCGACCCGCGCGGTGAGCGCCACCGCGGCGACCTTGGGGGCGCTGGCGAAGAACAGGGTCACCGGCGTCGGCGCGCCTTCGTAGACGTCGGGCGTCCACATGTGGAACGGCACCGCGCTGATCTTGAAGGCGAGGCCGGCGAGCACGAACACCAGCCCGAACAGCGCGCCGGTCGACATCTCGCCGGCGAGCGCGGCGCGGATGCCCTCGAAGCTGGTCGTGCCGGTGAAGCCGTAGGTCAGGCTCATGCCGAACAGCAGGATGCCGCTCGCGAGCGCGCCGAGCACGAAGTACTTGAGCCCCGCCTCGGCCGAGCGCCCGTCGGTGCGCAGGAACGCCGCCAGCACGTAAGCCGACAGCGAGTTGAGCTCGAGCCCGATATAGAGCGTCATCAGGTCGCCGGCCGAGACCATGATCGACATGCCGAGCGCGGCGAACAGCACCAGCACCGGGTATTCGGCACGCATCGAACCGTTGCGGGAGAAGAATGCCGGCGCGACCACCAGCGCCGCGCCGCTGGCGGCGAAGATCATCAGCTTGGCGAACCCGGCGAAGGCGTCGGCGCGGAACTGGCCGTAGAAGGCGACGGTGTCGGGGCCGGAGGCGCCGGCGCAGACCGCCGGAGCGACGAGGAAGAAGCACGCGCCGAGCGCGATGCAGGCGGCGATGCTGATCGCGCTCGAGGCCTTGTCGCCCGCCCAGGCGGCGACAAGCAGCAGCACCAGACCGCTCAGCGACAGGATGATCTCCGGCAGGACCAGCGTGAGGGAAGCGGCGAGATCCATCAGTGCGCCCCCTCATGCGCTTCGGCCCGAGCGACCGTGCCCATCGCCAGTCGCGCATCGCCCTCCGGCTTGACGCGCGCGACCCGGGCGTCGAGCGCCTGGATGTCGGCGCGCATCGGCGCGAGGAAGCTTTCGGGATAGACGCCCATCCACAGCACGGCGGCCGCTATCGGAGCCAGCATCGCCCACTCGCGCGCAGACAAGTCGGGCATCGCGGCGGCGTCGGCGTTCTTCTGCACCCCGAACGCGATCCGCCAGTAGAGGTAGAGCATGTAGGCCGCGCCGAGGATGATGCCGGTCGCGCAGACCGCGGTCACCCAGCTCGACACCTGGTAGATGCCGGCCAGCGCGAGGAACTCGCCGACGAAGTTGCTGGTGCCGGGCAGGCCGACGCTGGCCATGGTGAACAGCATGAAGAACAGCGCGTACTTCGGCATGTTGATGCTGAGGCCACCGTAGCGGTCGATCTCGCGGGTATGCAGCCGGTCGTAGATCACGCCCACGCACAGGAACAGCGCGCCCGAGACGAGGCCATGGCCGAGCATGACCATCATCGCGCCCTCGAACCCTTGCACGTTGAAAGCGAACAGGCCGACGGTGACCAGCGCCATGTGCGCGACCGAGGAGTAGGCGATCAGCTTCTTCATGTCCTCCTGCACCAGCGCGATCAGGCTGGTGAGCACCACCGCGATCATGCTGAGCGCGAACACCAGCCACATGAGCTGCACGCTCGCTTCGGGGAACATCGGCAGGCTGAAGCGGATGAAGCCGTAGCCGCCCATCTTGAGCAGCACGCCGGCGAGGATCACCGAGCCCGCGGTCGGCGCCTGGACGTGCGCGTCGGGCAGCCATGTGTGCACCGGCCACATCGGCATCTTGACCGCGAAGCTGGCGAAGAACGCCAGCCACAGCCAGGTCTGCGCGCCGGCCGGGAAATCGTAGTTCATCAGCGTCGGGATGTCGGTGGTGCCCGCCTCGTTCACCATCCACAGCATCGCGATCAGCATCAGCACCGAGCCGAGCAGCGTGTAGAGGAAGAACTTGTAGGCCGCGTAGATGCGGTCCTTGCCGCCCCACACCCCGATGATCAGGTACATCGGGATCAGCCCGGCCTCGAAGAAGATGTAGAACAGGAACAGGTCCTGCGCGGCGAACACGCCGATCATCAGCGCTTCCATGAACAGGAACGCGGCCATGTACTCGCCGACGCGCTTGTCGATCGACTGGCTGGCGAGAATGCAGATCGGCATCAGGAAAACGCTGAGCATGATCAGCATCAGTGCGATGCCGTCGATGCCGAGCGCCCACGAGAAACCCGCGAAGATCGGCGCCCGCTCGGTGAACTGCCACTGCGCGCCGCCGATGTCGTAATTGGCCCACAGCAGGATGCCGAGCGCGAAGTCGACCAGCGTCGCGGCCAGCGCGATCGTCCGCGCCGTGCCCGCATTCACGAACAGGCACGCGATCGCGCCGAGCATCGGCACCAGCAGCATCAGCGAAAGGATGGGCACGCCTTCCACTAGAACAGCACCCAGGTGATCGCGGCGACCAGGCCGAGCAGCATGATCAGCGCGTAGCCGGTCAGGTAGCCCGACTGCACCTTGCGCGCCGCGACGGCGCCCTTCTCCACCACCCAGGCGGCGCCGTCAGGGCCGAAGCGGTCGATGATGCCCTCGTCGCCGCGCTTCCAGAACAGGCGGCCGAGCCAGAACGCCGGGCGCACGACCAGGAAGTGGTAGAGCTCGTCGAAGTACCACTTGTTGAACAGGAAGCGGTACACCGGGCCGAGCTGCTGCGCGGTCTTCCCGGGGATCGAGGTGTCGCGGATGTAGGCCTGCCAGGCGATGAACAGGCCGACCAGCATCACGATGCTCGCGGTCAGCTTCACCCACAGCGGCACTTCGTGCATCGCGTGCATCAGGTGCTCGTTCCAGGCGATCGAGGCGCCCCAGAACTCCGGGTCCTCGAGGAACGGGTGGCTGAACACCCACCCCACGAGGACCGCGCCGAGCGACAGCAGCGCGAGCGGCACGAGCATCGTCCACGGGCTCTCGTGCGGGTGATAGCCGGCGGTGCCGTCGCCATGGTCCGGATCGGGCACATGGTGCGCGACATCGTGGCCGGCGTGCTCCTGCGCCGGCGGGTTGTGCTCGTCCGGCTCGTCGTGGCCATGATGGACCGCGTGCCGGATGTGCTCGCTCGCGGCCCAGCGCGGCTTGCCCCAGAAGGTCAGGAACATCAGCCGCCACGAATAGAAGCTGGTCAGCAGCGCCGCGAAGGCGCCGAGCCAGAACGCGAACCGGCCGATTTCGCTGCCGCTCGCGAAAGCGGCCTCGAGGATGGCGTCCTTCGAATGGAAGCCCGCGAAGCCCGCGTGCAGCCAGTAGACGCCCACCCCGGTGATCGCGAGCGTGCCCGCCATCATCGCCCAGAAGGTCAGCGGGATGTGCTTCCGCAGGTTGCCGTAGTACCGCATGTCCTGCTCGTGATGCATCGCGTGGATCACCGAGCCCGCGCCGAGGAACAGCAGCGCCTTGAAGAAGGCGTGCGTGAACAGGTGGAACATCGCCGCACCGTACGCGCCGACGCCCGCCGCGAAGAACATGTAGCCGAGCTGCGAGCAGGTCGAATAGGCGATGACCCGCTTGATGTCCCACTGCGTGGTGCCGACCGTGGCGGCGAACAGGCAGGTGGCGGCGCCGATGAAGGTGACGAAGCCGAGCGCGACCGGCGCGGCCTCGAACATCGGCGACAGGCGGCAGACCATGAACACGCCCGCGGTCACCATCGTCGCCGCGTGGATCAGCGCCGAGACCGGCGTCGGCCCTTCCATCGCATCCGGCAGCCAGGTGTGCAGGCCGAGCTGCGCCGACTTGCCCATCGCGCCGACGAACAGCAGCAGGCACAGGATCGTCATCGTATCGAGCCGCATGCCGAGGAAGGTGATCGAGCTTCCCGCCATGCCCGGCGCCGCCTCGAGGATCGCGGGGATCGAGGTGGTTTGGAACACCAGGAAGGTGCCGAAGATGCCGAGCATGAAGCCGAGGTCGCCGACGCGGTTGACCACGAACGCCTTGATCGCCGCGGCGTTGGCGCTCGGCTTGCGGAACCAGAACCCGATCAGCAGGTAGCTGGCGAGGCCGACGCCTTCCCAGCCGAAGAACATCTGCACCAGGTTGTCGGCGGTCACCAGCATCAGCATCGCGAAGGTGAACAGGCTGAGGTAGGCGAAGAACCGCGGCTGGCCGTCGTCCTCGGCCATGTACCCCCACGAGTAGAGGTGGACGAGCGCCGAGACGGTGTTGATCACCACCAGCATGACCGCGGTCAGCGCGTCGACGCGCAGCGCCCAGTCGAAGCTCAGCGCGCCGCTCTCGACCCACTTCATCACCGGAACGACGGTCGTCTCGGCGTCGCCCGCGACGAAGGCGAGGAAGATCGGCCAGCTCAAGAACATCGACACGAACAGCGCGCCCGTCGTCAGCGACTTGGCCACGAGATTGCCGAGCATGCGGTTGCCCAGCCCGGCGACGATCGCGGCGAGCAGAGGTCCGAAGACGATGATCAGTATCTGGGTCTGGGACATCAACCCATCACCTCGTCATTGCGAGCGTAGCGAAGCAATCCAGTGCCCCGCGCGCCGCTCTGGATTGCCGCGCGACCTACGGTCGCTCGCAATGACGAAAAGGGCGTGGTCACAGTCCTAGCCCCTCATCCGGTTGACGTCGTCGACCGCGATCGTGCCGCGGCCGCGGAAGTAGATCACCAGGATCGCGAGGCCGATCGCCGCCTCGCCCGCCGCCACGGTCAGCACGAACATCGCGAACACCTGCCCGGTCAGGTCGCCGAGGAAGGCGCTGAAGGCGACCAGGTTGATGTTCACCGCGAGCAGGATCAGCTCGATCGCCATCAGGATCACGATCACGTTCTTGCGGTTGAGGAAGATGCCGAGCACGCCGAGCACGAACAGGATCGAGCTGACCACGACGTAGTGTTCGATCCCGATCATGAGCGCGCGCCCTTCAATCCAGGATCGTCACCCTGAACTTGCTTCAGGGTCCATTTCGCCGCGAACGCGGAGCCGTCGGTTCCACGCCGACATGGCCGAAAGGTGGCGTTCGGCCCGCGTGAACCGGGGGTGCTGCACGATGGATGCTGAAACGAGTTCAGCATGACGCAGAAGGGGAAAGCGGTGGCGATGGCCGACATCACAGCTTGATCCCCTGCCCGACTTCGGGCCGCGTGTTGACCGTCGCCTCGCCGGGCCGCCTCGCGATCTGCTTCGAGATGTTCTGCGAGCCGCGGTTGTCCTTGCGGGTCCGGTGGGTCAGCACGATCGCGCCGACCATCGCCACCAGCAGGATGATGCCGGCGGTCTCGAACAGGAACAGGTAGCGCCCGTAAAGCAGCACGCCGATGTTCTCGATGTTGCTCTCCCCCAGCAGCGGCGCGGCGCTGCCGTCGGGCGTGCCGAGTTCGAGCGCGCCGGCGCGGTAGGCGCCGATCCCGAGCACCAGCTCGGCGAGCAGCACCAGCGCGATGGCGATGCCCAGCGGCATGTTCTTCATGAACCCGGCGCGCAGCTCGGCGAAGTCGATGTCGAGCATCATCACCACGAACAGGAACAGCACCGCGACCGCGCCGACGTAGACGATCACCAGCAGCATCGCGATGAACTCGGCGCCGACGAGCACCATCAGCCCGGCGCCGTTGAAGAACGCCACGATCAGCCACAGCACCGAATGGACCGGGTTGCGCGCGAGAATCGTGAACGCGCCGCTGGCGATCACGAGAGCCGCGAACAGGTAGAAGGCGAGGAGCTGGATCAACCCTTCCTCCCCAGCATGGGGAGGGGGACCGTGCGAAGCACGGTGGAGGGGGCTATCGGCCGGGCGCCACTCCGGAGAGGGCGCGCCAGGTGGCGAGCCCCCTCCACCACCCTTCGGGTGGTCCCCCTCCCCGTCCCGGGGAGGAACTTCATGGCTGAATCGCTCACGCCGCGCGCCTAGCGATACGGCGCATCGGCTTCAAGGTTCGCGGCCAGCGCCCGCTCCCACTTGTCACCGTTGGCCAGCAGTTTCGCCTTGTCGTAGAGCAGCTCCTCGCGCGTCTCCGTCGAATATTCGAAGTTCGGTCCCTCGACGATCGCATCGACCGGACAGGCCTCCTGGCACAGCCCGCAGTAGATGCACTTGGTCATGTCGATGTCGTAGCGCGTGGTCCGCCGGCTGCCGTCCTCGCGCGGCTCGCTCTCGATCGTGATCGCCAGCGCCGGGCACACCGCCTCGCACAGCTTGCAGGCGATGCAGCGCTCCTCGCCGTTTGGATAGCGGCGAAGCGCATGCTCGCCGCGGAAGCGCGGGGAAATCGGGTTCTTTTCGAACGGGTAGTTGATCGTCGCCTTGGGCTTGAAGAAATACTTCAGCGTGAGGGCATGCGCCTTCACGAACTCCCACAGTGTGAACGCCTTGATGAGCTGGGCGACTGTCATGAGTAGTGTCCGGTTGCCATGAGGTAGCCGGAAATCAGCACCACGAAGGCGAGGCTGAGCGGCAGGAACACCTTCCAGCCGAGGCGCATGAGCTGGTCATAGCGGAAGCGCGGGACGGTCGCCTTGACCCAGCTGAACACGAAAAAGAAGAAGAAGATCTTGGCGAACAGCCAGATCCAGCCCGGGATCCAGTACAGGAACTCGATCTCGAGCGGGGGCAGCCAGCCGCCGAAGAACAGGATCGCGTTGAGCGCGCACATCAGCAGCACGTTGGCGTATTCGCCGAGCCAGAACAGCGCGAAGCTCATCGACGAGTATTCGGTCTGATAGCCGGCGACGAGCTCGCTCTCGGCCTCGGTCAGGTCGAACGGCGCGCGGGCGGTCTCGGCGAGGCTTGAGATCAGGAACATGACGAACATCGGGAACAGCAGCAGGTTGAAGAAGAACCCGTTGACGATCCCGAGCCCGTGGCCGCGCTGCGCCTCGATGATGCCGTTCATGTTGAACGTGCCGGCCCACAGCACCACGCAGATGATGATGAAGCCGATCGAGACTTCGTAGGAGATCATCTGCGCGGCGGCGCGCATCGCGCTGAAGAACGGGTACTTCGAGTTCGACGCCCAGCCGGAGACGACCACCCCGTAGACGCCGAGCGAGCTGATCGCGAGGATGTAGAGCAGGCCGACGTTGATGTCCGCCAGCACCGCGCCCGAGTTGAACGGGATCACCGCCCAGGCCATCAGCGCGACGGTGAAAGTCACGATGGGCGCGATCAGGAACAGGCCCTTGTTCGCCGCCGAGGGGATGATGGTTTCCTGCAGGAACACCTTGAGCCCGTCGGCGAAGCTCTGCAGCAGGCCGAACGGCCCGACCACGTTGGGCCCGCGCCTGAGCGCCATCGCCGCCCAGATCTTGCGGTCGACGTAGATGATCATCGCCACCGCCAGCATCAGCGGAAGGGCGATCAGCAGGATGCCGGCGATGGTCGCGGTGAACCACGCCCATTCGTAGGTCATGCCGAGGTCCTGGAAGAACTGGGTCACGCCCTGCCCTCCCGTATCTCGTCATGCTGAACTTGTTTCAGCATCCATTGAGCCGCACGCTCAGGTGCCGCCATCGAAGGCGCTACGGCTCCGCCGCCCTGCCCCACTAGGCTTCGGCGCGTACGGAGAGATGGATCCTGAAACAAGTTCAGGATGACGGCCGTGGCAGATTGGGGGACCATCATTCCGCCGCCTCCGCGAGATCTTCGCCGTGGAGCAGCTCGGCCGAGCAGCGCTGCATGGTCGGGCTCGAGCGCGCGATCGGATTGGTGAGGTAGAAGTCCTTGATCGGATAGGCGATCTTGCCTTCAGCCTTGGCCTTGGTGTCGGCCTTGGGCAGCGCGCCGTAGTCGGCGAGCCCCTCGACGCCGAGCGCCGGCACCTCGGCTATCATCGCCTCACGCAGCTCATCGAAGCTGTCGAAACCGACCGAAACGCCGAGCGCGTCGGCGAGCGCGCGCAGGATGGTCCAGTCCTCGCGCGCGTCGCCGGGCGCGAACACCGCCTTGTCGGCGAACTGCACGCGGCCTTCGGTGTTGACGTACGTGCCCGATTTCTCGGTGTAGGCGCTCGCCGGCAGGATGATGTCGGCCGCGTGCGCGCCCTTGTCGCCGTGGTGGCCGATGTAGACCTTGAGCGAGCCCTCGAACTGGCTGAAATCCACCTCGTCGGCCCCGAGCGCGAGCAGCACCTTGGGCCTGGCAGCTACCAAATCCGCCATCCCGCCCTGCTGCGCGAAGCCGAGCATCAGCGCACCCATCCGCGCGGCGGCGAGGTGGAGGACGTTGAAGCCGTTCCAGCCGTCGCGGACGAGGTTCCAGCTCTCGGCCAGCGCCAGCGCCGGGCCGAGCGCGCCGACGACCAGGCCGCCCGCGCCTACGATCACCGCCGGGCGCTCGGCCTTGGCCATCGCCTCGCCGACATGCGCCGGCAGCTTGCCGAGCACCGCCGCGTCGTCGCCGAGGAACTCGGCCGGATAGGTCGTCTCCCAGTGCGGGCCGACCACGAACACCTTCGCCGCGCGCTTGGCCGCCTTGCGCAGCCGGACGTTGACCAGCGGCGCTTCCCAGCGGACGTGGCTGCCGACGATCAGGATCGCGTCGGCTTCCTCGATCCCGGCAAAGGTCGAGTTGAAATTGACCGCGGCGAGGTTGTCGGCCGGATAGGCCATCCCGCCCTGGCGGCTCTCGATCAGCGTCGAACCCATCGCGCCGACCAGCTTCTTGGCCGCGAACATCGTCTCGCAATCGAGCAAGTCGCCCGCCACCGCCGCGATGCTCACGCCGGGTTTGGCCTTGGCGATGGCGGCGAAAGCCTCGTCCCAGCTCGCCTTCTCGAGCCTGCCCTTGCGGCGGATCCACACCTTGTCGAGCCGGCGCCGGGTCAGGCCTTCGACCTGCCAGCGCGCTTTGTCGGACAACCATTCCTCGTTGACGTCGTCATTCGTGCGCGGGAGCACCCGCAACACTTCGCGCCCGCGGGAATCGACGCGGATGTTCGAGCCCATCGCGTCGGACACATCGATCGACAGCGTCTTTTCCAGCTCCCACGGCCGCGCCTCGAACTGGTAGGGGCGGTGGGTCAGCGCGCCGACCGGGCACAGGTCGTTCACGTTGGCCGACAGCTCGTGCTTGGCCGCCTGTTCGAGGTAGGTGGTGATCTGCATGTCCTCGCCGCGGTACAGCGCGCCGATCTCGTCCACGCCGGCGACTTCCTCGGAGAAGCGGATGCAGCGCGTGCAGTGGATGCAGCGGGTCATGAAGGTCTTGATCAGCGGACCCATGTACTTCTCGGTCACCGCGCGCTTGTTCTCGTCGTAGCGCGAGGCGCCGCGGCCATAGGCCATCGCCTGGTCCTGCAGGTCGCACTCGCCGCCCTGGTCGCAGATCGGGCAATCGAGCGGGTGGTTGATCAGCAGGAACTCCATCACCCCTTCGCGGGCCAGCTTGACCATTTCGCTGTCGGTGCGGATTTCCTGGCCTTCGGTGGCCGGCAGCGCGCAGCTCGCCTGCGGCTTGGGCGGCCCGGGCTTCACTTCGACCAGGCACATCCGGCAGTTGCCGGCGATGCTGAGCCGCTCGTGATAGCAGAAGCGCGGGATCTCCTTGCCGGCCAGCTCGCATGCCTGCAGCACGGTCGCCCCGCCCGGGACCTCGATCTCGACGCCGTCTACGGTGACCTTGGGCATTATTCGGCGGTCCCGTCAGCATTGGCCGCGCGGGCGGCCCTGTAGTAGGTTGCGGCGAGTGCGGCGCGCAGTTGCTGCGGCTGCAGCACGCGCTGCTCGCCGGGCGGGATGCAATCCGCGATCTCGGCCCGCATCGCGTTGTAGGCGGTGCGCTCGCCGTTCGCGTTGGGACGTTCCGCGAGAACGGCCTCGACCTGGTCGGCGTGGCGGGCGACCAGGCACTGGGCCAGCGGCCCGAGCAATTGCTCGCCGCGCGGCTGCAGGCCCTGCCATACCCACTGGTACGTACCTCCACCGGCAAAAGTCCCGGACACGGTGGTGGCGTGCGGCCGGGCCGGCTTGTCCGCGCGGAGCAAATGCTCGGCGATCGATCCCATCGCCATCACGCCCGAGACGGAAAGACTGCGGGTCGAGAACAGGCAGGTTCCGCCTTGTTCGCCGAACACCGCTTCGTTCGCCTGCTGGAAAACGGGAGAGCCGGGCTCGTGGTCGAACAACGCTCTCGCCTCTTGCGGGCTCCGGTTGACGAGGCAATCGGTCCAGCGCGCCAGAGCACGCGGCCCGCCCGCCAGGCGAAAGTAGAACCGATCGAGCTCCGGCCCCGGCTCCTGCGCCGCGGCGGGGGCCGACTGCAGGCAGGCCGCCACGACCAGCGCACTGGCGAGCAGCCGCCTCATTCCGCGGCCTCCCGGGATTCGCCCGCCGGAGCCGGCCGGCTGTGATTGGCGGCATGCCAGAGCGATTCGCCGACCCACGCCCGGACCATGTTGGGGTCGAGCTGGGCCTGCTGCCCCTGCGGAAGGCACGTTCCCAGCGCCGGACGAAGGGTCGCGAGCGCGCTCGCCTCCTCCTCGGTCCCGGGGACGGTCCGGTACAGGAAGTCGGCGGTGTAGGGATCCGCGGCGACCACGCAATCGGTCAGGTCCATCGCCGCCCGGACGCCGGGTTGGCCGGACGACAGCGGAAATTCTCGCTCGTCGATCACGATGCCTGGCAGAACCCAGCTCGGTTCATCCTTGTAGCGATCGAAGTAGGCTTCCTGCAGCACCCACTGCCGCAGTCCGAAGGCGCTCCAGCGCAGCTGCACGCCCGTGCCCTGGTTGTTGGCCACGCGCTGGAGGCAGTCCCGGAAGCCGTAGTTCCGCGCCGCCCGATCGTTGTCGAGGCCGATCTGCTCGAAGGAGGCGAAACCGGCATCCGTCTTGCGCAACAGGTCGAGCGAGTCCTCGCGCGATCGGTTGTAGATGCACCGGCTGAACTGATTGAGCATCGCCCGGCTGCGCGCCCGATTGACCGCCGTCTGCTGATTGCCCCACGGATTGTGCAGGCTGGTCGGAAACTGCCGGTCGCGCTTGATGCGCGAATTGAGCGGCGTGTAGTCGTCGTTGTTCGATTGCGCGGCGGCCGGGGTGGTCAGCATGCACGCCGCGGCCAGCGCCAGAACAAGGGTCAGCCGCCTCACTCCGCCGCCTCCTGCAGCGCCGCGCCGCGCTCGGCGATGCGGCGTTCGAGCTCGGGGCGGAAGTGCTTGATCAGGCCCTGGATCGGCCAGGCGGCGGCGTCGCCGAGGGCGCAGATGGTGTGGCCCTCGACCTGCTTGGTGACCTGGTAGAGCGTGTCGATCTCGTCCACGCCCGCCTCGCCGGTGCGCAGGCGCTCCATCACGCGCCACATCCAGCCGGTACCCTCGCGGCACGGGGTGCATTGGCCGCAGGACTCGTGCTTGTAGAAGTACGAGATGCGGCTGATCGCGCGGACCACGTCGGTCGACTTGTCCATCACGATCGCCGCCGCGGTGCCGAGGCCCGAGCCGAGGTCCTTGAGCCCGTCGAAGTCCATCGGCGCGTCGATGATCTCGGCCGCCGGGACCAACGGAACCGAGGACCCGCCGGGGATCACCGCGAGCAGGTTGTCCCACCCGCCGCGGATGCCGCCGCAGTGCTTGTCGATCAGTTCGCGGAACGGGATGCTCATCGCCTCCTCGACCACGCACGGCTTGTCGACGTGGCCGGAGATCTGGAACAGCTTGGTGCCCTTGTTGTTCTCGCGCCCGAAGCTCGCGAACCAGTTGGCGCCGCGGCGCAGGATCGTCGGCACCACGGCGATCGATTCGACGTTGTTGACCGTCGTGGGGCAACCGTAGAGCCCCGCGCCGGCCGGGAACGGCGGCTTGAGCCTGGGCTGGCCTTTCTTGCCCTCGAGGCTCTCGATCATCGCGGTCTCTTCGCCGCAGATGTAGGCGCCCGCACCGCGGTGGACGAAGAC